>Ga0126369_10000113_pt1 | contig 47728 bp, 46 predicted proteins | sample PanSoiMetaPlot_1_FD_109646 | JGI IMG/M metagenome (GOLD analysis project Ga0126369, IMG submission 109646) | Tropical forest soil microbial communities from Panama - MetaG Plot_1 | ecosystem: Environmental > Terrestrial > Soil > Tropical forest > Bulk soil | place: Panama | collected 2016-02-17
CGTTGTCCGGGGAGGTGAAGTAGAGGATGCCGTTCACTTCGAGCGGAGTGGATTTGAGTTCTTGGTGTGCGAAATAAGTCCAGGCGAGGGTAACAGAGTTGATGTTGGAGGCGTTGATTTGGTCGAGCGTGCTGAAGCGACGTCCGGAATAATCACCATTATAAGTGGGCCAGGTGTTGGTGGCTGGTTTCAAAAGGACCGCAGGGTCAAGGCCTTGTGCGAAGGCGAACGGCGCGCTCAAGCCGGAAGCAAGAAGCAGCAGGATCGCGATTCGTGTTTTTGGGCCTAGGTTAAGAAACATTGTGGCTCCTCTTTTTACTCATTTTTTGACCCAAGTGATCCTTACTTCAAGCTTGCTAGGTACGCGAAAAGATTGTGAATATCCGCTTGCGTCAACTTGCTGAGCAAATCGCGATGGGCAGCGAGGGGGTCCTGGATTTCGATCTTCACGCGGTCGCGCGAGAAGGAGCGATACCAACCGGAGGCATCACGCAAGCCGATTACGAAATCATCGGCGTGCACAAGTTGACCCTTGATTTGCTCGCCGGACCGAAGTGTAACGACGGCGGTTGGACGAGGGCCTTCTTTGCGGTGGCCGGGATAGAGCATATGTGCTTCAAGCTCGATAGGAGAATACTTGCCGGCGACGCCTGCGAGATCCCCGCTCGGTGAATGACAGTTCTTGCAGCCGCCCGCACCGTTGAAGAACTCCTGGCCCGCGTCGGCGTTGCCGGTAAGAAGCTTCTCGACAGGATAGCCTCTCGGAATGCCGGAGGACTCGACGCCCTCTTTGGCCCGTTCGTGCAGAAACGCGGCAATGTCGGCGACCTGTTCATCGGTCATATTCGCCAGCGGCGGCATGCCTTTGTCTGGACGGCCGCGGCGAATCACTTCGCCGATCTGGTCGCCTTTGACATCGTGAGCGACAAGCCGAGAGCGCACCAGGTCTGGTCCGCGACCGCCCGTGGCATCCGCACCGTGGCAGAATCCGCAGGATTCCGCGAACTGTTTACGGCCGCGCTGGACGGCGGGATCTTTGGCGGGAGAATCCTGGGTCGCGGTTTGGGAACGCGCGGCAGAATTCCAAAGACCAAAGAAGAAAAAAAGTGCCGCCAATAATGTTAGGAGTTTCGGCGGCTTTTCCTTTTGACGATCCACACTCTTTCGCATTTGTTCCTCTCGCGGGAGGTATTCTACAACGCACCTCCGTTGGCGACGTTAGACTGTACAAGAAATCGGCGAAAAATGGGGCTAGGCGGACCCTTCGAGGCTCCCGGCGCAGCTCCGGGCAGGCGGGGCGAGCCAGAGCCGGTTTCCACAGGTGATGCCATGCTCGAGCGAGCACCGCGGCGAGTTAGCGAGTGGCAGAGGGGCGCGGATGAACACCGAGGATATTAGGAACGGGCCACGCGGCAGAATTTGAGTCATTCTCGGTGAAAGAGGTTTCGTAGCTGCCGCACAGTTCCATCTCCGTGGTCCCCACGTGGAGGTAAAGCTGCGCCTCGGGTCCGCCTTCCAAATGCTGCGCTGCGACGAGGCCGATGCCGGCGCCCAAGAGTTCGTTGTTAAGGTCGTACATCGAAAAGGGCGAACGGGAATAAATGAACAGGATGCGGCCCGTGTCATCCTCGCCCAAAGCGGCCTCGCTCCACTTGCGTTCTTGTTGGGGCCATTGATTCATGCCGGGCCTTTTCACCAAGCGCAGATTCTGCAGAACCGAAGCGTAGTCCTTGAGGATGTCCTGGAAATGAGTTCCGGGGTCGTCCAGGTCAAAAATACGGAAGCGAGGAAGGGATTGCGAGTCACGCGGCTCGAATGCGGCAACCGATTGATAGGTGTTGCGATGACTGTTATTGATATGGCCGACCGAACCCATGTAGCCGAGGTGCGTTTTGTAATCCTTGTCGAACATTCCTGCATTAATGGCGGCGGAGAAATTGCGGCTCCGTGACCAGTCGCGCGCGGTGTGTCCCGCGGACTCGCGGGTTTGCGTGATGCCCGCGGCTTCTAACTGCCATTGGCCCGGGTCCATGCGGAGGATGACGATACGCGAGTCTCCAACGGAACTTGGATTCTTTGCGCTGACGTATCGAAGGTCCATCCCTGGGGCGATGCCTTTCCAGTCCGAAGCGGGACGCGCCAACAAAAGCGCAGAAAGGCCGAGGCTAAGAATAGCGAGGAGCAAGCCCGTGCAACTTCGCAGACGGAAAGGCATGGTTTCGGGCCATTGTAACAGCAGAAGGGCATCGGGGTTTTCCTTAATGGTCCATTCAGGCCCTCACCGGATTGATTCCTCGCGCCCGTAGGTCATCCTTGCCGTCAGTGCCCGCGCATTTAAAGGAGAGATGTGTGACGAGAATCCCGGGCGCACCTTCCTTGTTCGTGGGATATTTTGGGGGTATACCGTTTCAGCGGCCAATAACGAAAAGGGCTGCGAAGAAATGTCTATTCCTATCGTCGCTATTCTTGCTGTGGGCCGGCGCAGCTTGTGCGCAGGAACAGGGCACGACGCCTCCGTGTACTCAGTCTCAGGAACCTCCCGCTCGAGGGGTGTTCCCACCCCTCCTCCTTTGGCGGTTGCGCCGCCCGAGGCTCTCCCGCCGCCCGTTTTTCCCGTGAGGCTTTCGAATCCTCCAGCTTTCGCGCAGGCTCCCTTGCCCGCCGCATTCGCTCCGGCCATCGAGACCCGTGTGGGGTTCTCGACTCTGTCGCGGGTCTCTTCGCCTAATACCAGGATTCTATTCAAGGGCATCAACGCAAGCATAACCGGGCAGTCTTCAGAACGTTTTGGCGCGACGTTCGAAACGAGTTACCTGCGTGCTTCCAACGTTTTTGGCACAGGACACTCCAACAGCGTCCTGACCTTTCTGGGCGGTCCAGTTTACTATCCTTACCGGCGAGGTGGCTTCGTGACTTCGGTCCACGTCCTCGGCGGGGCCGCGAGGGTTGCGGGAGTGGTGGTTCTTACGCCAAGCACTGGCGGATATCTCAAGGGAACCGTCGGAGATCTGGCGTGGGCTTTTGGCGGCAGCGTGGAAAAGTGGTTTAGGGACTCTCTGGCGGCACGGGTGGACATCGATGCGCTGCATACGTCTTTCTACAATAGTTCGGTGAAAGTTAGCGGTGACTACGGTCTGCGCGCGACTTGGGGTCTGATTTATTATTTCGGCGGACGAAGACCAGGCGCTAAGATCCGCAGCTTTGCGGGCAAGCAAATCGAGTGACTGATAGAAAGCCGATTTCTAGGGAAATCGCACGTCGAGAGTGCGGCCCTCGAATTCGATATTTTTCACAGAATCGCCGAGTTTTACTTCGATGTTCCTTCGTAAGGGCGGCCGCATGTGAGAATCGGCAGCTAAACGCATCGTGAGAGCGCGTCGCGCATCATTCCACTTGAGTTGCAGCCCCATCCAATCTCCCTTCCGGTGGTTGAAAGAGATGCCGTCGTCTTCGTAGAGCAAGCACTCGCCGTCTGCGCCGGGGTAAATGGTAATGGTGAGGGGACCGTCAACTTTCTCATTGACGAATTGTTTGACCGGACCGAGCGGAACAATGGCGCCCTCCCGAACAAACAGCGGAAGTGTTTCCAGATCGACGGTGCGTTCGATTTCGCGGCCGCCGTCGTGGGGCTCGTTCGTCCAGAAATCGAACCAGCGCCCGCGCGGAAGATACAGACGGCGCGATGTCGCACCTTTTTCAACCACGGGCGCTACGAGAATGTCGCGGCCCCACAGATACTCGTCGCCATGCTTCACAGTTTCGGGATCGTCGGGATAATGCAGCCAAGGGCTGCGCATCACGGGCATTCCAGTAACGGTGGCTTCACGCACGGCGCTATACAGATAGGGAAGGAGGCGATAACGCAGCTCCAAGTATTTGCGGCAAATCGGTTCGACTTGCGCGTTGTGCAATTCGCTGGGATCGGGAAGCGCGGAACCACCGTAGCCGCTGATTTCGGTTGGGCCGACTTCGCCGGTGTTCCATCCCCAGGGCAGCCGGAGCTTCCACGCGCGGCCGTGGCAACGAAAAAGTGTGCAGAACGCGCCGAATTGGAACCAACGCAAGTAGAGTTCGGCGGTAAATTCCTTTGTGGGAACGAATCCCCCGATGTCCGTTCCCCAATACGGAATGCCAGTGAGGCCAGTGTTGATGGCGATAGGAACGTGAGTCTTCAGAGTTTCCCAGGTGGAGTAGACGTCGCCAGACCATAAAAACGATGCGTAACGCTGCATTCCGGCGTAGCCGTTGCGATGCAGCGCATAGGGACGTTCATTGGGGCGGTCGAGCTGCGGGCCTTCCCAATACATGCGATTGCGGGCGAGGCGCGCCTCGATGTTGAGGGGATCGCCTTCGTCGGGCCACCAGCCGTCCACGCCGAGCGCGAAAGTTTTGCGATGGGCGTCCCATGCGCAACTGACTTGTTCTTTGTCGTAGCGGGCGACGTTGCAGGGATCATGGACCGTTCCGCGCAGGTCGTTCTCGAGAATCACGGAGTGCAGGGCAACGCGAAAGTTTTCTTGGTGGAGCTCGTCAATGGCTCGCTGCGGATCGGGGAAGACGCGCTTGTTCCAGGAGAAAGAGCCGTTCTCCGTGTTCCAACCGGAGGGACAAAAGCCCGTGCCTAGATAGATGAGCGTGTCACAAGGAAGCTTTTTCTCTCGAAACGTTTTGGCTTCGGCAATGACTTCATCATGATTTGCGAGAGTGCGATGCGATTGCTGATAGCCGAAGCTCCAGAGCGGAGGCAGTTCCGGGTGTCCCGTGAGTTTGGCGTATTCGGCCATCAGCACTTTTGGTTCTTGAGAAATGACGATGAACAGGTCCAGAGGAAGAACGCCGGCGGGATCCTTGGGAAGGAATTTGCCCTCGGTGCCAGTGAAATCAAATGTGCCGGAGGGCTGGTGAAAGTAAAGAGCCCAGCCTGCGGTCCCAATGAGCCAGGGAATGGGAACGCGTCCACCGTGAGTGCCAAGGTGGTAGCCACCCTGGCCGCTGCGCATCGTGTCGGTAGAGCCGCGGCGGTCAAACTGCGGCCCGCCTTCGCCGAGGCCCAAGAGAGCGGAATCACCGATGGAGAAAGAGACGGCGCCTGTTTCGGAGTCGAGCGTGAGTCGCTGGACGACGTTGCCTTTGGCGTCTTCGACGGTGGCTTTGAGCGGATTGGGAGAGAGCTTTATGTGGAGTTCGCCGACTTTGACGGTGCGCTCGGGTTCCGACCTCGCGAATCTTCCGAGCGGAGGTCCCCAGGAGGCTTGCACGAGAGAGCCGTTGCCTTTGATGGATTGTGTTTGACCACCTTCGCTAGGGAGAACACTGAGCCGAAAAGTGTGCGGGCTCACAGGCGCAATCTGCAGTTCAACGTTGCGGCCGGCGATTTGAAAATTTTGCTGCGGGGCGTCGCTAGTGGCAGGCCAAAGGAAACTGGTGGCGCAAACGGCGCCGGCGCCTTTCAAAATGTCGCGACGGTCGTAGCGGTTGGTCATTTGGCTCAGTACCCCGAGGAAACGAAGACCAAGAGCTCCTCTCGCGAAGAAGCGGAGCCGAGATTATACACAGAAATATGGCTACTGAAAGCGCTTGCAGTGTTCTTCCTGCAGGAAGGCGATCGAGGCATGAATGAACTCGCGCCAACGAGGGCCGATGACGGGGCCATGGCCGGCGTTGGGAACGATCCAGAGACGCGAGTTGGGAATGGCTTTGAACATTTCGACGGAATGCTCGACGGGATAGAGAGGGTCGCGGTCGCCCTGAATGGTGAATGTGCGGGCTTGAATGGTCGCAAGGAGAGGAGGCGTGAAGTTCAAGTCGTCGTAGCTGGTGGCAAAGGATTTGGCGCTGGCGAGGATGGCTTTGATTTGTTCATCGCCGCCGGGATGGCGACGGCGCAGGATTTCCCATTGCTCTTCGGGTAGATTGTCAGGGTATTGAGCCATGATAGTGCGCGCTTGCAGAGGAAAGTAAGGCGTGGCGCTGACCAGCACCATGGCGGTAAGACGTTCGGGCTGCTTGACGGCCATGTGGAGCAGGACGTTTCCGCCGGCGCTGATGCCGACGCCCTTGCAGGCGTGAATCCCGAGATGATCGAGCAGAGCAAACATGTCCGTGGCGGCGTCCTCGTGGCGGAACGGTTTCGATAGAATGCCGGAGCGGCCATGACCGCGCAGGTCCGGCAGGATGAGCTGAAATTTCGTTCCCCATTGCGCGAGAGAAGGAATCCAATCCTGGCTGGAGCCGGAAAAACCATGTAATAACAAGAGCGGCTCGCCGGTTCCGTGAACTTCGCAGTAGGGCTGCTGGCCGTTGAGTGTTTCCATAGGTCCGGGCGGACGTGCAGGCGTCATCTTGGTGCCTCTTTTTGGAAACTTTCTTGGACAAAAGAAAACCGCCCGCACTTTCGCACGGGCGGTTCGATGTCTTCAATTAGTTTAACATGAAAACAGTCAAGCTCAACAGACAACCAAAGAGCACGCGGAAACGCAGACCTCCGTGAAGGAGCGACCTCTATTGAGTTAGCGAAGGGATCGTGATACGCGCCAGCCTCTTTTTGGCAAAAGGGACCGCATACGCGGAGGGAGGATTGTGCGCGGTAGCTGCGGCAGCTTTACGATAGGACTCGATGGCGTTATCTTTCTCGCCGAGTCTTTCGTAAGTTTGGCCAAGCAGGCACTGGATGAAAGGGTCGCTCTGATTCGCTTTTGACAATTCCTCAGCTGCGGTCTTGTAGTCCTGCCCGTAAAACGCGACATAGCCACTGAGATAGGGAAAGAATGGCGCCTGTTCTGGATTTGTTCCCTTGTCGAGGATGGCCTTGGCGGCGGTGAGATGATCCCGCGCTCCGGCCAGGTTTCCGCCGCGCGCGGCGATGCGGGCTTGCGCGTGCTCCCAACGGAAATTCCACAGGTCCACGCGAGCCGTCTTGATGTCCGGCTCCCTCAATCCGGCATCGTGGCCATCCTTGTACCAACGGAACGCGGTATCCAAGTCGCCGGCGTCAATGCAAACGCGGGCGGCTTCGTCTGCGATTTCGCCTTGCTGGAAGAAATCTTGAACGCCGACGTAGTAATCGAAAACCTTCTGCTCGTATTCGACGGCCTTTTTGCAACTGCCCTCAAAAGCGTAAGACATGGCCAGGGCACGATTCGCCGAGGCTCTCTGTTCGGGCTTTTCGGCTACGTCAATAGCCTTCTGAAAATACTTGCGCGCTTCTTCGCCCTTGCCCATCAAATCGAGAGCGTTACCCGCCGCGATGTTGGCGGGGAGCGATAACGGCGAAGTCTGCAGCGTCTGGCGATACAGCGCCAGGGCCTCTTCCAGCTTTCCCTCGCGCATCAACTGCTGGCCCTGCCTGATGAATTCCGGTTGCTGCTGGCGCTGCGCAGGAGCTTGCGTAGCCTGCGCAAACAGAGAAGCAGGAAAACAATAGGATGCAACCAGGACCGAGAAAACAGCGCGGACAGCGGGTCTCATTGGTAGGCCATGGCGCAGTACCGGTTAGAGACGGCCCTGGGCCATGTGACCCCTTTCAAACCGTGCGTGCCGATAGAGGACGCACCATGCCGACATTATCCCATGATGGCTGTGACCTCGCACGCTCCGAAGATCAAAATGAGGGAGCATAAGAGGCTTACCATCGAGAAACTTAAGGAGTATCGGTAGCTAACATTAGTTTTAGCAGACAAAGAAACCTCGTTCTGAGTTACCATAGATGCCCCGCCCGGAAATAGGGGGCACAATGCACAGGAGTTTGCGGTTTCCTTCCTCGGTTCTTCCTCTCGCTCTGTTTTGCATCTTGCTTGGGGCTCCATATTTGGCCGCGCACGACAGCAAAGTCCTGGGCGAGCTGAAGTTCAAGGGCGCCACCAGCGTTGAAAGAGATGCTGGTGTCTGGATCGACGGCACCTATGTTGGCTATGTAAAGGAACTCAAGGGCGATAAGAAAGTCCTGCTTTTACCAGGCAAACACCAAGTCATTGTTCGTCAGTCGGGCTACAGTGACTTTGTGAAAGATGTTGTGGTCGAGCCGGGGCGGGCACAGAAAGTTCGCGTGGCGATGCCGCTGCTCACGGGCGCGCGCCCGCCGGCCATCACCGCCGAGCTGAAGCTGACGGTGGAACCCGGGCGCGCAGCCGTTTTTGTGGATGACAACTATGCTGGCCACGCCAGCGAGTTTGGAGGCGCGCTCCATTCTTTGCTAATCAGTCCGGGAAAGCATCGCATTCGCGTGGCGCTGCCCGGATACCAGACGTTCGAAACGGACGTCTCTCTCCTGGCTGGACAGAAGTCGGAAGTGAAGACCGAACTCCTTAAGGGAAGCATCCAGCAAGCCAGCTCGGACATCAAGAAAGACCAGAATACTCAGAAAGACCAGTAGTTTTCCCAACGGCCTTGGCTACGCACCATCCGCGAGTTGGGTGTCTAACGACTTGTTGGAACGGGGGCTGGCTTAGTTCACCGTGAGCTGGGTAGAGATGGCGTGACTTACGTTCCCTGAGGTTCCCGTGACAACGATGGTATACGTACCGGCCGGAGTGCCCCCGGGTGGACCTCTGCCGGGAGTAGGCGTAACCATTCCCCCACCACAAGAAGCACAAAGCACAGCAAGAAGGAGCGCGGAGCATGGCAACGAGAAACGTAGCCCACGGCCTTGCACATGGCGCAACCTAAGGTAGCCGAGCCAAAAGAGAATACAGGCGAGAAGAGCTGCCCAGTTCCAAGGGGAGAATCTTGGCCGAACTCGCAACTGGGGCCAAGTGAAGAAACCTGAACGCTGCGTTGTCGTCACCAGGAGCTTGGCAGTCGCCTGAGTGGCTCCATCCAAGGTAACCGAAGACGGTGCCAGGGTGCAGGAAGCTCCCGTAGGCATGTCGGAGCAGCTGAACGTCACGACCTTATTGAACCCGCCGGTTGGTGTGATCGTAACGGTAAAGCTGGCGGACTGCCCGGCGTTGATGGTATCTCCGGCTGGACCGACTGAAGCGCTAAAGTCTGCGCTGTTTCCGGTCGGCGGAGCCACCGACTGTAAGGTTTGGACCAGGTCCAGCCGCCCATTGCCCATGCCGGCGCCGACAGACACCGCGTGCGCGACTGCGGTGGCAGCCTTGGACTCATTCGTCGTTGGATCGAGATTCAGCAAGAGAGCGCCCGCGCCGGAAACGAAAGGCGCGCTGAAAGAAGTGCCCCATCCTGCAGCGTAAGTGCCAAAGGGATACGTGGAGATGACACCTTCACCGGGCGCGGCGACCCAGACGATGGCATCGCCATAGTTCGAAAAAGAGGAGCGCGTATCGGTGTCACTTGTGGAAGCCACGCCCATGACGTCAGTTTGATAAGCCGCGGGATACACAGTTTCCTGCACGCCGTCGTTGCCCGCAGAGGAACCGCAGATCACGCCGTTTTGATTGGCATAATCTATGGACTTCTTGAATTCGACCGAATTCGACTTCATGTCGAAGCTCATGTTGATGACGTTGGTGCCGCTCTGCACGCCGTAGTAGACGGCATGCAAGATGTTGGATAAATAGCCGGTTCCGTCAGAACTGAACGCTTTCAGTGGCAGCAGCTGCGCTTGGGGCGCGACCAGATGAATGATTCCCATGACCATGGTGCCATGACCGAACGCCGAGTATTGAGGATTGGTATCCAGCACCGCTGCCGTCGACTGGTCAAGCACGGCAGCCGTCGATTGATTTACCTGGGCAATGTTGGTTGTGTTGGAAGGGGGTGGCGCTCCCGTGTAATCGGTCATCTCCGAGCCGCCGGGCTGATTGCGCGTGAAGTCGTAGCCCGGCAGCAAAACGGGTTTTAGCGCGGGGTGATTGGGATCCACGCCGGTGTCAATGTCCGCGACGATTCCCTTGCCCATTACGTTGAACATCGTTTGAGCTGCGGACACACGCACTATGCTTGCCGCTGGTTGGTTGACGTAGCCGTCCCATACGGTGGAACCGGAGTAGGTAACGGGCGTGGTGTCGGACAGGCCGGCGGGATATGGCGTGCTTGCTTGATTCAGGCCACCGACCAAGTTAAGCAGCTGATCCACCTCGGCATCGATAATCCCCAGGGGATTGCCTACGAGATTGAGCAGAGAAGTGAGGTCGAGTGGAGTGGTGATGAGGAATAACTGCCCCAAAGGATCGCCCAATCCCCCAACCACAGTGCATATGGGCGCCAGTAGTACAGGATTGCACGCCGCCTGAAGGGCTTGAAGATTGAGCGTCGTTCGGAGAATGATGCGATTGTCTGCTCTCGCGGAGCTGCTGCACAACCCGCAAACCAACAGCGGGACCCAAAGCCATCGCCATCTCATGATGGTCTTACCTTTTTTTCAGCAAGTTTTGCGTCGTTGGTGACGAAACTGTTGGTCATGTCAGATCTGCTCATCGCCGGTTCCTTGCCTTCGGTGGCCCAGTCCAAGGGAGGGGTGATCAGCAACACCCATTCGTTGGGGCTGACTTCAATCTCAAGAGATACGGCGCGCTCATCCTGAAACTGAAAGGAAAACTCGCCAACCTCGTTCGTCATCTTCACATTGAGGGGGCCGCTCCTGCTCTTGAGCACAACCGAAACCCCATTCAGAGGAATCTGCGGTTCTTTCGTCCTAAGGACTTGCCCCAGAAGGGTTATGCGGCGGGAATCGGGGGAGCGTTCGAAAGAAATATCGGCTGTCAGTGCAGGGGCCTCGTAGACTAACTGCCGAGTGTCCGTCGGCAGGCTTCGCATGCCGACGGGCAAGGGTTGCAAGAAGGTGTCCAAGACGAGGCGAGCCACTCGGGTGATTCGCCGACTCCCGAGTTGGGGATACACCATGGACTCCAGACGGGGCCAAAGATCTACTGCCAAGCGATCTCGTTGGACCGAAGGAATGCCGTACTTGGAGATCAATTCATTGGTCAGAGAGATCGATGCTCCATCCGTCAAAGCGATGACTCGTCCCGGAAACCGCACGAGAAGCTCCCTTACTCCCTGTTCCAGCTTGGCAGCGTCCGAGGCCGCGCCTGGCAATTCGAGCAAAGCTGCGGAAGTCCGCTCTCGGCCAAGCAGAGTCAAAGCCTCTTCAATCCCTGAAGCAAGCACCCACTGACACCCCATCGTCCCCACGAGCACACGAATCGTGTCGCGCTCCGCCGTTCGCTCGCAAATAATTAACACCCTGGGCTGCATATGGACGCACCACCCTGCCGGTACACGTGGGAAACAGGGGCTGGCTCCTGTACTTGCCATGGTCTCCACCATGCGCTAGCTCGAAGAGAGTAAGGGATTGCCCAGACATGAAACAATTGAGGGGATACTGGATTCGTTGCTAAGGTAAAAACCTTACCTTGTAAGGCGGGAACTAGTTCTCTTCCCTGAGAATAATGGCGACGGAAGCCACCCGCGGAACAGGGAGCGCTAAATCCAGCGAATTTGTGCCGCGTTTTTGCTGATGACGAAGACCCGGAGATTGTTCGAGCGGGGATCCGCGGGCACCAGGAAGAACCCAATCTTCTGAGGATTATAGGCGTCCGTAGTTCCGACAAGTTTCTCGCCATCGCTAAAAGTGACTTCGGCCTTGCGGCACCCATTCTGGGAAGTCAGGACCTGAGATTCTGTGTATTCGCTATTGCCCACAAAATCCTTGGCAAAGAAGATGGCTTTCAAGTCCTTCAATTGCACATCGGTGCCTTCGCGCTGCGCCGAATCTTGTTCGAGGAAAAGTCGAAACCGATCCTTTTGGGCGGAGAAATTGTAAATGTAGCCCTTGAGCCGGCGGCCGTCGAGAAATGCCACTACCGCTTTATTCCGATTGTCGAGAACGTTTGGTGTCGCCATGCAAATCCGCTTCTGAGCTAGTCCAATTCGTCTAACGCTTCGCCTGTTTGGCCAGGTCCCAGCCTTCCATCACCACGGCGCGATAATCCTGTTCCGTGCGGACGGCATCCTGCACAATTTCCACCAGCCTGGATTTCATTTGCTGCGCCCGAGGATCCTTCGGGTCCAACTTGCCTTGGGTCTGCCATGATTGCACTTGAGCGAGAATTTGCTTCAGCTCCGTAATCAACTGGCCCTCGTGGGAAACGTAATGCTCCTTGGCGTCGTAAAGCTTATTCTCCCAAGCGCGCCGATTGGGAAAGTCCACGTCGTTGTCGAGCAAGATCGCCTTCGCCAGCGTCGCGCGATCGAGCGACTCTAGTTTTCTGAGACCTGCTTCGGCTTCTTCGACTTTGGCCAAAGCTTTGGACATTGCGGGGCTATCCACACCGCCCTGCGAGCCGCCGAGGTCTCCCGCCATGCCGGTTAGACCCTGGCTCGAAGACATGTTCTCGTCGGTGATTACGGTCTTGGGCTTGGCTGCGTTCTTTTCCCGGTCTTTACGGGCCTGGCGCGCCACGTCTCCTAAGGACGGCTGGGGTTGAGATGGAGCTGGATCTTGGGATTGAACTTGAGCGTAGCCGGGTGTCGCAAGAAGCGCGAGCCAAAGAAGCGCTGCTACGACACTGATTGGCCGCAACATTTTGGGCATGATGGTCTCCGAACAGTCCTCGGAATGGGAGCGCAAGGCCCTAGCGGGGATGTTCCCGTTTCGAAACGTGGAGAAGCCATAGGCCAAGAGTACTGCGTTGGCTAAAACGGCATTACTCAATGCGAGGCGAAACCGGTGGCCTGGAAAAGCCGCTTCTATTACGGAGCGGTGAGATAGGTCTTGCGATGACGAACCTGATAGTTGCCAGTGGTTACCTTCACTTCGATGGAGCGATACGTGTTGGCAGGGCCGCGAGGGTTGGGATAGTACGCGAGCCGGTACTGTGTACGAAGCTCACGATCGATGCGGTCGAAAATGGAGGTAAGTTCCGGGGCCGTGTCTGGGTAGAACATGGCGCCGCCGGTGGTATCGGTCATGGTTTCGAGGGCGTGCTCGCCGGCAGTGTTCCGCCCGTTTTCGTTTTTCACGGGACGGATCACAATCGTGTACAGAAGCACATTCGCGCTGACGGCCTCCCTGCGAGCAGCCTCGAAATCGGAGCGGCTTGTCGTTTCCCCTGCATCCGTGACGAGGACGATAACGCGACGGCGGTCGTCTCCGCGATGCGCCAGCGCGCGGGAGCCCAGCAGCACCGCGTCGTAGATGGAAGTGCCCGCCCCGTCCGGAATTTTGCGGACCGCAGCTTGAAGAGCGGCGACGTTGTCGGAAAACCCGGGCGGACGCTGCGTTACATCCTCATCGAAGGAAAACACAGCCAGGCGGTCACCGGGCCGCACAACCTGGCGGATGAAATGAGCTGCGGCTTCTTGCTCAAAAGCGATTTCCTTGTGAGCACTCATGCTCGCGTCAATCATCAGGGCCAGGTCCAGAGGCTGCGAAGTTTCCGGCTCGAAGACGGATATTTCTTGTTCCTTGCTTTCATCGAAAAGCTGAAATGCTTCGCGCGGCAAATCAGGCGCGGGGCGGTTATGGTCGTCGAGGACGCTGACGAGCACGGTCACCAGATTTACGTTAACGCGAATGCGATTTCCCTGGACGGCTGGCTCTGGCGACTCCTCCTTGGGAGGCGGCGCAGTAGGCTGGACGATCTTGCCTGGCTCGCCATCAGGGTTTGAGGCCGGCGGAGAAGAGGTTTTACTGGAGATAGTGGTAGGTGAAGAATTCGCCTTGGCCTTGGGCTTCTGCGCCCAGGGCGGGCGGTTGGGATCGTCCTGCGTGAAGGCGATTCCGCTTGCCAGGAAAACGGTTAGAGCAAGGAAGATAGCGCGGCTGTGGGGCGTCGGGGTGCGCATTGGGAATTAGGATGCGGGTTTCGCGCGCGGTGTCGCCAGGGGTGCGGGAGGCAACTCGCCATCCGCCCAGACAGCGCCGTCTTCGAAATACTCTTTTTTCCAGATGGGCACGGTGCGCTTTAGGGTGTCAATGGCGAAACGACAGGCATCAAAAGCCGCCGCGCGGTGCGGGGCGCTCACGGCGATGAATACGCTGGTTTCGCCAATTTCCAGACGGCCCAGGCGGTGGACAATCAAGACGCGATCAATGGGGTACTTCTCGTGGAGCTCGGCCGCGATTTCACGCATTTTGCCGAGGGCCATGGATTCGTAAGCTTCGTAATCGAGGTACAGCGTGGCGCGGTCGTGCGATTGATTGCGGACAAAACCATCGAACGTGACGATGGCGCCGTCCTCGGGGGCGCGCAGGTGTCGGACTAGCGGAAGCGGATCAATCGGCTCGCGAACGAGTTCGATAACGTCGTTGTGATCGAGCGGGGCAGTCAAGGTTGAACCTAGCCGCCGCTGACGGGCGGAAGAAATGCGACTTCGTCGCCAGTCCGAAGCAAAGTGTCCCACGCGGCAAACTCTTGATTGCGCGAGGCCACGACGGAAGAGCGATATTTTGCCAACTCAGGAATGCGCCCCGCATAGAGAGCAAAGAGCTGCTCGATCGTCGAGGCGTCGCTGAGGTACAGAGATTCCTCAGACTGCCTGACAACATCCTTCAGGCGGCCAAAGAACAACACCTTGACGCGGACGGTTTGTGAAACCGGAGGCATAAGGGAATTGTAGCGCGAGCGGCGAGGAAGGGGCTAGGGATGGGGGGCTAGGGATGGGGGGCTAGGGATTAGGGTTGTGACGCGCACCCGCCGGGCTGCCTGCTTCGGCAACGAGCTTTCAGGATTTCGACGCGTGAGAATGTTTTGAAAGATTCGATGGCTTGACCGCAAAGCGCCAGTTGCGTAGGTTGCGAACGGAGAAAACGGATTACTTTCCGGAGACGCAGGGCAGCGGAGGAAGCGATGAAAATCCTGGTGACGGGTTCGACCGGCTTGGTGGGCAGCGCTCTGGTCAAAGCGCTGGCGAAGGATGGCCACACGGTTTGCCGGTTGATGCGTCTACAGAGCAAAACAACTTCCGGCAGCAAAGACGGATTCGATGTGGCGTGGAACCCTGCAACGGGCGAATTGGGCGGCGCCGGCGTCGGGCCGGATGCGGTCGTCAACCTGGCAGGGGCTTCGATTGCGGGAGAAAGTTGGACAAAAGAACGGAAAGCATTGCTGCGCTCGAGCCGGATTGATACCTCACAAGCGTTGGTCAAAGCGCTCGCGAAAATGAATGCGCGGCCGACAGTGCTCGTGTCGGCGTCAGCAATTGGAATTTATGGCGACCGGGGCGATGAGGTATTAACCGAAGAAAGCAAGCCAGGCGCTGATTTTCTGTCGGACTTGGCCCGAGAGTGGGAAGCAGAAGCATTGCAAGCCGAAGCGATAGGGATTCGCGTCGTGCTCGCGCGCTTTGGAATTATTCTGGCGCGGCACGGCGGTGCGTTGGCGAAGATGTCGCTTCCCTTCAAGCTAGGGGTGGGAGGCCGGCTCGGTTCGGGCAAGCAATGGATGTCGTGGGTCACGCTTGAGGATGTTGTGGAAATCCTTCGGCTGGCTATCGAGAACGGCAACGTGCGAGGCGCACTAAACGTCGTCGCACCGCAACCCGCGCAAAATTCAGATTTCACAAAAGTGCTGGCAAAAGCGCTACATCGCCCCGCGCTCTTCCCTGCTCCGGCCCTGGCCCTTCGGCTGGCGTTGGGAGAAATGGCAGACGCGCTGCTATTATCCAGCCAGCGCGTCCAGCCACAAGTCTTGGAAAAACTTGGGTACCGCTTTCTTCATGCCGACTTATCGAGTGCTTTGAAGGCTATCTTGCAAATGGGTTGAATCAGCCAGCGTCTATTTGACAACCGACAAGGAGACTTCAACCTTCAGCACTTTGCCGCTTATGGGATCGGTTGCCATCGTGGATTCCATCACTTGCCCTTCACGCAATTTCAAATCGAGCTCGGATTTAAAACTGCGAATGATAGGTTCCTGGAAGGATCCCGCATGTGGGTCCATTTGCTCCGGCGGTCTCTGCACCGGAACGAGTGTGTAGCCCTCAGCCCACGAGCGTTCCAGGTTCAGACGCAAAAGAAAATGGCCTTCGGGCGTGTGGGCGGCCAGCGCATCAATATTTGTGCCCACATCCAGATAGGTCATGTTCCCTTTATCGCCGCCGGTGTAGACCGGAACCCGGCTCCCCACGCGCATTTTTACCCATGTCGGTTTAAACTCCGACGCATCTGCGGCATTGACATAAATCGTGTAGGGAAGGCTTTTGGTCTTCTTGTCTCCGTCGTATTCGGTGAACACAACGCTGACTTTCACAGGCGTGGTCTGAGCTTCGCTCCTCGGCTTGTCTTCAGGCTTGGGTTTGTCCTGGGCGTGACAAATCGGCGAAAGCATGCCCAACAAAAGAAGCGACGCAACGTGAATTGGACCGATTTTCATTTTTCCTCCGCAACCATTCGATTTTTTCTCGATCAATCGCTAGCGTTTGTCGCCCGCGCCATCCGAACTCTCGGTTTCCGTACCTTCGAGCGGCTTGATCTCGATGCCAGGAATCCGGAGCGGATCCGCAGTCACCACAGCGTCTTTCTGCGGCGCTTTGGCCACGAGAGCTGCGGCAACGTCGCTGCGCTCGTTCAAAACGGCAACTAACCGAGCAAAAGCCTCGCGTTCATCCGGTGGAACGAGGACTTCTGGATTGCTAGACGCCGCCACGTGCAGGTTGGTTGAGTTTCTAGCTGCATGAGAATGAGCTGCATGGGCGGCGACTTGAACGCCTTCCAAAGGACTCTTTTCGGGATTTGTTGTCGTCGTGGGTGTTGTTGTGGCCGGACCGAAGGAGCCTTGTCGGGCTACGGATTCAGGCGAAGTACGCCGGGGCCGGCCTATCAGAAGAATCGCGAAAGCCAAAACCAGGCTGGCGGATACAAGCACTACGGGTCGCACCCAATTGAACCGCGGTGCTGGGACTTGGCTGAGAGCAACCCGCACGCGAGGAAGAAGAGACGCCGGAACCTCGGCGTTGGCGGCAACCTGCAGCCTGGAATCGATGTCGGCAAAAAGAGATTGCTCTATATTGAACGCTTCGCGGCACGACGCGCATTCGGCAATATGCACAGCCAGCTGCCCCTGTGGGGCCGCGCCGGAGGCCGCCAGTTCCATTAACGCATCTTTATAGTGTTCGCATGGCATCGCAACTTCTCCGCTAATTTCTTTCGGGCAATGAAAATCCGGGACTTCACTGTTCCCAGTGGAACGCCCATCATGGAGGCAATTTCCTCGATCGTGTAGCCATCCATCGCCGAAAGCAAAAGGACCAACCTCAATTTCTCCGGCAACTCCTCGAGCGCTCGATCCAAGTGAGCCTGGAACTGGTTCGAGGCCGCGACATCTTCCGCCGTGATCGGCGCAGGCTGATGCGCCGGCTTGGCCCACAACGTGTCGCGCTGTTCCCGGCGCTTCGCCGAGCGCAACCGGTCAAGCGCCAGCCGAAACGAAATCCGCACCAGCCACGCGCGGAATCGATTGCGGTCGCGCAGCCGGTCGAAACTCTTGTACGCGCGGAGTAGCGCCTCCTGCGCGACATCCTCCGCATCTGCGGTGTTGCGCAAGACTCCGCGCGCAACGCGAAAAGCCAGCGGGCCGCATTCGGCAAGGCGCTCCTCGAATTCCCGCCGGGCGTCCGCCTGAGCCTCGCGCACCAACTCGCTCCTTGCCGCGCTGACTGGTTGGTTCAGGACCAGCTCCTGCATAGGATCCCTTCTAAACTTTCACCACACTCGGCGCCCGGAGGAAGCAAGGAGCCGCATCTCCTTACAATTACGTGACGCCACGGTGTCAGATTTGGTTCACTGGGATGGTAACGCTTCCGGCAAGCTAAGGCCTGCCCTAAATCCCCAGCTGGCCTAGCAGGTCTTCGAGGTTGGTTTCGTTCACGATGACTTCCCGGGGCGGCTCCCCCTGCGGGCTGGCCTTGACCGCGCTCTCGTCGAAAGCGTTGAAAAGGCGCATTTTGGCCACGGCATATTCTTCGGAGCTGGAAAGAACACGGCCGTTTTGTGCGGCCCAACCGTCAAGCGCGGATTGGTGGACGAAGATTTTGAACGGGAAAGCAGATTGCCGATCAATAGAAACAACGTAAGTAAATTCGCCGCCTGGCCTTCCCTCGCGCTGACCGCGATTCCCCTCAAAGAAGTAATACTGATACACGAAACCGTCAGCGGCGGAGTAGGTCTTGACGCGGCGAACGGCATCCGGACGAGCCATGCGCAGGATTATTCTCGGGAGCGCCTGCGAAGTCAACGCAGGACGATCAAGAGCGCACCTTGCAACGCGACAGAGCCCGCGCTGAGCCCGTTCCAGGCTTTAACTCTTGTCGTGGCCGGCCTTCCGCTCGGTCCTCTTTCGCCGTTGCCGCTCGTATTTTCCGTGGGAGCAAACCCAGGAAGGCCTCTTGTCTACCTCACGCAGGCGTAAGCCAGCCTCCCCCAAACAGCAGACCGGGCCCTAGGGATGCAAGAAAGATGGGCTTAGGCCGCTGCCCTTCGTTTCCTGCGACCTGCAGCAACGCACAGAGCGCCGCTCCGCACATTGACGATCCCAAATTGCCCGCAGTCCTACAAATCGGAGGAAAAGCATCCACCGAGACGCCGCACTGCTTCGCGAGCAGCGTCAACAACCGAGGATTCGGCTGGTGGGTAGCAAAGCCTCCAACCGAAGCGCGCGAGATTCCGCTGCGGGCTTCTACAGAAGAGATGACTTTCTCCAAGCGTGTAATCGCAGCGCGCGAAAGCGCTTCGCCATCAAACTGCACGTCAAGGCCGCCACCGATTCTTAAGGCCACCTGGATCGCTGCTGCGTACTGGCCCGCACAGCCGAAGTGAAGATCGCCAAGCTTGTAGCTGGGCATCGGCGACGACTCCCCTTTCTGACGCAGCAAAAACGCGCTCGCGCCGTCGCCAAACAACCCGCCAAATTCCCCAGCCACACGTTCGGGACTAAGCACCCGGCTATGCACATCGGCCGTGACTACTGCGACGGTGCGCGCCGCGCCCGAACCGATCAGCGATTGCGCGACCGCCAGGGCGTTGAGCAAGCCGAGGCACCCTCCGCCAACGTCCAGCGCGCCGCAGGTTTCTCGCGCCAACAGCCGCGAGTGCAGTTGCGCAGCCAGGGCCGGATAGTCGTGATGCGTTTCACTTGTGGCGATCATCCAGTCAAGTTCTTGCGCGGCGCATGAGGCAGCGCGCAGCGCCTTTTCCGCGGCCGCCGCTCCCAGCGTCAATTCGTTTTCGCCCTCCGCCGCGTACGCCAGCGACTCGATGCCTGCGCGGTTCCGCAGCTTGCCCGCGGGCATGTGGAACGCGCGGTCCACTTCCTCCGACGGAACTACGCGCGAACCTGTCAGAAACCCTGATGAGACTATGAAGGCCTGCCTTCTCTCCCTCGAGTCGTCCTCCTTTTCGGCAATGGTTCGGATTTCCATCAACGTTCCTTCATTCCCGTCATCGGCCAACGCACCGAAAACAGGTTTCCTATCCTTACATCAGCCGGCGTGCGCTACCAAGCCGCTGCACTGTGAAAAACCTCTCATCACAAATCGGACTGTACAACAGCTCCCTCGACGCCGCTTAAAATCTGTTGGCACTTTGTCAGTGCAAATTCGACAGGCTAACCGCCTAACGCAGGCGCCATGTTACCGTAGTAAGTGGTAAAAATTTGCCAGGTAAAACGTCCACAGATGCTAACAAGGAATGCTTTGAAGTTCGCAGGAGCGCTCGGGCTCCTGGGTCTTTGCGCGCTAACAACGCCGGCCCAGCGCGTGCGCGGCGAGCTGCGCATGGAAGTCCACGACGCTCAAGGCGCCGCCCTCGCGCCCTCCGGCGAACTCTCTAGCGATGCCAATCAATTTCGGCGAACCTTCGCGGTTGGTCCGGACGGCCGCTACCTGGCACAGGACTTGCCCTTCGGCGTGTATCGCCTGACTTTGCGCTCCGAGGGTTTCGCTCTCTGGAGCGACCTCGTCGAGATCCGTTCCGAAGTCCCTGTCCACCTGACGGTTACGATGGGCCTCGCGCCAGTGACGACGCAAGTGCAGGTCAACGACTCGGCCACGCTGGTCGACCCGTATCGCACGGGAACGGTCTTCACTGTGGGCCGCCAGACCATAAGCGAACAAGCCGCCGCTCAGCCCGGCCGCGATTTGCTGGACCTGGTCGCTGATCAACCCGGATGGCTGCTCGAAGCTAATGGCGTACTGCATCCCCGCGGCTCAGAATACGACGTGCAATACGTTGTCGACGGTCTGCCGCTGACGCAAAACCGTTCGCCGGCTTTCGCGCCTTCCTTCGACACCGACGAAGTCGAATCTCTTCGCGTTATCACCTCGGATTATCCGGCGGAATATGGCCGGAAACTCGGGGGCGTCATCGAGCTAACCACGCAGAAAGATGTGCCCACAGGACTCCATGGCCAGTTGGATGCCAGCGGCGGAAGCTTTTTCACCGCCGATGGATCCGCTGGCGTCTCCTTCGTTCAAGCCATGAATCGCTTTTCAGCGAGCGCCAACGGATTTCATACCGACCGCTATCTCGATCCACCGGTCCTGCAGAACTTTACCAACCGAGGAAACGCCGCCGGTTTCTCGGGCTCCTACGAACGCGACTTCTCCCATGGAGATCGCCTGCGAGTCTCAGTAACTCATAACGGCGTGCGTTTTCTCGTTCCAAACGAACTGGTTCAGCAAACTGCCGGGCAGCGCCAGGACACCGCCGACACGGAAACCAGCGGCCAAATCTATTTTCAACATCCCATCTCTCAGGACCTGTTCCTGAGTCTCGCCGGCAGCGTCCGCGACGCCAGCGTGACCTTGCGGTCAAACGCGTCTGCGACGCCGGTGATTGTGTCGCAGGACCGCGGTTACCGCGAAGGCTACCTGCGCGCCGATCTCGCCGGGCATCGCGGCCACCATGACTGGAAAACCGGCGTGGACAGCCTGTTCACCCCTGTTCACGAAGCACTGCGGTACACGATTACGGATCCCACGCAATTTGATCCTGGGACGCAAACGCCTTTTCAATTCGCCGACCGCCATTGGGATATCGAACCCGCGGCCTACGTGCAGGACCAGTGGCACCGCAACCAGTGGAATGTGGGAGCCGGCCTGCGTTTCGATCAGTATGCGTTCCTGGTGCACCAGTCCGCCTGGAGCCCGCGCGTCGGCGTTTCCCGTTATGTGCCGTCGTTGAACCTGCTACTGCATGCCTCGTACGATCGCGTGTTCCAAACTCCAGCGATGGAGAACCTCCTTCTCGCCAGCTCTCCACAGCTCAAGTCGATCGATCCCATCGTCGTGCGCCTTCCCGTGCGTTCCGCGCACGCGAATTATTACGAAGGCGGCTTCACCAAGGCCCTTCTCGGCAATTTGCGCCTGGACGCGAACTTTTTTCGCCGCGATTTTTACGACTATCCCGATGATGACGTGCTGCTCGACACGGGCGTCAGCTTTCCCATCAGCTTTCGGAAGGCGCACATCTTTGGCGAAGAGATCCGACTAGAAGTGCCGCACTGGGGAAGATTTTCCGGCTACTTGAGCTACGCGAATCAATCTGGATTCGGTCAAGGTCCGATCACCGGCGGCTTTTTTCTGGGAAGCGACGCAGCCAATCAGTTGCGAGATGCCGGCAAATTCGCCATCTCCCAGGATCAGCGCAATACCGCGCATGCCCGAATTCGCTTCGAAGCCCCGCGTCGAACCTGGCTGGCCCTCAGCACCGGATACGGCAGCGGCTTGCCCGCCGATGTCGGCAGCGCCGATCCGAATTTCCTCTTGGCGCAATACGGACCGCAAATCCTAAGCCAGGTGAATCTGCCGCGCGGCCGCGTGCGCCCGATTCTCTCTGTGGATGTAGCAGGTGGAGCAGAACTCTATCGGAAGGAGCAGCGAAGCGCAGTCTTTCAAATCCAGATTTCCAATCTCGCCGACCGTGTCAACCTCATCAACTTTGCCAGCCTTTTCTCTGGCACCGCCGTCGCACCGCCCCGCAGCGTCTCCGCCCGCTTGCGCTTGACGTTTTAGCCCGTTGCCTTGGCCCCCCCTGCAATCTGCCGTTGAACTTGCTCGCGAAACTCCAGTGGATGATAAATCTTCTCGAAGGTCTCCGGAGTGCCTCCCGTGCCACGCACAATCACCGTGCCATAACCCAGCAATCTTCCGAGCGCAGGCTCATCCACGGCAACGCTTTCAATTCTCGACAGCAAAATCTCCACGGTCCTCCGCTCCGCAATCCCGGTCTTGACGATGACTCTCTTGCTCGTCACCGCCATCTCGGTGGCCTTGCGCTTCAGAAAACCAACCAAAAATAATGCGCCGCTAATGGCGAAACAGAGGAATGCAGACACATAGACCGCCATCGGAATGGACGAACCCTTGGCTTTCGTCCCAAGCATGGCCCAGCCAATCACAATTCCAATGCCCAGTAGGTCAAGGAGGACGGCAATTGATGCGTGTCCCAGCATGACAATCCAATGCAGCCGCGTCTCGTATTGAACGGACTCCCCCGGAATCAAGTGCTTTTCAGCGTAGCTCAAGGACGCTCCTCAGGAGGGCTGGCGCCGCTTCTCGGACAGGCTCCTGCAAATTATAACCGCGCGCGACGTTCCAGCAATCCTGGTTAAACGTCTCGTCTCGATGTAAAGGTAAACGGGCGCGAATTCTCAAGCAGGCGTGGTGGAGCTTCTCGAATAGCGCCATTCGAGCAAGAATGCTACAGCGGTTCCAATGAGAACTCCTGCCCAGACGAGGTCAGCCCGAATGTGCAATGCGTCTAAGGACAGGAAAAGAATTCCAGCGATCAGAAATAATGGCCCCGTAAGGACGCAATGATACGTGCGGTTTCTGATTGCGTTGGCAAAGCATCCAGCCGCCATAGCCAGCAAACAGGTTGCCGCCGAAGTCGCATGGAGTGGGTACCAGAACACGCCAATGATCGCTAAGACGGCCCAAGCTGCGAGCGACGCAATGAACCAGTAACAAATGGAAGCCGGACTGCTACAACAGACTCTCATCTTTGCGAAACCGAATTGGGCAGGGCTTTCCGAGTTCTTGGTAGCGCTAACGGGAATCGAACCCGTATTTCGGCCTTGAAAGGGCCGCGTGCTAACCGTTGCACCATAGCGCCACGCTTTGCGGGGTGTGTATCTTATCTAGAATAAGAGAAATCTTCAGCGCGAACAAGCAGGCAACTTCATAAAACGTGTCATCCCGAATCCCCGTTGCTTTTGCGGGGTGAGGGATCTGCTTTTCGATTTTTTGACGGCGCCCCAGTCACCGATCACAGCGAGCAAGTCTCAGCATTGGCGGTCTTGAAACTCCTCGTGCCAGGCCATCTGAATGGCTTCTAGTTTCGCTTCGTTGGACCCCGTCGGATCGCCGCTGAAGCCGGCCAGCTCCACGATCCACTTGTGCATGTCGGTGAACCGGACCGTCAGCGGATCCGTGTCCGGATACTTATCGGCCAGCGCAATCGCAATGTCCTCAAAATTCTCCCAGCCAAATGTCGACGGCATCTCTCGTCCCCAATTCGTGTTTGGTTCTTGGTTCTCAGTTTCTTGGGGCCCAGCCCCGCGCACCCGGTATTTTCACCCGTTCCGTTTGCAAGGAAGAAAACCTGACCTACTTTCAGCTTTCCCTATTTTTCTACTTATAACCAAAAACTGAGAGCCAACAACAGTCTTTTTCAGTGGTCCGCTTCCTTCGCGTAATTCTTGTTCCAGTCGGGAATCTCCACGACGATGTCGGTCGTGCCGTCGGGCACGGTCTGGCATCCCAGGCGCGACTTCGGCGTGATCCCAGGCGCTTCGTCGAGTTCATCGAGTTCGGCATCCGTAGCTTCGTTGCACGACTCGAGTCCTTGCTGAACGATCACGTGGCATGTCGAGCAGGCGCACACGCCGCCACAGGCGTGATCCAACCCAAATTTGAAGCCCTCGGAAATGTCCAGGATGCTACCCGGCAGGCCGTTATGTCCATACGGCACTCTCTCCGGATCCACTTCGATCGTCTTGCCGCTGGGAAGAAACGTCACCTTATATTTCTTCGTGGCGGGCTTGTACTTGACTTCTTCAATGTACGGATTCGTTCCGCCCATAATTCCCCCAAAAATCCTTCCCTGCACCCCGGCGAAAACACTTCACACTTCCGCGACTTTCCGTCCCTCCAGCGCCGTCGACACGGCGCTGGTCATCAGCAATTCCGCCAAATGTTCCGTCGCCTGATTCAGTTCGTCAGTGCGTTTGCGAATGAGCTTGTAATCGCTGCCCGCAACAGATCCTTTCAACGCAGCAACACTCGCCTCAATCCGCGCCTGCTCTTGGCCCGACAATGCCGACGATTGCGGATTCGTCAGCGCCTTGGCCGTCGCCGTCAGAATCGATTCCGCTTCTGTGCGCGCCTCGATCAGCTGGCGCTCCGCAAAATCCTGCTCGGCATACTCGATCGACTCTTCGAGCATGCGCTCGATCTCGGTGTCGCTGATGCCGTAGCTCGGCCGCACCTCGATGGAGTGCTGCTGGCCGTTGCGCAAATCCTTTGCCCCAACCTGCAGAATGCCATTCGCGTCAATCAGGAATTTTACTTCGATGCGCGGCAGCCCGGCGGGCGCAGGAAGCACTTTCAACGTAAACCTCGCCAGCGAACGGCAATCTTTGGCCAGCTCGCGTTCGCCCTGCAGAACGTGAATGTCAATTCCCGTCTGGTTGTCCACGCCAGTCGTGTAAAGTTCCTGCGCGCTCGCCGGAATCGTCGAATTGCGCGGAATGATCTTCGCCACCGCGCCGCCATAGGTCTCAATTCCCAGCGAAAGCGGTGTCACGTCAAGCAGCAGCATGTTTTTCACACCGCAGTCGAAGATGTTCGCCTGCACCGCCGCACCGAGCGCCACCACTTCATCCGGATTCAGCTCGGTATGCGGTTTGCGGTCAAAATACTCCTGAACCGTCCGCCGGATCAGCGGGGTGCGCGTCGACCCGCCTACAAGAACCACTTCATCCATTTCTATGGGCTTTGCTTGCGCGTCCGCCAGCGCCTGCTTCACCGGACCCATCGTGCAATCTACGACCGGCTTAATGAGCGCCTCGAGTCCGCCTCGCGTGAATTCATGTGTGAAAACCTTTCCATTCGGCAAGGCAAACCGCAACGTCGCGGTCTCGGTTTCTGAGAGCTGATGCTTCACGTTGATCAGCGCCTTGCGAAGTTCCTGAGCCAGCTCACCATGCGGCGAGAAATCAATCTCGTCGTACTGGAGAATCAACTGGTGAACGAAGGCCTGGAGCAAATTGTCGATGTCGTCGCCGCCAAGATGCGTATCACCATTCGTCGAAAGCACTTGATAGATGTCGCCTTCGCTGGTCGAGATTAGCTTCAGCACCGAGATATCAAACGTCCCGCCGCCAAGGTCATAGACCGCCACTTTGCCGCGCCGCTTTTCATGCAACCCGTAAGCCAGGGCAGCCGCCGTGGGCTCGTTCACGAGGCGCAAAACCTCCAGCCCCGCAATTTTGCCTGCGTCTTTCGTCGCCTGACGCTGCGCATCATTGAAATACGCCGGCACGGTGATGACCGCGCGATCCACGGTTTCTCCGAAGAACGCTTCCGCCCAATTTTTCAATTCGCGCAAGATGAATGCGGAAATCTCCGGCGGCGTAAACACTTTGTCTCCTAGCCGCACGTGAATTACATTTTTGCTCGCGGGATCGATACGAAACGGAAAAAGCTCTAGCTCGTCCTGCACGTCCGCAGGTCCGCGCCCCATCAAACGTTTTACGGAATAAATCGTGCGTTCCGGCTGCGTTAGCAAGCGCCGCTTGGCGGGTTCACCCACGATGACGCTGCCGTCTCGATCCATGCTCACTACGGAGGGACAAAGTGTCGACCCGGAGGGACCCGAAATACACTTCGGCTGCCCCGTCTGGGCATCCGTATACGCAACCAGGCTGTTGGTCGTCCCCAGATCGATTCCGACAATCCTGCCCATGCTTCGCCTAGACCTCCGCCAATTCCTTGGCGACCTTATTCACCAGGTTGCGAATATACGAACGCCGATTCAGGAGTTCGTTCATTCGCGCCATTAATTTCTTGCCCACTGCTTCGCCTGCATTCGTGTCGATTGCCTGATCCCACTCTCGAGCGACAGATTGCAGCTCCGCGTCCACTTTGCTCAATTTCCCTTGAAAACTTTTTTCCGCAGCTTCGAGTCGTGCTTTCAGACCCACCAAATCGCCGCCCGAGGTTTTTGCTTCCCGCAATTCATCCAGGGATTCGTTCAGCTCGAAAACTTCTTCGAGCAATTCCGGCGGCGCCTGCTGTTTCTTCTCTCCTTCTTTTCGTTCGCCCTCGATCGCCAGCAAATACTCGACGCGCGCGACCGGATCCCGCAGCGTGCGGTATGCGTCGTTCAATTCCGAGCTGCGCTTCAGGGAAAGTTCGCGCTCCTGTTCGCTCGCATTCACGAAATTATCCGGATGCAGCTTCCAGCTCAGTTGCAGGAATTTCTGCTCCAGCGCACTCATCTCGACCCATAACTTTCGCGGCAAGCCGAAAACGGCGAAATAGTCGTCGTGGCGGGTCGCTGGCGTAGCCTGAGTCATTTCCAATATCCGACCAACTTGGTCCGCTTCCCAAGAAAGCACAAAAAAAGTGGCTGGCGAGCGCGGCTGCCAACCACTTTGTCAAACCCGCCTGAGCATCTCCCCCGCCGAGCCAACGCAAACCGAAGAGCACAGGCAGGAGCGCCGGTGCTACCTACCTTAAGCTGTAAAAGAGCTGCCGCAGCCACAATTCCGCGCCGCGTTGGGATTCTGAAAGACGAATCCCTGGCGCATCAGCGTCTCTTCGTACTCCAGCGTCGTGCCGTTCAGATACAGAAAACTTTTCGGGTCCACGAAGATCCGCGCGCCGAATTCTTCGAAAATTTTGTCGCGGTCGCGCGGTTGCGTGTCCAGGCGCATCGCGTAGGACAATCCCGAGCAGCCGCCGCCCTGCACGCCCACGCGCAGCCCCCCAACTTCGGGACACACGCCTTCCTTATCAAGCAGCTTGCGAATCTGTTTCGCCGCGCGCTCGGTCAGGTGAATCTTCGCAACATTCGGGCCAACAACTTCCGTCGCCATGGTCCAGTGTCCGTGCTCAAGAACGCGCTTAGTGCGAGGCCTTTTCTGCGGCCGGTACTTCAACGCCGTGCTTCTTCTTCCAGTCGCCGATGGCGGCCTTGATGGCGTCCTCGGCGAGCACGGAGCAGTGAATCTTCACCGGCGGAAGCGACAGCTCGCGCACGATGTCCGTGTTCTTGATGGCCAGCGCCTCGTTCACCGTCTTCCCCTTTACCCACTCCGTAGCGAGCGAGGAGCTGGCGATGGCCGACCCGCAGCCGAAGGTCTTGAACTTTGCTTCTTCAATGACCTGCGTCTCCGGATTGATTTTCATCTGCAGCTTCATCACGTCGCCGCACTCCGGCGCGCCGACGAGGCCGGTCCCAACGTTGGGATCTTCCTTCGGGAGGCTGCCGACGTTGCGGGGATTATTGTAGTGATCCACAACTTTGTCGCTGTATGCCATTACCCGTTGCTCCTTGCCAGATTTTCGACACTTTCAAAGTTTGCGCTCTTCACTGCTTTTTCCGAGAGCGTGACGTTCGGCACGGAAGCCGAACGGCCCGCGGTAAGCTGGCGAAGAGCATCCTTAATGTAATCCGCTCCAAGCCCGAGCATCTTCAGGAAAGAGCGCACCTGCTGAAGTTCGCGGAAAGAACGTTCACCCCCGCTCTCCTCTTCGGAATCGTAAGGCACGAAGCTGACGCGGAAAGCGGCGCCTGTGCCTGCGATCGAGCGGTGAATGCGAATTGTACCTTCATTTGCCATTTTTCTTTTCTCAACCTTCTAGGCGGTTTGCCATTTCATTTTTGAGATGTCGATTCCCTCTTTGGCCATTTCATAGAGCGGCGACAGTTCGCGCAGCTTAGTTACGACTTGCACCATCTTGTCGATAACGTAGTCAACCTCTTCCTGGGTGTTGAAACGGCCGAGGCCGAATCGAATCGAGGTGTGAGCAAGGTCTTCGCCCACCCCTAAAGCTTTGAGTACGTAGCTCGGTTCGAGGGTTGCCGAGGTGCAGGCCGACCCGCTCGAAACCGCCACGTCGTTAATGCCCATCAACAGGGACTCGCCTTCCACATAGGCGAAGCTCATGTTCAGGTTGTTGGGCAGGCGGTGTTCCATCGAGCCGTTGACGAAGACTTCGTCCAGCTTGGCTTCCAGCCCCGCCTTTAGACGGTCGCGCAGGTCGCGGAGTCTTACACTTTCTTCCGGCATCTCTTTTTGACAGATTTCGCAGGCCTTGCCGAGGCCTGCGATACCGGGCACGTTCAGCGTGCCAGAGCGCATGCCGCGCTCGTGCCCACCGCCGTCAATGATGGCGGAAAGCTGTACGCGCGGATTCCGGCGCCGCACGTAAAGGGCGCCAACGCCCTTTGGCCCATAAATCTTGTGCCCGCTGATAGCCAGCAAATCGATGTTGTCCCTTTGAACGTCGACCGGAATCTTGCCCACTGCCTGGACGCCATCGACCGCAAAGAAGATTCCACGTTCTTTCGCAATCTTTCCGATTTCCGCGATGGGGTTAATCACGCCAATTTCATTGTTGGCGTACATGATGGTGATCAAAATCGTCGTCGGCTTGATGGCCGACTTCAGCTCGTCCAGGCTGACGCGTCCGTCCTTCTGCACCGGCAGATAGGTGACCTCGAAGCCGTGCTTCTCGAGGTTCTTGCAGGTATCGAGCACCGCTTTGTGCTCGATGGACTGGGTGATGATGTGATTGCCCTTTTCGCGGAACATTTCCGCGATCCCCTTGATCATCAGGTTGTCGGACTCCGTCGCGCCGCTGGTAAAGATAATTTCCTTCGACGTGGCATTGATGAGTGAGGCGATCTGCTGGCGCGCGTTTTCCACGGCTTCTTCGCCAGCCCAGCCGAAGGAGTGATTGCGGCTGGCGGCATTGCCGAATTTATTGGTGAAATACGGCAGCATCGCCTCCAGCACCCGGGGATCGACTGGAGTGGTCGCATGATTGTCCATGTAAATCGGCAGTGTGACGGCCATATTTCCCTTTCTCCCAAACTCTCTACCTGCGCTCGGCAGGGCTAAGTCCTTAAGGCCACGAGCGAGGGGTCTTGTGGATCTTCACTCATTTGCGCAATGGTGACAGAACCCAATACATTTAAGATGCTCTCATTCACTCTCCGTAACGGCTCTTTTACCGAACAGCGCTGGGTGGCATCGCAATTCCCGTGGTTCGTGACGCACGAAGTGATCAGCACCGGCCCGTCAATCGCGGAAATGACTTCGAGGGCGCTGATTTGCGAGGGCTCCTTCGACAACTGGTATCCCCCGCTCGATCCATGCTTCGCCGCCACAATGGACTTGTGCGCCAGCTTCTGGAGCACCTTGGCCATCAGCGTGGCGGAAATACCGTATTCTTCGGCAATCTCGTTGGCGCTGCAGGCATGATCGCGGCGATGCAACGCCAAGTGCTTGACCGCAATTAACCCGTAATCAGCCTTCTTGGAAAGCTTGAACATCGAAACTGAGAGCTTACCTCTTCCCCCACATATACGACCGTTCTAGTCGCACATTAATCCTACCCCCTAAAATGCCCCAAGTCAATAGTAAGATACCAAGGCCGCAGTTTAGATCTGGAAGCAAATCTTTTGTTTTGTGTCGCTTAAAGTACGACTATTTCCGTCCTATTTGTTTAGAAAGCTGCCGACGATCGAGAGTCTCTCTCGCTGACAACCGTAAATCTACTGCGGGTTTGGTGACGACAATCGTTTAACCACGGTTGTTTATGGTTTGGCGGTAGCGCAAGTTCCGACCGTAGAGGCAGCTTCGACTAGTTTTTGTACGGCGGCTACGGGCACCAGGAGCAGTTGAGCCTGGGGCTTCTTCAATTGTTCGATCATAGCGAGCTGCGCTGCCTTCCAGGAATCCGGCGCGGGTTGGCGCTTCGGAATATAGTCGAGGACCGCAAGGCCCATCGCTCCGAGTGCCGAGAGATCCTGCGATTTCTGTGCGGCTTCCTGCACCAGGAAAGAGCGTTGCGCGAGCGGCCGCAGCCTGGCGTCATTGTCGCGCCAGGCGGTGAACTGGGCGCGGAGCCGTTGTGCCGCATCGTCATCCAGGCAAGACGTGGAAATAAACTTGTCCACCAGCTCCCCGAAGCGCCTTGCGGCGTCGCTTTCCGGCGGCACTGCATCAACGATATGATTGAGAGGCGTGGTGGTGATAGCTTTCCAGGAAGTGGAGTCGCCGCGCGTGTAGTCCTTCACCGGCTCGAGGACGCTGGCAAACGTCGTGAGCGCCGCTACTTCCTCGGGCGTGGCATCCCCGGCGATTCTTTGCAACATTTTATAATATTGACTGCGGTGCGTAAGCCCGACCCACGCGAGTCTCCGGCTGATGATGTCCAGTCGTGCGTACATGGAAGGCACGTCGGTCACCGATGGCGGCGACCAGAAGCGCTCCGCGATGGCCGCCGTCCGCGGCCAGATGCGCGAGTCAATATTTTCGCCGCTAACGTATTCCGTCCACATGGTGGTTTCGCCGCCGAGCACCAACTGTTTCTGCTCCGGGGTCAGGTCGGCAGCGGCGCCTCCCAGCGGATCCACAACGTAGTGACGCGCTGCGCTCCACATCAAATCAATGTAGTAGCCGTTGGAAAGAATGCCGCGATAGCCTTGTTTCGCCGCGGCCGCGAGCGAGTCCGGTCCGCGCCACGATTGAATGACGATGTCCTTTGGAGCGCCCGGAACGAAAATCTCGTCCCAGCCGATGGCCGCTTTTCCATGCTTGGTCACCAGCTTCTGCACGCGCTGGCTGAAGTAGGCTTGCAGCTCTTCGTTTGACTTGTAGCCGTGGGCTTTCTTGAATTCCTGGATCTTCGGATTGGAATCCCAGGCTTTGCCGTTCACTTCGTCACCGCCAATATGGAAATAGTGATCGGGAAAGAGCTTGGCCATTTCCCCAATAAGTTCATCGAGGAACTTGTACGTCTGTTCTTTTGTGGGGTCGATCGCCGGGTCCATCACGCCCCATTCTTCATCGATCTTGAAGGGCCCGGGCGTGGCGGCAATTTCCGGGTAACCGACAAAGACGGCGGTACTATGACCCGGCATCTCGAGTTCAGGAACCACGCGGATGCCGCGATCGCGCGCGTAGGCGATTGCGTCGCGGACTTCTTTTTGGGTGTAATACAAGCCGTTGGAACCCATTCCCTGGAGCTTGGGGAATTTCTTGCTTTCAACGCGGAAACCCTGGTTGTCGGTAAGGTGCCAGTGAAAGACATTCAGCTTTAAGGCTTCCATGCCGTCGAGATTGCGGCGAATCACGTCGAGAGGAATAAAGTGCCGCGCGGAGTCGATCATCAGGCCGCGCCAGGGAAAACGCGGCTTGTCTTGGATTGTCACTGCCGGCGCTGAGAAACCATCGCTCGAAACCTCCACAAGCTGCAAGAAAGTTTGCAAGCCGTGAAGCGTCCCGAGAGGAGTACGGGCAGTGAGCTTTGCGCCCGAGCTGGCCACTTCGAGGATGTAAGATTCGTCCTCGTCCACATCCTGGATTTCTTTGCTGGCATGGTCGGTGTGCACCACCAGAGTTGCCTGCGCGGAATTTGAAGCCTTGGAGTTTACAAGCAGGCCGGTTTGCCGGGCGAGTTGATGGAGGAATCGCTCGACGGCGCCGTCGAGGCGTGGCTCGGTGTGGCCCGTCAATGCGACCGAGAAAGTGGAATCCACGCGCAGGCTGCCGGAGCCGGGCTGCACGTTTGCGGGGACGGGCATGAGATTCAGCGCCCGCGGTTGAGCGCTGTTTTGCGGAGCGCCGGCCGATTTTGGAGTTAGCAGCGCAAACAGGAAAACCAAGAGAAAACCTCGTACGCCGAAATTCTGAATCATGCTGGGAACGAACTTTTGCATGATGACCCGCCCAATCCCTCCGCTCAAGATGAAAACGAGCAAACTGCTATGTAGCACCGGCACAGCATACTGTCATATCTCGGGCTTTCTGCGAAGTGGATTTACGAGGTCTTCGGGACCGCCCGAACGAGGCGGAGCGGAAACTTTGCAGAGCGAGCTTGTGGCGCCTGAGTTAGAATAGCCTCTTTGTTACGCCGATACTGAAATCGCAATGAAAACATCGATTGCCATCTATCCCGGCTCCTTTGACCCGGTGACCAACGGCCACCTCGACCTGATCGAGCGCGGCGAGAAAATGTTTGACTTGCTGATCGTGGCCGTGCTGCGAAACACGGAAAAGCAGCCGCTGTTCAGCGTTCCCGAGCGCGTAGAGATGCTGCGCGAAGTGACGAACAGATGGGCGGGCGTCGAGGTGGACGTTTTTGACGGACTGCTCGTGCACTACGCGCGCAAACGTGGCGCCGGCGTGATTTTGCGCGGCATTCGCGCCGTCTCGGACTACGAATACGAATTGCAGATGGCGCTGATGAACCGGAAGCTCGAGCCGCGGCTGGAGACCGTCTTTATGTTGCCAGGAGAACCCTACAGCTACCTGAGCTCCAAGCTGGTGCGGGAAATCGCACAGCACGGCGGGCCGCTGGAGGGGCTGGTTCCCTCCATTGTCGAGCAGCGCCTGCGGGCGAAAGTGGCGTAGCGAAAGATCCCTCGGCGATGTCCTGGCCTCGTCTAACTCATTGGTCAGGAAGGACATACGCTGTCGAAAACCACGGCAAAAAGCTCGCAGTAGAAAAGCTGCAAGCTCGTTTGTGGCGCAAAGAAAATGGCGCGGCTCTCTAGATGGCGCGGCAATCGGCATGGCCGGAGATACGACCTGGCGGCAAGTTTTCACGGGCACCCAACCTACCTGCGGACCGGGCCAATTCGGTGTTTGCGTCGTTTGGTCGTGCTTGTAAACTGTTGGCTGCAAACTTGCGCATTCGCCGAAGGAGCTTGAGGTGCAACTGACCGACCGCATCAACCGAATCCAAATCTCGCCGACAGCCGCTGTCCTCGCCGAAGCGGAAAAGATGAAAGCCAAAGGCATCGACGTGGCCGACTTCGGTCCCGGCGAGCCAGACTTTCCAACGCCGGACCATATCAAGAAGGCGGGGATCCGCGCCATCCAAGAGGATAAATCGAAGTACACCCCGGCGGGAGGCATTGCGCCATTGCGCGAAGCAATATGCGCGTGGCACAAGCGCGAACTGCATTCGTCGTTCGAGCCGAAACAGTGTGTCGTCAGCGTGGGTGGCAAGCATTCGATTTTCAATGTGATGAGCGTGCTGATCCAGCAGGGCGATGAGGTCATCATTCCTCGTCCTTGCTGGGTGAGTTTTCCGGACATTGTGAAATACGCGGGCGGAACATCCGTGTACGTGGAGACGCATCCCGACGATGGTTTTACGGTGCGGGCTTCCGCGATTGAAAAAGCGGTTACGGCAAAGACCAAACTTTTGATCGTGAATTCGCCGTGCAATCCGACGGGCGGCGTGGTTCCTCCGGACGAGTACGAGCGCATTCTGGCGCTTTGCAAAAAGCACAACGTGTGGCTGATGGGCGACGAGTGCTATTCGCACTTTACTTATGAGCCGCACAAGCCTTACTCGATTGCCAGTGCGCCGGGCGCGAAGGAAAAAGTCATCATCATCGGGTCGATGTCGAAGACGTTTGCGATGACCGGCTGGCGCATCGGCTACACGCTGGGGCCGGAGGCCCTGATGCAGGCACTGATTAAATTACAGAGCCAGTCGACCTCGAACGCAACCTCGATTGCTCAGTACGCGGCGCTCGAAGCCATGACCGGAACGATGGAAACTGTTCCCGTGATGCTCGCGGAATACGCGAAGCGTCGCAAGAGGATTGTCGAGGGATTGCGCGCAATTTCCGGCGTCACTTGTGAATGGCCCGGCGGCGCGTTTTACGCGTTCCCGAACATTTCCGAGCACCTGGCGAATGGCGGAGGGCGGTCGGCGCTGGCAAAAACGGACTCGGAAATTGCCAAGATGCTCCTGGAGCGGGCGCACGTAGCAGTTGTGCCGGGCGAAGCTTTCGGCGCGCCGGGGTACTTGCGATTGTCGTACGCGACATCCATCGAGCGCATCGAGGAAGGGTTGCGGCGACTGGAAAGATTTTTTGCGCGCGCGGAAGCCGCGGCTTAAATATAGAACGTGACGCCCGAGCCCTTTCGCATCGAGCCGAAGTTTGTGGAGCGCATTTGGGGGATGCGGTCCCTCGCACCACTCTTTCCTGAAAAAACAAATTTACCGGAACCGATTGGGGAAGTCTGGCTCACCGCCGTCGATTGCAAGATTGCGACAGGCCCCTTTGCAGGAAAAACCTTACGCGAAGCCTGGACAGAAATGCCACCAGAGTGGCGCGGCACGCATCTCATCGAGCCAGGGGATTTTCCACTCCTCATTAAATTCATTTTTCCAAATGACAAGCTATCCATCCAAGTCCATCCCGACGACGCTTACGCAAGCGTCCACGAAAAAGCTGCGGGGGGTCGGGGCAAAACGGAAATGTGGCATGTCGTTTCCGCAAAGCCAGGCGCTTCCCTGCGGCTGGGACTGAAACCGGGAGTAACTCGCGAGAGATTTCTTGAGGTGCTGCAAAGCAACCGTCTCGAAGATCTCTTTCAGCGCCACGTCGTGCAGGCGGGTGATACGTATTTTATTCCTGCACGCACGCCGCACACAATTGGGCCGGACATGGTGATTTGTGAAGTGCAGCAATACTCGGACCTGACTTATCGCGTGTACGATTACGGCCGCGTAGACGCAAGCGGGAAACCTCGCGGACTGCACATCGAAAAAGCGCTTGCCGTCATGAACTTCGATCCCACCGCGGGTGGCAAAGTTGCTCCGATTCCAAGGATTAAAGGACGGGAGAACCTGGGGCTTGACCACCTTGTAGAGTGTCCGTACTTTTCGGTGGATCGGTTGGACGTTGGCCGCATGGTCGATTTCAAATTGGTGGAGGCCAACTCGGGTCACAGTTGTTTTCAGATTCTTGTCGTGCTTTCGGGCGAGGGTTTCTTGTCTGGCTATCCGCCGAGACACACGCAGGGCCCGCTTTCCTTGAAGGTGGGCCAGTGCTGGTTTTTTCCAGCAGACACCATCTGCTCCATGCGCACGGAAGGCAGAATCTCGGTTGTAACTGCCTGTGTCCCCTGAGGTTCCCTAACAGCGCAACTGTAGTGCTCTGCTTTCCCCTCCGCGGACGGTCTGTGTGCTAAATTCGTCTTCTTAATCCATGGCCAAGAGCGAAGAAAAACTCACAACTCATGCGGTGATATTGGCGGGCGGGCGGGGAACGCGGTTCTGGCCGCGGAGCCGGACGCGGGCGCCTAAGCAATTGCTGAACATCGTTGGCAAAGAAACGATGCTGGAGCAGACGGTGGCTCGGCTGCGGCCCTTGATTCCCCCGCAACGCATCTGGACGGTAACGAACACCGAGCAGGCGGGCGCCGTTCGCAAGCAGATGCCTGCGGGGGCGCGCAAACGCGTGCTGATCGAGCCGAAGGGTTTAAACACAGCGGTGGCGATTGGCCTTGCTGCAATTCATGCGCGACATGCTTCGCGCGGGGATGCGCTGCTCGCCGTACTGCCTGCGGATCATTACATTGCCCAGCCGGAGAAATATCGGAAGATTGTCGCGGCGGCGCTGGACGTGGCTCGCGAACCGGGACGCATGGTGGTGCTTGGAATTCCACCGACGCGGCCGGAGACTGGGTTCGGTTACATCGAACGCATGGGCGAGTCGATTTCCGCGAAAAGCTTCCCCGTTTTTGCGGTCAAGCGCTTCACGGAAAAGCCGGCGCTGCCGTTTGCCGTGGAATACCTGGCTTCGGGCAAGTACCACTGGAATGCAGGGATGTTTTTCTGGCGGATTGCCACGTTCCTCGAAAACCTGAAGAGCTTTTTGCCGAAGACGGGCGCGGCTTTGGAAGAACTTGCGGACCATATCGGCAGGCGCGACTACGAGCGCCGGCTTCGCGCGATGTATCAAAAGCTGGAAAACATTTCGGTGGACTATGCGGTGCTCGAGCCGGCTACGCGCGTGGAAGGCACGCCGCGGGTGTTTGTCATACCAGCGGAAATCGGCTGGAGCGACATCGGTTCCTGGGCGGCGGTGTACGAACTGCTTGCGAAGAAAAATGGGGAAAACGTGCTTGCAGGGGCGGGTCACGCGCTCGACGCAGAAGGAAATTTTTTGTGGGCCCCTTCGAAATTCGTGGCCGCCGTCGGCGTCCGCGACCTCGTGGTGGTGGAGACCTCTGATGCGCTGCTCATCTGTCCCCGCGACCGCGCGCAGGACGTGGGGAAAATCGTGAAATGGCTTGAAGAAAAGAAGCGCTCCGCCCTTCTTTAATCTAACCAAGACTTCCGGGCGTTTGCTGAAGCCGCAAGCCTCGAACTTGCGCCTTGGAAGCATGGATCCACATCTTTCACAGGCCAATCCGGCTGTTGGTTAGCGCTGCGGTTCGCGTATACTTTCCTGATTCATGATTCCCACGATTAAGTTTGGGACCGACGGGTGGCGCGGCGTCATTGCGGACGATTTTACGTTTGCGAATGCGCGGATCGTGGCGCATGCGATTGCGCGGTATGTAGTTCGCGGCGAAGACGCGCGCAAGGGCGTGATCATTGGCTACGACCACCGCTATTCTTCAGACCGGTTCGCCGCCGCGGTCGCGGAAGTAATCAGCGCGTCGGGGACTCCGGCATGGCTTACCGACAAGCCCTGCCCTACACCCGCGGTGTCGTTTCTGGTGAGGCACCGGAAGGCGGCCGGCGGCATTGTGATCACCGCAAGCCACAATCCTTATCGCTGGAACGGAATGAAGTACAAGGCGAGCTACGGCAGCAGCGCTTTGCCTTCGATCGTCGCGGAAATCGAAAAAGAGCTCGCGGACGTCATGGAAAAGAGCGTCCCGCCCCTTCCGCCGCGCAACGATTTGATTCATTCGATCGAGCCACGCGCGCCGTATCTGGATGCGCTCGAAAAACTTGTAGACTGGAAACGCCTGCGCGGAGCGAAGCTGCGATTTGTCTTCGATCCCATGCACGGAGCGGCGGCTGGTTTGTTGCCCGAATTGCTGCGCCGCAACGACATTGCGTGCGATGAAATCCGCGGAACGCGCGATCCGCGATTTGGCGGCGTGCATCCTGAGCCCATCGAGCCGCACATTGAAGCGCTACGGCAAGCCGTGCTAGCCGGCAAATACGATGCGGGCTTCTGCGCGGATGGCGATGGCGATCGCATTGGCGCGATTGACCGCACGGGAGCCTTCGTCAATCCGCACCAGATTCTGGCGCTGCTCGTCTGGCACCTTGCCGGAACGCGAAATCTTCCCGGCGACATCGCGAAAACCTTCTCGGTGACGAAGCTCATCGACAAGCTAGCCGCGAAATTCGGCCGCCAGCTCCACGAAGTGCCTATCGGCTTCAAATACATTTGCGAGCTGATGCTGGAGCAAAACATTTTGATTGGCGGCGAGGAGAGCGGCGGCATCGGCACGAGCCTGTATCTTCCCGAACGTGACGCAACCGTTTCGGCTCTCTTCCTTGCGGAATTGATGGCCTGGCACGGCAAATCACTTGGGGAACTGCTCGATGGGCTGCACACGGAGTTTGGCGAATACCATTACGGGCGCGTGGACCTGGAGTTGAAACCGGGGCAAAAAGAAAAAGCCATCTCCCATTTTTCTGACGGCAAGACGAACCGCGTGCTCGATTTTCCGGTGGCGCGGCGGGAAAACATGGATGGCATCAAACTGTATCTCGGCGAAGCGGGCTGGGTGATGGTGCGCGCGTCGGGTACGGAAAACGTACTGCGGATTTATTCCGAGACCGGCACGCCGGAAACGACGCGCCGCGTTCTCGATTCCGTAACGGAAACCGTTCACAATCTTTAGCCATCGGTGGTGGAACAAGGTGGGTCATGGAAACGATCAATCTTGCGCAAAAGTTCAGCAGCTTCTCGGATCGCTGGAGCCCAAAAATCATCGGCGAGCTCAATGATTTTCATGTGAAGGCAGTGAAGCTCAAGGGAGATTTCATCTGGCATCACCACGACCACGAGGACGAAATGTTTCTGGTGGTCAAGGGCACGCTACGGATGAAATTCCGCGACCGCGAAGCAGTGATCCGGGAGGGTGAGTTCATCATCGTGCCTCATGGCGTGGAACATCTCCCCGTGGCAGACGAAGAGGTTGACGTAGTGCTATTTGAACCGAAATCCACTCTAAATACCGGCAACATCACGAACGAAAGGACGGTCGCCCAGCTTCAGCGCATTTGACGGCGCCGCTCGAAGAGCAGGAATCCGGCCATGGAACACCGCTACTATACGCTCGATGTTTTCACCACCACGCGGTTCGCGGGCAATCCGCTGGCGGTTTTCACCGACGGCGATGGTCTTTCCGACGAGGAGATGCTCGCCATTGCGCGGGAGATGAATCTTTCCGAGACCGTCTTCGTGCAAAAGCCGACCGATGAAGAAGCGCTGGCGCGTCTACGCATTTTCACCACCAAGGAAGAGTTAAAACTTGCAGGGCATCCGGTGATCGGAACGTGGTTCCTGCTGGCGGAGCTCGGAGTCGTACCGGCGCAGGAAGGCGGCGTGCACGTTTTACAGGAAACCGGGGCGGGGGTTTTGCCCGTGGAGATTCGCTTCAAGGATGGCCGGCCGAACCGCGTCACGATGACGCAAAAGGAAGCGCTCTTTAAACCCGCGAAACTTGACAAGAAGAAACTTGCGGCGGCGCTTGGACTTTCGCCCAAAGATTTCGATCCGAAACTCGAACCTGAATTTGTTTCCACGGGCATCTTCAACCTGATGGTGCCGCTGCGCAGTCGCGCGGCGCTCGGCAAAATCGCGATGAGCATGATCGACCTGGGGAAGCTGCAAGGCAAAAACGCCACGATGGCTTATTGCTTCGCGCTGAACTCCAACGGCAAAGCGTGTTCGCGCGGAATGCTTCCCTGGGAGCTTTATGAGGATGCGGCGACGGGTTCGGCGGCAGGTTCGCTCGGGGCCTATCTCGTGCGACATGGGAAACTCGCGCCAGGCCACACGCTGAGCATCCTTCAAGGAGCGGAGATGGGCCGGCCGAGCCATATTGAAGTGGAGGTGACGCAGACGGGCAAAAAACTCGTTCCTCGTGTAAGCGGCGCGGCGGTGAAAGTGCTCGAAGGCACGATTAGCGTCTGAGAAGGGCCAACGCGGAAGAAAAACTGAGTCGAAAAGAAAAAGGGCCGCGGGAATTCCTCGAGCGGCCCATTTTTATCTCGAGTGGGCTATTACTTGTGCCTGCGATCCTGCCGCAAATCCTTGCGGTCCTTGTGCAGATCCTTCTTGTCCTTGTTGATGTCTTTCTGATCTTTGTTGCGGTCTTTGCGGTCTTTGGCTAAGTCCTTTTTGTCGTGATTAATGTCGCGCTGATCGGCATTGCGGTCGGCGCGGTCCGTGGACAGGTCCGTTTTGTCACGGTTGATGTCGCGTTGATCCTTGTTGCGGTCCGCACGATCGGCGCGGAGGTCCTTGCGGTCCGCCTTGGCTTCGGCGCTGTTGGTGCCATACTTGGCGTCATCTCGGGCGAGGTCGCGCTTGTCCTTGTTGATGTCGCGCTGGTCGGCATTGCGATCCGCGCGGTCCTTGGAGAGATCGCGCTTATCGTGATTGATGTCCCGCTGATCGGCGTTGCGGTCGGCGCGGTCTTTGGACAGGTCGCGCTTGTCCTTGTTGATGTCGCGCTGATCGGCATTGCGATCCGCGCGGTCCTTCGCCAGGTCTTTCTTGTCCTGGCGAATATCCTTCTTGTCGCTTTGTACATCCTGTTGCTGCGGGGTTGGGTCCTGGGCGTAAGAGCCGGCGGCAAGGAGACCGGCAAACGCCATCGCGAGCACACCTCGACGAACCATGAGTTCAGCCTTCATTTTTTTTTCGCTCCTGTAAAAGACGTTCCCTGGTTCACCACCACACTTGCCAAATCAAACACGCAGGCCGGGGCAAAGTTTCGAGACGCTCCGTTGGCGACGCTGACGACCGATGACAGGGATTTGCTTCCGCTAACTACTTTGTTGTCAGTGCCTTATGGACGGAGTCTAGCACGCCATTGACGAACGCGCCCGATTCTTCGGAGGAAAATTTCTTCGCCAAATCGACTGCTTCGTTCAGCACAACTTTGGGTGGAGTATCGGACGAACTCATTTCATGAATGGCCAGGCGCAGAATCGCGCGGTCTATCGCGGACAACCGTTCGAAGCGCCAGTTATCGCAATGCTTGCCGATGATTTCATCGAGGGCGGTGACTTCTTTAGCGGCGCCCTCAAAGAGCTGGTTTGCGAAAGCGCGCGTCGCGTCGGCGGCTTTGGCGCTTTTCCAGAATTTCGCTTCCAGTTTGGCTGGATCCTGCTGGCTCATGTCCCACTGGAAGAGCATTTGCATCGCAAACTCGCGGGCTTTGGTACGGAGAGCCACGTTACTTGCGCCGCCGTGAGTCAGTCGAAGAAGTTGGCGCCGATTTTGATTCTGGCGCGCGCAGCTTGCGCGAGAGCTGCGCCATCTCCATGGCGGCGAGCCCCGCTTCAAATCCTTTGTTGCCGCCCTTGAGCCCGGCGCGATCGATGGCCTGCTCGAGCGTGTCACAGGTCAGCACGCAAAAAACAATGGGCAGACCCGTATCCATTTGCGCGAGCTGCAAGCCGCGCGCCGTTTCAGAACAAACGTAATCGTAATGAGAAGTTTCGCCGCGCAGGATGCAGCCGATTGCAACCAGTGCGTCGTATTTTCCCGTGGCTGCCAGTTTTTTCGCGGCCAAGGGCAATTCGAAGGCGCCAGGAACGTGCATCACGTCCACATCTTTGCTCTCCGCGCCACCGCGCTCGAGCGCGTCCGTGGTGGCCGCTAACAAACGGTCAGTAATGAAGCTGTTGAACCGGCTAACGACGACTCCAAAGCGCAGACCTGCAGCACTCAAGGTGCCGTCAATCTGGTTAGGCTGGAGTTTCTCAGACATTCTTCTTTTTTTTTGAGGCTGTGGTTCCTTTCTTTTGTCCCTTACTTCCTGAGCCTACCTACTTCCTCTACTTCCCTGTGAACTGTGCCGGCCGCTTTTCTAAAAATGCTTTTGTGCCCTCGCGCATGTCTTCGGTGGCGCAGGCGAGGCCAAACAGCGTCGCTTCAAGGAACAAACCCTCTTCTTGAGGCATTTCCACGCCTCGCTCGATCGCTTCCATGGCGTACTTCACAGCCAGGGGAGCGTTGGCGACGATTTTTTGCGCCATAGCTTCCGCAGCCGGAAGGAGTTCCGCCGGCTCGTAAATATGATTGAGCAAACCGATGCGCTGCGCTTCCTCGGCGGAAATCATTTCGCCGGTGAGGCAAAGCTCGAGAGCCAGGCCTTTGCCGCAGAGCCGTGCCAGCCTCTGCGAGCCGCCATAACCGGGAAGAATGCCGAGCTTCACTTCCGGCTGGCCGAGCTTGGCGGTCTTGCTGGCGATTCGAATGGTGCAAGAAAGCGCCAGTTCGCAACCGCCTCCCAGCGCGAATCCATTGATCACGCAAATCGAGGGTTTGCCCATCGTCTCCAGCAAATGGAAAACGCTTTGCCCGTAAAGCGAGAACTCTTTGCCGTTCACGGGAGTTTGCACGGCGAGCTCCTTGATGTCGGCGCCCGCCACAAAGGCTTTCTCGCCCGCGCCAGTCAGAATCAGCACGCGAACGGTCGAGTCATCGCGCGCATCGAGCAGGGCTTGATGCAGCTCTTCGATCGTTTTGCGGTTCAGCGCATTCAGCACTTTGGGCCGGTTGAACGTGAGGTACCCGATCGCATCTTTCTTCTCGTACAGAATGTTTTCGTAAGACATCGGTTTTTTGCTCTTCCCTGCATCTCCCCGCGAACTCTGCGTCGCTGCGTTATTTTCATTCTTCGTGTTTGCGGCGTCCGCCTAAAACTTCATCGCCTTCGGCTTTTGCGGATCCGCATAGTCATAAAATCCGCGGCCTGACTTCCGCCCGTTCCATCCGGCCAGCACCATTCGCTTGAGCAGAGGCGGCGCGGTAAATCGCTTTTCCTTGAATTCATCGAACATAATTTGAGAGATGTAATAAGTTGTGTCGAGTCCCACAAAATCCAGGAGCGTCAGCGGACCCATGGGATAGCCACAGCCAAGCTTCATGGAATTATCGATATCTTCGATCGAGCCGACGCCTTCTTCGAGCGCGCGGATGGCATCGAGGAGATACGGCACCAGCAGCCGGTTCACGATGAAGCCGGTGCTATCTTTCGCACGCACCGGCGTTTTGCCGAGCTTCGCACCAAAGGCCACCATCTCATCGTACACCGCTTCATCCGTGGCAATCGTTCGCACCACTTCCACAAGCTTCATCACCGGCACGGGATTGAAAAAATGCAACCCCACGAATCGTTGCGGGCGTTTCGTGGCCGTCGCGATTTCCGTGATGGTCAGCGAAGAAGTGTTGCTGGCAAAAATCGCGGAAGGCGGACAGCGTGTATCCAACGCCGCAAAAAGCTCTCGCTTCGCTGGTAATTGTTCGATAATCGCTTCCACAATCAGATCGCAAGCCTTCAAGTCGTCGAGCGATGTGGTTCCCTTCAGCCGTCCGCGAATTTCGCCTTTCGCGGTCTCGGTGATGGTTCCTTTCTCAACCAGCCGATTCAAATTTTTCTCAATGCCTTTCAGTCCTTTATCGACCAGCTCCTCGCTCACTTCGCGCACCATCGTAGGGAATCCTGCTGCCGCGCAGACTTGCGCGATGCCGGAGCCCATCAGCCCACACCCCACGACTCCCACTTTTTGAATCGCCATGCTTTTCCTCGCTGAGACCGCGGACGAAACCCTGGTCCGGGAACGGAAAGTTTATCAAAAAGAACGTTCTATGTAAGTCTGGCGTTCGATTGAAACGCGAGCCAGCGGTCCTTGACGCTTCATAAGACACAATTCCAGTGTGCGCTAATTCTTCACCGCCTCGACAATCATCGCAATGCCCTGGCCCCCGCCGATGCACGCCGTCGCCAGACCATATCGCAAACCGTTTCGGCGCAGTTCGTTCAGAATGGTGATGACGAGACGCGTTCCAGATGCGCCGAGTGGATGCCCCAGCGCAATAGCTCCGCCATTTACGTTGGTCTGGTCCCGCTTGAGACCCAGAACTTTCTCAACCGCCAAGTATTGCGCGGCGAAGGCTTCGTTTACTTCCACGCGATCCATCTGGTCTAGCGTCAGCCCGGCGAGCTCAAGCGCCTTTTGTGAAGAAGCCACCGGGCCGATTCCCATGATGCTCGGGTCCACGCCAGCGACGGCCCACGACACAATGCGGCCCATAGCTTTCAGTCCCCGTTCCTTCGCAGTTTTCTCCCGCGTCACCACAACGGCCGCCGCGCCATCCACAATTCCGCTGGCGTTTCCCGCGGTTACAATCCCATCTTTCTGGAACGATGGCGGCAGCTTTTCCAGCGTCTCCATCGTTGTTTCCGGCCGCCGGTGATCGTCCTCGCTTACCACGATCGTCTTTTTGCCCTGCTTGACTTCGACTGGCGCCAGTTCTTCTTTGATGCGACACGCCCGGTAGGCCGCGTCCGCCGCCTGTTGGCTGCGCAGCGCGTAGGCGTCGGCATCTTTTCGAGTGATACCGTGCTGCTCCGCCAATTTTTCAGCGGTCAGGGCCATCGGCAACCCGCAATAGGTGTCCGTTAGTCCCGCCATGAGGGAGTCTTCCAGCGCGCCGCCGCCAAGCTTCAAACCGTTGCGCAATCCGCGAATCACAAACGGCGCCTGTGTCATGTTTTCCATGCCGCCTGCCAGAACCATCGTCGCTTCGCCGAGCAGCAGGCGCTGCGCCGATTGCGCAATCGCCTCGATACCGGAGCCACAGAGTCGATTCACAGTTACCGCGGGCGTTTCAATCTTCAACCCCGCTTTTAGCCCGACGTGACGCGCGCCATACAGCGCGTCTGCACTCGTCTGCATCACATTGCCGAAAATCGCGTGGTCAAATTCGCCCGGATCCGCGCCGGACCGCCGAATCGCCTCTTTCGAAGCGTGGGCCGCCAAATCAATCGCGCTCACGTCAGAAAACGCGCCGGTATAGCGCGCCATCGGCGTCCGCGCTCCGGCAACAACCACTACGTCTGTCGGAAACATTCTTGCCTCACTTTGCACAATTCCCTGCTGACAGTTTACCGTTGCGGGAGTAAAGCGCAAATCCGCCCACCCAAGCGGGGTATCTGTCGGCGCTCGCTGGCCCCTGAGAGTAACTTGAAGAGCTCTGCGGTGCTACGCATCATCCGTGTACCCATGTTCAGTAGCACTATCAGTAAATAGCACCACCCCCGGCTCGGAAGCAGAATCAAACGGCTTTTCGTTTCAGATCGCCTCGTGGGACCGGGATGTCGCCGCGGGTTGGTGCTGGGACTGCGATAGCGACGACTTTGTCGTGTACGAAGACCCGGACCACGATGGCTGGTACATGCTCTACAACGTCCACACCGGCCAATACGTCCACGTGATGTACATGGGAAGCTGATTGGCGGGTATTCCCTTTATGTCCATGGTCATTTCAACATGACCATACATGGCGCAACCGTGCTGCTGGAATAGTACGGGATTTAAGACTTAGGTGATTCGAGAGCGATGATGCTGTCGCCGCCTTTTTTCCTCGCTTCTTCGATGGAAAATTCCGCCCGGTTGATCAGGTCGGTCACGATATCTTCGCTGTCGTAATCGGCTTTCGGCACGGCTTCGACAATTCCTGCGCTCAGCGTAATCTCTGTAGCGTCCCACGGCGGGCGTAATCCCGATGCCGCGCGCCGCAACTTGTCCGCCAGGTTTTGGCCGCCTTGTAAAGTCGTGTCCGGCAAAATGAACGCCAGCGACCACGCGGTGTATCTCACTGCAACGTCGTTTTGGCGGACAATTGGCTGCAGCGCACGGGCCAATTGCTCCAAAAAGCGTTCGAGGGGCGGTTCGCCCTGCTGCCGCAAGATTTCTCCGCCGCGGTCGATTTGCAGGACCGCCAGCGACAAAGGAGTCCCCTGCGATTTCGCGCGGTCCGCCTCCGTTAGCAGGCAACTCACGTATGAACTGCGGCTCAGGAGCCCTGAGCGTTCGTCCGATACGCCCATGCGCCGCACCAGCGAGCGCAGCCGCGTATGGCTCACGCTCATCAGCATCTGATCGCCGATAGCCTGCAAAAAATAGACTTCGTTCGGCTTCCACTTGTGGCGATCTGCCTGCGCGGCGATCAACATGCCCGCGGGCGCTTGGGTCTCTTTGTCCGAAATCATCACTCCCAGCGCGGTCTCGACGCCCAAATCGCGCAGAATCGAGCCTTCCGATGCTTGCACCACGAAACCGCCAAGCTCATCGGGCTTGGCCTTTTCCATTTGCGCCAGCAGCAGAACCACTTGCGCGCCCGGTGCCGCCTTCACGCCGCTTGCACAATGTTCCGCAGCCATTTCCGGCGGCCGGCCCGGCGCACCCACCACAGCCATCGCACGGGTTGCGTGAAGATAAGTACCCACCTCACTGACTGCCGTATTGAGCATCGCCCTTGGCGTTTGCTGCCGAAAGATTTTCTGGTTGATCTCCGAAATTTTCGAAAGGTCGCGCAGCGTGTCCGCGGAATACACTCCGGTTTTGCCGGTAATCGGCGCCGGCTGCGGCTCAACAGCCGATGGTGCTGCGGTTGCAGGCTCGCCCTTCGCCGCGTCCGCCTTCGGTTTCTGCGCGCCCGGCGGCCACCAATTCGCGGTCTGATACAAACTCGACAGCCGCGCATTGCGTGCCTCTTCGCCGGGAAACAGCGATGCGATCTTCTGCAAACGTTCGAGCGCCTTGCTCTGCAACGAATACTGCAAAAAGATTTCCGTCTGCACAATCAAGTCTTCAAGCGCCTGCATCTGCCGGGCTTCTTCGGTGTTCGCCGGCGCAATCGACGACGCGGGCGCACCGGTCCTCGGGGCATGTCCACCCGTGGCCTGACCGGCTTTCAACATGCGGCTCGATAGGCGGCTCACGTACGCGTCATCTACACGCCCGCGAAGCCTTTCCACACGCTCTTGATTCCGGAAGTCGTACGGATCAATCTCCACCAGCCGCTCGAGCGTCTCGGACGCCTTCTTGACGTTGCCCGAACTCAAGTACACGTCGAACAGCTTGATCAGCACTTCGAAGTACTGCGATTCGCGGTTCAGTTCGTTGTGGATGCCGGCCCAAAATTCCAAAACGCTTTGTGAATGCGGGAATTTCGCACCTAAACCGTCCATCATCGTTGCGAAATCGTTTTGGCGCTTGTCGGCAAACATCCGCCGCTTCAGCATTTCGAGAACGGATATCGCTCTCTGGTCCTGCCCGGCGGCGGCATGGCGCTCAGCCAAATCAAATATTTGCGTGACGCCTTCGTTTTTTTCGCGCAACAGTTTTTGCAGCACTTCGGTGGCGCGCTCGAGTTGACCCGCACCCATGAGCGCCTCGGAAAATGTCATGAGAAATGGCGCGTCGTTCTCGGTGGCCGCGAACGGTTCCAGTATCGACATGGCGCGCACGGCGTTTCCGTTTTGCAGGTTGGCCTGCGCGTAGAGCAGCGCCACACTGCGTTCCTGAGGCGCAAGCTTTTGCGCGCGACCGAGAAGATTCACCGCATCCGACGCCGAGCCTTTGGTGCTAGCCAGTTGTCCGGCGCGGAGAAACGCGCGCGCGGCCAGCGAAGTCTTGCCCAGGCGCTCCGCGCCTTCCGCCAGCTTGATCTGGCGCGCGAGGTTGTCCGGCTCGAGTTGTGCAATGCGCTCCCAACAAAACAGAGCGTCTTCATCGCGCCCCGCGGCGACAAAAAGCTCTCCGGCCTTGTTGTATTGTTCGATCGCTTCGTCCGCGCGGTTTTGCCTCTGCTGGAGAAAGGCGTAACGCGCAACGCGCTCGGGCGCTTGCTGCGCAGGAATGGAGCGGAGAAACCGGTTGTAAATCGCGAGCGCCTTGGTTTCATCTTTTGGATCAACCAGCAAATCGAAGAGCATGCCGTAATACACTGCGGCACGGTCGGCTTGATCAATGCGGGCGTACAAATCACCTAACGCCTGCGTCGCTTCCTGGTGCTGTGGCGCTTCATCCAGTACCGCGAGGTACGCTTGAATCGCGTCTTCGACACGATTCTTCTCAAGGAAGCGCTTGGCGCGTTCCAGATGTTTGTTGACGTCTGCGGCCATCCGTTGAACTGCCCTTGCAGGCTTGCTGTTGTTGAATTTGTCCCGGCCGGCGCAAAGAGTGGCGCGCGCGGTCATTTTCCACTATACGCCGCGAAAGAAGGGCGGGCAAAACCTGCCTTCAAACGCCTTGCGGTAAACGCCAAGTGGCCGAGCAGCGACAGGCGGATTAGCTAACGCCGTTCTTCGGGTCCCAGGAGCCTTGCTCTTTCCGCACGTAGATGATTTGGCCGATATGGTAGGCGTTGTGCGTGCTGATGTGCGTAAAAACCTGCGCATTCTCCTTCAATTTCGCTTCGTCGGCGGTTTCCACCCATTTCTCGAGTTCTTTCATGACCTCATCAAGCTGCTGCACGGTTTCATTCCAAGTCTTGGCGTCGAACTTGTCGAACGTCTCATCGTTGTTGCCACTGAATTTCTCCGGCTTTTCGCCTTTCAGGACTTGCAGGTTCCGGCGATTCCAGAACACCAGGTGATACGCCAGTTGGCCCACGGAGTGATTTCCCTTGCCGTCGGTCCAGTTGGCCTGATCGGCGGTCAGACCTTTTACTGCCGTATTGGCGGGCACGAACCATTCCGCCTCCGCATGCGTGGACTTC
>Ga0126369_10000114_pt1 | contig 47443 bp, 29 predicted proteins | sample PanSoiMetaPlot_1_FD_109646 | JGI IMG/M metagenome (GOLD analysis project Ga0126369, IMG submission 109646) | Tropical forest soil microbial communities from Panama - MetaG Plot_1 | ecosystem: Environmental > Terrestrial > Soil > Tropical forest > Bulk soil | place: Panama | collected 2016-02-17
AAGCCGCGCCGCAGACGATCAAGGCAATCGCACATAAGAATGGCATCACCACCGTGCAGGTGACCTCGGCGCGCATGCTGGGCGCTTACGGTTTTCTGCGGGCCTTATTCGAAGTCTTCGATCAGCACCGCGTCGCGGTGGATGTGGTTACCACCTCAGAGGTCAGCGTCTCGCTTTCCATCGACGACGCCAGCGGCTTGCGCGAACTGCTCCCGCACCTGGAAAAGCTCGGCACCGTGCAGATCGAAGAGAACCGCACCATTATTTCGGTGGTGGGCGAAGGCTTACGCAGCACGCCGGGAATTGCCGCCCGGGTTTTTTCCGTCATCGACGATATCAACGTGACTATGATTTCAGTCGGAGCGTCGAGCGTAAACCTGACTTTGATGGTTGACGAACCGCATGCCGCCGATGCGATTTCGCGGCTCCATCGAGTCTGTTTCGAATCGGGCGTGGGCCGGAACACGAGCGAGTTGTCAAAAGGCCGCAACACCGGCGCGATTGGTCCGAATTCACCTACCGAGGTGACTAGTTGACCAGCCCGATCGACGTTCTTCGACTAACCCGCGAACTGATCGACATCCCCTCGGTCAGTGGCGAAGAATTTCAGATTGGCACGTCGCTCGGCGATCTGCTGGTGCGACGCGGTTATCACGTCGAGGCGCAGGACGTGGCTGCCGAGCGCTCAAATATCATCGCCACGACTCAGGCTGCGCCGCGCGTGGTGCTCTCGACCCACATGGACACCGTGCCGCCGTTCATCGCATCGAGCGAAGACGAAGAATTCATCTACGGGCGCGGCGCGTGCGATGCGAAAGGAATCATTGCCGCCCAAATCGCCGCGGCTGAGAAATTGCGCGCCGAAGGTATCAGCGACATCGGTCTTCTATTCACCGTTGACGAGGAACTCACCAGCACCGGGGCCAAGCTCGCCAACGATCATCCGCTGTCTGCATCTTGTGAATATCTCATCAACGGTGAGCCGACGGACAATAAACTCGCAATCGGCACCAAGGGTTCGCTGCAGGCTGTCATCTCGACGACCGGGCGCGCGGCGCACTCGGCTTATCCGGAAGCCGGCGAGTCGGCGATTGAAACCTTGCTCGACGTATTGAACGACGTCCGCCACACGAGTTGGCCCAGCGACGACGTGTTTGGCGAGACGACCTGCAATATCGGCGTGGTCAGCGGCGGCCAACGCCCGAATGTCATCGCCGCTGCCGCCGAGGCGGCCATTATGATTCGGCTCGCCGTCGATTCACATCGGGTCCAGTCAATTTTAGAGCAAGCCGTCGGTGGCCGCGCGACAATCACCTACAAGTCCGTGCATAATCCTCTGCAACTCTCGACGGCGAATGGATTTGATCAGATGGTGGCGCGGTTCACGACCGACATTCCCTATTTACCAAACTGGGGCAGACCGCTGCTGATCGGTCCCGGTTCGATCCTGTTGGCGCATACCGACAATGAAAAGGTCGGCAAACATGAATTGCTGCAAGCCGTCGATCTGTACGTTCAGCTGGTGAAGAGCCTATGAAAATCGGGCTAATCGGTTACGGTGCCATGGGCCGGCTGATCGGCGATCTTGCGCTTGCGCGCGGCCATGAAGTTACGCTGAAGCTCGACATTGCGGATGCCGATCGCAGCGCCGGTGAACTCGCGGAAGCCTTGCGCGCCTGCGACGTGGCCATCGATTTTTCATTTTCCGAGGCAGTGCCGAAAAACGCCGCAGCTTGCGCGCGCGCACAGGTGCCGCTGGTGGTGGGGACTACGGGATGGCTAACGCATCTCGACGACGTGCAAAGCATCATCGAGGCGGAGGGCGGCGCCCTGGTTTACGGCGCTAACTTTTCCATCGGCGTGCAGATTTTTTATCGCATCGCGGCGCGCGCGGCCGAACTGTTCCGCCGCGTCGAATCCTACGATCCTTTTATCGAAGAGGCCCATCACAAGCGAAAGCGCGATGCGCCGTCGGGAACTGCTCTGCAACTTCAAAAGATTGCCGAGAGCGGTCTCGCGCGTGAAGTGCCGGCATCCTCCACCCGCGCCGGTTATATTCCGGGAACCCACCGGCTCGGTTTTGATTCAGCGGCAGACCAGATTCGCATCACCCACGAAGCGCGTTCGCGTGAGGGGTTCGCGGCTGGTGCGCTGCTGGCGGCGGAATGGATTGTGGGGCGCAAAGGTTTTTATGAATTCTCGGAAGTATTCGATGAGATAATCGGCAATGCAAAGGACGTTTAGAGTCGGGCGGCTGCCCGTCATCTTTGAAATTAAACGGCGGGCAGCAGCCCGCCTCTAAACGGAAGCTAATAACATCATGACCATGAAACTTGATTGGATGCGCGGCTGCGCGACGGCCCTGGTGACGCCGTTTACCTCCGACGGCGCGATTGATGAAGAGCGCATGCGCGCGCTGGTGGATCGACAAATAAACCTGGGCGTTAAATTATTGGTCCCCTGCGGCACCACCGGCGAGAGCGCGACGATGAGCGAAGACGAGGACGCGCGCGTGATCGCGACGACGATCGAGGTGGCCCGCGGACGCGCGAAAGTAATCGCCGGCGCCGGCAGTAATTCAACCGCCGCAGCGATCGAGTACTCAAAACGGTCGCGTGAACAAGGCGCTGACGCCGTGCTTCAGGTTGCTCCCTGGTACAACAAACCGACGCAGGAGGGTCTGTATGCGCACTTTCGCGCGATTGCTGAAGCAGTGCCCGACATGCCCATCATGCTCTACAACGTTCCGGGCCGCACCTCGTCGAACATCGCCGCGCCAACCACTTTGCGGCTGGCCCGCGATTGCGAAAATATCGTCGCCGTCAAAGAGGCTTCCGGCAATCTCTCGCAAATCATGCAAATCCTCCGGGAAAGGCCCGAGGGTTTTTCAGTCTTGTCGGGCGATGACGCGGTCACGTTGCCGTTGATTGCCCTGGGCGCCGAAGGCATCGTCAGCGTCGCTTCAAATGAAATTCCGGATCTGATGTCTCAGATGACCAACCTGGCGCTGGCGGGAAATTGGAATGAGGCGCGCGCCCTGCATTACCGGGTGTTGCCATTAATGGAAACGAACTTCATCGAATCAAGTCCTGGCCCCGTCAAGGCCGCCATGGCGATGATGGGTCTGCTCGCAGAGAATTTCCGTCTGCCGCTGGTCCCGGTTACTGAGAAGAGCCGCGCGATTATCAAACAGGTCATTGCCGAACTCGGCCTGATCGAAACTGCGCGCGCGAGCGCCTGAGGTCAGCACGGCCTGCGGTAGCGGGTCGTTGATCTCGACACCCGAACCCTTTAACCCAAAAATCAACGGCCCGCTACCGCAGGCCTCTACTGACTTCATGCAAACCCAAATCGAAGAACTCGCGGCCCGGCAAACCAGCCAGTATTCCGCAGACGATCTTGCGCTCTTTAATGAATTCAAAAACGCCCTCAACCGCGGCGAAATCCGCGCGGCCGAACGCGACGCCAACGGCAAGTGGCAGACGAACGCATGGGTAAAACGCGGCATCCTGCTCGGCTTCCGTATGGGCCAGATCATTGAACAGACGGCCGCCGGCGCGCCGTTACAATTCCTCGATAAGAACACCTATCCCATCAGGAGGTTTTCGTCCGATGACCGGGTCCGAATCGTGCCCGGCGGATCGAGCATTCGCGACGGCGCCTACATCGCGCCCGGCGTCGTCTGCATGCCTCCGATGTTTGTCAACGCCGGCGCCTACGTCGATGAAGGCACCATGATCGACAGTCACGCGCTGGTGGGCTCGTGCGCGCAAATTGGAAAGCGCGTCCATCTTTCGGCCGCGGCCCAAATCGGCGGCGTGCTCGAACCGGCTGGAGCAATCCCGGTGATCATTGAAGACGACGTCATCGTCGGCGGCAATTGCGGCGTGTACGAGGGAGCAATCGTGCGGGAGCGCGCGGTGCTGGCGTCCGGAACCATCATTACAGGATCGACTCCGGTTTTCGATCTGGTGCGCGAAACTGTCTATCGGCGCAGCGCGGACGCCGCCCTCGAAATTCCCGCCGGAGCCGTCGTGGTTCCCGGTTCGCGGGCCATCAATACCGACAAAGCACGCGAATGGGGCCTGTCGCTTTACGCTCCCATCATCGTGAAGTATCGCGACGAAAAGACCGATGCTGCCACGCAGCTGGAAGAGGCGCTGCGTTAATTGGAAGATTTGGCTGGTCTACGGCTCACTCCTCAGATGTTATCTCGGGCGCGCGTAATCGCCAGGGGCCGCCGGATCCGCGATGTCCGTCGTTTAGTTGCGCAATACGGTGGGCGAGCGTCAAAATGGGCGAAGAAGAGCAGCCCTCGCATTGAGATCAACGGTGAGCACTTTGAGATTCATTGGTATGAACATCCAGGTCTAGGTCGCTTTGAAGAGAAGCGGGTGCGCGTGCACAAGATATGATTGTCAAGTTAAAGAAGAGAAATCCTCGATATCGGGATCTGGCCCAGGATCAACCTTATGTGGTGATTGGTATCGAAGCAGATGAGTTTCGTATTTTGAACGATGCGGGCCGACCCTTTCTTTATCCGGCTGCGTTGTTCACGGTACTCGACGCGACTGAGCCGAGCGACTGGATTACCGAATTTGGTGAGGACCAGGAACGATATTCGTATCCGCCCGTACTCAATAAACCAGGATTCTTTGAAGACTTCTTTGATGAAAAGAGAAAAGCCGTAGTGAGCTTCTGGCGCGTGGTCAACCAACGACTCGCAACCGCTAATCGACGGGCAGCTTGAATCATTCTCCTTGAGCCAATTCCAACCACCTCCATTTCTCCGCGGCATTGAGAAGAGCATGATCCGAAAGATTTCGGATCGCGCGCAGCCGGGCAGTATCAGTCTCGGACTGGGCGAGCCTGATTTGCCGACGCCTGACGTGATTCTGCGCGAAGCCGTGCGGGTCATTCAGGAAGAAAAGAGCGGTTATACGTTGCAGGCCGGCATTCCCGCTTTGCGCGAGCGCATCGTCAGCGATTATCCACACATGAATCTGCAACTGGACCAGGTGATAGTGACGGCGGGTTCGCAGGAATCGCTTTATCTGATTTTGCGCACGCTGGTCGCAGAGGGCGACGAAGTGCTGATCCCCAATCCGGGTTTCATACCCTACCCGACGATTGTCCGCATGGTCGGCGGGCGGGCCGTCAGATATCGCTTGCCGGCTGCGACCGATTTCGCTTTCGATATCGCGGACTTTCGCAAACAACTGACGCCGCAGACCAAAGTGGTTATCTGTATCAGTCCCTCGAATCCGACTGGTCGCGTGCTGGCGAGAGAAGATTTGCAGGCGATGGCCGGCGCGGTCAACGAAATCGCGCCGCAGGCGTTTATCGTGAGCGACGAGATCTATCGGGAGCTGTACTACACTGCGCAACGGCCGGCATCGATCTCGGAGTTTTACCCGCGAACCATCGTCGTCAGCGGACTTTCAAAATCGATGCGCATGACCGGGTGGCGCCTGGGCTGGCTGGCGGGTGACGCGGAGGTGATGAAAGCCGCTCTCGTGCTTCACGGATATGTGACCACCTGCGCCTCGAGCATCTCGCAAAAAGCGGCGCTGGCCGCCTGGACCGAGGAAGCGGCGGCCGCCCGGGCCGAGTATCGCGCCATCTTTCAGCACCGCCGCGATCATCTGCTCGGGTTATTGCGAAACGATCTGGGCCTCCGCTGTGTGACACCAGAAGGGGCGTTTTATACGATGGTCGAGGTGAGCGCCGGCGGCGATGAAATAAAGGTCGCCGAAGCCGGTTTGGAACATGGGGTGGTGACCATCCCCGCGACGGCGTTCGGCGATGAAAGCAAGGGATTTCTGCGCATCTCATTCTGTGCTGATGAAGACCGATTGAGTGAAGGTGTGCGAAGATTAGGAATGGCATTGAAATCATTGTGAGGTCAGCGCCATCTGCCTAAGCGGATGGATCAAACGCGACCCACAAGATCGTTTGATCCATCTGCTCGAGCAGATGGTCCCGACTCGTTTGCTTATGGCTCAAAAACTTCGTGTAGGCATTCTCGGCGCGACCGGCATGGTCGGCCAGCGATTCATTCAACTACTTGACGGACATCCGCAGTTTGAAGTCACGGCGCTGGCCGCTTCAGATCGTTCGCAGGGAAAACGTTTCGATGAGGCATGCACCTGGCGTTTGCCGGGCGGTATGCCGGATTGGGCGCGACCGATTGCGGTTCAGCCGCCGGCGCCGCCGCTTGATTGCGACTTTGTTTTCTCGAGTTTGCCGGGAGATATCGCCGCCCAAACGGAAGAAGATTTTGCCCGCGCCGGTTATGCCGTGATCAGCAACTCATCGTCGCATCGAATGAGCGCGGATGTGCCGCTGGTGATTCCTGAGGTGAACCCCGAGCACATCGCGCTGATCGACGTGCAACGAAAGCAACGCGGGTTCGACCGCGGCTTCATCGTTACCAATCCAAACTGTTCGGCGATTGCGATCGTGTTGGCGCTGGCGCCGCTGCATACGAAATTCGGCGTTACCTCATGCGTCGTCACCACCATGCAGGCCCTCTCGGGCGCCGGCTATCCCGGCGTGGCTTCGCTCGATGCGACGGACAATGTGGTTCCGTTTATTGGCGGCGAAGATGAGAAAGTTGAAGCTGAGACCGCCAAGCTACTCGGTACCTTTAAAGACGGCGCGGTTGAGCACGCTCCCATCGCGGTGAGCGCGCAATGTAATCGCGTGAACGTGACGGACGGGCACACGGCTTCGATTCGTCTGAAGCTGGAGCGACCCGCATCATTGGCAGAAGTTCGCGAGGCGTTGACGTCCTTCAGCGCGCTGCCGCAGCAATTACAACTGCATTCGGCGCCAAAGTCGCCGGTGGTGGTGCGTGACGAAAAGGATCGCCCGCAGCCGCGTCTTGATCGCGATGCCGGCCAGGGGATGACCGTCACCGTCGGGCGGCTCATGCCGGACAGCATCTTCGATTATCGCCTGGTGGCCTTGGGCCACAATACAATCCGCGGCGCGGCGGGTGCCGCGATTTTGAATGCCGAGTTGTTGGTGGCGCGAGGTTACTTGTCGCCGCCTGGTTGACTCACCAGTCCGCGGAGCGGACGACGGCATAAAGCCTGGGGCGTAAGCCCCAGGATCAATTGCAGAAAGAATTCGAGCCCGCGGGGCGCGACAGCCCATTGGAGTCAACGTAGCGCCCGCCGCCAGGGCTGTCGCCCGCTCCGCGGGCTCATTGTTCCGACATATCCGTATTCAACGCCAACCCAGCCGTGAACGGCTGGGCTAGAGAGATCTGACGAGCAACGCACAATTCACACACTAACCTGCCGCAGGCGGCGCCGATTCGTTACACCTCGCTACAATGTTCTCAGTTGCCTTCATCTGCAGTGCCAACAGGTGCCGCAGCATCATGGCCCACGCGATCATGGCCGACGAGGTCTTGAAACGTTCGCTCACGATTGAGGTCTATTCGGCCGGTATCCTGGATTTCTCGCAGGAACCTCCGCTGATCGAAACCACCCGGACTTGCGAGCAACACCATACACCGGCGCCTAAGCGGAGACCCACCTTCGCGGCCGAATTACCTCTGAAGTCCATCGATCGATTTCTCGTGATGGAGCAACGCCACGCTATCGCGCTGCGCGATGAATTCGGCGTCGAAGCCGATCGCATAGCCCTGCTCGGGAATTACGATCCCAAGCGGCGAGGCGCCGAGATTGACGATCCGTTCTTCAGTTACAGCGATGAGATTTACAGCAAATGCTATCTGCTCATTCGCGACTGCGTGTTTGAGTATCTCGAGCAGACCGCGGTTGGAATTGGGTGAGCTTTACAATAAGCGGATGGATCGGTTCGCGCACCAGGAACATCTGGCCGCTATCGACCTTGTTGGACCATCCAGTCTTTAATCGCAGCCTTCAATTCATCGAGTTGATCGTCGAAAAAATGGCCGGCGCCTTTAATGATGCGCAGCTCAACCGGCGCCTGCTGCGCCACGCGGGCAACTAATTCGCGCAACTTGCCGGCGTCTCCGTACTCGTCATGCTCACCGTGCACAAACAGAATCGGCTTGCGGCAGGTCTCCAGAAAATCGAAATCATACTTATCGACGGGCGCGCCAATGGCAATCATTCTGACCACGCGACCGTCGTCGAGTCCTACTTCCAGACCGACCCGTGAGCCGAAGGAAAAGCCGCACAGAGTGATTTCCTGATCCGGATAGTTGCTCGCCAGATAGTCCAGTCCGGCGCGCACATCTTCGCGTTCCCCGCGGCCCTCATCGTGCTGACCGGTGCTCTGCCCAACACCGCGAAAATTAATTCGCAGGGTAAGCAAGCCTGCATCGTTAAGAGCGGCCGCGGCGCGGAAGACGACTTTGTTGTGCATCGTGCCGCCGCCCAAAGGATGCGGGTGCAGCACCAGCGCCACGCCCTGCGCCGGCTGCGCGCGCGGTTCTTTCACAATGGCCTCAAGCCGCCCATGGGCGACGGGAATGAACAGGTTTCCTGCCGGATACATATGTTATTTGCGATTTTTGATTCGCAATTTGCCAATTGTCAAAGGCGCGATTGACTCGCGATTCGGAAAAGGATTAGTTTTTTTCACTCTACATGGACAAACCGGCCAACAATCTGGAACAGACCGAGGAGCAACTGAGGCCGCTCATCGAAAACGCGACCGACGCGATCACCGTGCTCGATGCCGACGGCACGCGTCGCTATGTGAGTCCGTCCATCGAACGCCTGTTGGGCTACAAACCGGAAGAGTTGGTTGGCCGGAACGCTTTCGATTTGGTCCATCCTGACGATCTCGCCGAGTTGAGACGGCTGTTCATCGCCGGCGTCGCCAATCCCGGAGTGGTGGTTACCAAACAATTTCGGCTCAAGGCGAAAAGCGGTGAATGGCGAATCCATGAAGCGACGGCCCACAACCTGCTGGACGACCCGACGGTCAATGGAGTGGTGGTCAACTCACGCGACATCACGGCGCGCAAACGGCTCGAGCGCCGGCTGACCGTGCAGTTCGAAGCGGCCCGGATTCTCGCGGAAGCCGATTCGCTGGCTGATTCTGCGCCCCGGCTGTTGCAGGCAATCTGCGAGAGTCTGGCGTGGGACCTCGGCCAAATGTGGGTCGTCGATCGTGAGGTAAACAAAATGCGCTGGCTGGCGAGTTGGCGCCGCGCTGCATTGGATGGCGAAGAGTTTGTGGCCAGCAACCGCTCCCGCCTCTTTGCCCGCGGCACCGGACTTCCCGGCGCTATCTGGGAAAGCGGCACGCCGCAATGGATACACGACGTCACGAAAGATCACACCTTCACCCGTCACGCGCTGGCGACCCAGGCTAATCTGCATTCGGCTTTTGGGTTTCCCATCAAGCTCGGCAACGAAATTTCAGCGGTCATGGAATTTTTCAGCCGCGACTGTCAAACGGCGGATCAATCGTTACTCGATTTGATGACGGCGATTGGGAATCAGATTGGCCAGTTCATTGAACGCGAACGCGCCGAGGAAGAACGCGCGAAATTATATGAGCGCGAGCAGCGCGCGCGGATGGAACTGGAAGTCACCATGCAGCGCATGCGGCAGGTGCAGATTGTCACTGAAGTGGCCTTGTCACATCTGTCGCTGGACAAACTGCTGGCGGAACTGCTGGACCGGGTGAGAGATGCGATTGACGTGGACACCGTCGCGATCCTTTTGCTCGAGCCGGACAACACCCTGGTGGCCTGGGCCACCAAGGGACTCGAGTTGGACATCAGGATCCGGGTGCCGGTAGGGGCCGGATTTGCCGGCCGGGTCGCGGCCCAAAAGGAACCAATCGCGCTGGACAGCACCGAGGAGGCCGATATGCATACGCCGTTCTTGCGCGAGCGCGGCGTCAAGTCTCTGCTCGGAGTGCCGTTGCTGATTGAAGGCCGCGTGCTCGGAGTGATTCACGTCGGCCGGCGTACGCAGCGTCCGTTTACGGCCGACGATACGCGACTGTTGGAACTGGTCGCCTTTCGCGTGGCCCTGGCCATCGACAATGCGCGCCTGTTTGAAGAAGAGCGGGCCGCGCGGCGTGACGCGGAAGCCGCCAGCCGGGCCAAGGACGAATTTCTGACCACGATTTCGCACGAGCTGCGCACGCCGCTGACGCCGATCATCGGCTGGGTGCACATGATTCGTAACGGACTGCTGCCGCAAAAAGAATCTGCCCACGGCCTGGAAGTAATCGAAAAGAATTCGCACTCGCTCAAGCGGCTGATAAACGATCTGCTCGACATGTCCGCGATTCTCAGCGGCAAGATGCGCATGGAACAGAAGCCGGTCGCCCTGACGGGCGCGGTGCGCGAAGCCGTGGAAATGGTGCGCCCTTACGCCCAGGACAGCCACGTGTCGCTGGAAATAAACCTCGACGAATCGTCGGCGATGACCGTTACCGGCGATCGCCCGCGGCTGGTGCAGGCCTTCTCAAATCTGCTGGACAACGCGATCAAGTTTTCGCGGCCGGGAAACGTGGTGCGGATCACTTGCGGGCGCCGCGGCGATGCCGCGACGGTGTGCGTGGAAGATGAAGGCCGCGGGATCAGCGCCGATTTTCTCCCGTTCGTCTTTGAAAGATTTCGCCAGGAGGACGGCTCGAAAACGCGCGCTCACGGCGGACTGGGTCTCGGGCTGGCGCTGGTCAAGAGCTTTGTCGAGGCCCACCAGGGGACCATTGAAGCCGCCAGTGCCGGTCAGGAATTGGGCAGCCGTTTCACCATCACTCTGCCATGCATCGACATCGCCACCGGCACTACACTGGCGGCGCCCGCTGAGACTCCCGAGGTTGCGCCGGCGCATCTGATGATCATTGAAGACGACGCGGACACGCTGGAAATGCTGCGCGCCACGCTCGAGATGCGCGGCTTCCGGGTGACCGCCTGCGACTCAGCGGCGGAAAGCCTGCGGGTCGCAAATGGAAACCTGGTCGACCTGATCGTCTCAGACATCGGCATGCCGAACATGGATGGTCTGGAGATGATGCGGCGATTACGCAAGATTGATAAGTACGAATCTGTCCCGGCAATCGCCCTGACCGGTTATGCCAGTTCGAAAGATGCGAAGGCTGCTTTGGGCGCCGGCTTTGACGCACACGTTTCAAAGCCAGTCGATCCCGCCGAACTCCTCGCGCTGATTAACAAACTGGTTAAGAAATAGGCGGCTGGAGGAAGCAAACGGTCAAGACCATCTGCGTCAGCAGATGGATCATAAGCGGCCTGAAATTCGGGCAATTACATACTTGACCGACCAACAGTGCGCGGGGCGCACGATGGCATAAAGAACCCCAGGTCCCCGATCAATTAGCGCTTTGAGCCCGCGGAAGCGGGCGGCAGCCGTTGCGATTGCAGAACCTCTCGTCCAATCCGCTACCGCCCGCTCCGCGGGCTTGGATCATCGCTTGTGACATCTCCCCGGGGCTCACGCCCCGGGCTTTACGCTGTTGTGCGCTCCGCGCACTGTTGGTCAGTCAAGTATTGTAGCGACCAAATCCATCCGCTTACGCGGATGGTACTGACTTCATATTGGACGGAGCCATCTCATGTCCGCCAGTCTCGCCTCGGCGATGATCTACTCGATGGTGATCGGCAGTCGCAAGGTGCTCGAACCGCGCAGCGCAAACCACGAGACATCTTCCTGGAGCATATCGATCTCCAGGAGATACTTGCCGCTGCTACTCGGGGCATTGACGATCAGCGGAATCGAGATCGCCTCACCGGGCGCGAGGTCATGTGGCAGGGCGGCCCGGCCGTCGTCATTAACCAAGGTTCGGCCATCCGGATCCAGCCAGTGATTTCCCAGTTGCAACTGAAACGGAGATGCCGAGCGCTCCCGCGCCAACCAGGTGCGTTCGCTGATGTTCCTGACAGTAACCTGGATGGTTGTTTGTTCGCCGCTCCGCCAGGCGCGCGCCGGGTTGGCCAGGGTGATTTCAGCTTTGAAGGCGTCGGCTGTCATTGCCGTTAACGATCGCGGCTGGCCTTGCGCAATGTAGGTTGTGTAAGGCTCGCTTTCGGCGACCACACTACAGCGGACGCAGGGACTTTCAGTCGTGATCACGACTGCGCCGGCAGGCGGCGCCTGGTCAAATCCAAGCGAGACAAATTTCGCCAGGGGAATTTTCTGCAGGGTCCCGTACCAGTACGCCTGAATGTAACCGGGCCGCGCCGGATTATCAGCCAAATAGACCGGGGCCGCGGGAGCACTGGCCAGCGCCGCCGGCAGAATCTTTGCCGGATAATCGGCGTCGAACGTGTGCAAACGCTGGGGAGATTTCGCGCTGGCGTGATACTGCCATTGAAACCAGCCGGCCTGCCCAAGGAGCGCCAGCACGACCGTAACGATTGCGATACGCCGCGCCATCGATCGTCCTTCCATGAGCCAGGTGAGCGCGGGAATCGTCAGCACGATCAGAAACACCGGCAACGGCGATAGTCGCAGCATGTGAAAATAATCGTTGGTCAAAGACGCCGGGACCACTGAGACGGCGATGCCATAAAATACAAACAGCCACCAGGCGCTCAGTTGCTGGCGGCGAAGAATCAGGATGAAGCCGGCGGCGATCAGGACCGCCGTAATTGTCAGCAGCGCCGGCGCGCCCGGCAAATGAACGATCTCGCTGACTTTGGATTGTTCGACGATGAATAGCCGCCAGGGGTTGAGATTACCGAGGTAGTGCTTCACAAAATCCCGGATGATCTGGAGAGCAGTGCTGTGCGGCGTGAGATAGGTGAGATAGTAAAAGCGTCCGGTGAGCGCCTCCGGGTGTTCTTGCCGCACGATTCCCATCGGAATGAGCGTGAGAGCGTAAGCGGCTATCGTTAGCACCAGCCCGCGCCGTCGCGCGCGCGACGCAAAGAAGCACAAGCCCAGGGCCAACAGCGGCGCCAGTAGCCGGCCGATTGAATAGGTGTAGGTCAAGAGCGTCAGGGTCGCCGCCAGGGAAACAATTTCCGGCCAACTCCAGGATCGCCGGGTTGAGGCGCGCCAGACGGCCAACAGGAAGAGCGACGTCACCATTGGATAGAGCGCGACTTCCAAAACCAGCCGGCTCAACTCAAACATCCAGGGGGTTAGTAGGGCGAGCGCCGCCACTGACAACCCCACCGCTCGGCGCTGGCTCACGCGGCCGGCCAGTAGTCCCAGCACGGCGGCGGTCGCGACCCCGGCCGCGGCGCTCAAACACCTGGCGGCAAACATCCCCGGGCCCGTCAGAAAGAACCACGCGGCTAACAAATAGATGTAGACAGGATTTTTGTATTCGCCAAACGCGCGGAAGAAGAGCGGCCAGGATATGCCGTGTTCGTCTTTCCCCCTGGTGGCGATCAGATATGCGTTATACGCGACCGAAGACTCGTCTATATGAAATCCCGGCGGATTGGATCGCAAATCCCAGAAGTAAAGGACGGCGGCGAGGGCGAACAGGAGCAGGAGAATGAGCAGTGGAAGACGACTTCCGCGCGCGGTCTTTTTCATGCGACGAGTGACCTGAACACCGAGCCTGCGGAGCAGGCGAAAGCATAAAGCCTGGGGTGACTCCCGATTCATCGGGAGGAACCCCAGGAACATCAATTGTTGTAACGATAAGCCCGTGCAGCGGGCGATAGCTTCATCTGCGAAACGCAGTTGTTCGATTTTCGTGTCGCCCGCTCCGCGGGCTGGGATTGTTTGTGCGCTTAATCCTGGGGCTCACGCCCCAGGCTTTATGCTAACGTCCGCTTCGCGGACTGGAATCCGGCTCCTCGCGATAGAGATAGATCGATCCGCCAAAGACCGCTTCCGGTGTCTGGTGGCGATACTTATCGAACAGGTTCACGCGCTCTGCTTCGGTCGCCGGCCGTCCGTGAATCGTCATGGGCGGGATTGTCGAGCCGTTCAAAAAGCTCGCCCCAATCGCAGCATAACGCGTTGGTTCCGGCTCTTCGTCACGGCCGGTAGCCATCGCCAGCGGGGCCACGCCGTAATGGTGCAGCACCATAAAATCTCCGAGGAAAGCGCTGCGCACCCGCGTCTCACCACGCTCGCGCAGATAAGCCGCCAGCGCCGGAGCATCGTCTCCCCATTCGACATTCGAATCTGAGAGATACCACCAATGCGGTTTGCCGATCGCGAGCTGATTCATATAGCTCATGTGATCGGGAAAGGCCCGCACGGCTTCGATTCCCATCCAGGCTATTAAGAGAATCGCCGCGATGGTTCCGACGCGTCCACGATTCCTCGATTTCAAACCCGCAGCCAGCAGCGCGCCCCCAAGGATAAAGAGAAAAGGATAGGCCGGCAGGTAATAGCGAACGCCGATATCGATGCGGCTGAACAAAACAAAAATCGTGTAGATGACGAAGGGCACCAGCAACCAGAGATGGTTCGCGTCGCGCCTTTTAACGTATCGGTGCGCGCTCCAGACGACCGCCGCAATCGACAGCAGCAGGAACGGAATTGTCGTCTTGAAAGTAAAGGCCACCGGGAAGTAATACCACCAGCCGGTTTGCCCATACATGCCGAGCAAACTCGCCGGATGCCCAATGGCGTTGTGACGCATCTGCTGGAGGATGCCCATCACAAAATCCGCGGGCGCGATGGAAGTCAGCAGGCCGGCGATCAGGGTCACCGGACGCGCGATGGGCGGAAACGCTTTCCCAATCCACTCAACATCCCAGGGAGCGAGCCGGCGATGATGAAAAAAATAGGCGGCGTTGATGGTCACGATCGAAGCGAGCGCAGCCACCGCGCAATGGATCGCGGGTGTCTGCCACGATTCATGCCGGCGCAGCGAGCGCCAGATCCGGACGGCAAAGTATGCCGCGACGACCGGCCCAACCAGCAACATCGAAAACTTGGTAAGGATGGCGAACCCGATCGCCAGGCCCAACCAGGCCGCGCGTTTGATTGATTGATTGAGGGAATACCGGCGCAGCATGAACCAAAACAACAAAAAGCCGAAAGCCGCCGGCATATCGGTTTGGACCACGCGTCCATGGGCAAGCACGGTGGGTTCCAGGGTGAATAAGGCCACCGCCAGCAGCGCCGGGATTGGTCCGAAGAGCGCCCGGGCAAACGCAAAGATCAGCAGGCCCAGCGCCACCGACAAGCCGATCATGAAGACCCGGGGCCAGAATGAGAGCGACAAAAAACGATCGGGGTTATTTTCCCAGAACCTCTCCATGTGGGACCAACGCTCGTCAGGCGAGCCTGGCCCGCCGATGATCTGGTCCGGACGAACCTCTTCCGGCTGGAGGAACAGCAGCGGAATGGCGGCGACGATCTTTGAGACCGGCGGGTGATCGTTGATCAGCTCAAAATCCTGTTCGGCGAGGTGATAGTAACCGGAGGGAATCATCACGATCTCGTCGCAGGTGATGCTCTTGTGTGAGATGACAAAGAGCATCTGGAGCGCCATCAGCCCGAGCAGGATCGCGCAACCCGCTTCGGCCGCATGCGCTATCAGCCATACCCGCAGGGTCGTCAAGGAACGGGCAACATCGAAGTCAATCGGCGTTGAGTCATCGGCAACGTTTGGCTGCGACAGGTCTTCCATTTGGATCAGGCGAGGCGCACGGTCATTTCATTATTCAATCAACGACGAGTTGATGCAGCAGAACTTCGGAGCCCAGATCTTCGAACCAGGCGAGATGTTCCGAGACCATATCAAACTGTAAAGTGTACTTGCCCGGAGCCTGCGGCGCGCGCATGGATATCTCCAGTTCGACACCTCCGTTTGGCTCTACGTCACCCGGCAGGAACGCACCGGCGTGATACCAGGCGACCGGCGACTGCTTTTCATCCAGGATATGCGCGACCAGGTGCACGTCTCCCGTCTCAGTTCCTGATTCACTGCCGCGCAGCCAGCGCGCGTACCCGGCGTTATCAGCGCGCACCCGGAAACTCACTTCTTCATTTGCGCGACATTGCGACGGTCCGGCCACGATTGACAGGTTCGCAGCCAGGTAGCTGATGGATCGGCTGTCGGGGAACGGTTCCTGTTTCCGGCAGGCAATGACGGCCCGATCAGAATTCGTCTGCACTTGAATGTCATCAAACCCGATATTCCGGAGCAACGCGGTCAGCGCCGCCGGGCTCGGCAGAAACCAGTTATAGACGGCTTCCTTGGCTGACGGCCGGTTCTCGACATAGGCCAGCGGATGCAACGTCGGGCGCTCGCCTCCCTCTTCATATTCAAACGATGGCGGAGTCTTTTCAGGCGGATAGATGGCCGTCTCGAGAATCAACAGCCGCCGGGTAATGAGAAAGAGTTTTTCCAGCGCCAGCACCAGGTGCTTGCAGTGGTAGATCAAACCGAGGGCCAGCGTGACATCGAATTGGCCCAGCTGAAACGGATCGAGATCGTAGACGGACTTGCGTGCATATTCGATGTCCAGCCCCAGCACGTCGCGCACAAACTCAGCCTGCTTGATCAGATCGCGCTGCGAATCCAGACCGAGCACGCGCGCGGCGCCGCGCCGTTTCATCTCGATGGAATAGAATCCGGCATTGCAACCGACGTCGAGCACGCTTTGTCCCGACAAGTCTGCGGGCACGCAGGTCTTGACGCTCTCCCACGTGGGACGCGGATGGTCAACCGGTTCGCCGATGGCGCTCTCGGTTTTGGTGACGTAACCGCCGCCGAGGTCGATACAGTGAAACCATGGCCCGAGTTTTTGAATTTGAGTCGGAATATCCTGGACGTTCATGACTTGGCGCGCGGAGAAATCGAGATGATCGAGCAGCGGTGGCGGTTCTTTTTCGACTGGAGCGCAAGCGTCCTCGCTTGCATCCGTCTAAACAGGCAACCGGGACGGTTGCGCTCCAGTCAATAAAATCTCGTCCGGGCCACCAATCGCCGGACAACCTTGTGCTTTAGCCGCCAACTGTGACTTTGAATTTCGGCGTCGGATTTCCCTTCTCTGAAAACCACGTCACCATTTCCTGCACCAGATCCAACTGCATCGTGTACTGACCCGGACTCGACGGCGCAGTGATCGCGAGATTCACTTCGACCTCCTCACCGGGAGCCACATCGTGCGGCAGGCCGCTGCGAACGTACGGGTGCTTTTCGACCTTCGCGTTGTTGGCATCAAACCAGATGTCGCCGAGATTCACCTGAAAGAAACCGTCGGACGCGCGGCCGTGCGCCGGCCAGGCCGCGTCTCCATCGTTCTTCACTTTTACGGTGATGGTAGCTTTCTCTCCGGGCTTCATTTTGCCAGGCGGGCCGGCGGACGTAATCGTGGCTTTGAAGGCGCCCGGCGACATTGGCCCACCGGCTTGTCCCGCCGCCACAATCTTTTCGGCCGTCTTCACGTTGGGCGATTTCTCTTCGTGACTGCATGCTGACAGCGTCAACACTATTCCGGCTGTTAAGGCGATTTTCCTTATTCCCTGCACGTGTTCAGCTCCTTCTTGAATCGGCTCGACCGTTTGTCCGAAACAACCTGGTTGAGAGATCGGGATTACTTCTTGACGAAATTTGTTTATCTGTTAATTATTAATATCACAAAAATCTTAGACTGCTGAACCGCTGAACTCTTGCCGGGAACGACTTGCTCTGAAATTCGCGTCGCGATTGGTAACCCGGGTCGACGGCGCGCAATTTTCCCGTTGGCCAATCCGGCGATCAATGCTATCTAAGCAGGCCGCCAACCTTGCTCGATGATTCTTAAGCCCATCCGCAAAGACGTTCTGGTGTTCGCCGCCTTCGTCGGACTCACGATTATTATGACCTGGCCGTGGGTTGTCCATATTCGTGACGCAACGCCTGACAAAGGAGATTCTTATTTTGGGGCGTGGACGCTGTGGTGGGATTATCACCAGACCTTTCACGACCCGCTGAACCTGTTCCAGGGAAACATTCTCTACCCTTACCGCTACACGCTGGCTTTCAGCGAGCATGATTACGGGATCGCCATTTTCTTTTTTCCGCTTTACGCGCTGGGACTTAAACCACTGACAGTGGCTGGCGTGGCCACCCTGACTGGTTTCGCCTTCAGCGGTTATGGAGCTTTCCGGCTGGCCCGGACCTTGACCGCGTCGACACCCGGAGCGTGGATTGCCGGGGTCGCTTTCGCTTTTGTGCCATACCGCTTTCACCACCTGCCGCACATCATGTATCTGTTCTCCGGCTGGATACCGTTGGTGCTCGAGGCGCTGATTCTTTATACCCGGGCGCCAACTCGAAAGCGCGCCGCGTGGTTGGGTGTGGCCTTCTTCATGAATGCTCTGACCACTATTCACTGGATGGTGCTGACGTCGATTCCCCTGATCCTGACCGCCATGTTTCTCATCAGCCGGCGGCGGCTCTGGCTCAACCGTCAATTCTGGTTTCGAGGAATAGTGGCCATGACGGTGGCGGTCCTCGCGCTGATGCCTTTTCTCATTCCCTACTTACGCGTGTCAAAGCTTTACGGACTGGTCCGCGATGCCGATGAGGCCCGCCGGTTCTCAGCTCACTTGGTGAATTGGGTGATGATTGATTGGCGCAGCAAGCTGTGGCCGGGCTTCGGAACTGCGCGCGCCCGTTATCAAACTGAACTCGCCCTTTTCCCGGGTATGGCGCCAATCATTTTTGCGCTGATTCCACTTGCGCTGATTTCGCATAACGGCCCTAATCAACGGAGATGGGCGGCTACCGCGCTTGGCATTCTGGCGATCATCGCTCTGGTCGTTGGCCTGTTCATAATCGGATATGGCTCAATGCACCCGCAGCTGGGCGGTCTCGGATTCTCGCTCACAAACCCGGTCTGGCCGCTGCTGGTTTCTTTGGCAGCCTTGATCGGAAGACTGATGCTGGCCCCGCCGGATTTTTTGCGCCGTGGTTGGCCCACCATCGCCTCCCGTTTTTTCTCATCAGACGGAACCGAACCTTTTGTGATCGGGTTGATTTGGCTGATTACCGGATTTATTGGCTCGCTCGGGCTAAATACAATTTTCCATCGCACTCTATTCAACTATGTGCTGCCCTTTCGCAGCATCAGGGTGCCGGCGCGCTGGGCCATGATCTGTTATATCGGACTGGGGCTGCTGGCGGTGCTCGGTTCAATTAAACTGATCGAGCGCGTAACGGCCTGGAGATCAAAAAACGTCGCCGTCCTGGCGGGCGCCGTAATCGTCGGCTTGTTCTTGTTCGAACAGCGCGTCGTCCCGCTGGCGCTGGAAAAAGGCGACGTCGCCCCCGACGCGTTAACGCTCCGTCTCAAGGAAACAAACATGAGAGGCGGCATCGTAGAGTTGCCGGCGGGCGTCGATCAGTCTAATTATCTTTACACTTTGCGCGCCGCCGATCACGCGCGTCCGCTGGTGAACGGCCTTTCCGGATTTCGGCCGCCGATCATTCAGGGGATCGAAGAAATGACTCAGGAGCGTCCTATCCCTGACGAATTCATGGATCTCCTGGAAGCGATTCCGGTTTCGTATCTGGTCATACACGATGCCGCTTTGGACGATCAAAGCCGCGCGGCGGTGAATGAATTGCTGGATCGAGCCAAAGCATCGGGACGTCTGCGGCCGATCAAGTTAGCCGACCACCCAACGGGACGTGATGCGCTCTATGCAGTGACCAAAACCGAGCCGCAGGCAGGCGGCTAGCCGTCGATTTCTATGTCTGAGTTAAGCCACGAATACGATAGCGCCCTCTCGGTGGTGATTCCCGTCTATAACGAGGCGGCCACCATCGGATCAGTAATCGAGCAGGTGCTGAAAGTTCCTCATCTGCTTGAAATCATCGTTGTCGACGACGGCTCAACGGACGCGACTGCGGCGGTGGTCGAGGCCATCGCCGAATCTCATCCCCAGGTGCAACTACAACGGCTCGAGAACAACTCGGGAAAGACGGCGGCTCTCAGAGCGGGCTTTGCCGCGACCCGCGGCGGCATTGTGATCGTCCAGGATGCGGACCTCGAATATGATCCGGCGGAGATACCGGGTGTGATCGAACCAATTCTGCAAGGCCGCGCGCAGGTCGTGTTCGGTTCGCGATTTCTGGTGCGCAAGGCGGCGCGGGTTCTCTATTTCTATCACTACGTCGCCAACAAGTTTCTTACCCTCCTCTCAAACTTGCTGACAAACCTGAACATGACCGACATCGAAACAGGTTACAAGGCCTTTCGCGGAGACATCATTCGCGAGATGACCATCGTTTCGAAAGGTTTTGGCTTTGAGGTCGAAGCCACCGCCAAGGTCGCCAAACTCGGCGTGCCGATATTCGAAGTGCCGATCAGTTATTACGGCCGCACCTATGCCGAGGGCAAGAAGATCTTTTTCTCAGATGGTCTGATGGCGCTCTGGTTGATTGTGCGATTCAATTTGTTTTGTAGTTTGCAGTCATCGTTTCGAAAGATGCCGCAGCAAACCACCGAGCCGTTAGCGCGGGCTCGGGCGCTCTCAACCGCAGAGGCCTCCCAAATTCCCGGGACCAATTCAGGCTTCCGTTCCGACTGATTCAACTTTTTGCGCACTAGCCGCGCCGACCAGGACCGTTTTCACATGCTGGCTCTCATCTTTCTCAGCGGTTCAATCGTCCTGGGAGTTGCCTACTTCAAACGGCTGACGCGTAGCCTGCTCGATCCCCTCGAACACTGGCTGTGGGGAACAGTCTGCGGCTGGTTAACCTCCGCCCTGGCTGCCTACTTAATCGCGCGCTGGTTTGGGAGATTAGCAACCGCTCAATTAACTGTCCTGACAATTGCGATCTGGATTCTGGCCGCGGCCATGATCGCGTGGAACAGGCGCGCCGGTGTTTCGGCAGGCACGAAGCTCCGCTGGCGCCGCCAGTACGCGGGACTGCTGGCCGTTCTGCTGATCTTTACGCCTCTGCTCATCTTCTTGTTTTGGACACATATGTTCAGGCGCGGCCCGGGTGGGATTTATTCCGGCGGCAGCGCGGCTTATGACTTGTCTTTCCACGCGGCGCTGACGAACTCGTTCTTATACGCAGACAATTTTCCCCCGCGCTATTTGTTCTTTCCACCTGCGACTTTGCGGTATCCGTTTCTCAGCGATTTTCAAACCGCAGTGGTGATGATCGGAAACTTGAGTTTGCGCTCAGCCTGGATCGTCACCGGAGTGATTCTCTCCGTCGCCATCTCCGGGCTGCTGTATTTCCTGGCTCATCGCATTACCCGATCGCAGAAGGCCGCGGTCTTTGCGGCGTTAATCTTTCTGCTCAACGGCGGGCTGGGATTCATCGATGCGGTGCGCGATTGGTGGCGCAGCAGCGGCGGCGTGGTCCAATTTTGGCGGACAATGGACATCAATTACGCGAACAATCCTGAGCGCGGGCTGCAATGGCCAAACCTAATCGCAGACGGATTCCTGCCGCAGCGGCCGTTGTTGTTTGGACTCGCCATCTCGCTGATTGTGTTTACCTGCTTCGCAATTGCATGGGCTGGGCCGGAAAAGGACTCAAGAGATTCGCCCAGGCATTCGCAGTGGACGCTGATGATGTTCGCCGGAGTCCTCACCGGATTTTTGCCCATCACCCACACACATTCCTATATCGCGGTGATCATCGCCGGCGCGTGTTTGTCTCTGTTGCGCCCGCGCTGGTTCTGGCTTGGTTTCTGGATACCCGCGATCGGATTGGCGGCGCCACACGTGTCGGCGCTGGTCCAGCCGGCGTCTTCGCAGCGCCTTGTGTATTTGTTGCCGGGCTGGTTGGGCCACGATCAATCATTCGCGTTTCCCGTCTTTCTGCTGCGCAATTTTGGCCTGCCGCTCGCGCTCGCAATACCGGCGTGGCTTGTTGCTCCGCGCGAGTGGCGGAAATTCTATCTGGCCTTTCTGGCGGTCTTCGTGTTCGCGATGACCGTAGTCGTTTCACCGAATGTCTTCGATAATGGAAAACTCGCTTACCACTGGCACGCGCTCAACAGCATCTTTGTCGGCGGGCTGACGGCAAAGATGTGGGCCGGTAAATGGAAACCAGTGTCGATCCTGTTTGTCTCGCTGAGCATCTGTACTGCGCTGCTGGCCTTATATTCTGAGACCAACTCGTCAGTGCGCGTCCTGAACGACGAGGAAGTCGCCGCCGGCGATTTCATCCGCCAGCACACCGCCGCCCGCGGACTGTTTCTGACCGCGCCGAGCTTCAGCAATCCGGTGACGCTGCTGGCGGGGCGGAGCGTCGTGCGCGGACCGACCGCCTGGCTGGCAAGTCATGGCTACGAATTTCGCGAGCGCGAGGCAGACCTGCGGCGCATCTACGCCGGCACTGCCGATGCCCTCGATCTAATCCGCGATTACGGCATCGACTATGTCTATGCCGGCGACCACGAACGCGCCCTGAATTTGAATTTGCCGTTTCTCGACCAACACTTCCGCTGCATTTATAACAGCGGCAACATCAGCATCTACGACACCCATGCGGCTGACGATCCTCATTCCGGCGCCACAACTGCTCCCCGAATATTTGAATTGAGCTCCCGGGTTAATTGCGATCCAAATGCCTTGCTCACAGAGTTTTCCGGGACCAGTTTCTATGCGTACCGTCTGATCAGGGTTTCATTCGGCCGGTTACCGCGCCGCGACGAGTTGCTGAAAGCGATGGCTGACCTCGGCCGCGGCGTCAAAGCCGATGAGACCGCGCGCCTGAAAACAAACCAGGACGAACTGGTGCAGGAATGGACGACCAGTCTCGATTTCAAGGCGAAATACGACAACGCGAACAATGCAGAATTCATCGACACCCTGGTGAACAATGCCGCATTGGAATGGCCTGCCGAGAAACGCCGGGGGCTGGCGCAATCGCTCGACGGCGGCCAACTCTCGCGTGCCGCAGTCTTGTCGCAAATCATCGAAGACCGCGATCTCTATGCGCGTGAGTACAACACCGCCTATGTCCTGATGCATTTCTTCGGCTATCTTCGCCGCAATCCCGACGATCCGCCGGATGGCGATTTACGCGGACTACTTTTCTGGCGCGAGCGGCTGGACCGCTGGCATGACTACCGCAGCATCAGCCGGGCTTTCATTGACTCTTCGGAATATGCGTCGGCGCCCTTGCCGGAGAAATGCCAGTGAGGGAAGGAAGTCAGTGGTCAGTGGTCAGTGGTTGTAATCTCTTCTGACTCCTGACTCCTGACTCCTGACTTCTGTCTTCTGTCTTCCGACTTCTGACCTCCGACTTCTCGATGATAATATCCGCTCTCCTGATCAATGGCGCGCTCGGTAAATCCGCACTTCACGATCAATCGAAATCATTTGGCCGCGGCTGGGGTCGCGCTGGCGCCCATGGTCTATTTCCTGCCTGCTTTGATCCGGGGGCGCGTGCTTTGTCCCTTTGACGGTTTGCTACAGAACGTTCCCTTCCGGGTGGCCGCGGCGCAGATGGTTCGTTCGGGATACTTGCCACTGTGGAACCCTCTGATTTTCAGCGGCATGCCGTTGTTCGCGACGGCGCAGGTTGGCATTCTCTATCCACTCAACTGGTTCTACCTGCCGCTTTCGCCAACCATGGCGACGAATCTGATGGTGGTTTCGACTTACGTGGTTGCGGGTCTCGGCGCCTATCTCTACGCGCGGCAGATTGGCGCGTCAGCTGCCGGCGCGGCCATCACGGCTCTCGCCTGGCAATTCGGCGGGGCCGCGGTGGGCCAGATTAGTCATATCAACATTGTGCAGACCGCGGCCGTCCTGCCGTGGGTACTCTGGTCGGTAGAGCGTTACGCGAGGCGAGGAACTTTTAAGCGCGCCGCTCTGATTAGCATTTTCATCGCGCTGCAATTCTTCGCCGGCCATCAGCAGGCCTTCGTGAATTCGCTGCTGCTGACTTCCGCTTATCTCCTGGCCATGGCGTTGACGAACGCCGAACTGCGAAGGCGTTATCTAACCAGCTTCACTTTTATTCTGACGGGTTTGTTCCTGGCAGCAGTGCAAATTCTGCCGACGTACGAACTGCTAAACCGCAGCGAACGTTCCGCCGCGACCTACGAATTTTTCACTTCCTTCTCAATGCCCAAGCGTTTCATCCTCGCCTTTGTGGCGCCTTACGTGTTGGGTGGCGGCGACGGCCGTTTGTTCCGCGCCCCTTATATTGGGCCGCCCTATTATCCTGAAATGGTCGGCTACGTGGGCGTGCTGACCATCATGCTGGCCATCGTAGCCGTGGTGCGCGGCGCCGACGCCCGCACAAAATTCTGGACCGCGGTCGCAGTCATCTGTTTACTGCTTGCTTTTGGCGAATACGCGCCGCTGCATTCTTATAAATTGATTTACTACCTGCCGCTCCTCAACTTGTTTCGCGTGCCGGCCCGGCATCTGATGGAAGTTGATTTCGCGCTGGCGGTTCTGGCCGGTCGCGGCTTCACGATGCTGAGGCTTCATCGCCAGGCGACGCGCACGCGAATGATCGCGGTCATCGCCGGACTGGTAGTTGTTCTTTTTTCACTGCTGGCAGTCACCCTGCTCCGGCCTGCCGGGTTCTCATTAGCGAGAGACCTGCCGGTCACGATCCTGCGCGCGCCGGAATTGTTCATTCCGCTGATCATCGCCGCCATCAGTGGCTACAGCCTTTGGTACTTTGCGCGCGGAAAGCGCGGCGCCACGGCGTTGCTCCTCTCAATTCTGATTATCGATCTGGCCGTCTGGGGCCAGTCGAGTGGCTGGTATGTGGCCAGCCCTCACGCGGCAGACGAATATTTTCACCGGCCCCAGATAGTCGCGGCGCTGAACCAGTTGGCGCCAACGGACCCATCAGCATTCCGCATTCTTACGGCCCCGCATGCGTTTGACCCGGCTGTCGCGCCTGTGCCGCCGTCAGTCTCGCATGCGCCGGATTTCGTTTTGTGGACGCAGCCTGACATTTACATGATGCACGGCATTGCCAACGCCGCTGGTTACGATGGCTTCGGCCTGGAGCGTTACAGCGAACTCGCCGGCCGGATGAAGGTTTGGGGCGAACTCACTGATCCCGATCTCACTCTGCGCGGTGACAGCCGTGAAATCGACCTGGCGAACGTACGTTATCTGCTGGCCATGCGAAAACAGCCCGGCCCCGGCGGCCAGCCCGGTGCATTTGCCGCGGCCACGCAGAAATTCGGCGATCAGATGTTCGCTGAGAATGCTCTCGGACTGCCGAGCCTGGGCAAGGACAAGCAATTAACGTTTGCAGTGCCGCCGGTCGAGGCCGATCGCGTCGGCCTGGTCACTCATCTGGCCTGGTCCGAGGCCGTTCCGGATCAAACTCCGGTCGCGCGGCTCACGCTCCATTTTTCAGATGGACATCAAGCTCAGTTTGAGTTGCGCGCCGGCGCTGACACATCCGAATGGTCTTACGATCGGCCCGACATTCGCGCGCGCATACGTCATGCCCGGGCAACGCTGGCGACCAGCTACCAGGTCGATGATGCGCAGGGCAGCTACGACGGGCATACCTTTGTGACTTCGGTGACACTGCCGAAGACAGCGGAGATCACGGGGGGCGAGATTGCCTTGAAACCTGATCAGCGTTGGCCCGATCTCAGCATCAACGTCTTTCGCATCTCATTGATCAATACGGCCGCACAGAAGACTTACGCCCTCAGCCGCGGGATGGTCGCCATCGATCAGCCCGGCGGCGAACCAAACGCATCGTCAAGTCGCTGGGAATTGTCAGGGCAAACGCAGGATGTCGATCTCTATCAGAATTCACGCGCCATGCCGCGTGCGTGGCTGGCATCGCAGACCACGGTAGTTGACGAGTCCGCGATGCTCGAGGTGATTCGCAACGGCAGGTTCGCCGACGGAAAGCTATGGGATCCGGCAACCACGGCGCTTATCGAATCGCCCTTGACTAAGGCCATCGCCGGCGCACCATCAGCCGGCGGTCCGGGCCAGGCGAGCATCACGCGTTACGAGCCGAATCGCATCGACCTGGCTACGAAATCCAGCGCTCCCGCGATCCTGGTTTTGAGCGAGAATCATTACCCCGGCTGGCGCTGTTATGTGGACGGAAATTTTGCGGACACGCTGCGCGTTGACTACAACCTGCGCGGCGTAGCTTTACCGGCGGGCGAACATACGGTTCAATTCGTATACCGGCCGAAATCGGTTCTCTTCGGCGCGGTAATCTCGCTGTTTGCGCTGACGTTGTTGGGAGCTGGGGTCATCATCGAGCGCAGGTATCGCCCAATATTGTCTTGACGAAATGGTTGACTCTCAAGTGTCGAATCTAACGCCGTATGCTCCGCGCTTTGTCGATTCGCTCGACGATTGCTTTTTCTACCACACGATGGACCTGCCGGTCTTTGGTCTCGTGCATGGACAGTGGGACTTGCGCGGCCGGTTCGACGATTACATTGGAGGCGTGCCGCTCAACGGAAAATCTGTCATCGATATCGGCGCCGCCACGGGTTTCCTCAGCTTCGAGTCTGAAAAAAGAGGCGCGACGCGCGTGCTCTCCTTCGACATGGGCGATGCGCGGCAACAAACATTCATTCCCTTCAAAGACGGGCCCTATTACCGTAATTACGAGGAGTTCATCGCGAGCCACGCTGCCGAGGTGGAAAAATGGAAGAACGCCTATTGGTTGTGTCATCGCCTGCTGAATTCTCGGGCCGAAGTATTCTACGGAGACATTTTTCATCTGCCCGGAGCCATCGGCCAGTTCGACGTGGCGATTGTGGGCGCCGTGCTTGAACACTTGAACGATCAGATAACGGCGCTGGCTTCAATTGCGCGGCTGACGAAGGAGACCATGGTGATTGTGACGCCGGTGCTCGAGACCGAAGAGCGGATCGCCCGGCTCGAACCGACCGCCGACAACCCGGGCTATGACTTTACCTGGTGGCGTTATTCAATCGGATCGTATCGCGAAATTTTGAAAATCATCGGTTTCAGCATCGCGCAAATCACCCAGGCACAATACCACTGGGAGCATGCTAAAAGTATGGAGACGCGCTGGACCATAGTCGCCGTGCGCGACTGACGTCCGGCTGACTAAAAAACGCATATGGCGGTTGCGCCGCTCCCCAGTGCGGCCAGGCTCGTTGCGGCTCCGCCGCTCCGCAGTGCGGAAGGCTTGCCTTTCCGCGCCGTGGCTAAAGATATTTTCGAGGCTACGCCTCGAGCCGCAGGCTTAGCCTGCAAAACATTTGGCGCGGACTGCCGGTAAGGCAAGCCTTACCGCACTGGGAGGCGGCAAGCCGCAACGCATTTCGATTAAAGGCACGTCTTTGTATGAGACGTGCGTAACGGCATGAACATTCTCATTTGCACGTCGCAGGTTCCCTTTGTTTCCGGCGGGGCCGAACTGCACGTCGCAAATCTCAGGCAGGCGCTGATCGAAGCCGGGCACGAAGCCGACATTGTCGCGCTTCCGTTCAAATGGTATCCGCCACGCGAAATCATCCGCAGCACCCTGGCGTGGCGCATGCTCGATGTGACCGAATCAAACGGCAAACCTGTCGACATGGTCATCGGCATGAAGTTTCCCGCTTATGTCGTTGAGCATCCGCGAAAAGTCTTATGGGTGATTCACCAGTATCGCTCAGCCTATGACACGGCCGGCACCGATTACGACGATCTCGCCGCCTATCCTGACGGGACGCAAACGCGCCTGTTCGTGAAGCAGGCTGACGAGCAATTCATTCCCACGGCGTTGAAGGTCTACGCCAATTCGCAAAACGTCGCGGCGCGGATGCTGCGCTTCAATAAAATCCAGAGCGAGCCGCTCTATCATCCGCCTCCGCGGGCCGAAATGCTCTCGCCCGGCGCATCGGGCGACTACATTTTCTATCCCAGCCGGCTCGAACCACAGAAGCGTCAGGATGTCCTGATTGAGAGCGCGCGCCATCTCAAGTCCGACGCCAGGATTATCCTGGCCGGCGGCGGCCGGCACTTTGCGCATTACGAGTCGCTCATCAAAAGCGATCGACAGATCCGCCAGCGCGTCGAGTTGCGCGGGTTTGTTTCTGAAGCTGAAATGCTCGATCTCTATCGGGATGCGCTGGCGGTTTGCTATCTCCCCTGGGACGAAGATTACGGCTACGTCTCACTTGAAGCGATGTATGCCGGCAAACCTTTGATTGTGGCGCGCGATGGCGGCGGGGCCACTGAATTCATCGAAGACGGCCGCGAAGGTCTGGTGGTCGAGCCAACGCCGGCGGACGTCGCGCGCGCCATCGATGAATTATTTCTTGAGCGTAAACGGGCTTTGGAAATGGGCGCACGCGGCCGCGAAAAAGTCCTGGCCATGAATTTATCGTGGTCCCACGTGGTCGAGAAACTGACCCAGCCCGTAACAAATCTCTTCAAGTAGCGGCGTCCGGAGTACCGGCTTCAGCCGGGCAAGTGAATCGACAAAACCCAACCTAAGTTGGAACTCCAACGCTCCCTGCTCACGGCGCGCTCACTTCGAATTCAACCAGCAGCGGCTGCGAACCCCTTTGTTCGAACCAGGCAATCTGTTGGTCCACCAAATCCAGCTTCAACCTGTATCTTCCGCTTCGCTCCGGCGCCTGATACACGATCTTGATGCGCGCTCTTTCACCCGGCGCCACGGCGTGAGGCAGTAACGGCTCGCCATGAAATTCAGTAACCAGCGCTCCCGTTTCGTCAAAAACGCGAACCGCCGGCATGACGATTCCGGCGCGTGGCGTGGCGCTGGTGAGCCACAAAGTATCGCCGGAATTCTCGATTGAAACCGGGAACGAGATTAGCTCGCCGGGTGCGACGCGTTGGGGCGCCGAATCTACCAACGTGAACTCTGCCCGCAGTAAATTCGGGCTGCGGCTGTCAGGCGCCGTCGACGCGCGCCGTCCGGCTTCGCGCACAACTTTTGTGCACAAAAGGTAATTAACTTCCGGCGGCCGCACCGCCAGACTATCGCCATTCATGTCCTGGCGGTCGAACAGCCCGTTGACGCTGACAAAATCACCGGTGACTTTGAATCCATATTCGTCCAGCAAGCCGGCCAGATAGTCGCTGCTGAACGGCGACTCGAGAGTCCCAAAGCGCCGCATCACTTCGATCAATTCAGCTTCACTTCTGGAACCAGCCGCGGGCCGATGGCCCTCGAGAATGAAAAGCGAGCCGCCATATCTGGTCGCCGCCGCCAGATGGCTGACGACTGCCCGCTCATCTTCGAAGTGGTGCAGCGAGTCATAACAAACGACGGCGTCAAACTGCTCGTCCAGCGCGGCGCGCTCGATGTCATGAACTGCGAACTCGCACCGCAAAGCCGTTTCGTGATCCACGTCGAACGGCACCCGGGCGACGCGCTCGCGCGACATCTGAATGAGTTCCGGGCTGATGTCGATACCCTTAACCACGTAACCCAGGCGGGCAAAATATTCGCTTAACCAGCCTGAGCCGCAGCCGACGTCGAGAATCCGGCTGCCCGCCGGCAACGCCAGCGCCACCGCGATGTTTGCGAAATCGCAGAAGTGGCGGAACGCTTCAATGTCGAGCCCTTCGCCCACGTACCTGGCCGGCTTGTGCGCCAGATTGTAGAAAGGCTTGGTGTAGAGATGATGACGGCGTTCCGGCTCCAACTTGCTGACGTAATCGATGGCGGCCTGCTTGTAATCAATGCCCTCGAGTTTTCGCACCCGCCCGTTCTGATGGCCGTTTGATTTGATACCCGTAGCGGCAGGTTGATCCACGGCAGCGGCCAGATGTGGCTCGCGCCTTTCCGCAATCATTGGTTCGCCAATCAAAGGCGCAACACCGGCTGCTACCTGCGAGAGAGCTTCGTCGAACCGGCCGGCGTCAATCTGCAGCGCGCCGATCTCTCTGGCTAACAGGTCGACGACACATTCCGCCGGGCGCTGTTCGATGACTTTGGAAATGAAGGCCAGATACTGTCGCGCGCCTTTGCGGATATCGTTGTGCGCCAGCACGTGACGCCGCGCATTAGCGCCCACCTCGCGGCGCAAGTCCTGGTCGATGATCAAGGCTTCAAGGTAAGCCTGCAGCAGCTCGTCGGTGTGATGATGCATGTCCACTTTGACCACCGCATCGTCCGGCAATTCGCCAAACCAGCCGGCCCGGGAAACGATCGCCGGCACTCCCGCCGCCATGATGCGGCACAAACTGCCTGAGGTCTCGCCGATAATCGTCTCACGCAGATTGATGGCGATGTCGGTTTCCACGATATGGCGTTGGAAATCCGCGAGCCCGATGTGCCCGGTAATCTCAACCCGGTCAGCTAAACCCGCCTCACGAATCAACGCGCGCACATCGAAGTATGGATTCGGATCGCCCACCAACGTATATCGGAAATCATGTCGCCCTTGCAGCGCCGACAGGGCGCGCAAGGCGCGTTCGATTCCTTTGTTGGGCGTGATCAGTCCAAAGGACGCCAGTCGCACCGGTCCGCCCTGGTTATTCGCCACGGCCTCAGCGGGCGCCGCCTCTGCGGTGATGTGATGAGGAATGGTTTCCACCAGCGCGCCGGGAGCAATCGCGGCGACTCGCCGGCGGCTCCAATGCGAATGCGTGATGACGCCGCGCGCCGTGCGCACCAGGCGATCATTGAGCGGAAATCGGACCGGATTGGCGGCGATGGCCGGCGTCGCGCCTTTGGCGAGCGCCTCGTTGGCCGCCTGCTGCACCGTTGCTCCGTAACCCAACCCGACTTCCTCGAGATACAACCGCAAGTCCTTGCGCGTTTGCGCGAGATTGAAAAAGAAATCGTGCAAGGCAAAATCGTGGAGCACGAGAATGCCCGGATACTTCGCCATCGTTTCGAAAATGCCCGTGTGATAACGATGGTCGTTTCCCATGTGATAGACGATTGCATCGAACCGGCCCAGTTCCCCGAGCACGGCGGGGGCCTGCCGGTAATCGCGAATCTCAAACTTCGCGAGCACTTCCGGATTCGTCGGCTGAAAGCCATCGACAAAAAGCGTGATGTCAGCGCCCTCCGCCAGATAAGGCAAGAGCTCTTCGCTGTAATCGGCGATGCCTGAGCGTTGCGGTGAAAGAGGACTGAAATAGGCGAGCTTCATGAGCAGACTTCAAATATGTACGCGGCCGCCAGGCAAGGACAGTTACGAGAGTGGCCCTCCCTGAGGGTCGGGCTTCTGACGCGTCACAACTTCAAGATTACAGACGGCGATGGAAATCTCCCGATCGTCGCGGGCCTCATCATCTGAGGGACGCGGCTGCCAGGTACGGCCGGCACAAATCACCAGTTCATATTGCCCTGAGGATTTCTCACAAAGCTCTTCCGGCGCCAGGAGATTCAAGTGCAGCCAGCCATGGCGAAAGAGTTCGAAGGCCGCCACCAGCTCACCATTCAAAGTGAATTCGAGCGACAGCGGGCGTTCCCGCACATCCGGCATGTGCGTGGTTAAATCCAGACTAATCTCCGCCACGGCAGCGGATTTGAAACGCACTGCGGCTTGTCGAGTCATCCATCGCGCCACCGGCGGCAGCATGTTCGGTTCATACCAGCCGTCATCAAAGACCGCGGCGCCGTTCCGATCCAAACAACTCGTTTCAAGCATCGGCGCTTCAGCTGAATAAAGCGCCCGGCGATCGCGATGCTCGTTATAGAAAGGACCCAGGGGGATGTTTGCCGCCTTCAGAAAAACGTAAAGACCGCTCTTTGGCAGCGATAGATTGAGATCGGAAATCTTGGCGAACACATAACCCATGGCCATGTCGAAAGCCCGCCGCTCTTTGAATGAAAGCCCGCGCAGGTATTCAAGAAAATCTTCCTCGAAGTCGAGCCCATACTTGTCGGCCTGTTTGAGAAATTCGTCGCTGCTCAGATTCAGCGCGTAACGCGGCTCCCACGCGACGTGCTGAAAGAATTGCAGGAAGCGCTGGCCATGCTCCTGTTCTTCTTCGAGACCCACGTGACCGTCGACCTCCACAAAGCGCTGCAATTCTTCCACGCTCATTTCGTCGTAGTCCTTGCGCGCCGCGTGGTCCGTGCACTCGATGCCGTGCATGGTGACGCCGTCAGGCCGCAAGACCCGTTTGATCTCGGCCAGCACCGCGTCTTTTTCCTCAAACCCGATATGGCCGATGACGTCGAGACTGACGACATAATCAAAGCTTTGATCCGCGAAAGGCAGCTGCGAGAGCCGGGTGGTGCTGGTGAAGTCGTAACCGTTGCGTTGAGCGGCCAGCGTGCACTCCGGCGACAGGTCGACACCGGTGAGCGTCACGCCTTTGCGTTTCAGCAGCGCGAGCATACCGGCGCCGCAACCCAAATCGAGCACCGTTGAGTTGGCGCGCACGTTGTCATAGATCCACATCGTGCGGGCGAAACGAATATCGAATCGATCCAGGGCCTTGAAGTAACGCGCATCGAGAACTTCCTCCGAAACAAACTTGGTCCGATAAAAGTCCCGCACGTCCGCGACGCCGGCGCGCTTGTACAAATTTTCATCCGGCTTCGACATTCTTGTATCAACGGGGTTGGTTAAAACTTCGAAAGCGTCTCACTCACCGCGATCCGGCAGCGTGAGAGAGGGATCCGTTTAAAACGGTTTCCGCGGAACCACGCAGTTCGTTAACCCAGGCTGAAGCCAGGGGTGAATGAAAGAAGCCGGAAGCTCGTTTCGACTCGCACTCTTTGAGGCAAATCGTTTCAATCCTTTAACGACCTTTCCAGCTGTTCCAAACGCGTCAACACTCCACGGCGTGCGCGCTCTTCGAGCACGGCAGCCTCGCTGGTTTCCAATGATATCTGCCGGAAACAGACGCGCTGCTCATCTTTCAATTCCGCCGCCAGCTCATCCAGGCGGCGATTTATTTCCTGGCTTTGCTGCGACTGGATATCCTGATCCTCCGCGCGCAACTGCGCGGCCAGCTCGATCACCTGATTGGCCAATTGCGAATGCTCAGCCACCAGGCTCGTGTGCTCAGCTTGCAGCCTCGCGTGCTCACTTAAGAGATGTTCAAGCCGCACTGCCGAGTCGTCCTTAAGCTTGTCGAGCAACTGCGTCACGCGCGTATTGGCCGACTGCGTTTCGCTCAACGCCTCGTCATGCTTTCTGCCGAGGTCTTGTATTTCGCGCGTTTGATCGGCAGCTTGCGATCTGACTAGATGCAGCTCGTGGGTCAACTGCGCCCGCATGGCGGCCAATTCGTGCGCCTCAGCCTTCAGGATCTCGACCACATCGCCCAGCGCTTCGTTGACGGCGTGATTGAAATTGACCTGCTCCCAGGTAAACCAGCGGGTGAGCGGTTTGCTCTTCTTCTTTAACCACAGCTCAAGCCGCGCCATGGCGCCCTGGCGATTACTGCTCAATGGCGGCAGCCGGTCCCAGGCTCTGCCGGTCACCGTGAGATGCGCCGAGACGCGCGTCAACGATTCGCTTTGATTCGATTGCGGCGCCGAGCCGTTCGACCCGTCCACGGGTCCGGCCTCACCGTGTCTGCGCACGTCGCCGGCCACCACGCGGTTGCGAATCTCTTTCAGAATTGCTTCAACGTCCATAATTAAACCGTGATCGCCCCCGCCATTTCGCGGGCCTCCGCGGTCCGGGCATTTAGCCGCCGCGCCGCCGCCGTGGCATTCAGGTTGGCAATGCCTTCAGTCCGTCGCAGGCTGGTCACGCGAAAGAAGCGCACCCCGTCGAGCCAATCATAGGCCTCGCCTTCGCGGCTGTGCACGGCGCAGGAAATCGAATAATCGTCGATCCCCAGCCAGCAATTGAATGAGAAGGTCACCTCGATGATTTCACCGCGCCGGATGGTCCCCAATTCGAGCTGCTGCTCCTGCGTGTTGGTGCCGTAGGCGCTGATGCCGTGACGATTGCGAATCAGGAAACCCACGACCGGATCGTCGATATCGGCATGGAATCGCGCCGCCACTTTCATCGTCAGGGGCGAACCGGTCTCGACGATCTCCGTGCGCGGGCCAACCGCATCAGCAAGTTCGGCGACGACGATCTCAGCCTGGTGATTGCCATGGCGATAAGTGAAGGTAAGCGGCGCAAAGGTTTCAGGTTCACCAGCTGAATCAGCAGATGGCGCTTCTGAGGCAGCTTCGTAAGCACGCTCGCGCTCCATCACGATTTGCTGGTAGTGATTAAGCACCTCGGCCGGGGGACCGTCAGCGATGATGCGACCATGATTCATCAGCATGGCCCGCGAGCACAGCGCGCGGACGGCCGCCGCGTCGTGCGAAACGAACAGCACCGTGGTCCCACGTTCATGCAGTTCCTTGATTCGCCGCAGGCAACGATGCTGAAAAACGGCATCGCCGACCGCCAGCGCTTCATCGATAATCAGAATGTCGGGCTCGACACTGGCGGCGATGGCAAAGGCCAGTCGCACGTACATGCCGCTCGAATAAGTTTTTACGGGTTGATAAACGAAGTCGCCAATCTCGGCAAACCGTTCGATCTGGGGAAAGAGCGCATCGGTCTCCCGTCGCGAGAGGCCGAGCAGCGACGCGTTCATATAGACATTTTCAACGCCGGTGAATTCGGGATCAAAACCTGCTCCCAGTTCCAGCAGCGCTGAAATGCGGCCCTCGTGCCAGACTTCGCCCTGCGTCGGCTCGAGGGTTCCGGCAATGATCTGCAGCAGAGTGGATTTGCCGCAGCCATTCGGCCCAATAATTCCGACGATCTCACCCGCGTTAAGTTCGAACGAAATATCGTGCAGCGCCCAGAATTCCTTGTGCCGGCGGAACCGGCCGCGGGTGAGCGACTCTTTCAGACGATCGCCGGGTCGCGCATAGGTTCGATACTGCTTTGAGACGTCACGGACTCGGAGCGCGGCAGTCATGGCCAAAATGTATCAGGCGGAGGGCGAAGCGCAAAGGGCGAGGGCGAAGCGCAAGGGGCAAAGGGCGGAGGGTAAAGGGCGGAGGGTAAAGGGCGGAGGGTAAAGGGCGGAGGGTAAAGGTAAAGGGCGGAGGTAAAGGGAAAAAGGGTAAGGAAGGGCCAGGTCATCAAGTCGCCTGGCGCTCCCCTTTTCCCCTTTTCCCCTTTTGCCCCTTGCCCTTTGCCCCTGGCCCCTCTCTAGCCTGGACCAAACCGCAGGCGGTACTCACCCGAGGTGATGAAGGCCTTCACCATTTCGGCTTGCATGAAGTCGCCGTTGAACGAGTTCAGCTTATTGAGCCAGAAATTAAAGCCCGAAGTATCCGGATCACGACGCAGGTAGCCGAAATACTGCATGGCTACAAACGCGCGATTAAATTCACGGGCCTTCATTTCCCCGCTTTCAGCAATCGCCCGCAGGACCTGGGCCCGCGTCATGGTTGAGCCGTTCAGGGCCGCGACCAACTGGTTGCGGAATGCGTCGGCGGCCGGAAAGATGCCGCGAATTTCACCGCCGCCAAACTGCGTCGTATGGAAGTTGATGTAGGCGTGTCCGGTGCGCAGGTTCGTCAACTGCGCGGCCAGCGTGGTGCCGTTTCCTTCGGGAGCGTCCCACTTGCCGCGGAATGTTCCACCCACGGCGCCCGCCCCGGCAGTCGGAAAGAACACCTGATCATTGGGATTGTTATCGTTGAAGGGCGCCCCAAAGAATCCCCACACCACCGGGCCGTTCACTCCCGGCGCCACTGAGGCTCCGGCATGAATGTGCGCGGCAATCAGATTGTCATTCGTGTCTGCCGTCTGCGATCCCGTCACATCGATATTGCTGATGGTGGCCGTGAAGGTCATCGCATCCTGGGCCGCGTTGAATTGAAAGACGGCCGTTCCTGATGAAGCCGGCCGCGCCGCGCCGGTAGAAAGTGTCGGAACGGTGGGCGGCACCTCCTGAGAGTTCGTCAGGGTCGCTTCAAACCGCCGCACTTCCGTCGCGGTCAGGTTCGCGGTCGTCAGCAAATTATCGACGTACTGATCGTTGGTTAAGCTCGCCGGATACTTCGCGACAAACTCAGGCCGCGCGACGACGTCGTTAAAGAACGCGGTCTTATTCGCTTCCAGTACCGTATCGGCCCCCGCTTGTCCGAACATGTATCCGCTCTGCAACGCCTGCGTGTCCCGGGCAAAATTGCCGTACAGGACCGGCGCTGCCGAACCTGACGCACTGGGCCCAAAGGACACGCGGTGGGTCAGGTATGCCAGATAGCCCGTATTCTGAAATTCCTGCGAGAGGAAGAACGCGGCGCTGACATTCACTCGCTTGACCGCGATGCAATTCACGTCGGAGCCGCACGAAGTTATTTCGTTGGTCCAGAAGTTAAAGCCGGCAGTGTCAGGTTCGCGATTGAGAAAGTCGAGATACTGCTGCCTCACGAAAAACTGCGCATTGTCTGACGGATTGGTAATCGGCAGCGTCGTGTCGTTGTCGAGAATGGTAACGGTCGCCGTATTGGGACTGCCGAGCCCCAAACCGGTGCCGACCGGATTTGAGAGCGCCATGTCGATGACTTCATCGCCTTCGACATAGTTGTCGTCGGTAATCAAAATGCGGACAGTCTTAAAACTTTCGCCGGGGTTGAAGGTGACCTTGCCGGTCGAAATCTCGTAATCCAACTTCTGGCTGGCATGGCCCGGCAGCGACTGATCGAAGGTATTGAAGTTGACGCTGGCCGTGCCTGAGGTGTTGCCCTGACGAATCAGCGTGACGTCCGCGTGGCCGCCTGATTCATCCACAAAATAATTCGTCGAGCCAAACTGAATCAACGAGGTCGCCTGCGAAGTGGTGGGATTCAGCTTACCAAACAGTCCGTGCTCTTCGTTGCCAGTGCCCGCGGTGAAATAGAGCGTGTTGACATCGCCGCCATTGCCGCCGTTGCCGAAGGTCAGCGACCAGAGACTATCAATCACGATTCCGTTGGCGCTCTCATCCTGCAGGGTGCCGAGCAAAACGCCGTTGCTCGGGTTGTAGGCGTGAATCGATGGATTGCCCGCGCCAAAGTTGCCGACCAGGAGCGCCCCGCCATAAAGTCCGAAGCTGGCCGGCGCAATCACCATTCCCCACGGTGCGTTAAGCTGGCCGTTATTGATGGTGAAGGTCAAATCACGCACCCCCGAGGTGTCGAATTTTCGCACGTAACCGTTGCCCACTCCATCCACGGAACGGCCGGTCATGGGGTCTACTTTCGCGTAAGCGACGTAAAGCGAGCCGCCCAGATTCTGGATATTGAAGGGTGCGTAGTCAGCCGGAATCGTCAAATCAGTAAAAGTGGCCGGGAGCACGGGGGCAAACGTCCCGTTAAATACATTGATGTGATTGTTGGCGAAGTCCGTCGCGTAGATGCGGTTGCCGCTGGGGGTGGCGCCAATCGCTAAACCGGTGTAGACGTTACCCGGGCTCGATACGACGTTTTGTGCGGCGGCGCCGCTGGCGCCATTCCACGCCAGAATGTTTCCGGTAATTGAATCGAATATGAAATTGGCTGCCGCGGGAGCGCCTCCGCCCGGCGGTGTGATTTGGAAATCGGAGGTCGAGTTTCCGACCGCGCCAGTGGGCAACCCGCCAGGGATATTGATCGTTTGCGGACTGGGGTTCAGCGTTACCGGCGCTCCGCCAACGTCGCCTCTGATCAGTTGCGTGGTGCTGGTGCCGTTGTTAGCAACCCAGAAAGGGCTGGTGCCGCGTACGGTGATGCCCCAGGGATTCACCAACAGCGGGTCGAGTACTGGCGCGAACCCGGCGATATCTGAAATCAGCGTCGAGACACGATATGCCTGGCCGATCGGAATTACCGGCACCACCTCGGGATTCGCACCGCCCGATTGCTGTGCGTGCGTCGGCGGCATCACTCGCGTCGGCGTTAGAGCTCCCAGGATCGCCGCTGCGATGATGACCGTAAGAAGAAGTCGAAAGCGTTTGAATACGATTTTCATAGGCCCTCCGGAATCTTGAACTTTGCTTGCCTGGTCTTTTCCCTGATCCTTTGCAGTCCTTTGCAGTTTGATTGACGGGCGTAGATTTCCACACGCGACTACGCGGTTTCGCTCTAGGGGAAGGCCACAACTCTATTGGTCGAATTAAAGACTGTCAAGATGAATATCAGAAAAACGCAAGCCGGCTGAAATGGCCATTTCACGTTTTACCGGAGGCGTCGGTACAATGACCGTCCTCAGCGAAATCGGCACCCAGTGCCCCTGTAGCTCAACGGTTAGAGCAGCAGACTCATAATCTGTTGGTTCGGGGTTCGAATCCCTGCGGGGGCACCAAGTCAGTTGAAGCATTGAGCGGGTAGCGGCTGGCGCTGCAAGTGGCACGGGCGTCGTTCCCCTGTTCTGGTTGGGTTGAGAAAGGCAGCCGAGTTATTGAGATTATTCTGTTGACTCTCGCCGGACCGGAGCGGGCCGATCGTCTCTTTAAGGACGATCGGCCGTTACCAACTAACAGCCTCATCACTCAGACGAATTGATCGCGCATCTTCCCTTTTTGTCATTCACCCAGTTGTATTGGATCAGGTAGTCGCGTTGGCCCAGCTTCAGATTTGCGCGGGCGCCGTTCGGAGTCGAGTAAGTCGCGCCAAACTCGTTGGCACACTTGTCGGCATTCTGGAGTCCGTACCGGTCAAACCAGCCGTTGCCCCGCGGATTGGTAATGGTCGTGCTCAACACGTGCGCCAGGGTTGAGGCCATCGCATCTGCGGCGACGCTGCCGTTTGGACTGGGAAGCATCGTCTGACCAGACATGAATTGCGGCGCGGCGATACTGGGACAACGCATCGCGTGGCCGACAAATGCGTAACTGAACGCGGAGCCAAAAGCAGCATATCCGGTTCCGTGATGAGGTTGGGCTGAAGGATCACAGAACCCGCTTTCAGGCGAGCTTACATCGACAGAAGAAAGCACCACGTAGATTCCCGCAGGGTCTGCCGGAAGCCTATAGCTGCTGATTTGATCGCTGACAATCTCTTGAATGTCAGACACCTTTAGTTCGAGTCCATGCGAATACTGGTCAACCACCTCGCCACCGAATGGCAATGAGCCACTCGGTGTGTAGCCAAACTGATCCGAATAACCAGCGTTGATTTGGAAATACGGCGAGGCCCCGACGTTGTAGGCAAAGTCCTCGAGGATTAGCCGGCTCGCGCTATCGCCAACGGTCCCGCAAGTATTGTCCCAACAGCCATACCAGATGAGGTAGAGATTAGACGAACCCACCTGAACGAATCCGTTGTGATACAGGATGCGGCTGTTGGTCTTGTCATTTTGGTTGTGACTTGCGGGTGCTTGAAATGAGTTTGCTGGTTGACCGAATGCTGATGGCCGCCACGCAAAGAGGCTGATTGCCAACAGCGCTAAAACGATCGGAAAACTGATTCTGTTCTGGTTCATGACTCGTCCTTTCATGGCTTTCTGAGTTTCAATAATTCATCGGTAGCGAGATGAGCCCTGCCTGGGCTCGGTGAATGATCGGTTGTCGCAACTGGTCAGCTACATCTGGCCAGATTGATGGGCACGCTCTTTTTGCAATCCACGAAGCTCGTATGCAGCGCTGCCGCGTTAGCCGCGCCTGGGCATAGCGCCGTCTTGATTTGGGTTGCGGCAGTGATTAGCTGGGCCGCCTGCTGGCCAGTTAACTTCTTACCCGACTGCGCTTGACACTGGTTGATAAATGCACTGAGCGAGCTGCACGCGGTGGCCGGGTCGGATGTGCCAATTGCGGCGAGGGCGCTCTCTAACTTGGTCACAAGACTGTTCTCAGTTCCGTGCGGCAGGTTGAAACTACGAACCAATGAAATCAGATCGTTGATCTCATCCCGGGTTGAGCCCGGAACTTGAAAAGTAAAGTTGAGGGTATCGAAGCTACCGTTGCTGACGCCCAGGTAGACAAGGCGCCCGACACCGTCGCAAACATCTATTTCGCCCAGAGTCTCAGCGACCTGCGGCGTGCTGGTGACGCGGTACAACTTCCGGCTGATGATGTCGTAGACAAAGATGTCATAGTCGTAGCCATTCTGGCCTTGCGACTGGAAGGAAATGAGATTTTCCGAAATGGTGGGCCACCGCTGATCGCCGGCAATCGCAAGCCGTACTTCGGCGCCGCCGGTCACCGGTTGATAGTAAATATCGTTGTCGCCGTTTCGATCGGAAACATAAACGGCCAGATCACCATTTGTCCTGGCAAAGCGCTCCTGTCCGCCGGCTCCGGTAAGTTGTCGAGTAGCGAACACTCCGGGCGAAGTCTGGACCGCCGCATAGACATCGCAATTGAACCCATCGTAGTCACACTTCTGCCAGACCACCGCATCGCCATTTGGACTCACCGAGGGGAACGAGTTGTGTGCAGAGTTATCGGTTAGCTGGCTGACGGTCCCGCTGCTCAGATCATAGAGACCGATGGTGGCGATGCCCCATTGTCCCGCTGGTTGGGAACTGCGGTCCTCGAAGGCGACGAGGTTTCCACCTATTGACGGGTTAGCTCGCCCCCATCCGGGAACGACGGTCCGCGTCTGCGAAACCGTGTCGAAGATCATGATGTGGTCTCCGGGGTAATCAACTTCGGTGTAGGCGATGTGTGAACCTGAGACAACCGATAGGAGATCGACGTCATCGCCGGGAATTTCATTGTCGGTGCTGGTGGCCAGATCGTAGTAGTGGATGATCGACCGTCCCATGATGTCATCATTGGTATAGGTAACCAGGTTGCACTCCACATGCGGATTTGTTTGGTCTCCGGGTTCGTTGTTTACCACCTGAAAAGAGCCTGGCAGTGGCAGGGCATCGGCAGTCTGCAGAGCGATCGTTGATTCAGCAGGTACGCTTCCGGCAGACACAGGGGTTGAATGCAGGGCCGTCACGACCGCCGCCACGGCGAGCAACAAAGCACAGAACTGGAACCGGTGATGGTAAACGGCTGATGTTTGTAGTCTTCTCATTGTTCTCTCCTTACTGACACACCAATGCCCGCACAAACCCGATCAGGTTTGCGAATTAAATGGAATTGCGACCTGCCTGGTGTTTCAGACGGTCAGGGTAGTTCCATTCAGTAAAAGAAATATGGGTCGAGCACGCGAATCTCCGTGATGCGATCGATTGGCAGGTTGTTCCGCTTCGCGGTTCGCCGGATTGCTTCGGGCGACGGCGCTTCATAGGCGCAGAAGCTCCTTGCTCCGTCCGCACTGACGTATGAATGAAGCCAGGTCACGTTGTCTTCGGCGTTGCTCAACGCGATTGCCAGACACATCCTGGCGCCGTCGGAATCGACGGGAATTCTCAAGCCATCGGGAAAGCTTCGTTCAACTATGTAGCGCGGCATGACTCCTCCTGATCTTCCTGAAATAAGCGTTCTTGACTCGATCAGGAATATAGGAGGAGACGGGCGAGCGGCGCATCGGCGGAGCTGCCTAATTTGGCCAGGGGTGATGCCTATTTTGGAAATATGGAGTGCGCCGGCAGAGTCCCGATTAATCGGGACGGCGACGGCGCTTTGGATTGAGTTTACGAAGGCATCGCGCGATGAATCCAAAGCGGTGTCGCCGTCCCGATGATCGGGACTCGGCCACCGCGCTCCAAATTGCTCTATTTTGGCAAGAGGCCGGATTGCAAGGCTCTGGTTGCCGCTTCAGCCCGCGTGCGCGCGTCGAGCTTGGCGAGAATAGCGGCCACATGATGATCGACCGTGCGAGCTGATATGAACAGGCGGGTAGCAATCTCGGCATTACTGAGACCTTCGACTATCAAAGCCAGAACGTCCAGTTGCCGGCTGGTGAGACCGGCGGGATTTTCCTTTGTGCTTCGCCTTGGGCCTCGGGGAATTCCGCGGACGCCCGTTGCCCGCAACGATTGCCGCAACATCTCAGCTGCGGGACCGGCGCCGAGACTTTCGAAAATCTGAAGCGCTTCCAACTGCGCCGGCTCGTCTCCTTCCGCCAGGGCAATTGCCTGCTCGTAAGGACAACCGAACTTCTTCCACGCAGCCGCGGCAGCGCGCCAATCACCCGAGATCTGAAGTGCATATGGCCCGACGAGGTCTGTACCCGTTTCAGCCGAGGCCCCGGCCCGCCAAAGCCAGAATGCGAATTCGCCCTGAACCCATGGATGAAAGTGTTCCTTTGACAGATTCAGAACCGACCGAGCCTGATCAATCACGCGATCAAGATCGCCTTTGAACCAGGCATTCTCTGCCAGCGCGGCCGCCACTGGAGCAATCCGTTGCGGCTCTCCGGTCTCCATGGCCAAATCAAGGGCCTCGGCCAGAAGGCGCTCGGCGTCCGGGTCTCCCCGACGAACTCGCACATGGCCCAGAACCGCCAGCGCCGGAATTTTCGCAATTTTCCAAACTCGCGCGTGTGCCAGCACGACGGCCGCGTCATCAGTTGCCGCGGTCCAATCGCCCTGGTCGAATTGAGCCCGGGCCCTCCAGGCTTGCATGTAGAGCGTAAACGAATCGAGGTCACGCTCAGTTGTATACGCGATGCCTTCATTGAAGTAGCGCATGGCCCGCGGATAGTCATGGATCCTCACCGTCATGGTCGAAAGATTGGTGAAGGCGCGAACTGCGTGTTCCTGAAAATTTCCGGCCAGCGCCAGACGCAGGCTTTCTTCCAGCTTGAGGCAACCCTGTTCCGGATCCGTCAGCAGTTCCGCAGTGCCGACATTATTGAGCGCGTGAATGAGCGTCTCCGTCGCCCCAAATCTCTTCGCCAGATCAATGGCGCGCGAGCCCCACGCCACAGCTTCCTCAGTTTGATCAGCCAGCATATGCAACTGCGAGCGGTTGCTGTAAGCCATCGCCAACTCGGGGCTGGGCGGCTCCTGTTCGAGAATAGCTACCGCCTCGTTGCTATAGCTTTCGGCTTCTGCCCGGTGACCCAGAAACCAGTTAATCCGGGACATCCATCTGAGGTTGTCGGCCTGGCAAATATTTTCTTCCGCTTGCTGCCAAATCTCGAGGGCCTTTTGCCGGGCCTTAAAGGCCTCATCGTTTTGCCCCGAGAGAAAACATTCATACGACCGGCTTTCCCACAACCGCGCGCGTTCGCCGGGCGCGATGAGGTCGGCGTATTGCAAGGCGGTCTGGTAATGAGCTGCCGAGTCACGATGCGCGTTGAAAGTGGCGGCCTGCCTGGCAGCGAGTGGGGCGTGCCGCAGGACTGACGCGGGGTCGCCGGCCTGGGCGGCGTGATGGACGATGCGCGCCAGCCAGGCTTCGGAACGGCGATCGAGCAGGGCGTCCAATACCTTCCGATGCAGATGTTGTCTTCGCGGTATCGGAATGGATTCCTCAATTGCCCGGCGCGCCAGGTCATGTCGAAACGCCAGGGCGTCGCCGTCGCTTTGCAGCATTCCCGAACCGATGCATTCTGCCAGCACGGTCGTGCCGGGATTAATCGTCTCGTTGACCAGCCACATTTCAGCCCGGGCCGGAATCACTGAAACGAATTCCAAAACATTGCGCGCGGCCGATGAGAGTCGCGTCCCGCGGGATAAAACGGCGTCGCTGACGGTAACCGGCACTCCGGTTTCCTTGCTGGCCAGCGCTTCGGTAACAAAGAAGGGATTACCGCCGGTGACTGAATATAGATCTTCAAGTTTGCGGCCGGCGCGATGGCTGAGAGTCTGTACGCCGGCTTCTGAAAGCGGCGGCAAACGAAGTCGAGCGACAGAGCGATGCGGCAAATCTCCAAGCACCAGCCGCAGCGGATGGTCCACGGAAACTTCGTCGTCACGGTAGGTGACGATGAGCATCGATTTGATTCTATGGATGCGCCGGCCCAGAAACTTGAGCAGGTCAAGCGTGCTCTGATCTGCCCAGTGAACATCTTCAATGACCACTAAGGACAGGGGCTCGGCATTTTCGAGTTCATTTAGAACCTCGGAAAAGATCGAGACCTGAGGCGCTTGCTGCTCCAGGCATTCAAACAGTTTGCCGCGAGTTTGATGGGCTATATCGTAAAGCGGTCCCAGCGGTCGAGGAGTGAATAAGGCATCGCACGTGCCCCACAAAACGTCCTGGTGGTCAGCGGTAAAATGTTCGACCAGTGATGTCTTGCCGATGCCGGCCTCGCCACTAACGAGCACCAGCCGTCCCGTGCCACCTGTCACATCTTGGCGAATCGCTTCTAGCTCAGCCAGGAATTGTTCGCGTTCGAGCAGGTCCATATCTCTCAAGCCGGCGCGATTATGGCGCGATGGCGTGATTATACGTAACCTTTTTTTGGAGTGTGGGGACTTGTCGCTGCTTTTATTACTGCCGGAGTGCGAGATCCGCACGTCATGGGAAGAGAGACCCTTACGCCTCGCAGAATTTCTCGTTTAATAATTCAAAGTCCGACAAACCTCGGGCTTGTAGTCAACCTGGATCCAGATTAACTGCAAGCCGCGAAGCTTGTCGGACTTGGTTATTTACTCTGGCGGAACCGTCGCGGCTCCGTCGCTTCAGTTCGAGCCCGAACGACGCCGGTACTCGAGCGAGCTCAGGAACGCCTTCACCATCTCAGCCTGGACGAAGTCGCCGTTAAAGCTGTTCAGCTTCTTCAACCAGAAATCGTAACCGGTATGGTCGATATCCGGCGCCGCGTCCGGATTCCTTCTCAGAAATCCGAAGTACTGCATTAGAACGAACGCGCGGTTAAACTCAGCGTTAATCAGATCCTGATCGTCCGCTACGGCTCGCAGGACCTGCGCGCGAGTCTTAACGCCGCCGGTCAAATCGCTGACCAGCTGATCGCGTTCCGCTGTCGAGAGAGGCTTACCCGCGTTGTTGTTCAGCGCATCCACGAACTGCGCCGGCGTCATTGATAGCGGATAGGCGCTCACGAACCGCGGCCGCTGGACGAATTCCTGGGTGAAGGCCACCTTGTTCGCCTCGAGCGCGGCTTCCCACCCTGGAGCCAGGACCACGACTCCTCTGCCGATTTCCTGAGTGTCGGGCAGCAGTTCGCTGAATTTCACGATCGGAACTGCTAACTGGTGCGGTCCGCCATCAGTCGAAGTGCCTGTCGCATCTCCATAGGCCGACTTGTAAAGCCGTTCGACGAAGTAGCCGGTGCCCTGGAACTCAATCGAGAGATAGAAGGCCGCTGAGACATTGACACGCTTCACCTCAATGCACTGCGGGTCACCGTTGCACGGCGGGAAGTTGCCCACCCAGAAGTCGAAGCCGCTTTGATCGGGTTCACGATTCAGGAAATCGTGATAGTGCTGACGGACGAAGTCAGAGGGATCGTCGATCGGATTTTGGGCCGGCTCATTTGCATCATCGGCGATGGTTAAAGTCGCCGTCGATCGTGAACCGAGCTGGGCGCCGCCGCCCGGATTCGACAGTGTCAGCGCTAACCCTTCCGGCCCTTCAACGTAGTTGTCCTGAGAGATCAGGACGGTGAAGGTCTTGGCTGCATTGTCTCCCGCCGCCCAGTGCAGCGTGCCCACCGCGGGCGTGAAATCGCAGCGTGGCGAAGCAACGCCGGTGATGACGGAACACGGGAGGACGCTGGTGGCGGCGCTGTCATCGGGTGTCGCGTAATCGACACTCACCGCCCCGGTGGTATCCCCCGTTCGCTGGACCGTGATGGTGGCAAAGAACGAGCTTTCAGTCGTGTTATAGGTCGCCGAACTGAATTGCAGCGTCCCACCGAGGTTCCCGTCGTCATTCACGATCGTGCCGGTGGCGGCGGCGGGCGAACCAACACCGTAGTCGGCGCCGGAAGTGACGGTGAGAATCACGGTCTCATCCGGTTCCACCACCGTGTCGGCAGTTGGATCAATCGTCACCGTCGCCGTAGTAGCGCCGGCGGCGAAAGTAACGGTGCCGCTGGTAGCGCTAAAGGTCGCGGCGCCGCTCTGCGTGTAATCTGAGTTGAAGGTCGCCGTGCCGCCAACGGTAAAGTTAGCGGTCAGGGCCGCAGTCGGATCACCGTTACGCGTGAAGGTGTAGACAAGGTTGGCTGCTCCGTCTTCGGGCACGCTCGCCGGCGATACCGCTACCGAGACAGCTGTTGAGCCGAACAGCGGGGCCTGGTCGTCATTCACGATCGTGCCGGTGGCAGCGTTGGATGCGCCAACACTGTAGCCACTGCCTGAAGTGACCGTGAGAATCACAGTCTCATCCGGTTCCACCACGGTATCAACCGTTGGATCAATCGTTACCGTCGCTGTGGCGCTGCCGGCGGCGAAAGTAACGGTGCCGCTGGTCGCGCTAAAGGTCGCGGCTCCAGTCTGCGTGTAGTCTGAGTTGAAAGTCGCGGTGCCGCCAACTGTGAAGTTAGCCGTCAGCGCTCCGGTTATATCGCCGCCACGCGTGAACGTGTAGACCAGGTTTGTCGGTCCGTCTTCGAGCACGGTCGCCGGCGATACCGCTACCGAAACATCAGTGTCGTCGTTGGTGATGGTGCCGGTGGCGGCATTGGGTGAACCAACCCCATAACCACTACCGGAAGCAACCGTGAGAATGACTGTCTCACTCGGTTCCACCACATTATCAGGGGTTGGATCAATCGTTACTGTCGCCGTCGAACTGCCGGCGGCAAAAGTCACGGTGCCGTTGGTCGCGCTGAAGGTCGCGGCGCCGCTCTGCGAGTAGTCTGAATTGAAGGTCGCCGTGCCGCCAACTGTGAAGTTAGCCGTTAGCGCTCCGGTCGTAACACCATTACGCGTGAACGTGTAGACGAGGTTAGTGGCTCCGTCTTCGAGCACGCTCGCCGGTGATACCGCTACCGAAACGTCGGTGTCGTCGTTGGTGATCGTGCCGGTGGCCGCGCTGGGCGTGGCAATCCCATAACCACTGGCCGGGGCCACGGTGAGAATTACCGTCTCATCCGGTTCCACCACACTATCGGCGGTTGGATCGATGGTCACCGTGGCGGTAGAACTCCCGGCCGCGAAAGTGACGGTGCCGTTGGCCGCGCTAAAGCTCGCCGCTCCGCTCTGCGTGTAGTCCGAGTTTAAGGTGGCCGTGCCGGCAACTGCGAAGCTGACCGTCAGCGGCGCGCCCGTATAACCGTTACGCGTGAACGTGTAGACAAGATTGGCGGCTCCATCTTCGGGCACGGCTGCCGGTGATACCGCCACCGAAACGTCCGCGTCGTCGTTCATGATGGTGCCGATGGCGACGTTGGGGTTAGCAGTATTGTAGCCAGCTCCCGATGTGACAGTGAGAGTCACCGTCTCATCAGGTTCGACCACGGTATCAGCCGTTGGGTCGATCGTTACTGTCGCGGTAGTAGCGCCGGCGGCGAAAGTAACCGTGCCGCTGTTCGCCCCGAAGGTCGCGGCGCCACTCTGGGTGTAGTCAGTGTTGAAGGTCGCCGTACCGCCAACTGAGAAGTTCGCGGTCAGCGCTCCGGTAGTAACGCCGTTGCGCGTGAATGTATAGACGAGGTTGGTGGCTCCGTCTTCCTGCACGCTGGTTGGCGATACCGCTACCGTAACTTCCGTATCGTCATTAACGATCGTGCCGGTGGCCGCGCTCGGCGAACCCACACCGTAACCAGTGCCTGGAGCGACGGTGAGAATCACCGTCTCATCCGGTTCCACCACCGTATCAGTGGTTGGATCAATCGTAACCGTCGCCGTCGAACTGCCGGCGGCGAAATTAACGATGCCGCTGTTGAAAAAGAAGGACGAGGCTCCGGTCTGAGTGTAGTCGGAGTTAAAGGTCGCCGTGCCGCCCACGGTAAAGTTAACGGCCAGGGCGCT
>Ga0126369_10000115_pt1 | contig 47337 bp, 31 predicted proteins | sample PanSoiMetaPlot_1_FD_109646 | JGI IMG/M metagenome (GOLD analysis project Ga0126369, IMG submission 109646) | Tropical forest soil microbial communities from Panama - MetaG Plot_1 | ecosystem: Environmental > Terrestrial > Soil > Tropical forest > Bulk soil | place: Panama | collected 2016-02-17
ATCGTAAGACAACGGGGCACAACCGATTTGGCATAATCAATGACCGCTTGGCGGGTCTCGGGGGTGGAGAACTGATGCGGTACCGGCGGTCGACGCAGGAGTGCGATGTCCCACATCCTAGCGGAGTGGTCCGAACCGACAGCGACGATGTTTGCGCCATCCGGAGTCACCGCCACGCTCGAAATGCTGCCGCCCGCTCTCAGCTGAAACAGCTCCGCCCCCGTTTTGGCGTCCCATATGCCGGCGACCCATGGCCGCGCGGGGCTGCGAGTCGAGCCAGTGATAACGCGGGTTCCATCCGGCGTTATGGCCACGGCGTTAACGGCAATATGTGGCTCGAGCTTGATCAACTCAGCGCCGCTGTTCGCGTCCCATATCCGTGCGGTCCTGTCGGAAGACCCAGTGACGATGCGGGTGCCGTCCGCGGTGACCGCTACGCTCCGGACCGGAGCGGCGTGGCCCTCAAGCTTCAGCAGCTCAACGCCCGTCTTGGCGTCCCACACTCGCACAGTCTTGTCGGCAGATGCAGTGACGATGCGACCTCCACCCGGCGTTGTTGCCACCGCCAGAACCGGGCCGGCGTGGCCCGCAAGCCTAAGCAATTCGGCACCGCTCGTTGCGTCCCATACCCGCGCTGTGTTGTCGCTGGAGGCGGTGGCAACGCGCGACCCGTCTGTTGTGGCTGCCACGCCGTTGACGGTTTTGGTGTGCCCCACAAGTTTGAGCAGTTCGACGCCCGTCCTCACGTTCCACAGACGCGCCGTCCCATCAGTCGAGCCGGTGATGACCACGGTCCCATCCGGTGTTATCGCCACCGCACGGACCGGACCGCTATGGCCTTCGAGCTTCAGCATCACAGCGCCGGTGCCTGCATCCCATACCCGTGCGGTCCCGTCATCCGAGCCCGTGACGATGCCGGTCCCGTCCGGCGATATCGCCACGCTTCGAATCGGTTCGGTGTGGCCATCGAGCTTTAAGAGCTCGGCGGCCGTCCTTGCGTCCCAAACGCGCGCAGTGCTGTCGCCGGATGCGGTGATAATACGCGTCCCGTCCGGCGTTGCTGCCACGCCGTAGACCGTTCCGCTATGGCCGGCGAGTTTGATCAGCTCGGTGCCGGTCCTTGCGTCCCATTCCCGCACGGTAAAATCGTCCGAAGCAGTGACGATGCGAGCTCCCTGCAGGGTTATGGCGACTGTGCGGACCGCATCCATATGACCCATAGGCTTAAGTACCTCGGCACCGCTTTTTGCGTCCCATATCCTCACGGTCTTGTCAGCGGACCCGGTGACAATGCGACTTCCATCCGGCGTTATCGCCACAGCCTGGACCGGCCCTGCGTGGCCCTCAAGCTTCAGCAGTGCGTCGCCGGTCCTCGCGTCCCACACCCGCACGGTCGCGTCGGCAGACGCCGTGGCAATGCGGCCTCCGTCGGGCGTTATCGCCACAGCCTGGACCGCGTCCGTGTGGCCCACGAGCTTGAGCAACTCGGCGCCGCTCCTTGCATCCCATACCCGTGCGCTGTTATCGTCGGAGGCGGTTACGATGCGGGTCCCGTCCGGCGTCACTGCCACGCCGTTGACCGCTTTGGTGTGGCCCTCAAGTTTGAGCAACTCGCCACCGGTACTCGCATTCCACAGCCGCGCTGTCCCGTCATCTGAGCCGGTGACGACACCGGTCCCGTCCCGCGTTATCGCCACAGCCTGGACCGGACCGGCGTGGCCCTCGAGCTTGAGCAGCTCAGAACCAGTCATTGCATCCCAAATCCGCGCGGTCATATCATCCGAGCCGGTGACGATGCCAGCCCCGTTCGGCGTTATCGCCACAGCGCGGACCGGACCGGCGTGGCCGCCGAACACAGTCAGCTCGCGCTGATCATCAAGCCCTTTGGAGAGACTTGTCTGCGCTGCGAATACGAGCGGGCGACGGACTTGCTCGTGGATATCCGGCAAGGCTTCGAGGGCGAGCAGAATTCTCGTAGACTGATCATCAGGATTTCGCTCGGCGGCGTCGACGAGCGAACGCGACTGCGTGATCAGAGCCTCTCTCAGGTGGGTCTGAGACTCGTTCTGGCTCTCCTTGGCGAGTTTCGTTGCCTCCACTTGGCCGAAGTATTCCCAACCCGCAAACGCCGCCGCCAGCAAAGCAAATGCCAACCCCACCAAGGTGGCCTGTGCAACGCGCTTCTGCGCACCGGCGGCCTTCTTCTGCTCTGCAGCGATTCGTTCTGCGTCCTGAATCCGCCGTTCCTGTTCTTCCTTCTCGGCCACCTGTCGCTTGCGCTCGCGCTCTTCTTCCTCAGCGCGACGCTTATCGTCCTCTGCGATGCTGTCGTGAATGAATGCCTGATCGGCGGGTTCGACGTCGTCCTTGGCCCGCGTCTGCAGGTAACCGCGTGCGATTGCGAGTTCGCGGCCTGCCAACAGGCCGCGCTCGTTGGCCTCGAAGGCCGCGCGGGCTTGGCTCAATCGCTCGCGCCATACCAGGAAATCACGATCCTCCGCCAGCCATTCGCTGAACGGCGGCTGACGTAGCAACGCCTCATGCGCGACTTCGACGACCTCAACGTCGTTTCGGCGGTCCTTGATCAGCAGACGTTGGTCTGCAAAGCGGTCGATCAGCGGCCTTGCCTCGGCCGGAATCTGGTTGCGCGGCGCCACCCGGCGCACGAACTGGCGCGCCGCATTGACCTGCGCCAAGTGCGGAATAAAGGCCGCGCGCGCCAGCGCGAGTTGCGCTTTCCCGTCACTCGGTAATTCACCCCCAGCGACCCCTTCGGCAAACGCCTGCTTGACCGTCGTGTCGATAACGCCTTTGAGACGTCCGAGCTTGTCGTAGCCGGACAGGCTGAGTTCGTTGTCGGCTGAGTAGCACTCGTAGAGATGGGCGAGCGTAAAAGCGAGCAGCGGAAGGGCATCCTGGCCCGATATGTCCTCCAGCAGAGCATCGGTCAGCTGCGGATCGATCCGGAGGGGGGTGGGCTTGAGGAGCCGCGCCGGCTCTTCAATCACCGCGCGAAAGGAGCCCTCAAGCATCATGTCGAGGGTGAATGTGTCCTTGGGCAACGCGGCCAGGCTTGGGTCGGCCTGCAGCAGAGGGCAGGAATCGGAGCGCATCGCCATGAGGACGAGTACGCGCAGGTCGACCTGCAGCGAGCGGGTCAGGATCGCAATGAAGCGAGCGGCCTCATCGCGGCCTTCTTCGTTGAACAGTTCCTCACCTTGATCGACAACGAGAATGATGGTCGGCGGCAACGTATTTTCGCCAGCGAGTCCAGGCACTTGTCCGATGTCGCGCAGAGCCGCAAAGAGTTTGACGAGACCGTCTTTGGTATTTTCGATGAAGTCCTGGATGTCGGCACGGCTACGCGGCAGGCCGCGCTGGCGAATCCCGTTGGCAAATTGGTCGTCGTTGATCGTTTGCTGCAGCGCCTGGGCGAGACCGTATTTTCCAGAAATCACCGCGCGCTCGGGCCGGATGGTCGGAAGCGGTAGCCAGCTGCGGTCGTCACGCTTGAGGCGCGGCCATAACCCCGCGCGCAGAAACGACGACTTTCCGGAGCCCGATGCTCCAAGGATGACCAGCATACGCTCGACCCCGGCGCGGGACATGCTACGCAGCTTGTCGAGCCCGCGCACGATCTGCGCATCTCGGCCGAAGAAGACCGCCGCGTCCTTCTCCTCAAGAAACGCAAATCCGGGATAAGGCCGCCGCCCGGGCTCAAGGGAAAAACTCGACGGATCAAGGCCGGCGCTTTTCAAGCCTTCCTTGAGCCGTCTGTACGCGCTCGGGTCGCCAGCGAGGTCTACCCATTGTTCATCCGAGAGGTCGAGCGGCACCCGAGATTTGTCGATGCCGATCAGAGCGACGATGATCTTCTTGCCCATCAACCGGGCGGCATCGATCTCCGATTTACACCAGCCCGACGCAAGCCATTCATCTGAGACAAGGGCAAGGACCACCTCGCAACGGTGGGCGGCCTTCTGCAAAGCCTCCTTCCAGCGCTGGCCGGCGACAATCCCACGCTCGGGATCAAGGTCGAGGAAGACATCATCCCACCCGTTCGCTGCCAGCCAATCGCGGACCTCGATCGCCTTGTCGCTATTGCGGCTGGAATGACTGATGAAAAGGCGCGCCATGGTACGTAGCCCCCGTCACATGTTGCAATCATCCGAGATTCGGCCAAGCAAGAACAGAAATCACAGGTGCGCCAGCGCCGCGAGGCCGCCTTGCGCACAGTGACCTGGTGCGTGACATCGCTCTCACCAGCTCCGAAAATAGACGCCTGCCTGAACGGCAGTGTTTTGTCGAGGCAAGCTGTCGCATCAAATCCATTTACTGAGTGTGAGGCAGCTCACACTTCAGCGGGAATCGAACGGATTATAATTCTGCTACGGCCCGACCTCGCCGCCGCGCTCCCTGGCACCGCGCCGTCACGCCCCTCTTCGGCGTGCCTTAACGCGCCCAGCGCCCAATCCGCACGACAATCAAGCAAGTTCTGGCTGCCGCCGGCATCAATCCTGAATAGGCGGTGGTCCACCGCGCTGGCAAGCTGTAAAGTCGGACCGTTGAGTGTGTACCGCCAAGTTCGTACTGCTAAGTCCGAATCTCACCCGACACCGATCACATTCCAGCTTCATCCAAATCTCAGGGAGGACCATCATGAAGCCTCTGATGCTCGGCACCATGCTCGCAACCGTGCTGCTGACCGGCTCAGCCTTCGCCCAGACACCGTCCTGGCTGCCGCCGCCCGACACTGCGCGCTGTCCATCCAAATGGGGCGCCGGCGACGAGCGCGGCGCCGCCAACCACATGAAGCCGCAGACCGTGCTCAATGCCGCCAAGCTGATCAAGACGGGCGAGGTGATCGAACTCAGCTATCCGCTCAATGCCCAGATGCCGCTGGCGGCCGGACGCGTGTACGACATGCAGGTCAAGCGCACCGCGGTGAGCGACCTCGCCAACAAGCGCAACGGCAATGAAGAACTGATCATCGCCGAAATGGGCCAGGTCGGCACACAATTCGACGGGTTCGCGCACCAGACTCACAACAATTCGCATTACAACTGTTTCAAGACTGAAGATATCGCGACCCGCAACGGCTTCACCAAGCTCGGTATCGAAAAAGTCGGCATGCTGATGACGCGCGGCGTGCTGATCGACGTCGCCGGCTACAAGGGCGTCCCCATGCTGGGCGACGCCTACGAGATCACGGTCGAGGATCTTGAAGGCGCGATCAAAAAACAGAACCTCACCTTCCAGCCGGGCGATGCCATCATCATCCACACAGGCTGGGGCAAGCTGTGGAATACCGACCCTGTGCGCTACGGCAGGGGCAATCCCGGCATCGGCGTCAAGGCTGCCGAATTGCTGATCGCCAAAGATCCGATCCTGCTCGGCGCCGACACCGCGCCGGTCGAGGTCAATCCCAATCCGGACAAACTGATCTCATTGCCGCTGCACCAGATCGCATTGGTGGTGTACGGCGTGCATCTGCTTGAGAATCTCAAGCTCGATGAACTCGCCGGCAAGAACGTTTCGGAATTCGCCTTCGTGATGCAGCCGCTCAAGCTCCAGGGCGCCACCGGCTCGACCGTTGCGCCGGCGGCGATACGGTGAGCTGGTCGCTTGCTTCAGCCAATCTGAAGGGATCACAGCATCGTAAAGCGATAAGGTGCATGCGGACGTGACGATGTAGGGGGCGGCCCTCGTGGTCGCCCCTGTTCGGCGAACGATGCGAAGCCAGAGGAGGTCCGCATGACGCGTTTATCAAAACGGTCGCGGGCACGGCGCTCAAACTCAAACCGGGCGACCACAAGGGTCGCCCCTACAATGGGCAATATTGGAGGGGTGGCGGCGTAAGCACCGCGTAGCGCCCGCCCCCCACCACGACGCTTCGGAGATTGAACAATGGTTACGGTCCGTGAACCCGTCTTGCATACCATTCCCATCGCCGAGTTGCGGCCGACGCAGATCACGGTGGGCATGCGCGAGGTCCACGCCAAGCAGAAGAGCTGGGAGGAGCAGGACCCGGACAAGAAAGCCGAATTCCTCGGCCGCCACATGATCCCGGTCATCCGCGGGCCCAAGGATCGTTTGTATGTGATCGACCATCATCATCTCTCACTGGCGCTGCACAACGAGGGGGTCGAAAAATTACACGTGACACCCGTAGCGGATTTGCGGAACCTCGCCGATGACGAGTTCTGGACCTACCTCGACAATCGAAGCTGGGTGCACCCCTACGACGCATCCGGGAGGCGGCGCGACTTCGACGAAATTCCCAAGAAGATCTCGGGGCTCAAGGACGACCCTTTCCGCAGCGTCGCCGGCGAATTGCGTCGCATTGGCGGTTTCGCCAAGGACACCACGCCGTTCAGCGAGTTCCTGTGGGCTGATTTCATGCGACGGCGGATCAGCAAGTCGCTCGCCAAGGATGATTTTGACAAGGCCATGAAACAGGCCATGAAGCTCGCCAAGAGCGAGGAGGCGAGCTACCTGCCCGGATGGTGCGGGCCGCACGTTGATCATCACGTCGATCATCACGCGTAGCTGGCGGCAGCGGTATGTACGAAACGGGCGGCGCATCACGGCGCCGCCCCCTAAAAAAACCGCGCGAATTGCGTCGGCTACCCTGGGGCCTTCTTGACCTGCTCCGGCGACATAGTCCAAGCTATTGAAAACCAACGAGATGTAGTGACTCCCCGCGCTGCTCTGCAGGTGAGGATTTTTCAGAGTTTTCAAGCAGGCTACAAGAGATGGCACCAAGTCTGCTGTGCGCCCGAATTTAGGCTTGATATGTCTCCCAACCCATCCAACAATGGGTCGGAATCGACCGAAATTGACGCACTCGATTATGCTCGACACGAGCAGCTGTCTACGGCTGTGCGTTTCCCTGACATTGAATGGCGCTCGGCAGAAGATATCGATCAGAACCTTATTAAGCTTCACCATTATGCCGAAGAACTCGCGCTTAGCATAATTGATTGGTACCTAAAGAAAAAGAAAGCCAAAAAAGGTGTTCGACTATCCTTCGGTGCCTGTCTTACATCGTTTTGATTATTGGTGCGATGATTGCATTGGTCAGGCTTTTTGGCCCGGAACTGGTGGCCCGTGTCTTGATCGAAGTATTGGGGCTCAAGGAGTCCGAAGCAAATGCGGCATCTGTTGAAGCGGCATTCTTTCTCATAAGCGTCGCGGGCGGGTTCCATTTGATAGACCATCTAATCGGATGCTCAGGCGGTTGGATGCGCTACATAGCAAGTGCGATGGAGATCAACGACGCGCTAATTGAATACCAATGGGAATGGCACAAACTGCTTCTGATCCGTGGGCGCGGAGACGACGGCGCAGGACAAGCACCGTCCCAATCGGAAAAGCCGTTAGCGCTGAAGCAATTTGAATTAGCTCAAATGTTCTCTAAACGAGTTCTTTCGATTCATTTTGCTCGAGACAGGGAGCACGCTCACCTTCGGCCGCCTTGAGGCATGACGCGGAACACCTTTTCACCGGCAACAACTATTTCGACGTCGCGAAGATCAATGAAATGATGACGGTGTTCACCGGGAATCCTCGTTTCAATTATGCCGCCAGATTATATGGGAAGCGGCAGTGGGCGGCGCCTTGCCGCGCCGCCCGCAAAGCCGCTTGAATTTGCGCCCGTTACCCCAGCGCCTTCTTCACCCGCTCTGGCGACATTGGAGTCTCCCGCAGCCGCACGCCGGTGAGTTCCGCGACCGCATTGGCGATCGCGGGGGCGACCAGCGGTGTCGCCATCTGGCCGACGCCGGTCGGATGGTTGTCGGTCGAAACCACTTCGATGGACATCTGCGGCACCTCGTTCAGCCGCGGCACGTGATAGTCGTAGAAGTTCGACTCCTGGACCGCGCCGTCATCGACGGTGATGCGTTCCCATAAGGCAAACCCCAGTCCGTAGACGATACTGCTCTCCGTTTGCGCCACGACGTTATCGGGTTGGACCGCGATGCCGGGATCGAGCGCCGTCCACACATTCGGGACCCGCACCACGCCGGTTCTGCGGTCGACCGTCACCTCGGCCACCAACGCGATCTGTGTCCCCGAATAGTTCATGTAGGCGAAGCCGAGCGCACTGCCGTCCCGCTTCCTGCCCCAGTCTGCCATGTGGGCGACCCGGTCGATGATGTTGAGGGCGCGCGGATTGGACTTGACCAGATCGCGCCGGAAGGTCGCTGGATCGACCGCCCGCTTGCGCGCCAGCTCGTCCATGAACGATTCGATGGCAAAGATATTGGTCAGATGCGAGATACCGCGCAGGCTCGAGGTGCGAAGCCCGCTGTTCTGCGGCACGGCTTCGGCCAGGCGGTTGGGCACCGCGTAGTACGCTGCATCGATCCCCACAAACGCGATGACATCCCGGCCGTTCTGCCGTCCGAACCGCACCGGGTCCTGGAATGCCGTCACCTCGTCGGTGGCCTTGCGATGATGATAGGCGATCAGCTTGCCCGACGTATCGAAGCCGGCACGCAGGAAATGTACCGACAGCGGATTGAAGCGCCCGTTGTGAACGTCGTCCTCGCGTGTCCACATCGCCTTGACTGGCTTCTTCACAGCATTGGACAGAACGACGGCATCATGGACGTACTCTTCGTCACGATGGCCGCGCCGTCCGAATCCGCCGCCCATCAGCATGTCGTGGTAGGTGATCTTGTCCGGCGCGATTTTGAGCGCATTGGCTGCAACCGTCACGGCGATGGTCTTCGATTGCACGCCGCACCACAACTCACAGGCGTCACCTGCGGGCGATACTGAGGCGACCGCGTTCAAAGGCTCCATTTGGGCGTGGTAGACGAGATCGTTGCGATACTCGCTTTCCACAACGGTCGCCGCCGTCTGCAGGGCCGCAACGGCATCGCCCTCCTTGGCCCACAGCTTGGCCGGCCGCGATGGGTCGCGTGCCGCCGCCGCGAATTCGACGAGCGCCTTCTCAGTGTTGAAGCCCCAGGCCTTCCCGGTGCGCGTCCAGGTGACCTTTAGCGCCTCCTTGGCGTCGAACGCTGCCCACGGCGTCTCGGCGATCACGCCGACCCCATAGGGCAGCGGGACGATGCGCACCACGCCGGTGATCGACTTCGCCTTCGCATCGTCAATCTTGTCGGGCGCCCCGCCTTCGACAGGGGAGCGCAGGATTGCGCCATACAGCATGCCAGGGACTTGCACATCGATGCTGTATGGCGCGGTGCCGTTCACCTTTTGCGGCAGCTCGACACGTATCACGTCCTTGCCGATGAGGCGGAACTGATTCGCCTTCTTCAGCTCGCTCTCCGCCACCTCCGGCGCTGTGGCGGGCACCTCTGCAAACGCGGCGATCTCGCCGTAGCTCATGCGGCGCCCGGACTTGGCATGAATGACCGCATTCGGCTCAGTGCTCAGTTCCTCGACCGGAACGTTCCAGTGCTTCGCGGCATTCGCCAGCAGCACTTTGCGCACTTGCGCGCCGAACCGGCGCAAATCCTTGAAGTAGGCCGTCACGGCGTTGCTGCCGGCCGTGTACATGTATCCGAACGCCGGATTCTTGTAGAGCTCGTCGTTCGGCGGCGCTACCACGATGCGCACCTTCGACCAGTCGGCGTCGAGTTCCTCTGCCAGTATCAGCGGCAGCGAGGTCAAGGACCCCTGCCCCATCTCGGCGGCCGGCGACATGATCGCGACAGTATCGTCGGTCGAGATCGTCACCCACGGGCTCAAGGCGACGTCCTTGCCGGCTGCCTCGGCTGAACCAAACGGCAGACGGGCCGCCACCGCGAACGTAAATCCGGCCGCGCCGATCATGAACTCGCGCCGGCCGATTTCCACATTGCGAATTTGGATCGTCATGGTCAGGCCTCCTTCGCGGCGCGCTCGACGGCACGGACGATGCGCTGATAGGTGCCGCAGCGGCAGATGTTTGTGCTCATGTGCTCGATGATCTGGCTGCGGCTGGGCTTCGGGTTATGCGCCAGCAGGTCGGCGGCGCTCATGATCTGGCCGGACTGGCAGTAGCCGCATTGCGGCACTCGCTCGGCGAGCCAGGCCTTTTGCACCGGATGGAGGGAATCCGGGGACAGCCCTTCAATCGTGGTCACGGCCTTGCCGGCCACTTGCGACATCTGCGTCTGGCACGAGAAGGCGCGCCTGCCGTCGATGTGCACCATGCAGGCGCCACACAGGCCGGTGCCGCATCCGAACTTGGTGCCGGTCAGCTTGAGCTCCTCGCGGATCACCCACAACAGGGGGGTGCTTGGCGGTGCATCGGAGTGCGCCGCCTTTCCGTTGACCTTGAAATCGAATGCCATGGGTTCCTCCGGTAGTGTTGATGGCGATTTTTCACGCGACGGGGGCGCCCGCGCTGCACCGGCAACAGCCAAATGTCGCAACGCGGTGGGCGGCCGGAATGATGCCAGTTTAGTGTCTTCCTGCGGTAATGTGGAGCTACAAAACGAAGCGGCGCGCGGCTATTGTTGCGCGCAGAGCCGCAGGGTGGGCAAAGGCGCGTTGCGCTGAGTGAGATAATTCGCGCGGCCCGCTACGCGCCTTTGCCCAATCCGTCCCAGCGCACCGCAGCGTGGGCAAAAATCGCTGGTGCAGACTGTCCAAAAATGCATCGACTGCGCGAGTCGATTTTTGCCACCCTACGCGTCCAAGCGACTGATGGTGGAGAGCACTCACATGGCCAGGGCCAACGGACGCGACCTGCCTTTCCTCGTTGCCGGCGGCGGCATCGGCGGGCTCGTTACCGCCTATGCACTGGCACACAAGGGATTCCCGGTGCGGGTATTCGAGCAGGCCCCCGAGTTCAAGGAACTTGGCGCCGGCATCCAGCTCGGGCCAAACATCTTCAGGGCGATCGAGCGAATCGGCCTAAAGGCAAACATGCTCGACGATGCCTGGGTGCCGCCGGCGCTCGAAATGCGCGATGCGCTCACTGGCGAGCCGATCACCGCCATTCCGTTGGGCGATCCGCTCCAGAAGCGCTTCGGCCAACCCTACGCGGTCACCCACCGCGCGGATATCCACGGCGTCTATCTGCGCGCCTGCCAGGGCAACAATCTCGTGTCGCTGGAGAACAGCCGCAAGGTCGAGGACTTTACCGACGAAAGCGATGCGGTGTCCCTGCGACTCGAAGGCGGCGAGGAGGTGCGCGGGCGCGCGTTGATTGGCTGCGACGGCATGTGGTCGAGGGTACGCGGCAAGGTCATCGGCGACGGCGCGCCGCGCGTGTCCGGCCACATCGCCTATCGGGCGGTGCTCAAGCGTGAGGACGTGCCAGACGACCTGTGGCGGCCCGAGGTGATCCTGTGGGCCGGGCCGAAGACCCACTTCGTGCATTATCCGCTGCGCCGCGGCACGCTCTACAACCTCGTCGCGGTGTTCCACTCCGACCGCTATGTGGAAGGCTGGAACACTGAAGGCGATCCGGAGGAATTGTGGAAGCGTTTCAAGGGCCAGCAGCCAGAGGTGCTGCGCCTGCTGGAGCGGATCGAGACCTGGCGCATGTGGGTGCTGTGCGACCGCGAGCCCGTGAAGGACTGGTCCAAGGGCCGCGTCACGCTACTCGGCGACGCCGCGCACCCGATGCTGCAATATCTCGCCCAGGGCGCCTGCATGGCGAGCGAGGACGCCGTCTGCCTCGCCGAGAAGGTCGCGGAAACGCCCGACGACATCCCTGGCGCATTCAAGGCTTATGAGAAGCAGCGCTATCTGCGCACGGGACGGGTGCAGATCATGGCACGGATTTACGGCGAGTTTTACCACGCCAGCGGCGTTACGGCGGAGTTGCGCTGCGAAGCCCTCCATGGCCGCACCGCCGAGCAGGCATATGACGGCATGGAGTGGCTTTACGGGGGGATGTGAGGTAATCTGCGGAGTGAGCCTGCTTTTCCTCTCCCTTCCCGTCTTCGGGGAGGGTCGGGGTGGGGTTCTTTCCACGGCATGACCGTGCCCCGCGATCCCCACCCGGCCTCGCGGAGCCTGTCATCGGGCCGGCCAAAGGCCGGACCCGTTGGCTCGGCCACCCTCCTCGAAGACGGGGAGGGATGGAAGTACCAATGACATACACGCAACGCCGTTGTACGATCCGCCCGGTTGGTTGGACCGTGGTCCTTGACGGGAGCAATCGATGTTCGAACGCACTCTCATCGCCGCAATCGCCGCTTTTGCGGGCTTCGTGGTTACCCCCACGCCTCTCCAGGCCCAGACCCTCGACAAGATTAAGCAGCGTGGCGTGATCGTGGTCGGCACCAAGGCCGACTACAAGCCGTTCGGCTTCCGTGATCCGAGCGGCAACATCGTCGGTTTTGAGCCCGATCTCGCCAAGGACGTGGCCGACCGCCTCGGCGTCAAGCTTGAACTGGAGCCGGTGGTCTCGGCCAACCGCATGCAGTTCCTGCAACAGGGCAAGATCGACCTCATGATCGCCACGATGAATGTGACGGACGAGCGGAAGAAAACGGTCGGCATCGTTGAGCCGAGCTACTACGCCTCTGGCGTCAACGTATTCGTCAACCGCAAGGTTGCGCTCAAGCGCTGGGAGCAGCTCAAGGACCAGAAGATCTGCGGCATCCAGGGCGCGTTCTACAACAAATATGTGGCCGAGAAGTACGGCGCCGACATCGTCGCCTTCCGCGGACAGAACGAAGCCGAGACCGCCTTGCAGCAGGGCAATTGCATCGGCTGGCTTTACGATGACACCGCATTCCAGGAGCGGCTTACCGATCCCAAATGGGCGGGCTTCGAGATGCCCCTGGAGACCATCCTGACCGAGCCCTGGGGCGCCGCGGTGCGGCTTGAGGAGCGCGACGGACCCTGGGGACAGTTCATGTCCAAGATGATTGCGGACTGGCACCGCAGCGGCAAGCTCATCGAGACAGAAAAGAAGTGGGGCATCCTGCCGTCGGCCTTCCTCAAGAAGATGCGCGAACAGATTCAGTGAATGTTGAGCACATTGCTGACCTCATCCTAAGGAAGCCGCCCTCTTGGGCGGCCGTCTCGAAGGATGGGCACAAGCTCGGCCGACCAAGCGGTCATCCTTCGAGACGCGCCCTTGCGGGCGCTCCTCAAGATGAGGTCAGAAATTTTTTCGAAGCTAATCGGACTTCCATCGAACGAATATTTGGCGGCTTTGCGTCCCCATGATCGACCTCACGCCGTTCTGGGACTGGTTCCGCGAACTCTACGCTGCCACCGGTATCAAGCTCACCATCTTCTACGATGCGTTCGATCGCGCGCGTTTCATCAACGGGCTCCTGACCTCCGTGAGGCTGATGGCGCTCTGCATCCTTGCAAGTGTCGTCATCGGCGTTCTGGGCGCCTGGGCTCAGGGATCGCGGTTGCGGCTGCTTCGAGCAGTCATGGCGGTCTATGTCCAGTTCTTTCGCAACACGCCGCCGCTGGTCCAGCTCTACTTCTTCTATTTCGCCCTTGGATCGTACCTGCGCGCGACGAACGACATGGGCCTCGCGGTGCCGATCGTCTCGAACTTCACCTGGGCGGCGATCTGCCTTTCGCTTTACGCCGGCGCGTTCAACGTGGAGATTTTTCGCGCCGGCATCGAAGCGGTGCCGAAGGAAACAGTCGAGGCCGCCGAGGCGCTCGGCTACACCCGCCTGCGGGCCTACATTCATGTAATCCTGCCGCTCGCCTTCCGTATCAGCCTGCCGGCGCTGAACAACAATCTCGTCAACCTGGTGAAGACCACCACGATCGCGTATGCCATCGCGGTACCGGAAATGCTCTACGTGGCGAACCAGATCTGGTCGGACGAACTCAACGTGCCGGAAATGATGAATGTGCTGCTGGTGATCTACGTGATGCTGGTCGGCATCGTTGTCTACGTGATGGGTCGTTGGGAGCGGGCAATGCGGGTTCCCGGATATATGCTGTGATCGCGCTTTCCTCTCCCTCTCCCCGCTTGCGATCAGGGCGTTTACGCCCGTCTTCGACGGGCTATGGAGAGGGTCGGGGTGAGGGGGCCTTTCCACAAGCTCGGACTCGTGGCAAGGCCCCCTCGCCCGGAATTTGCGTGAAGAGTGCGCAAATTCCAACCTCTCCCCGCAAGCGGGGAGAGGTGAGGGCTGCGGCGACATGTGGTGGCGGTGCCACAAGGGGGAAGGGAGGAGGTCAGAGGATTTTCGCGGTCCTCAAGCCGTTCCGGCTCCAATCGGCAGCGCACGAATTGCCGCGCTCTCTGTTCACGGCCCGTAGCGGCATCGTCCTGATCTTCGTGCTCCTGCTGTCGGTTGGCTTCGGCGAGGCGCAAGCCGGCCCCGGCACGCCGTCGATCGTTGCCACCATCCTCAAATGGACGCCGCTGCTGGCACAGGGTTTCGCGCTCAACATCGCCATGAGCTTCCTCGCCATGGCGATCGGTACAGTGCTCGGGCTGATGCTTGGCCTCGGGCTTATTGCACTGACACGGCCGGTGCGGGCCACGGCGTGGCTGATCACCCAGTTCTTCCGCAACGCGCCGTGGCTGGTGCTGTTGTTCTACTGCATCCTGCTGATGCCGTTCGAAGTGAGTATCGGTGGGGCGACCATTCCCCTGCCCGCCTGGGCCAAGTCAACCGCGGGGCTGGCGCTGCCCGTGATGGCCAACGTGGCGGAGCTCGTGCGCGGTGCTGTGCAGTCAATTCCGGCCGGCCAGTGGGAGGCGGCCGAATCGCTCGCCTTCACCCGGCTGCAGATGCTCCGCCTCGTCATTCTGCCGCAATGCGTCAAGCGGATGACGCCGCCATGGATGAACCTCTACGCGATCGTGGTGGTAGGAACGCCGCTCGCGTCGATTGTCGGCGTCAACGAGGCGATGACGCTGACCGGCGATGTGCTCTCCTCCGAGGGCCGCACGGAATTGCTGGTGCCCATGTATCTCTATCTGCTGACCTGGTTCTTTATCTACTGCTATCCGATCGCGCGCGCGACCGTTGCGCTGGAACGGCGCTTCCAGGTGCCGTGATGGCTTGGACTCCCGAACTGCCGCTGATCCGCATGCGCGATGTGCGCAAGACGTTCGGAGCGAACATCGTCCTCGACGGTATCTCGATCGATGTGATGAAGGGCGAAGTGGTCTGCATCATTGGCCCATCGGGTGCCGGCAAGTCGACCCTGCTCCGCTGCATCAATGCGCTGGTGCCAATCGATTCCGGCTCGATCCGGGTGGAAGGTCAGGAGGTCAACGACCCTAAGCTCGACAAACTCGCGCTGCGCCGCAACGTCGGCATGGTGTTTCAGCAATACAATCTGTTCCCGCACCGCACAGCGCTCGCCAACATCATGATGGCGCCCGTCCACGTGCTCAAACGCGACCGCGCGGAAGTGGAGATCGAGGCCCGTGCGCTGATGCGCAAGGTGCGGCTCGACGGCAAGGAGGATGCCTACCCCGGCGAACTGTCCGGCGGCCAGCAGCAGCGCGTCGCTATTGCGCGCAGCCTCGCCATGCAGCCCGCCGTCATACTGTTCGACGAGGTGACGGCGGCGCTCGACCCGGAGACCGTGAAGGAGGTGCTGGTCACCATACGCGAACTTGCCGACGAAGGCATGACCTGTGTCATCGTCACCCACGAAATGGGTTTTGCCCGTGAGCTTGCCGACCACATCTATTTCACTGATCGCGGTGTCGTTGTGGAACACGGCCCGCCGGCGGAGTTCTTCACGAATTGCCGGGACGAGCGGACGCGGCAGTTTTTGAGTCAGATTCTGTGATCGCCGAGCGCAGTAACACATAAAGCACGACCGCGTTGAGCAGATGCCAGACGAAATGTGTGCCGATCGGAAATGTCTCGCACGCCGCAAGATCGATCGTGCGCAATCCCAGTGAAACTGTGAAGATCATCACGGCCGGTTCAAGGCTACGCCGCGGCTGGCCGCGCGTCACGCGCGCCATCACGGCCATCGCCACCAGCGCCGGCAGATAGCTGATCGAGCCATTGAGTGCGCTTGGCGCGAGCCACGACAGCGCCTGTGCGCCCGCCGCATAGGCGACGACGATCGCAATCGCAGCGCCGGCCGGCAGCTGCAGGAAACGCCGCAGGGCCAGCAGCAGGTAGCCGTAAATGAAAATCGCGATCGGGATCACGTCGGCGAGCATGGCGCCGCGCGTCGCCACGGTATGGAAGGTGAACGAGCCGAGACCGACTGCGACGACCACAACGATCAGCGCCAACGCTTGCCAATCGCGCCCGCCGGCGCGCCGCCACAACAGGAATGCAGCGGCGGCCGCGATCAGGAACGCTGCGTTGGTCAGCGCGTTGGTGGGCTCCGCCCAAAACGACGCGTCGTCGCGCTCGCAGTAGAGATCGATCGGCGACGACCAGTCCATTGTCACGACCGGTTCGTGCGCCGCAATTGCGCGGCAGGCGATTGGCGTGGCTCCCCTCGCGCGCGGCTTGTTCGCTCCAGGCTCTTACTGACCGAAGTGACAAGGTCGCGCAGCCAACGGTGCGCCGGCTGATTGTCGCGCCGGCGGTGCCAGGTCATCCGCGTCACGATGGTCGGGGATGGGCATGGCGTCTCGCGGGCCTGCAGCGGGTGATCTTCGATCAGCGCTTGTGCGATGCGGCGGCTCAGGGTCGCAACCATCTCGGATTGGGCCAGGAGCTTCGCGGCCGAAATATATGGTGCCCGCAGCATTATGCGCCGCTCCAATCCGTGGTCGGCGAGGAAGTGATCGATGAAGCCGGTATCTTCCCGCGCCGAAGAGATTTCGAGGTGCGAAAGGCCAGCAAACGCAGTCGCCGACAGCGGCTGCCGCGTCGCCCTATGTCCCGCCCGCGTCACCAGCACGAACGTATCCTGCACGATCGGCACCGATGCAAATCGCTCGCCTGGAATGTCAGTGCGGCCAAGTGCCAGATCGACCTCGCCGCGATCGAGTTCGGCCGCAATGTCGAGGGTTCCGCTCGGTCGCAGGTCAAGTTCGACGAACGGCGCCGCGGCCGCGACGGCCGCCGCCAAGGGCGGGGCCAGCACCACGGCGGCATAATTGTTGAGCATCAACACGAAGCGATGTCTGGCGGTTGCCGGCGCGAAGGCTTCGGGTTCAAGCGCGAATTGCAATTCGTTCAAAGCATTACGGACCGGGCCCGCCAACTGCTCAGCGCGCGCCGTCGGTGTCATACCCTCGGGAGAACGGATGAACAGTTCGTCCCGCATCGTGTGGCGCAGCCGCGCCAAGGCGTGGCTCGTGGCCGGTTGACTCAAGCCGAGCCGGGTGGCCGCGCGCGTGACGCTGTGATCGCGCATCACAGCATCAAATACGACGAGCAGATTGAGGTCGAATGCGCCCCAGCGAATGTCGGGCATCGCAGCTCCATATCTGGGCACTGTGAAGCGTCAGAGTCACCGCGCTTGGCATGTATCATGCACGGCATGCATCGCTAAATGACAACAATGCATTTGATGCATTTATTCAGCGCACCTAAATCTCGGACAAGCAATCCCGTGCAACGAGTAACCGGTATCCGCCATGCTGCATCTTAGTTCCTTCAATCTCGCGCAATTTGGACCGGCGATGGCTGCGTCTTTCCTTGGATCGCTGGTCGAATTCGTCGAAACACTGACGATCGTTCTGGCGGTCGGCACCGTGCGAGGCTGGCGGCCGGCGCTGCTCGGAACCGGAGTTGGAATAGGGGCGTTGGCAGTGCTCGTCGCCGTGGCGGGGCCGGCGATCGGCCTCATTCCCCTATTTATAGTTCAAATCGTTGTCGGAGCGCTCCTTCTGGCGTTCGGCTTGCGCTGGCTGCGCAAGGCGGTGCTGCGGGCGGCGGGGATCATTCCACTGCACGACGAAGAGAAGATCTATGCTCGGGAGACGGAAGCCATGAGGGCCGTGCAGCACTCCGACACGCCGAATTCGTGGTGGGACGCGGTAGCGGTGGCCACGACCTTCAAGGCGATGCTGCTCGAGGGGTTGGAAGTTGTCTTTATCGTCATTGCGGTCGGGACAACCGGCAACATGCTGATACCGGCAAGCGCTGGCGCGGCCGTCGCCGGCGTGCTGGTGTTGCTGCTCGGGGGCGCGCTCCAACGGCCGCTCGCTCGCGTGCCGGAGAGCACGCTCAAATGGGGCGTAGGCGTGCTGCTGAGCGCCTTCGGGGTGTTTTGGTTGGGTGAAGGGCTCGGAGCCCACTGGCCCGGCGGCGATCTCTCGATTCTCGCTCTCGCGAGCGCCCTATTCGTTGGATCGCTGGCCTTCGTTGCTCGTCGGAGGCTGGTGCGCGCATGACGGTGAAAGTCCACGAGGACGTTCACGACCATTCCCAAACTCATCAGAGTGAAATCCGAATTCGTTCTGCGGCTCAGCGGTCCCGGCTGGTCAGCGACGACGGGAAACGATCGTTGGGCAGGCTGCTGGGAAATTCCAGGAATTTACGCACGAAACCAGGTGCCACCGCGGAAATCGGGTTGACGCGTAACACCGGCGCTCCGGGGGGGCCGACCACCTCATAGGTCATGCTGCCGATCAGGCCTTCCTTGCCGCCGAGCAGGAAACCGAGGACTGGAATGTTTCCGAATGCACTGTTCAATCCGTAGAGCGGCACGAAGGTCCCGCGCAGGTGCAAGGCATTGCCGGAATAGTCCATGATGCCGTCGATCGTCGCCCCGAGGATCGGTCCCGTCACCAGCCCTTCATGGATCGACATCTTGCCGGGCGTCCGGGTGAACTCGACGCGCATGCGCGAGAACTGCACGCCGCTGTTGGTGCCGTTCGGTGCACCGGCAACGACGCCATCCAGCGCCGTCTCGCCGCGGACCGCAAATTCCCGCACGTCCATGAGGCCGTCCTGCTTCGCGCCGTCGTGGGTCGGCGGGTCCATTGCAATCCACATCTGGCCGCCGATCATGCGCGAATAGGTGTCGGTAAAGCGGAACAGCGCGCCGGCGTCGGTGGATTCGAGGTAGACAATCTGCCGTTCGCCAGGGCGTCCGCGCAACTCGCCCTGCAACGCGCCCTCGCCCGCGAACCGAGCCGTGACGCCGAGATTACGGATCGCGCCACCACGGCGAAGCAGATGCAGATCGAGATTGCGCAACACTTCGCCTTTGAAACCTGCGACCGCCCCTACCTTCGCGTCGACATCGATGTCGACGTCGGTCGTGGGGCGGCGCTGCTTCGCCTCCGTGCCGCCGGACATCGACGCCTTGACGAAGTTACGACCGTCGAACGTGTCGCCGCGTATCGTCACCTTGTAGAGATTGTCGGGCGTACGTTCTACCCGGAGGTTGGCCTTGTCGCCATCGGCGAGTCCGAACACCGGAAATGTGCCGACAGCGAAATCACCATTCTGGTCGAATTCGATATTCCCACGGATCGATGCTCCGCTGCCGTCAAAGGCGACATCGTCGAGTCTTACCGGTTTGCCATGGGCGACATAAGTAAAGGTGGCCCGCGCCGGCCGGTTCTGTGCCTTGGTCCACCCGAAGAACAGATTATCGAACTTGGCCTGGGTGAAATCCGCCTCGATCGACAGGCGGCTGTCTGAATCGCCGAACGCGACGCGTCCCCCGACCTTGATCGGGATCGGCCCGACGATGGCGCCATTGGCGTCGAGGCCGAATCGCGTGCGCGCCGCATCGTCCAGCGTAGCGGTCATGCGTACCTCGCCATCGGGCTCACCGGCGCCGCGCCGCAGTTCGACCGATGCGGGCGTACCACCGATGCGCATGTCACCTTTGACCTGATAGCCCTGATTATTGGCGGTGGCGCGCAAAGTCTGCGCCTCGACTTTTTGCGACATCAGGAAACGGTCGGCTGAAAAATTCACGATGTCGGCGGCAATCGCATAGGTAAGCGTGGATGATTTCACTTCGGTATTGAGCGGAAGCGCGAGATTGACGGTCGCGAGCACGTTGCCGTGGCTGGTGGCGGGATCGATCGGGACGCCGGCAGCGTCCTTGAGGCGATCCATGCTGAGCAGCTCAGCGGCGGCCGGGACCGGCCCTTCGACCCGTGCGCGAACCTTGGCGGGCGGATTCTTGATGCTGGTATCCGGTACTTCGAATACGCCGTTCGCCACCGTGAGCTTGCGCCCCGATGGCATATCGACCACGCCGCGCCCGAGTGTCACGGTGGCGGCGCGGCCCCTGATGCGGGTGACGAGATCGGCATCGCGGATTTCCGGGAGATTGTCGAAGGGCCGCACGGTGGCCCCGGAGGTTTGGATCTGGATCGACAATCCGTCGTCGGGCACCGGCGGCCCCCCCGAACGCAAAGTTGAAAGGGGCGCGTTGGTGGCGATCTCGCCCTGCTCGATCAATCCTCCGGAGGCACGTTCGATCAGCCAGTTACGCACAGCCGGTGTGATGAGGGCCGGCCACATCTGCTTGAACGCCGCAAGCGAAAGCTTGCGCGCCGCTACCCCAATATTCAGCCGCGGATCGGAACTGGAGTAATCGAGATTGCCGGAAATGGCGACACCGACGCCCTTGCCCGCCACCTCCGCCTGATCGATGTTGAGCCTGCGTGCCACCGGGTCGATCCGGCTACGCACCAGGATGCGGTTGAGAACAAGCGGCTCTTCTCTGGCGCTGGTCGGCGCCAGAACGATCGAGCCACCGCTCAGATTAAGAGCCCAGCTTCCATTTGGCTCACCCGGCGCTTCAGCCTGCGCCATCAGCGTCATACGGGTGGCGCCCGAAACGATCTGGAACGGCAGGGCCAGCGCCCGTTTGGTAGCATTCCAATCGAGTTGCATCTCGGCACGATCGATCGTGATCATGGCGTTCCGATCGCCGACGTCTATGAACGAACCTGGTCCGACCAGGATGCGGCCGGAGGCGAATTGCGGGCTTCCATCCGGGGCCAATTCGGCCCGAAGCATCGCGGATATGTGCGCGTCCGTGTCGATCTGACCGCCGTCGACGCGCAGTGCCAGCAACACGTCCTTGAGCAAGAGCTTGCGCGCCTCGAGATCGACCAGACGGGCGCCATCGCTGCCAGGCTTGAGCGACGCAACGAGCAGCCAAGGACGCGTCGCATCTTCCGAACCCAGCTGGAATTCGAGCGCTCCGGCGCGCGGACGGGTAAGGCTCAGATGAATGTTTTCGAACCGCGACTGTTGGCCGTTGCGTCGGTCATCAACGACCAGGTTGCCGCTCTTGAGGCCGAGTTCCGTCAAATCGCCGCCGTCCAGACCCAACGCACCGAGGCTGTCGATCCAGGCAAGAAAAGCGGCAAAGCTCTCTTGCAGACTATGGCTCGACTCGGCACCACTGTCGTGATTGGGGGTGGAGGCCGCAGCCGGTGGAAGGGACGCCGTTGCGCCCGGTCCCGGCGCAGTAGCAAGGGGACGCTGCTCAGCACCCGTGGATACCGTAATATTGCCGTCGGTTTCGACCCGGATCGCGAGTTCGGCGCCGACGAGGTTGAGGCGTTGGGCCCGTGGACGGCCGTTCAGGAGACTTGCAGTAGAGAATCCGATCTCGGCCTTAGGAGCGCTCGCGACCACCGTGCCGTCATGGTCACGCACCGTAACGGAGCGAATGCGCATCGCGGTGTGGCCGTGCTCGTCACGTTCCAACACGGTACCGCCAATATCGACATGGAAGCGGTTGCCAAAATTCTCCATCACCGCAGCGGCCAACCATGGCGTCGCGATATCGAACGATATCGGCCCGCTTGCCAGCAGCACCCACAATCCGCAGGCCACCAAAATAAACATTGCCGTGAGCGCCGCCACGCCAATGCCGCACCAACGCATCCACCGTGATTGCGCGACCTGTAACACCGGCCCCACGAGCCGCCTGCCGACATACCGCCAAAGCGCTCTGCCGATGCGACTGCGCCATCCCGCCGGCGCCGCCGAGGCCGCGTCAAACCGCGCTGCTGCGGCCGGACCACGGCCGGCTCCGCGCGCAACAGCACGCGCGGCCTCAGCACGGCGGTGCATGTGAAGCCTTGCTTCCACAGTGCGCAAGCCTGCGGCCCGGGATCTGTCGTGCTCAACCGCCATGGTTGGTGGAATGTCCCCTACCCGTCATCTTGACGTTTCAGTTTCGCACCCCGCGACATGCCCGGCCACGATGCCAGTGCTCGCGCACCGATCCTGCAACTCGATTTTGCAATCCATTCACTGTTCTGCGATGTTCTCCTGTAACCGAGGCTGCGGCGAACTCAAGCGATTTGCCATCGCTTGGTGAGGCTTCGCCAATTTAGTTAACGCAAACCTACTCCGTCCCAAATGGAACATCATCATATCTCAACAGACTGTTCGAAAGCGACGAAAGGAAGGCGAAGGGATATGACCACGGATCTGGCGGCGGGCGCCAAGGCACCGGATTTCCGCTTGGCGCGGGACGATGGCGGCATCGTGTCGCTTGCGGATTTCAAGGGCAAGAAGCTCGTTCTGTACTTCTATCCCAAGGCCGATACCCCTGGTTGCACCATTGAAGCCAAAGATTTTTCCCGCCTGCAGCCGGCTTTCATGAAGGCTGGGATTGCAGTCATCGGAGTCTCGGCGGATCCCGTCAAGAAACAGAATGCGTTCAAGGCCAAGCACGCGCTTACGATGCCGCTCGCGTCCGACGAAACGCACGAGACGCTCGAAGCCTACGGGGTCTGGGGGGAGAAATCCATGTATGGGAAAAAATACATGGGAATTAATCGCACCACGGTGCTGATCGGCCCCAATGGGCGCATCGCCCGCATCTGGCCGAAGGTCAAAATCGAAGGTCACGCTGAGGAGGTTCTGGCAGCCGCAAAGGCGATTTGAGCCGCTGCAATCATGATCGGGGTTACCGCGACAAAACCCGGCCGACTCGGGAGAGGCGGCAAGTGTTTTCAACGTGACCGAGATACCCAGATTCGCGAACTTTCATTACATCTATCACCTGCCGATATTGAGTATGGAGGCTGGTCAAGCGCGGCCAGGATTCGGCAGATCGTTGGCACGGGGCCGCTCCTGACGAAGCTTCGGCAGGAATTTCATCAGCCTCGGCTCATCTCAACACTGATCTCTTTCAAGAAGAAATTGGAATGCAATTTATCTTCGTGCCCTATCGCGGCATCACCCCCGCAGTCCAGGATTTGATGGCCGGCCGCATCGATCTCTTATTAGGCACCCCGGATCAACTGCCGCTGGTTTGGGCTGGCAGGATAAAAGCTTACGCGACAACAAGCGATACGCGCTCGGCGCAGGCGCCTGACATCCGACTTTTAGCGAGATGGGGTTGCCAGTGCTTTCCTTTTCTGCCTGGGGTGGGCTGTTCGCGCCCAGGGGTGTACCAAGGGATGTCGTTGACAAGCTCCAGGCGGCAGTAGTGGACGCGCTGGCAGATCCGCAGATACGATCTCGGCTGACTGATCTCGGCATGGAGATTGTCCCACGCGAGCAACAGACACCGGAGGCGCTCGCCGCATTGCAGAAGGCCGACGCCGAGAGATGGTGGCCGATCATAAAAAAGCTCGGGATCAAGGGGGAATGAGGAAGCCTCCTAGTCCGTCGCTCGGAACCGCCCGCTGTCCCCTTCCCTTCCGCCCGTCCACAGCGTATGATCCGACAAAACCAACCGAAAAACGGGGGAAAGCGATGAAAAGCGCAGCTTTGTTTGGTCTGTTCGTGCTCGCATTGTCGGCCCAGAGTGCTACCGCTCAGCAGGCCGGCGACAATCTCACCGATCAGCAGAGAATGGGGCGGCAGGTGTTCGCCCAGTCGTGCGGGGTCTGCCATCTGCCGCCCACGCTCGGCGCCAAGACCTACGGACCGGCCCTCAATAAGGATGCCGGCGGGGGCGATGACGAAGTCATGCGCGAATTCATCACCAACGGCACGCCGCGCATGCCCGCCTTCAAGCACTATCTGAAGCCGGAGCAGATCGATGCCATCATTTCCTACATGCGAACCGTGCCGGTCCAGGCGGCGGCCCCCGGGCCGGCGCGCCGCCCTGGCGCGGGTGAATAACGCATAAACACTTGAAGGAGAAGCGCACCATGAGACAAATGCGAGGCAAATTGTTAGCGAGCGTTGCGGGTCTCGTCGTCGGATGTGCGGCGAGCGGGGCTTCGGCTGACCAGTTGCTGACCGGCTCGATCACCTCCGCCTCCGGCCAGAAGCTGGACGGGGTGCAGGTGTCCGCCAAGAAGGAAGGCTCGACCATCACAACGAGCGTCTATACGGACCAGAACGGCGACTATTTCTTCCCGCCGATGGCCGAGGGCAAATATCAGGTGTGGGCGCAGGCCTTGGGCTTCCATACCACGAAGGACTCGGTCGAACTCTCGGCCGCCAAGCACCAGGACCTTAAGCTCGCCGCCATCACGGACCCCGAAGAGCGCTATCGTCAGCTGCCGCCCGAAATGATGGTCGCGGCCCTGCCGGATGCGACGCCCGAGGACGCCAACATCAAGAAGATCTTCACCAATGAGTGCACGGGCTGTCACACGCCGGGCTATCCGCTGCAGTTCAAATTCGACGAAGCCGGCTGGAACAAGATCATCAACCTGATGAAGGTGGTTCCAGGCTCCGGCGTCTATCCCGGCGCCAACGCCAAGGTCAGCCAGATCATCGAGTTCAACCGCAAGGAGCTCGCAGCCTACCTTGCCCGCGCACGCGGCCCCGGCGAAACCTCGATGAAGTTCAAGGACCGTCCGCGTCCGAGCGGCGAAGCTGCTCGCGTCGTGTGGACGACCTATGACCTGCCGCTCAATCCCGATGCCGGCCCCGGCACAATCGTCAAGTACCCCGACAATGACGGTTCCGATTGGAGCCTCGGCGTCACGTCCAAGCTTGGTCAGATGCCCCATGACGGCAACATGGACTTCGAGGGGAATATTTATTTCACCAACAACAACCCCAACAAGCTCGCCACCATCGGCAAGGTCAATGCCAAGACCGGCGAGGTCAAGTACCTGAAGGTGGACCGCGCCGACGGTCTCGCCGGCAATGCCCACGGCATCACTCGCGACGCCAATGGCGACTTCTGGTTCGACGTCAACACGGGACGCCGCGGGCTTGGCAAGCTGGAGGCCAAGACCGAGAAGATCAACGTCTACCAGACGCCGGCCAACATGTCGCCGCTGGGCGGCGCCGTGACGCTCGACGTCGACGGCAAGGGCAAGATCTGGGCGTCGGCTCCGGATGGCGCCGTGCGCTTTGATCCGGCGACCGAGCAGTTCACCGACTTCAAGTCGGTCAAGCCCTACAATTCGCCGAAGGGTACCGGGATGACCTACGGGGCCGCCGGAGATCGCGACGGTAACGGCTGGTGGACCCAGATGGCGCTCGATACCGTCGGCAAGGGCGATATCGCCACCGGCAAGGCAACCGAAGTGTCGCTGCCGTCGATCAAGGAGCAGATGGACCGCGTCACGCCGAAGGCGCGCGAGTTCTATGAGAGCTACAACGAACTCTCGTTCAACACGCCGCTTCCGTGGTCGCAAGGACCACGCCGCATGGGTACCGACAAGAACGCGGATGTCCTATGGGTCGGCAATTCCTGGGGTGCGAGCCTCGCCCGCATCGATACCAAGACGGGTCAGACGTCGATCATTCCGTTCCCGGAACCGACCTATCAGCCGTACCACATTGCGGTCGACCAGCATCACAATGTGTGGGGTAATCTGTGGACCGCCGATCGCATCGCCAAGTACGACCCTACCAAGGGCGAGTGGACGATGTTCGACCTGCCGACGCGCGGAACAGAAATCCGCCACATCTCGCTGCTCGAGAAGGACGGCGTCACCAAGGTGACGGTCCCGATCTATCGCGACAGCAAGATGGGCGTGATGACGCTGCGCAGCGAGGCCGATATCGCGGCACTTAAGGCGCAGGCGAAGTAAGCCGCAGCGTCGATCATTTCGGTTGACGCTTTACCGAGCCCCGTTTGCGGGGCTCGGTTTTTTTAGCCCTTGCCTTTTGAGAGTTTCTGTCGTCGGCAAATAGATCGGGCCATGGCTTGCCTTTCTTAATCTCGATGCGCTGTTTTATCTTGCGGCTTAGTTGGTCAAGCGTTTCCAAATTATGGAAGTGGTCCGTCAGAGCGGCCGAAAGATTCCATTCTTGTTCGGATCTGGGCATCGCACCGCAGCTTCGGCACGGTGTCCAGGCGCCGAACTTCATGTCTCCGCACTTGAAGCACACTGCACGCGTCAAGGTGCGCCTCCCGACAACATGGTTGCACGCTCGCGGAATAGCCGCGAGGACAAAAGAGGACTATTTCGTATCATAATAGTCCTATATGTGCAAGGCGGAACCACGGCGAGACTCGAATGATCACGACCTCGCCGATACCGCGAGGTCTAAACGGCCCCGCGGCTCGGCCCGCTATTGATCTGGTCAAGCTACCCCGGCGCAAGTCGGGGCAACGCGATCTGATGGGACGCTCCCTCGGCGTGCAGAGGCCGGGCAACATGCTCCCGTGGTCGGAACTCTCGGATCCACCGCGGGGCAAAATCGTGCGCCGTCGATAGCGCGATGGAACCGTAGTGGCAGGCGATTTTACCCGCCTACAACAATGCCCCCGGGCTCTTCTTGTATTTGTTCACGATCGCATCCGCGGTCATATAGGCAAGCGCTTCGATGGTCAGCGTCGGATTGAAGCCGCTCATCGACGGGAAGGTCGATGAGCCGACGATGAACAGGTTGGAGATATCCCAGCTCTGGCCGTACTTGTTGACCACGGACGTATTGGGGTCATTCCCCATCCGCGTGCCGCCTTCGTGGTGTGCCCCCGGGGCGCCCTGGCTCAACGGGGCACGCCAAACCTTGGTCGCGCCCATTGCCCGGCCGATCTCTTCCATCTTCTTCATCATGAACTCGACAAGCGCGAGCTCGTTCGGCCTGCGCCAATCATAGGTCATGCGCGGCGCCGGCAATCCCCACTGGTCGCGCACGTCGGGGTCGAGATCGATCGTATGGTCCGGATAGGGGAGATTCTCGGTCTGCGCCACCATGGCGGCGTGGCGCGTATAGTAGGTCGCCAGGAAGTCGCGGTACGCAGCTCCCCACCGTGGCACGCCGGGCGGCGGCGCCATGGTGCTGACGCTGATCGGGCCGCCCTCCAGATTGCCGGTGCCGATCGAAATCTGCGAACCGCGGATGAAGTCGACCCTGCCATGATCGAAATTGTCGGCGTTGAAGTCGTCGATCGTATGCTTCTGGGCGCTCGGCCCCATGAAGACGTTGACATGGCGATCGTCAAACCCGACCAGGACGTTTGCCATGATATGGGTCATGATGTGCTTGCCGAGTTGGCCGCTCGAGTTGGCAAGGCCGTTCGGGAACCGGTCGGTCTTCGACAACAGCAGCAGGCGCGTGTTGTCGTAGATGAAGGTGCCCAGGATGACGATCTCGGCCTCGATCGTATTGTCGGAGCCGTCGGGTCCGTAATAGGACACACCGGTGACGCGCTTACCGCTGCTGTTGATGCGGTAGCACATGGCGCCGGTCTTGAGCGTGAAGTTGCCGGTCGCATCGGCCTCCGGCAGCTTGGTCACCAAGATGCTCGATTTGGCGCCGATATAGCAGCCGTAGGCTTGGCAGAAGGTGCAGTAGGTGCAGGCGGGGCGCCCCTTGTAGGCTTGCGAGATGATCGCCCGCGGCGTCGAGAACGGGTGATAGCCAAGCTTCTTCGTCCCCCCCTCGAACAGCACCGCCGACTGATCCAGTTGCAGCGGCGGCAACGGATAGTCGCGCTGGCGCGGCGCCTCGAACACATTGCCGCCGTCGATCTTCGTGCCCTGCAGATTGCCCGCCCTGCCCGAGACGCCGATCTCGTATTCGGCCTTCTCGTAGAACGGCTCCAGCTCCGCATAGCTCAGCGGCCAATCGGCGAGCGAGCATTCCTGCGGAATTGCGGCGACGCTATATCGCTCGATGGTTTGCGTGCGCGCGCGGAAATCGTCCTCATGCAGGCGCCATGATACGGCGCCGTAGTGGACGGTGCCGCCGCCCGCCTGGTTGCCGTTGTTCTGCGGCGAAATCCGCACCGCAGGTGCGTTCCGGCTCGTCCGCCACGTCACCGGCTGGCGTTTGACATCGGGCCGCAGGTCCTGCCGCTGGAAGTAGCGCAATTCATCGAGCTGGAAATCCGCCGTCTTGAGCCGCGGACCGCGTTCCAACCCGACCACCTTCAGGCCTGCCTTGCCAAGCTCGGCCGCCATGATGCCGCCAACGGCGCCCATTCCGACAACGACCACATCCGTCTTTTCGATAGCCATGGTTCATGCCCCCTTGCTGCTGGCCTTGGCCTGCGCCTGCAGCCCGGCAATGGGCGCGCGCGTAAAAGCCTGTCTGCTCGCGAGATCGGCGGGCGTGTAATAGAGCTGCGTGCCCGGGAAGCCGACCAGCTTCCAGCCAGCGAAGTCCCTGTTGCCGCCATAAACCGGGTCAGCAAACAAGCCCTCCATCGTGTGGGTGCGCAGAGTGTTGAAGAACGCCTGCGCCGTCGGGAACGTGAATTCGCTTGCGTTGCCCTGCTCCAGCGCGCCGATCACGTCGTCCTGCTGGGCGGCGCTGAGCTTCACAAAGGGCTGGTTGTGCGCCTTGCGGCAATAGGCGTCGAGCTGAGCGAGACCGCGCCGATAGAAATCCTGCTGTTCCGCATAAGCGCCTGCGAGCGCAAGATCGATGTAGTTGGACACGTTGGCGTCGCGCGCACCGGGCTTGCCGGGCGCGCCCGGCATCAACCGTTCGGCGAATGCCGCCACCGTCGCGACATCCTCATCATTGAAGAAGACGCCGTGGCCGTCGAAGGTGTCGGCCGCGCGGTTCGCAGCCGACGCTTCCGACGTTGCCGAAGGCTGAGGCTTGGTTTTTTGAGTCTTCGCATAGGCCGTCTGCACGAGCGCCGTGCCGGCGACCGCTCCCGCTCCGACCGCACCGACAATAAATGCGCGGCGGCTTTCATCATGCTCGCTCATGGTTTCCTCCCTCGTTGTCAACGAGCTCGCACGGCTTGGCCGGTTCGAAAAAACGCTGGCTGAAACCCGCAGCTCGTGCAACGCAACGTATTGGGATGCGACCCAACCGGGTTCGTTATCGCGTCGTTCGCCCGAGGAAATGCGAAAGGCTGCAAAGGCCAGCCGTTCCCCAGGGCAACTGACGTGCAATCCGAAGATTGCACCCAATGCGACAGCCAGGCAAGCGATCAGTCGATCGCCTTACCGACCGATTGCTCGATCAGTTGTTAGGAGTCGCGATCCTTGCAGACAGCAAACGGCGCGCGGCTGTTGAAGAAATCGTTAGCCCATTCAACGCATTGTCATGTCACTGCGGTATAAAGATGATCCGCTGCACGGTCGTCTTCGCGTGACGGATGTCTGCACGCAGCAAATAAGGCCGCCATCAATTCGCTTTTTCGCTAACATGTTGCTATCAATTCGCCGTCTCGTCATCGTGCCATGAGATAATGCGCGATTCCGGCTAGAGAGTCGCTTCAACAGGGAGCTATCCCAGTAAGGGAGCCAATGATGCCTCGATCTGAGGATCCGGCAAGGTCTGAGTCCTCCGGCGCAACGGTGGACCGAATCGAATACATCGTGCGCCCTAACAACGACACCTGGATGATCGAACGCGACGGTGACCGTTATGGTCCCTACAAGAATTCTCGCGAGGCGATGTTCTTCGCCATCGACGCAGCGAGCAAGCTCGGCGCACTCGGCAAGAACACCCACGTGAAGATGACGGATCAAGCCGGCAATCCGCTGACGACCTGGAAATACGGTACGGACCGCTATCCTGCGATATTCTGACTGCGCACGTTATAGAAACAAGGTTGAGCGCAGCGAAACTGCCTCACTGCCCTCCCCATAGCGCCGTTCGCGGTGGGTTTTCGCATCTTTCGACAAGCGCTCAGAAGCGCACCTTATCCAATGTGTGGTGCGCAATGATTTGGATTTCGGCTGTGGCCTGACGCCCTCGCGTCAGGCTCGAACCTCCTGGCGCTGAAACACGACATATGTCGCGACGAACAGCACAATTGCGCCGGCGATAAGGCCTACGACCTGCGGCCACGCGATTAAGAGGCTCTCGCGAAGCGGCAGTGCAGCGCCGACTACCTCGCCGCGGAGCGCGCGAACTTGATCGAGAAGAGGACCGAGCGACGGCGTCGTCGGCGTCAGGATCGACCTCGCGGCTTCCTCAAACAACAGGTAGGGCGAAACCCGCGACAATCCCTGCTGCCAAGCTGCCGTCTGCGGATCCAAGACGCCAAGCAGCTGGTAGCGAATGTCCGGTGGGGAAACCAGTTGCGCGATGAATGGCGAGATCATCGGCCACAACAGCGTCATGAAAAGCCAGACGCCGAGCGCTAGCAGGGCGGCCGTTGCCGGCGAGCGGAACAGCACCGAAAACAGCATCGCCATACCGAGCCACGCACCGGCATACGCAATCGAGATAATCAGGAAAACCAGCGAGCGGATGAATTCATCCCCGCTCGGCGGCACCCCAAGCAGCAGCACCCCAAACCCGACCACCAGAAGCCACAGGCACATCAGGTTGATCGCCAGGACGATGATCCCGGCAAGGAATTTCCCCGCCAGCAAAGCGTCCCGGTAGATCGGTTGGGCGAGGATGCGCGACAGGGTTCGCCGATTGTGCTCCCCATTGACGGCATCGAAGCCGAGTCCGATCGCCACTACCGGAATCACAAACCCAAGTATGGCAACGACCGACAGCGTCTGACCGCCCGGATTGAACAACTTCAGAAGCAGGAACGGGTCTTCCGAGGTGGTCGTCCGCAACTGCTCGATCGCACTGTAAAGCGGCACCCCTGCGGCAAGCACCATCAGCAGGGCGAGCAACATCATGCGTGCGCTGTCGAAGTGATCGGCGAGTTCCTTGAGCAGCACCGAGCCAAGACCCTGCCAGGGCGACCCTTCACGCCGCATCGCGAATCTCCCCGTTGGTCGCTGCCTGCTTCTCGAACAGGCGGGTATAGATCGATTCAAGGCTTGGGTTATCGACTGACAGGCGCGTCAGCGCGCCATCTGCGGCCACAACCGCGCGGGCCGCCTCGGCGCGCACGTCGTGATCGGCAGTCAGCCGGTAAGTCACGTCGCCGGTCTGTTTCACGGTCGTCACCCCCGGAATGGCGCCCAGCCGCGCCGCCAGTTCCTTTCCAGGTGCTGCGGTCGCTTCAACGTCAACCACGAAGCCGGCACCGAGCACCTGGCGCGCAAGCTCCGGTACTGTTCCCATCATCAGAATGCGGCCGCCGCGGAACAGCGCTACGCGATCGCACAACCGCTGCACCTGGTCGAGCAGATGGGAGGTTATCAGAACGGTCACGCCCTCGTGCTTGAGTTCGCCGATCATGTCGAGGAACTCATGCGTCGATTGCGGATCGAGCCCGGAGGTCGGCTCGTCGAGTATCGCAATCTCGGCGTGCTTCATGATGAGTTCGGCAAGGCCGAGGCGCTGGCGCATGCCGCGCGAGAACGTCGCAACGGTTTTATGAGCAACGTCCAACAGACGCACGCGTGCCAGGGCATCGGCAATGCGCGCTTCGCGGACGTCGCGCGCAAACCCCATCAGCCGGGCCGTGTAGGTGAGGTTCTCTACGGCTGTCATGTGGTCGTAGAAGCCCACCAGGTCAGGCAGATAACCGACCCGCCGCTTGACCTCGAGAGGTTGGCGCACCGGATCATAACCCGCGACCCTGACGGTGCCGGCCGACACATCGGTCAATCCCAGCATCATCAGAATGGTGGTCGTCTTGCCGGCGCCGTTCGGCCCGAGCAGGCCGAAGGTCTCGCCTTTGATGATGTCGAAGTCGAGAGAGTCGACCACGACAGCTTCACCGTAGCGCTTGGTAAAGCCTCGCGCGGTGATGACTGGCTCACTCATCGCCGGCCAAACCTTGCGACGGCGCCAAACATCAACAACAGCGCCACGGCGATGACGCCGAAGCCCACCATTCCCCAGGTGGTCGAGGTCGCGACCGTCACCCGGAACTGGGTGGAGGCGGTTTCGCCGCGAGAGGACGCCCGGATCGTCGCCATGTAGTCACCGGCAAGCGACTTGTCGGTGGGCGTGAGGAGAGCGTTTACTTCGGCGTTCTGATTCGGCGCAATGCGGTCGATGGTCTTCTTGTCGAATTCGACCTTCCAGCCGCTCGGTCCTGAGCCGGACAATTCGATATTGTCGGCGGCCGCAGTCCCGTCATTGGAGATGACGACCGGAACCGTGGTCTGCTTGCCCGCCTCGGCGCGGGCCGACACCAGTCCGTCGCTACCCGCGATGGTGAGCCGCGGCTGACCGACGACTTCGAGCGTGAGTTGCGTTTTGGCTGTGGTGTCGCCGGAGGTCGCCGTCATCTCGATCGGGAAGTTTCCGGCATCGACCGAGGACGGCGGCCGGACCTTGAGCTTCACGTCCTTGGATGCTCCCGCATCGATCGGCACCGAAGACAGCTCCTGGGTCCCGTACGATTCGGTGAATGAGGTTTCGAAATTGCGCGGCGCGGTCGCCGCCAGGCTGACGGTGAGATTGCGCCCGCTGTCGTTTTTGACGCTGACCGTGTAGTCGAAGCTCGACTTCGGCGTGCCGCGCAGCGATGGCAGCTGCGGGGACAGCGTCAGTTTCGCCGGCAATTCCTTGGCGAGGTTGACGGTAATCGGCAGGGAGACGTTGTTCCCCTGCCCTTCCGCCTTGACGGTCAGGGTTTTGGCGGAAGTATCAGTGTCGGCCGGCACGTCGAGGCGAAGCTGCAGGCTGACGCTCTGGTCGGTTGCCGGCATGGCGGCGCCGACCGGTTGTCCGCCGCCGAGAAGCGTTGTGGTCCAGCCGGCCGGCGCGCCATCGGTCGACAGCGCGAAGTTCTCGGGCGGCAAGCCGTAATTTTGCAGGCGCAACGAAATCGTTGAGGTAGTGCCGGGCCGCACCGATATCGTTGGATAATCGGTCAGCAGGTATAGCCCCTTGACGTCCGGCTTGGTATCGGCGGCCACCGCTGGCACGTTCCCTGCCATGACGAGGGCCGGAAATGCAACCACCATCGCGATCGCGTTTATTCTCATCGCGCTAACTCCCAGAAATCCCGCAGACGATCATCCGCAGATGATCTCAGACGATCTGAATTGTTGTGTTCGTCAGCCGCCCCGCACCCGCCGTATCGACGGGTCTCTCGGCAGCGCCGGCAAACTCATTACCGACCTTGGCGAAATCTTGGAAGCCCCTCGCGCCAAATGTCGCATCGACGACCCGTGCTGTTGCATCGCCCGGTGGCGCCGTGACAGCGCCGCATCGGCACGCCCTCCCCCCGCCAATCGGAATTATGTCCTACCAGGCATGGTCGGCGGCACATCTCTTCGGCTCCACACCTCTGAAGAGACCATGTTAACCGGAGAGAGCCTAGAAGATGATCGTTCCATTTCCTCCTGACCGATTGCTGCCGATTCGATATGTTGGTCCCATCCTGGTGCGCCCTACGAAGGGCTCGTCACTGCGCCTCACGCCCATGAGCGACATTTTCCTTAGCTATGCCCATGAAGATCTGGAGCGAGTGATAAGGCATTATTGCGGCGTGCGAGGCAAGGGGCTGGTCGGTGTTCTGGGATCGGGCCATCCCGGCCGGCAAGACTTGGCGCGAGATCATCGGCAAGGCGTTGGACGAGGCCCGTTGCGTCGTGGTGGCGTGGTCGAGCACCTCGATAAAATCCCACTGGGTGCAGCAGGAAGCTGACGAGGGCCGTGAACGCGGCATCCTTATCCCCCTTCTCCTGGACGACGTGAAGCCACCCATGGGTTTCCGTGACCTGCAGGCCGCAAGACTCGCCGATGCGCATCCTACGACTGCGACTCTCGGGCCCGTCCTCGCCAGCATTGCGGCGCTGCTCGACATCTCTCCTCCGACCGCGCATGACGCGATGCGACATGCGGCGAATGCCCCCGCGAAAGGGTCGATAGAAGAGCTGAGCGACCGCGCGGCCTTTGCACGCGCGGTGGGGATTCCGGTGCTCGCGATTGTACCCGGCTGGGCCCTGGGCGGCGGGTTCGGCCTCAGCATCACATTCAGTATGGTCGAACCATTCGGACGGCCGTTCGGCGGAGGCGTCGGCTGGACTATCGGCGGGATGCTCGGCGGCTATGCTATCGGCAAAGCCATGCAACTGGTTGATCCGCGTGTGCGCAGCGAGCACATCGTTATGGTCACGGTAAGCTGGGCGGTCGCGGCGGGGGTTGGCGGACTCCTGAGTTGGCAACTGCTCTCAGTGAGTGGCGGCATTGTCGTCGGAGCCCTCGGTGGCGCGATCGGCGGCGCGGTCACTGGACTTGGCCTGCGCAACGTTCGGCCATCCTTCCAGTGGGTGGGCGTGGGGATAGTAGCTTTCGGCTGGGCGATCGCGTCGGGTTTGGGTTCCGCGCTGAGCTGGGCATTTGTCGGCTATCACTACAACTTATGGTTCTATGCGGGTGCCGGCGCCATTATGGGAGGGGTCGTCGGATTGGTTGGTGGTTGTTGATGTTCTCGTACCTGAAGTTAGCCTCCAACGACCAAAGCGGGTAAGGCGCATCCGCATTCCGCCGCGATGACGGTCTACTTCGACGCCCCCGCGATCAGCCCTTGCATCTGAAGGCTCTACATCCCAGGCGTTCTGCTCCACGTAACGCTCGCACTCAACTTGGGAAACGCCTATATCGCCGCCATGGCCATTACCGATCCGCTCCTGAGCAAAGCCGTCCCCCTACCGGAACCGGCGCGCAAGATCAGCTTCGTCTCGCTGGGCTGCCCGAAGGCGCTCGTCGACTCCGAGCGCATCATTACGCGGCTGCGCGCCGAGGGCTATGAGCTGGCGCGACGGCATGACGGCGCCGATCTCGTCATCGTCAATACCTGTGGGTTTCTGGACAGCGCCCAAGCAGAGTCTTTGGAGGCGATCGGCTCGGCCCTCAACGAAAACGGAAAGGTCATCGTGACCGGGTGCATGGGCGCCGAGCCGGAGAAAATCACCGCGCAGTTTCCCAATGTGCTCGCCGTTACCGGACCGCAGCAATATGAGAGCGTGCTCGATGCCGTCCACCGGGCTGCGCCGCCGCGCCACGATCCGTTTCTTGACCTGGTGCCGCCGGAAGGCATCAAGCTGACTCCCCGACACTACGCGTACCTGAAAATTTCTGAGGGCTGCAACAATCGCTGCAGTTTCTGCATCATTCCGAGATTACGCGGCGATCTGGTGTCGCGGCCGGCCGCGGACGTGCTGCGCGAGGCCGAGCGCCTGGTCGCCGCCGGTGTCAAGGAGTTGCTGGTCATCTCCCAGGACACTTCCGCCTATGGGCTCGACATCAAATACGCCGCCAGCCGGTGGAAGGAGCGCGAAGTGAGGGCTCGGTTCGTGGACCTCGCCACGATGCTGGGTGAGTTCGGGGTCTGGGTGCGGCTGCATTATGTGTACCCCTACCCCCATGTGGACGCTGTCATCCCTTTGATGGCCGAGGGCAAGGTGCTGCCTTATCTCGACGTGCCGTTCCAGCATGCCGCGCCGTCCATCCTCCAGCGCATGCGCCGTCCGGCCTCCGAGGAGAAGACACTCGATCGCATCCGCGCCTGGCGCGATGTCTGTCCCAATATCACCCTGCGATCGACCTTCATTGTCGGTTTCCCGGGCGAGAGCGAGGAGGGATTCGCGTTTTTGCTCGACTGGCTCGATGAGGCGGCGCTCGACCGGGTCGGTTGCTTCCGCTACGAGCCTGTGAAAGGCGCGGCAGCCAATGATCTCGGCGATGCCGTACCCGATGAAGTCAAGGAAGAGCGCTGGCACCGCTTCATGCAGCGCCAGCAGGCAATCTCGGCGCGCCGCCTCAAGCGCCATGTCGGCACCCGCCAGCAGGTGATCATCGATGAGGTCGGCCCGCAGGGCGCCAGAGGCCGAAGCAAGGGCGACGCTCCGGAGATCGACGGTGCGGTTCATGTGACATCGCGCCGGCCCTTGCGGGTGGGCGAACTTGCCACCGTGAAGATGGAACACGCCGACGCGTACGATCTGCATGGGACGGTGGTGGGGTATTGAGCAGTAGGGCGGATTAGTGCAGCGTTAATCCGCCCGACGGCTGCGCGATTGGCTACGTCGCGGCGGGTTACGCCTTCGGCTAACCCGCTCTACGAGACGGCGATGTGATCGGGCGCCAATCCAGCCCTGCTGCGCTCGACGACAGCCGCGTATGCCGACTCAAGATCGCGGGTGAATTGCTTGGAATCGAACAGAGGCGATGACCGACATCCTGCAACCCGTGCCTTGAGGGTGGCAAGCAGTTGCCGATCGGACGCGTAGCGAAGCGCAAGAGCATGATAGTCGTCGAGCGACGTGGTGACGAGATCGGTGAGCCCGGCCGCTGCCAAGATGCTCGCCGATACGCGCGATGCAAAGGTATCGCCCGCCAATCCGATCAGGGGCACGCCGGCCCACAACGCGTCGCTTGCTGTCGTGTGCGATCCATAGGGAAAGCAATCGAGCGCCAGATCCGCATGGGCGAGCCGGGCCAGATGTCGGTCGTTCGGAGCGCGCGGAGCAAAGACGAGGCGCTCTCCTGACACCCCGCGGGACTCGGCCTCGCGCCGCAGCGCCTCTCGCATCTCATCGGACAAGCCGAGCAGCCAAAATACCGACGGTTCGACCTCCCGGACCAATTGCATCCATCTGTCAAAAATATCCGGGGTGATCTTGTAGGCTTGGTTAAATGAGCAGAACACCAGGGCGTCGAGGGGAAGCTCATGCTGCGCACGAGTGCCCGGATCGCCGGCAGCCTCTCGCGCACCGTTGGGCTGATAGCTAAAGGGCATCCTGATGATCTTCTCGTCGTAAAGTTGCTCCTCGCCGGGCCTGATGAGCACTTTGTCCGCCACGATGTAGTCGCACCAGGGGGCGCCCAGCGTTCCCGGATAACCCAGCCATTGGACCTGGACCGGCGCCGGCCGGAACCGCAAAATCTGGCTTCGCGTGCCTCCGGTCCATCCGGTGCCGTCGACAACGACATCGCATGAATCGGCGGCAATTCGTTGCGCGGCCTCTATGTCCGGGAGCTGGAGCAAAGAGATCAAGCTATCGAAGGCGCCCTCGACGCGCCGTCGAAAATCGTCCCGCGTGGGGGCCGAATAATCGTAGCCGAACACTTCGAAGCGAGCCCGATCGTGATTCTCGAACACCGGCAATGTGAGCAGCGAAAACGCATGCTCGCGGAGATCTCCGGAAACATATCCGACGCGTATGCGATTCCGCGCCGGACCCGGTCGTGCGGCCTCCCTGCGATGGGAGGGAGGGGGTGGGTGGCCGAAACGTCGCGAACAATTCCGCGCTACCTCTAATTGCTGTAATGCCGTCATCGTCCCCATCATGGCGCTGGCGAATGGCGAGATGGCATCGAGCTCCTCTTGCGAAAAACGACGATTGCGGCATTGGGCGTCCGTCTCCGCCGTGATTGTCCAGGCGCAGACCTGACGCATCATCGAATACGAAGACAGTGCATCTGCCAGAGATTTTCGTGCCCGTGAGACCTGCAGGTAGACTTGCGCGGCCACAGCATATTGTTCCGCCCTGCCCAGCACGCTCGCAGCGATCATAGCAAGCTCGCAAGCCTCGGGCGCGGCATTGGGGCCGATCACTCCAATCGCCTTCAGGGCGCCATGGGCGGCGCTGCACGCCTCATCCTGACGCCCTATATTCATCAGCACGTTGCCGAAATTCGCAAGTGCGACGGGGTTTGCCGGTTCAAGCGCAATCGCGGTGCGATAGCAGCTTTCCGCTTCGACGTAGTTTCCGAGATCGCCGAGAACATTGCCGAGGACGCACATCGCCTGCACATGCCGCGGTGCCAGTGCGAGCGCCTGCCGCAACGCGACCTCGGCCGCATCGAGACGCCGCAACGATCTCAGCACGCTCCCGAGCGCCGCAAGTGTCTCGACCGAATGGGGCCGAATCTCCAGCGATCTGCGCAAGCTCTCAGCCGCCGCCTCATACTGCTTCAAATGACGCTGGCATAGGGCAAGATTCTCGTGGAATTGGGCATCCTGCGGCTGCCGGGCAACGGCCTTGCGCAACGAGCCAAGCGCCTCCTCGAAACGCTGCTGAGCGCACAATGCGATACCGAGCATCTCGTGCAGAATCGCCGAACTGCTTGCGGTCTTGATGGCGGCCCGCGCCCGCGCCTCCATGTCGGCAAAGCGGCCCGCGGCGTGGAGTGCCATCAGTTCTCGGATCGCGTGGGCGGGACTGGGCGAATTCATCGCGGCGTCGTAAGCGCTGGAGCAGGTCCGGTTTTGCCCGTGCTGAGCTGCGCCAGCCATGCCGCCCATTCATTTGCCCGCGCCGGCCAGAGATAGTTGTCGTGGATGAATTTGATCCGCTCGCGTCGCTGCGCCTCCGCGGCGGCCGGATTGCTTCTCATCAGGCGAAGCGCCTCAATCGCCATGTCGGCGAACTGACCGGCAAGGACAATTTCATCCGATTGCCAATCGATCATCGATGCGAGACCGCCACTGGTTTCCGGCAGCGCGCCGAGGCGGGTGGCGAAGACGGCTGCGCCCAAAGCCATCGCTTCGAGCACCGCGATGCAAGACGTCTCCGCGAACGTAGACGGGTATGCCAGCGCCGCGCCGCCCGCGAGCTCCTCGGCGAGCCGGGATTGACCGACTGAGCCGACATATTCCACGCCATCCGTTGCACGGCATCGGTCGTACAGATCTCGATATTCATCCTTCTCCGGGGGGATCTGGTACACGCCCATGCTGGAAAACACACGCAACCTCGTGCCCGCAACTGCCGAGCGTATCGCTGGAAATGCCTTTAGCAACACGTCGAGCCCACGAAACGGCGTGCTAGTGTAGAAGAGCACCGGCGGCCCGCCAGTGGTGAACCAGGGAGCCCTCTCGCTGCCGGCCGCGAATGCGGGAGACACCGCATTGCGCAGCACGCGGCCCTTTTCACGCGGTATCCAGAAGAATTTCTCATAGCGCTCGCGCTGCCAGTTGCTGACGAATGCAAAGGCGGTCCAGCATTTGCGTTCATTGAGCCGGCTCAATTCACGAATCGCCGGCTGGGCATATGCATGCTGCGTCCACAACACCATAGGAACGGTGACGCGATAATCCCGCCGCAACGATCGGCCGATCGCAGCGCTCAAAGCGACGACTGCATCGAATGCATTGAGATGCCCGGGCGACAGAATATCGTGTACATTTCTGAGATCGACGTTGCAGCTCTCAGTAGGCGCCGGCGTGCCGTTGTAGACCGTGATGGCATGACCAAGTCGCGCCAGTTCAACCGCAAGATAACACAGCGCCGATTCCGTCCCGCCCATCGGCCGCTTGAAGGGCGCGTCCAGCCCGTAGGACCAGCCTCCACAGTCGACAAAGGCTATTCGCATCGGATGTGAGGCCTTCGGGCCCGAATGGCGTCCGGTCCCCGTCGAATGGCGTCATGCACGGGTGTTGGTCATTCGTCCATATCAGACCGTAAGGCGCTCTGTCACCCCGTGCGATCGGTCTGGCACACGCCCCGCCAAGACGTTAAGCATGACGGCTCGATCGATATTTTGTCCGGTCATGATGAGTCCGACGCGGCGCCCCTGCATCCGGGCGCGCTCCTTGATGAGCGCCGCGAGCGGTGCCGCGCCAGCGCCCTCTGTCAGCGTGTGGGTATCGCTGAAATAGATGCCGATCGCCTCGACCAGTTCGGATTCCGAAATCTCGACGATACGCTCGGCACCGCCGCGGATGACCGCAAGCGCCGTTGCATCCGGCACGCGGACCGCCAAGCCATCCGCAAAGGTGTGCGCCGTATCAGTCGTGACGACATGACCCGCCGCGAACGAACGCGCGTATGCATTGGCGTTATGCGCCACTACGCCGACGACTCGGGTGGCAAGCCCAAGCGCGTCACGCATTCCGATGACCCCGCAAATGCCAGACCCGAGACCGATCGGGACATAGACGGTATCGAGATTGCCGACTGCAGCGAAAAATTCGTGCGCATAGGTGGCGACGCCGACGACGAGATCGCGGTGAAACGGAGGCGTAAAAACGTAACCGCGCTGACGTGCAATCGCAGCGGCGTGCTCTTTGGCTTCGTCGAAGTCCCGGCCGATCTCGATGAGCTCGGCGCCGAAGGCTCGCATGGCCGCGTTCTTTTCGGCCGAGTTGCCGCGCGGCACCACGATGACGACCGCAATCCCGGCGCGGCGGGCCGCAAAGGCGAGCGACTGCCCATGGTTGCCGCGCGTGGCCGACACGATGCCCCTCACTTTGGAATGCTGGCGCCTGAGTCGATCCACATAGACCAGACCGCCGCGCACCTTGAATGCGCCGATCGGCGTGTGATTTTCATGCTTGACGAACGCCTCCGCGCCGGTGCGGCCGGCGAGTTGCGGCCACGCATATTGCGGTGTCGGCGGCACGGCGGCGCGAACGACAGGCAGTGCGGATTCAACCTCGGCAAGGGTGAAGAGGGGTGCGGCCATTGAATGAGCACCTTTCAATGCGGCAGTGCATGCAGCAGCATCTTGAGTCGCGGGCACCTTACGTATGCGATTTGCCTTCGCAAGCGATTTACATTGTTTTCGACCTTCAGATACAAGAAACAGGTGCGAGACAATGATGGTGACTTGAGTTGCCGATCAAAACGCAAGCCGGTATTTCCAAACGCGCGCGCGCCGCGGTAGCTGCCCAGGCTGAAGCCTTGGCGCAGGCGGTGGCGGCCGGCAACCATGGCAACCTGAGCGAAGCCGAACGCCTTACCCGGGAAGTTCTTGCGAAGAATCCGCAGCACCTGGAGGCACTGCAGCTTCTGGGCGCCTTGCTGATGGGGCAAAAACGACCGCGCGAGGCAGTTGTGCCGCTGGAGCAAGCTGCGCGTCACAGCACCAATCCCGAACTCGAGACTCATCTGGCAATAACCCTACGCGAGATCGGGCGCACCGACGAAGCTTTGGTATGGCTCTACCGTGCCATCGAGCGTCAGCCGGTCTATGCGCGCGCATTCCACGAACTGGGAAATTTGCTGCGCGCGATGCGCAACTACGCCGAGGCGGAAACCGTGCTCAAACGCGGCCTGGAAGCGGTGCCCGCGGTGGCGGAACTGTCGCTTGCGCTGGGAGGCGTTTGCCTTGATCGCGCCGACTCGGCCGGTGCAAAGGTGGCCTTCGCGCGCGCGCTTTCGATCGTGCCGGGCAATGCGGACGCCCTGGTCGGCTTCGGCATTGCCCTGCAGTATGAAGGCGACTTCGCGCGCGCGGCCGAACGCTTCCGGCGCGTGCTCGAGCGCGACCCCGTGCACCACCGCGCCCGCATGAACCTCGGCTATTGCCTGATCGAACTCGGGCAGCTGGATGAAGGCATCGCCTGCCTGCGCGCTGCGGTACAGGCCGCCCCCGCCAATTACGGCAGCGCGCTCAGAATGCTGATTGGAGCCGGGCGTGGACGCTTCTGGCTCAAGCGAAGCGCGGCCGCAGAGCGTCTGGGTCTTAACGGAAAGACGTAGCCCGCGCATTCATGTGTGCGGCCTGAGAACCGGGTCAAACGCAGCGTTGAAGTCGGTAGCAGGCACCGGTCCTGGAAGCCATTGACAGCCGTCGGCGCGACTGTTGTCAGGCGATGCCCCGTCTGGCAGCACTACCGGCCTGTGCGACTCCGATCAACAGCGCGATCAAAATCTGCGTTCATGAACATAAATTGGCGTTCATAAATTTATTGTTGCGAAAGCATAAATTTTCGATACTTTATGAAGTGTAAAAGTTATGCAATGCCATGCAACCAGGTGGCAAAACAACCTGGAGCATGTAGAGGCTGAAAACTCCTAGGGAGAAACCTAATGCGACATCTCTTGATTACTGCAGCGGCAGTGACGGCGTTCGTGGCTTCATTGGCATCTACACCGGCGAGCGCTATCGACAATTATGGACCGACAAAGGCCGGAAATCAGTGCTTTACGCCCGGTCACTCGCAGGGGCGCGATCTCGGTTTTGGTGCCTGGGGCGCGTGCCCGCAAACCGCGAGTGCGCCAGTGACGCGCACTGCGAGCCGCCGCCCTCATCGCTGACAGGGCGCGGAACGCGCCAGGCAGGTGCGCCGTCTCCCCTCAAAGCCAGGCAGCGCACTTGCGAACCGGGCTTAAATCGGCCGGAACTACCTTCTACACGAGAAGCCCCTTTCCGCCCCGCCGCGAAGAGTGGGGCGGTTTCTTTTATGCCGTATAAAATGTTTGATTTTATGCCGCATAAATTTCAAAACACCGTGGCGTCATTGTCCGGCTAGGCACGCCACGACGCTCCTCGCCGCTAACCCGGCCGGCAGCCCTACTTCGGCAGATTCAACCTGATGTGCAGTTCGCGCAGCTGCTTTTGCGTCACCTCGGATGGCGCGCCCATCAGCAGGTCCTCGGCCTTCTGATTCATCGGGAACAGCACCACCTCGCGCAAATTCTCTTCGCCGCATAACAGCATCACGATGCGGTCAACGCCGGGCGCAATGCCGCCGTGCGGCGGGGCACCAAGTGATAGGGCCCGCAGCATGCCGCCGAACTTCTGCTCCAGCACGCTTTCGTCGTAGCCGGCGATCGCGAACGCCTTCTTCATCACGTCGGGACGGTGATTGCGGATCGCACCCGACGACAGCTCGACGCCGTTGCAAACGATGTCGTATTGGATTGCCCTGAGGCTGAGGATTTTCTCAGTGTCATTGGGATCGAGCGCCAAGAATTCCTCCGGCGTCAGGTTCGGCATCGAGAACGGATTGTGGGAGAAGTCGATTTTTTTCTCCTCCTCGTTCCATTCGTACATCGGAAAATCGACGATCCAGCAGAACTCAAAGCGACCACTGTCGATCAAGTCGAGAGCATTACCCACCTTGGCGCGGGCGGGGCCAGCGAACTTGACGAAATCCTTGGGCTTGCCGGCGACGAAGAACGCTGCGTCGCCAACTCCCAGACCGAGCTGATTGCGAATCTTCTCGGTGCGCTCGATGCCGATATTCTTAGCGAGCGGCCCGACGCCGCTCTCCTCTCCCTCACGCCAGAAAATGTAACCGAGTCCCGGCTGACCCTCGCCCTGCGCCCAGGAATTCATGCGATCGCAAAAGGCACGGTTGCCGCCCTTGGGCGCGGGGATCGCCCACACCTCGACGGCCGGATCTGCTGCGATCATTCCGGCAAACACCTTGAAGCCGGAACCGCGGAAATGCGCGGTGACATCCTGCATCTTGATGGGATTGCGCAAGTCCGGTTTGTCGGATCCATAGCCGCGCACCGCCTCTGCATAGGGTATACGCGGAAACGTCTGCGTCACCGGCTTGCCTTCGCCGAATTCCTCGAACACGCCGCGCAGCACCGGCTCGACCGCGGCGAACACATCTTCCTGCGTCGCGAAGCTCATCTCGATGTCGAGCTGGTAGAACTCGCCCGGTGAGCGATCTGCCCGCGCGTCCTCGTCGCGGAAGCATGGTGCGATCTGGAAGTAGCGGTCGAAGCCCGAAATGATGACGAGTTGCTTGAACTGCTGCGGCGCCTGCGGCAGCGCATAGAACTTGCCGGGGTGAAGCCGCGACGGCACCAGGAAATCCCGCGCGCCTTCCGGACTCGACGCCGTCAGAATCGGGGTCTGGAATTCGAAGAAGCCCTGCTCCTTCATTCGCCGTCGCAGTGAATCGATGACCGCACCGCGCTTCATGACGTTGCGGTGCAGGCGCTCGCGCCGCAGGTCCAGGAAGCGGTACTTGAGGCGAATCTCCTCTGGGTATTCCTGGTCGCCGAACACTGGCATTGGCAGTTCAGCGGCTGGCCCGAGCACCTCGATGTCCTTGACAAACACCTCGACTTCGCCGGTCGGCATGTCCGGATTGTCGGTGCCGGCCGGACGCCGCCGCGCGAGCCCATCGACCCGGACAACCCATTCGGATCGCATTTTTTCGGCGGTCCTGAAGGCGGGCGAGTCGGGATCGGCGACGATCTGCGTGATTCCGTAGTGGTCACGCAGATCGATGAAGAGCAAGCCGCCATGGTCGCGGATGCGATGACACCAGCCCGACAGCCGAACGGTGGAACCAATATGCTCGACGCGCAGCTCGCCGCAGGTATGGGTACGATAACGGTGCATCTAGTCCTCGGAGATACCCGAACGATTGTCATCGTCCGCGAAAGCGGGCGATCCAATAACCACCCCGCTTGCCATTGAACTCATGAGCGAATTTGCAAAGGACGCGGTTGTTGGATGCCCCGCTTTCGCGGGACATGACAAGCTCTAGAGTTTGTGGCGCTGGTAATACCCGACGTGGCAGGCATTGCAACACCCTACGGCGCGGCCTCTCGACAGCGGCGGCTCGATCTGCACATCTGCCGCGAAAAACCATCCGAGGTAACCCCCGATGGACCCAGTGACCACGGCGGAGGCTGTTGTCGCCTCGCTCATCACCCATGGCATCAAGACGCTTTACGCCCTGCCCGGCATCCACAACGACCATCTGTTCGATGCGCTGTTCCGGGCATCCGATCGCATCGGCGTGGTACACCCGCGTCATGAGCAGGGCGCCGGCTACATGGCATTGGGTGCGGCGATCGCTACCGGTCGTCCGGCGGCCTATGCGGTCGTCCCCGGCCCGGGTCTCCTCAACACCGGCGCGGCGCTGCTCACCGCCTATGCGATGAATGCGCCTGTGCTCGGGCTGATCGGCCAAATCCCAGAGACCGATATTGGCCGCGGACTGGGACATCTGCACGAAATCCGCGACCAGGCCGGTATCATCGCACGGCTGGTCGATTTTTCGGCCCGGATCAAGGCGCCGGGCGAGGCCTCCGGGTTGGTGGCGCAGGCCGTCGCCGCGATGTTCACCGGGCGTCGCGGTCCGGCTGTGCTGGAATGCGCCATCGACATGTGGGGCCGGCCCGGCGCGGGAGCGCCACAGGCGCCGATAGCGGCGGACAAGCGCGCGGTCGACGAGGATGCGGTCCTGGCTGCTGCGAAAACGCTGGGCGCCGCCAAACGGCCGATGATCATCTGCGGCGGCGGTGCACAAGCGGCATCCGCCGAGGTGACGGCGCTCGCCGGCATGCTCCAGGCTCCGGTGCTCGGTTATCGGCGGGGCCGCGGCGTGCTCGATAGCCGCAATCCCCTCAGCGTAACGCTGCCCCTCGGCCGCGAGTTGTGGGGGGAGGCCGACGTGGTGCTCGGCGTCGGCACGCGGATGTTCTATCCATTTCAGCACTGGGGGATCGACGACCGGCTCGCCGTGATCCGGGTCGATTCCGACCCCGAGGAGCCTGGACGGGTCCACCGGCCGACGATCGCCCTGATCAGCGACGTGGCGCCCATTCTGCGACGGCTCCTCGACATATTGCCGGCCCATAACGCCAAACGGCCCTCGCGCAACGAGGAAATGCGGGAGCGCCACGCACGCTGGGACGCGCGCCTTGATAAGCTTGCCCCCCAACGTGCCTTTCTCGACGCCATCCGGGCCGAATTGCCGGAGGAGGGCATTCTGGTCGATGAGGTCACCCAGATCGGCTTCGCCGCCCGCCTGGTTTTCCCGGTCTACCGGCCGCGCACGTTTCTGTCGCCCGGCTATCAGGACAATCTCGGCTGGGGCTATGCGACCGCCCTCGGCGCGCAGCATGCGCGACCCGAAGTGCCGGTCGTTGCGATCTCGGGCGACGGCGGCTTCATGTTCACCGCAAATGAGCTGGCGACCGCGGTCTGCCACAAAATTCCGCTTATCGCCGTCGTATTCAGCGATGGCGCCTTCGGCAATGTACGCCGCATCCAAGCCGAGCAATATGGGAACCGCCTGATTGCCTGCGATCTTGCCAATCCAGATTTTTTGCGATTTGCCGAAAGCTTCGGCGCGGCAGCCGAGCGCGCCAAGGACCCGGCGGGGCTGCGCGCAGCGTTGCGGCGCGGGATTGCGCGCCGCAACGGACCGACCGTCATCGAAGTGCCGGTCGCACCGATGCCGTCGCCGTGGGCGTTCATTCACATGCCGAAAGTAAGAAGCGGCTGAGCCTTAAAGGCTTCAGGCCGCTCGGATTTTTCCTGGCTATTCCCGCAATTCTCACCGATCTTATCCACAAGTGTGCCGTCGCACCCTGAAGGCACGTCGCACCACGACGAGGGTCCTCAAATCGGCTGACACGACAGTAAACCGTAGAATGTCCGGGCGACGACACCCGCGACCCTTGTGGCGATCACGTCCGCGGTCGCCAGGCTGCAACTTGCAGGAGAGGAATGATCGACAAACTGTAGAGAAATGGTAGGGATAACGAGTATCACCTACATAACAGTCGCGCCAAGCATGCCAGAGCATCGAACCGGTCCGCCAGCGATTTAACGCAGGCGTGCCGCCTTTTCCATCCGCGACAGCGCCGGTCGACTCCGGTAAGGATGGGGAATGAACTTGGTTACCACGACAGCCGATCTCGCGGCGGCATGCACGCGAATGTCACGCCACACCTTCGTTACCGTCGATACCGAATTCCTGCGCGAGACCACCTACTACCCATTGCTGTGTGTCGCCCAGATGGCAACCTCGGACGAGGCCATCGTGATCGATGCGCTTGCGCCGGAATTGAATCTGGCACCATTTTTCGAACTGATGGCGAACGAGCGTGTGCTCAAGGTCTTCCACGCGGCGCGCCAGGACATCGAAATCGTCTGGCATCAGGCCAAGCTCATCCCGCGTCCGATCTTCGACACCCAGATCGCCGCCATGGTGCTCGGCTACGGCGATTCCATTTCGTACGATCAGCTGGTGCACCGGATTACCGGCGACGTCCTCGACAAATCACATCGCTTCACCGACTGGTCGCGCCGGCCATTGTCGGCTGCACAAATCAGCTATGCGATTTCCGATGTGACGCATTTGCGTGAGGTGTTCCTCTCGCTTTCTGCCGACCTGGAACAACGCGGCCGCAACGACTGGGTCGGCGAAGAGATGGAGGTCCTGACTTCGCCTGACACCTATCGGGCCGAGCCGGAGACCGCATGGGAGCGGCTCAAGACCCGCGTGCGCAAACCGAAGGAGCTGAGCGTCCTGATCGAGGTCGCGGCCTGGCGTGAACGCGAGGCGCAGTCGCGCGATGTGCCGCGTGGCCGCGTGCTCAAGGACGAAGCTATCGGCGACATAGCAACTCACGCCCCCACTACACCGGAGCGGCTTGCATCGCTACGCTCGCTGCCGCGGGGGTTCGAACGTTCCAAATGGGGTGCGGAAATAATCGAGGCCGTCAAGCGCGGGCTGACGCGGAATCCTTCGGAACTGCCCCGGCTCGCCAAGCCCCGTCAGGGTGTCAACGGCAGCGCCACAGTCGAACTTCTCAAAGTGCTGCTGCGCATGACGTCCGAGCAGCATGGAGTCGCGGCCAAGGTGATTGCGACTGTTGAGGACCTCGAACGCATCGCGCTTGACGATCGCGCCAACGTG
>Ga0126369_10000116_pt1 | contig 47078 bp, 58 predicted proteins | sample PanSoiMetaPlot_1_FD_109646 | JGI IMG/M metagenome (GOLD analysis project Ga0126369, IMG submission 109646) | Tropical forest soil microbial communities from Panama - MetaG Plot_1 | ecosystem: Environmental > Terrestrial > Soil > Tropical forest > Bulk soil | place: Panama | collected 2016-02-17
ACTGCGTGCGGATCGCGGGTAGCTCCCAGGTATCCCCGAGCGCCGCGCGCAGGTACGGCATCGCCTGGGCCTTGCTCAACCGCGCGCCCTGCCGCCAGAACGAATAAGCGAGCGCGGGCCGCACGGGCCGCACATACGGCAGCAGCGGCGGTGCATTCTTCAGGATCTGCATATCATCGCTCAGCACCGCTACGAAAAGCTCGGGACGCGCCGGCAGCATCGTCTGATTCAGCGTGATCCTGGCCTCGCGCGGCAGTTTCGAAGGATCCACGATATCGATGCGGCCCTCGTAGCGCGTGGCGGCCAGATACGGGCAGGTGATCAGCGCGAACTCGATGCACTCGCGGTGCCCGGGCAGATCCAGATACCACCCGTGCTCATCGAATGCGGAACGCGGCCCGCCCGCGAACCACCTGAACACGCCCAGGCGCTCGCCGCACAGCGGGCAGAGTTGCTCGACGAGCGCGCGGTAATATTTCCGATCATCGTTGACGGTGAAGAACGGCGTGCCATCGGTCCCGCGCACCACGTTCCAGGGTATCGGGTATCCGCGCGCGTCCCGCTCCAGGCGGGCGATGCGCGGCGGCATGAGTTTTATTACAGGGGTTTGCATACCGGACACTCGCTGGTTTCGCCCTCCGGAATCGGCCTCTTGCGTCCGCACCAGGGGCAGGTTTCATCGGCCTTGAGTAGCGCGACGGCCAGCCCGGGCACCTTGAAGAGGGCGCCTTCGATGCTGAACGCGCGGTTATGCGGCCAGCGCTCGCTGACGATATGCACGCCCTCGCGGGATCCGTAGATCGTGGCGGCGACTTCGCCATCGCGCACAACCTCGATGATGATCTCGTCGCGCCGATCCGGGTGGACGTGCGGCTGCTGGCGCACACGCAGGATGCTGCGTTGGCTCATGCTAAGTTCTCGTAACACGTCGGGCAGAACAACAGCCCGCCCGCCTCCGGAACGGCATCGCCCATGACTAGCGGCTCATGCCCGCATTCGAGCATCGCCTCGTGCATGTTCTCGATAAACGCAATCGGACGCTTCACCGACACCACCCGCCGCTGAAAGCGCGGGTCGCGGTATGCCGGATCGTCGCTGCGATATTGCTTGAAGGAGTCAGTCACTGGCCGCCCCTCCTTTTCGCTGCGCGTGGAATTCGGCCCACCGCTTCTTCTGTGCCGCGCCGATGCGTCTCCGCGCCGCTGGACTGAGAGCGCGCTTCGCGGGATGGGTGTCGTGCGCTGCGGGTTGGCCGAGCATCTTCGAAATCTTTTCGATGCTCGCCTGTATCCGGGCGCGTTCCAGTTGCATGCCCACCAGGGCCATCCGGAGTGGCTCTGTGTCGGTCTTCATTCGTTTCGATCCTTTCGGAGTAAGTCATCTAATCGCATCGGCCTCACCATGGCGCGCGGATCCGTGCCGATGCGCAGGGAGCGCTCATTGGGATCCGGCTCGTCGGGGAATTCAAACTCGATCATGTGGGGCGTGCCGAGCAGTTGCATCGTGTGTTTCTCGGCCAGCAGCGCGAGATCCTCCACGTCGCTCTCGACGTGCTCCTCGAATACGCGGCGGCCGTTCTTGAATCCGCGGATGATCAGTCTCACTGGAGCGCCTCGATCTCGTAGTGTCCGCCCGAAAAGGCTTCCACCCACGGCCCGAGCGGGTTGCCGTTGATTGCGCCGCGCAGCAGGAACATGGTGATGCCGTGCTCCGGGTGGATCGCCAATACATCGCCCACGGTGAAGGGCGGCTTGTCGGGGAAGCCCACCGCGATGCTGCGCTGGTTGTTGCTGATGATCAGCACCTTACCTGTGGCGCTGCGGTCCTGGTGGCCGTGCGGATAGACGAGTACCTGCTGCCCCTTGGTGAAGGTAACGTTCATATGCGCGCCTCTCCTCGCTCGTAGGCCGCGCGCGACGAGTACCAGCCGCGCATGGACTTGCCACCCCAGGCCTTCACCTTCTCATCCACATCCACGTAGTAAAACCCGTCGATGGGACACGTCACCGCCAACGAGCAGATCCCCACCACGCAGGTGCGCCCGCAGCCGGGGCACTCGCTGATGCTGGTGTCGCTCCAGATCAGCGTGCTCACGTTTCCCTCCATGCCGCGCCCGCCGCCGTTTCCGCCGCGATTTCGGTTAGCTCGAATTTTGCCAGCCGGATCTTTTTACCGAATTGCGCCGCCTGGATTTCCATCTGCGGTTTCAATCTCGCAATCTTGTGTAGATCGAAATCCATGGCAACCAGCGCGATGCAGCCCGCCGCCGTCATGCCCTGCTTCAGCCCGATGCGCCCGCTGCCGTACTCGTCCTCGCCCACCCAGGCGTAAAGCGCGAGTTTCTTCATCGCCGGGGTGCCCTCACTTCCCCCACGCGCGGGCAGGTAGTCCAGTCGATGGGCCTGCCGTCGATCTCCAGCTTGCACGGCGAGAACGCGTCCACAATCAGCGCGCACTGGTTTCCGCGCGAATCGAACAGAATAAACGGCGGGGCCTTGGCCGCGCGCGAGCGCGTCGGGTAAAACTGATGCCCATAAAACGGACAATTGGGTTGCTCCATTCGCTACTCCTCCCGCGCCAGCTGCGCGCGCATCTCCACCAACTCCTCCAGCACTTTTTTCGGATCGCGTCCGAATAGCTTCGTACGCGCCCGATCATCGATATCGGCCACCGCCACGAAGGTAACCTCGGGGCGCGCGTCGGGCTTCAACTCCTGGATGTACATGCAGGCGCGCTCGGGCGTCTGCGCGGTGGCATACCACGCATCGCTCAACTCGAGTAGGCCATCGCGCACGGCCCGGTGATGCACCGAGTGCGGGCCGTCGAGAACCTTCTCCTGCTCCTCGCGCGGCAGCTTGTTGAAGGCCGCAGTGGGTTTGAATAGATGAGTCCCCGTCACAAACACGATGGCGTCGGGTGGGCGCAGCGCGACGCACAGTTGCAAGATGCCGAAGCCGATATCCTTCCTGGCCCCGGAGTTCAGCCAGTCAGTACCGAGCGCGTTTACGATCTCGGCCTCGATCTTACTCATGCGGTGCACGCCCTCGCCCGCGTGGTAAGTTGCCACGAGGAAATTGAATTTGCCCTGCTCCTGATCGCGCTTCGCCATATTGAGCGCCTGGGCGGCGATGCCTTGCAGTTCGGGATCCGTCATGATCGGGAGCCTTTCAGAAACCGCGCCGTCATAGCTTGCTGGCGTTCGCATTCGTCCATGAACGCCTTGGCTACCTCCCGCGTGGCGAACCGCGTCGCGCCCACTTCCACATGCCAATCGCGCGAACGGCAGATGCCGCACCAGGGATTCATCAGTTTCTCGGCGACAGCGCATTGCGCCGCCGCGCGCAACTTTTCCCCGAGTTCCTTGGCGTCCTCCAGCGATTCATACTCCCCGTACGCGCCCAAGATGCAGTGCCGCTCGGGGCAGAGCAGTTGCGCGATATAGACTTTCATATCCAAGTCTCCACCAGCCGGGGATCGTCCCCGTGCTTCCTGCCTAAGTTCGTCAAGTTCGCCGGCAGCATCGCCCGCACCGAATCCAACGTTTGCCCGCGCGCGAAGGGTTCCCCGTTATCGATGGGCCTCACCGCGCCCCGCGCCGCCCGCCAGCGGCGGCACACGAATTCATGCGGGTAGTCGGAGGGGTGATCATAGATCGCGTAGAAGATCATCGTCCCTCCACGTTTGCGACCATGCGGGCCACGGCTTCCTTCACCCGCTCCCGCAGTTCCGCGCCTTTCAGATCGTCGCCTTCCACGATCTCGGCAGCGATCAGCCGCAACTGCGGCGGGATCGGTACGCCGCGCGCGGACACTACCAGGAGCGGTTTCGACATGAGCACGGCCAGCCCGATCTGTAGGGCTAGCGCGATGTCGGTACGGCCCGCGTGCAGGGCGATTACGCAAAAAACGCTGTCGCGGATTTTCGGCCCCACATCATCGGCCACGCTTTTCAAGAATTTCTCGATCTCCTCTTCCGTTATTTGCTTCATAGGCGCTATAAAAACGGCGGGCCGCCCAGGTATCGGGCTAACCCGCCAGTCCCCCTTTTGGATCGTCAGCGCTTAGGGCTTCACGCCGTCCGCGACAGCGGCATGACGTGTTCCCGGTGTTGCTTTTGTGGCGATAGCCCGTATGCTTCCGCGTCAAAATATCGTGTCAATGGCGCATCGGGATTCTGCCGGACAATGCTCGTCTGCTGGAACTCGTGCCACGCCTGCCGCCCGGCGCGGGTGATGTGAAACCCCCTGCCGGGACGGTACCGCTGCGCTTCCCAATCCTTCATGAAAAACTCGCTGCCGCGCTCGGCGAAGATCCGCAACATGGGGAATTGCCGATTTGAAAGGCGCGTCATCAGGCCACCGCCAGCCTAACGGAAGGCAAAGACGCGGCCCGCTTGGCAGCCATCGCCGCGCGCGCCTTGGCCGCGTTGGCCGCGAGCTTCCTGCGCGCCGCCACGGTTAGCGTTTTCCTGGGTTTGGGGGATGCCGCCGCCGCCCGTTCGCGGTTCTTGGCAGCGACTTTTCGCCGCCGCCGCATCTCGCGCTTGCGTTCGGCTGGATCGGCGGGCCAGTTGGACCCTCTGTTTAACTTACGTGCGGGGGGGGGGGCGATTACCTTAGCGGGTTCTTGCAGCCCGGCCAGCTGCGCTCGTAACTGATCTATCTGCCCTTGCATTAGATCGAGCATATGCTGCATTCCGGGGAGTAGCGCGGCCAGCCCCATTTGCGCATAGCGCGATGTTTCTGGATCGATCTTCATGTGATGTGTTCTCCAACGTTGATTTCTGCGGTGTCAAGTGGCCGAACGGCCACCGTACCCTTATGCTGGCCATTATAGTACTGCAAATTGGCACGGAGTCTACACATAGTTAACAGCGGAATGTACGGATACTCGCCACTGGATATATGCTGTGCGGGCCGCTGTCAGTTTTCCGTCAAGCGGCTTCGAAACACTCTCGAATCAACAGCGGCACGAAGCCCCAGGAGCGCATGGCGGCGAATTTGCCGCGCTTGAAGAGCGCCACCAGGGCGGCGTGAATCGTCCCGGCGTCGGCCCCGCCGCCCGCGTCCAGCACTTGCCGCAAAAGCGCATCGTCGGGCGCGCGCATGTGCGCCGCGTCAGCTAACTGCTTGAGAGAGTCCCGGATTAGTCCTACATCGTTGCACGCGTGCGGCCAAAAGTCCACGGGGCCGCTAGGAGCCTTCGGGCGCTCGGGGGTGCTGGTTAGCGGCGCGGAAGGGGCGTGAGCGGCCTTGGCGGCCCCAGGAATTCCAGGAAGCGGCAATTGCCGGGTGGCCCCGTTGGGCGACGCGGCGCGTTTTGGCGGGATGGGTTCGGGCCTAGGGATATGTCCCGTGGGGATCTTTCCGGGGCGCGTGTCCCGTGCCGGTGGCTGGCGCTTCGCGGCGGATCGCGGCGGCGCGGCAGCGCGTTGCGTTCGGCGCTTGGGCTTTTGCAGCACCGGCGGCGGCGCGTTTTCCACGGCTGCTTCCTTTCCCCCGAACCCCCTATCCTTGGACGCCGCCGCTCCGTCCCTTTCCATTACCCATTCCCCATTACCCACCGGGCTCGTCGAGGAAAAGGATGAGCCTTGGCTGTGCCTAGGCTGTGCTTTTGCGCGAGCACCTTTATTTATAGGGCGCGCAGCGGGTGGCGCGGGGATCTCGCTAGCGGCTTCGCGCTGGTGCGGATGCTGGTGTTTTTTCCACTTCGAAATCTGAATAAACCGCTCGCCGCCGCTCTCATACCTGTGGATAAAGCGCTTCGCGGCGAGCAATTCCAGCAGTTTATCCACATCTTTCCAACAGATTTCGTCCCACATCGGCATGGCTTCGGCCTTGATGCGCTTGGGGCGATCTTCCAGGCGGCCTTCGCGATCCGCGAGCATCCAGAGACTGGTAAAGAGAATGTAGGCGGGCATCCCCAACTCACAGAGATCCTCGTTCGTCATGATTCCGGGTTTGATGTAACGTGTCCTGGCTCTTGCCATGGGAACCTCGCTTGGTGTTCAGCGAGCCACGCCTTCAGCTGCTCGACGCTTTCCACAATCGCGATGGGAAGGTGGTAGCCTAGACGTAGTTCGATGTGTTTCTGGATTTGGCCCGGCGAGGGAGTCTCACCGGGCCTTTTGACTTCCAGGAGGAAGCCGGGGAATCGTTCGTGCAGCACCGAGTAATCCGGCGTGCCCTTGTCGGCACCGCGGATCCATCGCCGGCCGTCAGCGCTCTTGAATGTCCCGGTGTGGATGCGGATCGGTAGCCACTGGCGGAAGCGCAGGTAATCGAGACACGCAGCCTCGACATCGTTCTCCGATAGTTTGGGCGGTTTAGGATGACGTAGCCGAAACCCGCTCAATGTTGATTACCTCTACCTCGGGCGCGTGGGCGGCCAGGAAGCTCCGCAGCGCTGTCCATTCGGCGGGGCGCAGCTGCACCACGCCGCAAACGGTCCACTCCTCGCGCTTGATCATCAGGCGCGCGTAGACGCCGCCGAGCGGGGGCAGCGTCGTGTAGTATTCCAGGCGCAGGTTCAAGCGGGCACGCCCTCCATGAGCCTCTTCATTTCGATCCGGCAACCGGAGCAAATCCGGTTCATGGTGTCGTCATCGTCCAGTTGAACGGTGCCGCGCCGCTGGCGGCTGAGTGTCAGCGGAGTGCCGCAGAATCCCTTGTCGGTATTGAACATGAGCAGGTGGCGCTTGCCGTTGGCGTCCAGGTAGGTGACAAGCTCGCAATGGCCCTGGCGCACGCGGGCAAGGTATTCGCCCTGGGCGGCCAGGACCGCCGCGTCATTGCGGCGAATGGCGCACGCGGGGCAGGCGACAAGGTTATCGGGGATGGAATTGTGGCAGGTGGCGCAAAGCATAGGGACTCCAAAGCGAAACCGCCGCGCTGGAAAGTCCAGGCGCGGCGGTGGGTGAATCGGTGGGCGGGCGGGTGGTTCATGCCACCCGCGCCCGAATCGTTAGCGTGAAGAAACTGTTAACGGGAGGTTGCTCCTGTAAACAGTTTTCCACCCGGCGCAGCGGAATCCGTAGATCGATTTCCGCCTCGCCTTCTTTGTAGGTAACGCGGCTGACGGCCCGCTGCAGGATCTGCTGCCGTTCGCCGCGTTCTTCGGTAGTGAGCGCCAGCCGTATGGCCGTGAGCGCTTCGCCGTCCAGGCCCGCGTCCGATGACGGCGCCTTGGCTTCAAGCTCGCGGGACAACTCGCTGCGTTGCGCCCGCGTCTCGCGGATCTCGTCCGCGTAGAGTTGCTCGGTTTCGGGATCCTCGGCGTCGAGCGCCGCGCGCCGCGCCTTGAATTCCCGCTGCTTCAACTCCTCGATCCGCGCCTTCAACCGGGCAAGCTCCCGGGCGTTGGGCGCGGGCGATAGCTGCTTGCGGCGGGCGTTGACGGCCCGCGCGAGATCGCTATTGACGGCGGCGACCACCGCATCCCACACCGAGCCTTCGAGCGCACCGCCGCGCACGTGGGTCGCTCCGCAGATGTACTTGCCCGTGGCCCGGTCCCGATTGGCGCAAATGTAGCGCACGACTCCGCGATCCAACCAGCCGTTGCACCGCTTGCCGCAGGTGCCGCACCACAACAGCCCTTTGAGCAGGTAGCGATCCGAAGGCCGCCCGCCGAGCGAGTTGACGTTGCGCGCCACCTGATTGCTGACGCGCGCGAATACCTCGGCGTCTACGATGTCATCCACCTTCACCGCGATCCATTCCGACGCGGGCCGAACCTTGGCGCTGGTGCGGCGGCGGTGACGAATCTTTTCTGGCTTGCGGATCTTTTCTGGATTCGGTTCCACGGCTTGGCGCTTATTATAGTGCCACTCGCCGATGTACGTCCGGTTGCGCAGCATATTACTCAGTACCGCGCAATTCCAATTTGATCGGGGCGGCTTCACGGCTTCGGCGTTCAACGTCCGCAGGATCCCGCGCAGGCTTTTGCCCTTGGCGGCGAGCGCGAAAATGCGGCGTACGATGGCGGCCTGCTCGGGCACCACTACCAGCGCGTTGACGCCCTCGGCCTTGGTAACGAATCGGTACCCGTAGGGCGCGTGGCCCCCGTTGGGCTTGCCTTCGCGGATCTTCTGCAACGTGCAAATCCGCGAGCGCCATTTAATGTTTGCCTTCTCGTACTCGGCGATGGATAGCTTGACGTTGAGTTGCAGCATGAAGTTGGCGTCATCGCGGAAGCGCCCCAAGTCGCCGAATACCACATCGCCGCCCGCCGCTCGAATTTTGGCGATGAGCGCGCGGCCCCCTGGCAAGTCCCTGGCAAAACGATCCGTGTTCAAGAAGGTAACGGCCTTCGCCTTGCCCGCCTGCACCAGCCGCAGCGCCTGGGCAATCGCCGGGCGGCTCCAGTCGTCTCCCTCGAAACCGTCATCGAAAAGGATGAAACCCTCGGGGACGCGGAACCCTTCCCGGGCCGCGATCTCCTTGAGCATTTCGGCCTGGGCCTTCAGCGAGTACCCGTGCTTCGCCTGCTTATCTTCCAGGCTCACCCGCGCCACCGCGCAGCTGATCGGTTGATCCATCGGTGTCGGTGCCTTCATCGGGCGGCCCCTTTCGCTGTTTGCGCCGCCCGATTGCGAGCAGCAACTCCAACAGATCGGTTAGCCGCGCTTCGGCTTCCGGCCCGTCCGCCCCGCTCACCCGCTTTACCTCGACTGGCTTTTCGGCCATTGAGAATCTCACGCAACAGCACGCGTTGCGCTTCCACCTTTGCCAGCGCCCGCCGCGCCAGCATGTTGGCCGCCGCGTCCTGATCCTCGGTGAAACTGTTTTCCTGAATCGTTTTGCCTGCGGTGTCGCGGTAGATCAACCACCACACCCGCCCGCGTTTCTGGATACTGCCCATCCCGTACGGCAGGCCGCCCGGGTTCGTTTGTTTTTCTGTCATGAGAGCAAGTTAACATGGACTATGTTGAAGCAGGCGCTCCGGTGTCCTCCAGAACGGGATGCACGGTCGGAATGATTATGTCGTCACCCAAGCCCGCGCAGACCGCAATCGGTGCGACCCATTTCAAGATCAGTTTGCGGTCGGTGGGTTGCTCTTTGCTGAACTGCTCGCGGATTTGTTCCCAGACACTATCGCCTAGAAACACGGTGACTCTCCATTTTGGTTTTATAGGCGGCCAGTGCTTCATCGGCAATCTCGACTGCTTTAATCACGAGATCTCTGGCCAAATCCTCGGCTGCGGCGGTACTGCCGAGACTATACGTAAAAACCTTCACCCATATTTCGACTTCGCGATCATTCATTGCAGGCTACTCCTTGGCTGATTCCAGGAAGCGGATAACCTTCCCCTGCGAGCGCGCGTATTCAAGCTCGGCGCGCGTGCTCGGCCCCATGTAGCCGCCGCGATTCAGGAACAGAACCTCGTCGGCCAGATCGATCTTGCGCAGGTGCAGCTCGTCCAGCGCCGCCTTGCGCTCGGCTGTCACCTGCTGGTAAACCGCCGTCATCCCGCTGGCCTCGGATTCGGGATGAACGAACCAGCCCACCGAGAGAACGATTCTGCCGGCGAGTGTCTCTTTGTAGTTGGCCGTGATGTAGTCCCGCCAGAAGCGCGTCGACCCGCACAGGCAGACGATCACCGGGCGCGGCGGCGCGGCTTCCACCCGCCGCATCAGTTCCTCGTACTGCGCTGGCTCGCGCAGGATATTCGCCATCGCAAAGACGTGCTCGCCGATGTCGGCGTCGGGATCCTGCTCCCAGGCCATGGCCGCCAGGATCGGCCCCAGGCGCGCGGGATCGACGTAGCGGCTCATTGGTGCCCCCCGCCGAACTTCAACTCCAGCCCGTGGGACGCCATGATGCCTTCGAGGTTGAGCATCAGATTGGCGAAGGTGGGATTGTGGTCGTGGTGCAGCACCCAACACAGCACGTCCGCTGCCGCTGCGATCCGCACGCCCGCCCCAGGCGGCAGTTGGTTGCGCGCGTCGGCATCGAAGAGAAAGCCGACAAGAAGATCGTGGGCGCGCTGGAGTTCCTGCGGCTTGCGTACGTCGATGTTCATTCCGGCCTCGTGTCCTCGCCCGGGTTGAAGCCGAAGTTGCCCTGCATTTCGGCCAGCGTCATCGGCTCCTCGCGAATTGTCTCGTTGTTGTCGATCCTGATGATGCGCTTGAGGCCAGGGCGCGGGGTTTCGAGCAACGCCATGCACTCGACTTCCCGAAGCTCGAAACCGTTATTGATCTTCGTTGTCAGATCGGCAACCCGGCTATTAGCCGCTTTGATCGACGCCGCCAACGCGGCCATGGTCGTTGCCTTCTTGTCTCGAAGATCGAAGACCGTCTGCGCTTCGCGCGCCAGGGCCTCGCCAAGCTCCCGAATCTCCGTGGGCGAAAACGCGTACTTGATCGATTCAAATAATCGGTGCTCCATCACTTGTCTCCGTTTCTCTTGATCGGCAATGTTTCCAACGGGTGCAGCGCATCCTGCGGTACAAAGAAGTTCTTCTCGCCGCTTCCGTCCGGGTCGTTCAGCCACTCGGGCCGCTTTGCTTCATGGCCGTACAGCCAGCCGTGCAGACGGTAAACAGCGCACTCGTCGTTTAGATCGCGCGTCACGAGCAGGTACGGAAGATCGTCAGGATCGTTTGCTCGAACCCGCAGTTCGTACCTGTGTGACAGTCGCGTCTTCACCTGGACGCCGGCAACATCGGGCGCTCGAAACTGTCCGGTGCGGTTCAGGTAATACGCATCAATGTGCCGGGCCACCGCAATCTGGCCACAATGGCCCTCGATTGCATAGGTCCAAAAATTATCGATTCTCCCGGCAAACCCAGGCCGATGGTGTAGATTCTGCTTGCGCGATTGAAAATACTCGACGACCGCATCCCTTGCGGCCAGGTCAACTTCGTTCCAGTTCAAGACGATCTCAATCATTCAAGTGTTTCCTTCGGTTAGTGCGGCGCGGGTGCGCGTCAGGCCCCCCGCGCCGCTGTTCGTCTCATCCGTCATTTGTGCAGTCATCAGGAGTTAGTTCGTCTTGGTGTGCCCCTCCTTTCGTTGGATTTACGGCTGTTGGCCGCCGCCCTCGGCTTCGAATTGCCTCTCGGCGGCGGCGATGTCTTTGCGGCAGTTGGATTCGGCGCTGGCCCCGCTCGATGCGTTCACCCAATAGTTGGCTTCCAGGCCCGCGTTCACCATCAGGCCGCTCGGGAACTTGAGCCAGGGCACCAGATGATTCACGCTCACGCCGCCGCCCTCGCGGAACGCGGTGGGCGTGGCCTGCTCGATCTCGGGTTGCAGATCGCCGAGAATGCTGGCGAGTTCGCCTGCGGATTTGTCCGACAGGCAGTACACGGGATTTACCGGCGTCGTTTCGCCGTTGGCCTGGGTGGTTGCTACGTTGTGCCGGAACACGGGCTTGTACGTGTCGGCGGTGACGTTGGGATCGACTTCCAAACGATGTTTTAGATGTTCCGTCATGGGTTCTCCTTCAATTCACGCTGCCCTGGGTAACGATCTCGTGGGCCGTGCCATCGCCCGAGTCCTGCTGGCCGTAGTTGGAATCCCAGGCCATCCATTTGCCATCCGGACTCATCGCCACGCGCGGCTGATACCAGTAGGTGTCGCTGCCCATCGGCTGGCTGTGGTGGAAGCAATACTTCGTAACCGTGGTGGCCGTGGGCGCGAAGCTGATCGCGATGATCTGGCCCCCGAAGGGCGCGGGATCGGGCGTGTACCAGGACATCGCGCAGGCCTGGGCGCGCGTGGCGCAGCCCACGTGTCCATCCGGCCACGGGTACGAGCTACAGTAGCCGAGCACCATCAGATCCACACGGCGGTTGATCATCTCCCGGCCCTCGTAGACGGGCATCGCGGCTAACGTGCGCTCGCACGGGCCGTAGGTTCGATCCAGGCCCGTGACGATGTAGGGACGGCCGGCGATGCTTACCGCATCCGCGTGCGGGTTGCCGAAGCAGTTTTCGCCCGCTTCGCAATCGCCGTTGTCGTTGCCGTTATCTTGGAACCCTTGGCTATGTCCCATCTCGGGGCCGCGCGTCACGAACACCAGCCGCTGGTTCGCCTCGTCCACGCTCCACAGCGAGAGCGCGGGCAGCGCCATCAGCGCCACGTAGCGCTTGCCCGTGGGTGCGTCGATGTCGTACGCCATGGTGAAATCGATGTTGACGCCCAGGCCGTGGGGATCGGCCTCGGCGCTGGCGTAGTCGCCGCAGAAGGATTTCGCCCGCACCATATCCACCGCGCAGACGGCGTGCTCGGGTTCGCTCCAGATCGTCACCCACCCGTCGCCGCTGATGTGGGTGCTGCCGCCCGTGGCGATGGCGCGGGGCTGGCCTCGCGGCGTCGGCGGCTGATTCCGCATCATGCGGATCTTACTTAGGCGGCCCTTGAAGTTGAGCGCGGTGCGGCGGCTGCGCGTGGTGATGGTGTACTGCACCAGCTGCGTATCGGTGAAGTAATAGAAGATGTCGTCATTGGTGGGGTGCCACAGCGGGATCCGCACATTCGCCACCTGCACCATCGGGGCGGTGGGGTTCGCGGGGTTCAGAACGAAGAAGCCGTTACCGCCGTTGACGGCGATCCATTTATTAGTGGCGCTGTAGGGCGATGGCAGCGCGTAGCCGTGCAGGAACGTCGATCCGGTGAGCGCCGTCATGTGGCCGCCCAGGTTATGATCCGTCCACGTCTGCCCCTGCGTCGGCGGCGCGAACGCGGGCACGGTGCACAGCGTTCCTCCCGGGGTGCCGCCCGGGGCTGGCAGCGATGCGTAGGCGCAATCCTGCGGCGTGCCCGAGGTGCGGTAAGCGCTCACTGGCAGGGGCTTGTAGCTCGGCGCTGTGTCGGCAACGGTGACGGTGAGATGGGTAGGCGCGACGATCTGCGGCGGCGGCGCGGGCACGTTCGCGGTTACCCCTGCCGTGTGCGCGCGCTGGCTACCGAGCACGGCCTCCACCGAATAGCAGTAATCGCCTGGGGCGAGGTTGGGATCGGCGTACGTCTTCGCCGTCAGCCCGTGCGCGATGGCGTTCCACGGGGGATCCCCGGTCGGCGGGCACACGCCGCCAGCGCGGTAGACATCGTACGTGGTTGCGGGCGGGTTCGCGGTGTCCGCCCAGGTGAGCGTCGCAGTTTTTTGCGCGAGCGATGACGCGCAGAGCACCAATAGCAGAAGGCGCTTCATACTTCCCTCCGCGTGCCCGCGATTACCATACGCTCAATTTCGGTGAGATCCCACTGCGCGATAACAGCCCACAGGTTGCCGCCGATGTGCCGTAGCAACATCGGATCGACGGGCGGCGCGATGTCCCAACTTTCGACTTCCCACAGAACGGAATGCTTGGCGAGATCCAGGCCGCGCGGCGGGTAGACATCGGCGGGCACCAGCGGAACCATCGCCGTCCCTTCCTTGGGTTCGGCGGGCGGCTCCGTCTTCACGTCGGGCACGACGAACCGCAGGCCCGGGCTGCGCTGGCGGTCCCACCGTTGCTTGCGAGACTGAAACACCCATTCCATCGGGGCGTAGGGACCGCTTCGGCCCTGCTCCGTCCAGGCGCGGTTGTGGCGGCCAATGCGCCATGTCACGTGTTTCTGATCCGCCCGCGCGATGGCCAGCACGGGCCGCCCATCGGGACGCCAGCCGCAGGAGCGGATCGCTTCCACGGGATCGATTAACACCGCGCCCTTGGCAAGCTCCGCGTAGGCCGCTTCGATAGCCGAGAACTCCTCCTCGACGGCTGCGCTGTGGCGATCCGCCAGCCGCTGCCGATAGTGCGCGAGTTTCTCGCGCGCCTCCTGCGGCTTCATTTGGATTGTTGAAACGTTCATAGGCCCTCCCATCGGCTGCGCTCGTCCGAGCGCGCCGCGATCTTCATTGCCACTTCGAGCAACGTCTGGTAATCCACGGGGTATTTCTGCTGCGTGCCCTTCAACCGCAGCACCAGATACCCCGCGTGCAGTTCCACCACGATGGGCTTACGGCGGTAGAGCGTCCCCGTTTCGCGCGTGATGGGCTTGTTGGCGGTTACGGGCGTCATGGCTTGCGCTCCGGCGACGGCTCCACATCAGGCCCGCGTGTACGAGTCCCGTCCTTACCCCGGGCCTTGGCCGGAATGCAATCGTGCCCGCTCTTCTTCACATAGCGGTCGCAGCCCTTGCAGTAGACGCGGCAGAAATCGCACGGCACAAGCACGTCGTGAAGCTCGGGATCGATGTTCTCGATGCGTTGCCCCGTGCCGCCGCAATGGACACACTCGCCCTTCGGAATGTCCAGCGGCGGCTCGAACACCGTGCGCGGCCACAGGTGACCCTCGTGTTTGACAAATAAGCTCATTCGCTCACTCGGCGCTGTCGAGCAAGGTGCCCTGGCCGCCGCCCTCCCCTTCCTTCGCCTGGGCGAGGATTCGTTCCGTCAGGGTTGGCCGCGGCGCAGCGGACGATTCCGGCGCCTGGGCTTCCGGCAGCTGGCCCTGCACGTCGGGCGGCAGCATCTCGGGCGGGGCGTCGGCGGTGATCACGTCGAGGCGCTCCTCGCGCAGGATCCCGCCGCGCAGCACGTGGGGCACGTGGTATTTACGGACGCGCCCGATGGCCCGCCAGTAATACATGTCGCGCGGCCACGATTTGAAATTCCATTTCTCCGAGAGCGGGATCTGCTTGCCCTTCTCCCAGATCATGGCGTGGTCCGCGTCGCCCTCGGTGAAGGCCTCGCTTACCGGGTTACCCGTGCGATCCACTACGGGCTTATAAACGTTCGTCGCGGGATCCAGCTTCTTGAGCCACAGCGTGCACCCGGTGCAGCGCTTCCACGGCTTGCCCTTGTGGGTGACTTCTTCAAACTGCCACTCCACATCCCACCCGTACCCGGCCTGCTGCAGCTTGGCCGCGACGATATCGTTTTCGATGGCGGGCTTGCCGTTCGTGAAATAGATGTATCGGATGGAGTCAGCGGGGTTGAATCCCCAGGACCGCCCAATCTGGATCTTCGCCATGGCGGTGGCGATGCTTTGCTCGAGTGTTTGCCCGTTGATGTCATCGAACTTGCCGCTCATGGCGAACACCCGGGCCAGGCGTTGGTCCAGATCGAAGGCTTCGCGGGCCAGCTCGGCGTCCACCAGATTGCGGATGTACATGTCGCGGCGCTCGGTATCGGGCAGCGCCTTGAGCATGTCCAGCGTGATGCGCGGCGAAGGTTGCTTGGCCGGAATAGGATCCGGCGATGGTGCCGGCGCGCGGACGGCGGGCGCGGTTTCGGTTGGCTGCGGGGCGGCAGCGGGCGCTTCGGTAGTAGGTTGCATGATTACTTTTTCTCCTTGCGGAAGTTTTGGGCCTGGGGGCACGTGCTGAAGTGCGACAGGCCGCTCGGGTTATAGGGTGCGTTCTTCCCGGTGTTGTGCTGGATCCAATAGATCGATCCTCCACACCCCCGGCAGATCGACTGCGAGCCTACGTTCGTAACGAACGACGCCAGCAGCTTGCGCAGGTGAGCGTTCTCGGCGTTGAGGCGTTGAATCGTCGCGGCCGCCTGCTCGGACGGCTCCGAATCTTCCGGGCCTAAGCCAGCCCACCGCGCTTCCTCGGCGCTCATGCGGCGGCCTCGTCCTTGTTGCCGTCGCGCAGCGCATCGGCGTCCAGGCGGATCCGCCGATACCCGGGCTTGGTGTGGGTGTACTCGGCGAGTAACTCGGCGCGCTTGCCCTCGTCTTGGATGTGGTGGTAGAGCAGCGCAATCGCCATCGAGTGCCAATCCACCACCTGGGTATCCTTGGTCCGCCGCCACGTGAAGCGGCCAGCGGGCCACGTCAGCCCCTCCTTCTCGCCGATGGCAAACTTGAGACGGTTCTCCAGCTTGTCGCGCTCCGGATCCAACTCTTTCAACAGCAGGCGTAGCGCGGTGTAGTCATTGAGCACGGCGATCTCTTCCGGCGTGGCCTCGCGCATGTCGGGCCGCTTGTGGTGCGGGAAGGTAGCCTTCAGCCACCGCGCGCTGGCGTCGGAACCGCCGATGGGCGGCTGCTCGTTGCCCACCAGATAGCGGCGGTACCACTCCTCGGCTCGCGCCAGGATGATGCGCTCGACTTCGCGGTGCCGCTCGATAGTGTAGATGCGCGGCTCGCCCTCGCCCACCAGGGCGGCCACGTCCCACACGTCGTAATCGAGCGCCGCCATGTACCAGCGGCACTGCAGCTGCACCCGATCCGGGATCTCGTCGGCGGTGTCGCCCCACTTGCGGCGCTGATCCCAGAACACCAGCTTGGCGTCGACCCCGCGCTGCTCGCCCATGCAGAGCGCGTCGGGCGTGTAGATCATCCAGGGCCGCGACGGGTGACGCCGCGTTTCATCGCAGTACTCGACTTCGCGGCCCGTCACGTAGGTGTAGAGCGTCAGGATCCCTGGCTCCAGCGCCTTGCCCACCACCATGCGGATGGACGGCTTGAACGACTCGAAGCCTTCCTTCTTCTCCAGCCACAGGCTGAACTCGTCGCGCTCATCGTCGCAACCGAATAGCGGCCCGAGATCCGAACCGCTAATACCCTGCCGCCGTAGTTCGTGGTTCAACATGTTCTAAACCGTTCCCTTTCGATGTGTGCGCAATAGCGATCCGCACACGCTTCACAGGCCCAATAGCAATCGACAAAGCGCACACCGGGGGCTTCGCGGCAGAATTCGCAGCGGTGCAGCAGGCGCTCCTGGTGGGCTTGGTTGTTTTGTTCTTGCCGCAGCCGGGTGACTACGGCGCTGGCGTCTAGGCCGCCGCTGCCCGTTTGGGCTTGTTGGCCGCCGCGCGCGGGGGAACCCGCTTGGCCGGGACCGCCGCCTTGGGAGCGATCCGCTTGGAGGATGCGTTGCCCTCTTCTTCGCAGGGCGGCAGGTGGTGCATGATCAGTTCCGACAGAATCTTGCCTTGGGGGATGCAGGCGCATTCCATCTGGCCACGGCGCTCGCATTCCTGATTCAGTCGCAGCAGCGCCACCTGGGTAACCCTGGTGTTCACCCGCGAGAAAAAATGCTTATCGAATGGTTGCCGCATAAAGACAGACTCCTGGCGCGCGTTGTGCAACTCGGGATGTGGATGCGGGCTTCGGTTTCGCTCCCGCCGCGATTTGAATTATCGGAAATAGCGCGTTTCTGGATACAGACTATAATCCCGATTGCAAATTATCGTCAAGAGCCTAAACCGCTGAAGCGTCTCGCTTTAGACAGCGCTTTGACAGCGTTTTGACACCATTTAAGCAACTAGTAGGTGTAAACTATTTCCCATATTGAGAACGGCGGGCGCATGACGGGTAGGGCGTTCGCTTAGGGTAAATGTCTGAGTACCAAGCAGTAAGGGAGCGGCGACCGATCTTGAGCAGGCCCCGGGCGTAGTACGGCCCGCCGCACCCCCGCGACACGAACATGCAAAGGGTTGACAGTGAGAACGCACGAAAAATATTTTTCGATTGCTGCCAAAACTGTGCTGTAAATATCAAGTGGAGAAAATGCAGGCTCTCATCCGCGCACCACGCGAAAGGCTTCCTTCGATGGAACTAGACAAGACGACGATCCGCGCCGCGTGCGCCCAGACGATCCGCCTCCTGCGCGCGCGGCAAGGCTTAACCCAGGAAGGGTTGGCCTACAAGTCGGGCGTGGATCGGGGTTACATGGGCGCAATCGAGCGCGGACGCAACTGCCCCACGCTTGAAACCATCTTGCGCTTGCTCCCGACGCTCGCCATCACGTTCCCCGAGTTCGCGCTCGAATTCGATAAGCAGTACCGCAAGCTCGCCCGGGCCGCGAAGAAGAAATCCTAGAGCATTTTCCCAACGGTGGCTTCGACCGAGCCTTGCAATGCAGCATCGGTGATGGCCGCGCCATCGGTTTGCACCTGGGCGTCCATCACCGTGGGCGGTTGTGTTTGCATGGCCGTCGAGTCGGGGTTTTGCATGCACTGCTGCGCCCATCGCAGCCGCGTGTTGTGCGCGGAGGTGGTAGTGGGTTCGCCGACGATGGCGTCCGCGAACTTCAGACACGCCACCTTGATGCGGCCCCGGAATTGCGGATCAGTCATGAGAGCAGCGCTCTCTTCGTAAGTCATGATTAGGTTCTCCCTTCCAGTTGTCGGACTTTAGAACTTAGTTGCTGTACCGCCAGCACCAGTTGAAATAGGATCTCGTTCGGCTCGTAGTACAGGATGTCGGCTTCCTCATCGTCCACGCCGGGATGCAGCTTGGTGGGCAAGGAGTAGACGCATTTCGGGAGCACCTCCCGCAACTCCTGAGCGATGACAGCGACCGCACGCAAGCCCTCGCGGAATCCGGCGAGTCCGTTCCATTCGAATTCCACCGGCCGCAGCTGCTCGATGATCGGGATGCCGCCGACCAAGTCGACCACGTTGCGCTTCAGCCGCGCATCGGATGACGTGGAGAAGTAGACGGTGGTCCTGACGTTGGCGGGATCATCACCACCTTGCGCGATTGTGCTGCTTCCGTTGATGAAGTTGATGATGGCACGCGAGACGACTCCGCCGCCGTTAATCTGGATCTGGGTATACCCGCTGCCCCCCGCAGGTGCGCCGGTAATCTTGCCCCACGCCAGCGACGTAATCCATGCCGGGTCCGCATAGCTGCCCGCCGTGCTGACTGCGTTGGTGACGTTGGCCGCGCTGAGCGCCGTCCCGTTCACGCGGAACGCGCCGGTACAGTTGATGTCTCCAGCGGCATCGATGGCATAAGAAGGGCTCGTCTTCGACGTGCCGATGCCGAGACTGCCGTTCGATGCAACAGTAAACACTTGCCCGTTGCCGTTGGCAAAATTGATATTGCCTGTCCCGGCGAGAAGGTCCCAGTTCAGCGACGGTACTGCGAAGCGAATGCCGACACCGGCCCCGTTATTCCCGAGATGTAATAGCTGTGCTGGATTGCCAGTCGTGCCGATGGCAACGTTGCCGCCCACCGGATTCAGCAGCAGTGGATACGCCGCCGCCGCGCTGCTGTGACGGCCCTGCAAGTAGAGACAGTAAGGGCTGGATAACATCGCCCCGATTTCCAGTTCCGTTCCCACACTGCCCTGCACGGCTACAATGCCGTAACCGCTCAGGGTGGGATCGATGGATGGACCGAGCACGGTAAGACGCGCGGGAGTTGTCGCTGTTGCGATGCCCACGTTAGGGCCGTTGAACACCATGACCAAGCTATCAGTGCCTGCCTGACGCTCCACGAAGTGATGGCGAATGCCCGCGCCGTCCCATATTGTCTCCAGCTTCAGCACATACTGCGGATTATTGGTGCTCCACCACTGCGACTCGAATGTAGCTTGTCCGGTAAGTGTGGTAAGAACATCAAGCATAGCGGACGGACTCGTTGTCGCAATGCCGACCTTTCCGCCAGAAGTCAACACCATTTGTGGCGTGCCAGTATTGGGATCTATGCTTGCGCCGAATGTAAGTTGACCGCTTGCCACTCCCATTCCATAAGCCAACCCCCCGCCGTCGTAAGAGGAAACCTTGATGGGCTTTAGAGCGGTGCCGGTCGAAAGCACGCAAAGTGGATTCGACGTCGCGACACCGACGTTGCCGCCGAGCGGGTTCAACGCGAGTGCGTAGGCGTTTCCGTTGGCATTACTGGAACGAACCTGCATCCAGAATGCGTTGGGCGATGCAATCATATTGCCCATTGCAAGGGCCACGCCGGGACTCGTCGCTGCGACCTGAAAAACATCCGCCGCGTTGTAGGTCAACGAAGCATCAGTCTGCGCCGTGCCAACGATTGTCAGCCGTGCATTCGGCGATGTCAGCCCGATGCCGACATTGCCCGCTGGCGTGATCCGGATGCGCTCACCGACTGCACCCGCATTCCAGGTGTAGAAGATCAGCGCACCGGAATCGAGTGAGCCGTCCGTATTCGCGTTAATGGCCGCGATGCGCTTGTCGGTCGCCGCTAGGTTGTAGTTTGCAAATCCGATGGAACCGACCGTGCCAGGAGCAGAGTTGATGTTACCGACGAGATCCAACTCTCCAATCAGCGAACCCGCTGGCGTCGTCTTACCTACAACCAATCGTGCGCCGGTAGTGCCGCCAGTCGGCAGCACCGACATATCGTTGCCGATGCCTACGTTGCCGCCGTTGTAGTAGATCGCGCCCGCCGCGCCCGCGACCCAGTAGCCACCAGCCGGAGCCGCGCCCCACTTCACGCCGAGCGTCTGCGTCGAGTCCGCCACCAGGATCTGTCCATCCGTGCCCACGCCCAGGCGCGTAGTTGCGGAAGTGCCTCGCACGATGAGATCGCCCTTGGTGGTGGTGGGATCTGTCATGCCGCCGCCCGCGCCCGATGGAATCGCCCACGTCGCATCCTCGCGCAGGTAGCGCGTGGCTCCAGCCGCCGCGCCGGGATCGGGCACCATGCCCGTCGCGTGCGATCCACCGCTCGCACCCATCGGAACGCCGTTGAGCGTGACGCTCGCGGTGAGCGGCCCGCCACCACTCAGGCCCGTGCCCGCGATGACTTGGGTGGCGGTGCCCACCGCGCCTACCTGCGCTGCCGTGTAATCGCCCGCTTGCGCAACTACCGCTCCTTGGCGTCCAAACACGCTCGACACAGTTCCCACGGGTGCGGCCCACTTCACGCCGAGTCCGTTGGGAGCAGCGGAATCCAGGGTGAGCACCCACCCATCGGTAGCTACCGCAAGGCGCGTGAGCGCACTCGCGCTACGCACCAGGAGATCGCCCTTGGTGGTAGTTGGATCGGAGAGCATACCGGGGATCACGACGTTGGAGAGCGTCTGCCCGTTGCCGTCCACGGATGCGGACCACCGCTGCTGGCCCATCGTAATGAGGCCCGAAGCGCGGTTGATCTGGATCGCGGCCCCGAGATAGCTCCCCGCATCGTCGTAGCGGGCGATGACAAAGTTCGAGCCGGAATTGCCGCCGCTTTCAGCGATGGAATCCTTGCCCACTTTCCAGCGTGCGATCTGCTGGCCCGAGACTGTCTGATCGAGTTGGGTCACGCTCTGCCCATCGGCACCGGGCGTGATCTCGGCGGGCGAGGGGATGTACTGGAAGCCGCCCGATCCCGAGAGGATCACGTTGGAGAGCTTATGCCCGCCGCCGTTGACGTCGCCGCCCCAATTGCGGTCGTCGTTCGCCAGCGAGTTGAGCATGTCTGCCGTCAAGTAGTCTGACGGCGTGAGATCATTCCGCGACAGCCAAGCCATCGACCTTACCTCCCGGCCCGTTCACCAGCGCGGGCTTGAGATCGCCCTGCGGCGGATCGTCGGGCACCTCACACACAAGGTTCTTTCCTTCGATCCGCGCGTTGGTGAAGTTCTGGATACCGTTCTTCATCACCGCCGCCGCCACCAGGACCCGCTGCTTCTCCTGACTTGCAGTGAGTTGCTGGCGCACCGCTTCCAGATCGAGACTGAGCGCTCCGAATTGGGCGAGTAGCTTCTGCTGCTCCTGCTGCAACTGCTCGACGTGCTGTAGTTCATGTGGTTGTAGACTGAACGCTTTTCGTGCCATAAATCCTCCTATGCGATACCCGTTATGATCCCGCCGCGCACGGTGATCGTCTTGCCGTCCGCGCTGGTGAAGGTGCCCGAGACGCCAACCGCTACGCCGTAGATCCCGAAATCTTTTGCGTACACGGATTCGTTAGCCTGAAGCCCGCTGCCCCAGATGGCATTGTCGGCGCAGAGCGTGCCGTCGATGTACAGTTGCCCCGCGCGCACGGCCCCGGTGGTGGTGACATCTCCGCTCGTGTTTACACCGCCGCTGCCCACAAATTGGTTGCTGGTGTTGATCACCGTCGACCCACCGCCGCCAAGGTATTGGTTGCCGCGCACGTTGCCCGTAGTGTTCACGCCGCCAGGGCCGTTGAAGGTGCCGTTGTTATCGATGACAGCAAACCTATTCCAGATCGCGAAGTCCTTCGCGTACACCGATTCATTGGCTTGCAGGCCGCTCGTCCAGATGGCGCTCTGAGCGCAGAGCGTTCCACCTACGTAGAGTTGCGTGACGCGGCCCGCCGCGCAGGTAACATCGCCGCTGGTGTTCACGGCTGATCCGATAAACTGGCTCGCGTTGTTGATCACTTGCGTGGAGCCAACATAGAAACTGTTGTACGATCTCACGATGCCATTGGTAGCGACGCCGCCCTGGCCTACGAACGTCATGCTGGAATCGATCAGGAGCAGCCCCGCAACCGTCTTGAAGTTGCCGCGCACGTAGAGATCGCCCACCGGATCGAGATTGAAATTCATGTTGCCCGTTTCATCGCGCAGCGTCATGTAGGCGGCCCCGCTGTGCCCCGGCGTGTTGGTGCCATCGTCGCCCGAAGCGAGGATCACGTTGATCTGGCGGCTCGACGGGCTGTACAGCGTCAGCGAACCCCAGAAAGGCCCCGCGTCCGATCCGAAAGAGTTCCCGTTGAAAATCACCAGCGCGCCCAGGCGCCCGCTGGAATCGTTGAGCACGAGGCCCCGATCAATCAGGTTGATGCCCTGGGTAGTTCCAGTCTTGACGATCTTCATCCCGGGGAATTTCCAATACCGGGTATCGGCCACATTGCCGATGAAGCTGCCGTAGCCGTATTCGAGATGCACCGCGGCGTTGGTGGGGTTGTTGGCATCGGGATAGTTTGCAATGTAGTCGATGGTGAACTTATCGATGTTGCGCATCTGAACGGTAGCGCCCTGCACGCTGCTCACGTCAGTGCGCGCCAGCATCCGCCAGTCGGCGAACGTCGTGCCGCCGTAAGCGAACTCGCGGAACCAAGCGCCCTGGATGCTGCTCTCGGTGCCCGCTTGTCCCTGGCCCACGCGCGCGCCCATGCGGCCTACCTCGGTGTTGGTGTTGTCGCGGATCGAGATATAGGGATAGCGGCTTCCCGAAACGTCGAACCCGCCCACGATCACCACGCCGTTTACGTTGGCGTACAGCGGCGCGTTCGGCGGCCCGTCGCCGCCCACATAAAGCTCGGCGAACCACCCGCCGTAGATGCTGTGTCCCGATGGGTTATCCGGCGTGCCCGTTGCATCGTGCTCGCCCGCCCAGGCCCGCAGGACGTTGGAGGCGTTGTAGACGGCGATCTGCCCGTTCTGCTGGCCCGCGAAGTTAGGAGCGTTGGCTCCGGTGCCGCCGCCTACTCGTAGGATGCTACCGACGTAAATCTTCTGCGCTTGAATGATCTTCGCGGTGAAGAGTCCCCCGGTGTCCTGGGCGGGCCAATCGAACTCGCTCGGATCCCACCAGCCGCTTGGCAACCGCGACGCCTTGATGTCGCCCGTCATGGGCGTGAAGCTCACCGACACCACCGGGGTAACACCGGGCAGGATGGTGTTGCGGTGGCCCATCATGTCGCGCGAGACGAAGTAGAAATCGAACGGGCGCGCGCCCGGGGCGGGTTCCCAATCGGTGGTAAAGCTCGTCGCGCCCTTGGGCGGATCCCACCATGTGGCGTTAGCGAAATCGCTGCCGTACACGCGCGCGATGCTCATACCCCCGAAGCTGTTGTCGGTGGGATTCGTCCACCCGGTGATCTTGTGGCGCATCATCACCACGCCATCGCTGTTCAGTTGCTGCTCGGTGGTAACGGTGCCCGCGCCGCCCACGGGCGCGTATTCCTGGCCCGTGCCGCCGAGCGCGGGCGGCCCCAGGTTCCAGACTACGCTCGGCGTGCTCGGCCCTGGCGCGGCGGGATTGTCGCTCGGCTTGCCGTTCATGTCGACCGAGATCGCGACGATGGTCCACGCCTGGGAAACCTTCGGCCAGTCGATCAGTTGCAGCGTGAGCGAGTTGACGTTGCCCGTGGCTTGCCCCATCAGCCTGGGCGGGGTAACGCCCGTGCGGTAGAAGTAGACGCCGCCGAAGCGCGGCGATACCGGGTTCGTCCAATTAAGATCCGCCTTCGCCAGCAGCGTGCCGTCCGGTTGCCACTCGAAGCGATTATTGGACAGCGCCAGCCCCGTGATGTACGGCGCGCTCGCCTGCCCCGCTGGCGGGTAGACGACGGTAACATCCACGTACGGCGTCCACTCCTTGACGATGGTATTCACGCGGCCATCGATATCGACGCTCACGAAGTAGCAGCGGATCGTGGCCGTGGCCCCGGGGGTGTAGTCGGGCGAGAACCACGTATCGGGCTTCTTGGACTCGAGAAACGGCCCAATGGAGCGGATGCCGTTGGCATACTCGTAGACGATGCGGACGCCCCCGAAAGGCCGCATCCCGGGCGGCAGCGGGATCGCATCATCCGGCTCCGTCATGTCGAAATTGAAGTGATAGATCGGCCCGGTTGGGTTGTCCCAATCGGTAACCAGAATGACGGCCTGATCCTTCACGATCCAGGCGTACTCCTGGCCGCTGACGTACTGGCCTGCGGCAGCGGGGATCGGAACGGTGATGCTCGGAGTAGGGCCTGGTTTGTTGGCGCGGACCAGGGTGGCGTTGGCGATGTGGGCGAAGGCGAGACAGTAGACTCGCACCGTGCGCGCGGCTGGCTCGCCATCGAGCATGAACACGGCGGGCGAAACGAAGGAGTCATTCTCGCGGATCGGATTCCAGCGCCCCGAAAGCTGCGCCGATCCGTTGAGCGGGCGGCTGCCGTTAAGCGGTGGCTGCGCTCCGCTGCTGATGTCGGGATCTTCCAGGTAGACGCCCACGCCCCGGAAGTTCTCGGGATTCGCCGTGGCGTCCGGTACCCAGAACACCGACACCTCGAAGCGGCCATCGTAGATTTCACGCACCTCGGCGTGATCGATAGTGACGGGCGGGGCGTCGCTCGGCACGAACGGCGTATCGCCGCCCGTAGCCGTGGACATTTCGTAGATCCAGTTATTCACCGCCATGGTTTCATCCCGACGTAATCCGCAAACTGTTCGCGGGCGGAACGATTACCGACGTGTTGCCATCGAACATAGTCTCGCCCGCCGCCGCCAGGACGTGCACATCGAAGTCGCCCTCGGTGCCGTCATTGAAGATCAATAGGCCGCGCCCCGCGTAGACGTAGAGCGGGGGTAGTTGCACCGTGACGATGTTCGCCGACGTGTCGGCGCGTAGCGTGTGATCCGTCGCCAGCGCCTCCCACGGCCCCGGATCCGGCCCGATCTCGCGCACCGTGGGCGGCTGGCCGTAGATGTAGATTTCGCGAAACACCGCGTACTGCTCATCGGTAATGCGGCCTTGATCGTCCACCAGATACCCGGTTACCAGCGCCACCTTATCCGCAAGGTTCTCGACGCGCAGCCGAAGCTCGAAGGGGTTCCCCGAGCGCGGCGTCCATAGATCGCTGGTTTCGGTAAAGGTGTCGTAGTCGGCGGCTTCCACGATGACGATGGATTGCGCCGTGGGTACCGTGTCCCAGGCGGGCTGCACGGTGATGCGGATATTGGAATTCCCGGTCGCCATCCTGGTTTGTCCCTGGCCCGGGCCGCGCAGCACGCGCACCACGCGGCCCTGTTCTTCATCGGGGCGCAGGCCGTGGGTTGTGAACTGCTCGCGGGTGATCGGGTTGTCCCACATGGAATCCTCCACCCAATCGGATCCTGCGGCCGTGGCGATGCTCCGCACGATGAGCACGTCCCCCGGCTCCACGCTATCGGCGGGATCGGCGTAGACGCAATTTGGTGACACCGTGAAGGTGCCGCTCACCGAATCGAACGCGGTAACCGTGAAGTTCCACAGCGGCGCGGAGCCATCGCTGGCGTCCGCGAGCGCGCTTAGTATTCGGCCCACCCAATTGACGGGGCCGCCGTCCATCGTGCCCGCGCCGATGAAATCGTTGCATTGGATTTTATTGGGGGCGGTGATGCCCGTCACCAGGACGCCCGCGATCCCCGAGTGCCATACGTGCTTGGCGGCGATCCGCACGCGGCGGGCCGCGCCCTCGGGTAGCTCCTGCGTCATCGGCGAGATCGGCCCTGCAAAGTTGATCGTTGCGGGTAGCGCGGCTTCGACCGAACTTTGCAGGGCAATCTGCCTTCTATCGTTGCCTACGTAAAGATCGTACCCCGTCCAGGTTCCGGTTGGCGCGGGCAGGGTTTGAATGACGAGCTTCTGGTTCGTCAGCCCCGCAGGAATCCAGCGCCCGTTGAGATTGCTCGGCACGGCGGGCTGGCCCGTGGCGTCGTGCTGCGTAATCCCCACGTACACGGTTTGCGGCCCGGAGAGGGTACCGCCCGCCGCCAGGGTGACGCTGGCGATGCGCGGCTGCACCACTGCGGCGAACTGGTTGATCACCGCGTCGCCGCCCACCCAGATGGCAGGCTCCCAGATGCCGTCGCGGGCGATGTTATAGTCCTGCCACAGATCGAATTGGCGCTCCTTCGGATCTGGGTACAGCGGATCGCCGGCAAATGGCGCGACGTGGTTCGGCATCCACGCGAGGCCCGAAGGCGATTGCAGGACTTCCGGGGGCACTAGATCGGCGGGCACGTCGACCGGCTTACCATTCGGGTAGTTGTCGAGATCGTACATCGCATCCGTGGTCGCCGACGCGCGCAGATCGATCGAATAATCGGGATTGAGCGTCCACTGCTGCACGCGGCCCTCGCAGCGCCCCGTGGGCAACCGCGAATGATCCAGGCTGATGATGTCGCCCGCCTTGGTTTGCAGCGCAAGCAGCGTCGTCTGGAATTGCAGGTTACGAGCGTTGCGCTGCTCCGTCAGCCCGTACCCGCCCAACTCCTCGCGCAGCCGCGTGGTGATAATCCGCGCGCATTGGGATTTGTTGCTCACGCCTACGAAGTTGATCGTTGACGTAAGGTATTCCGGCGATTGGCCGCTGCCGATAAACCCGGCGTGATCGATGTCGTAAGTCGTGACGGTGTTGAGCGCCCAATCGAACTCCTCATCGCCGAACTCGCCCACCAGCCAGTTGAACCCGGGTTGCACCGGGCTGGCCTGCAAGCTCTTATAGAGAATGTTGGCGCGCGTGAAGGCGTTGCTGGTGGCGATGTCGGGCGGCCCGAGTACGCTCGAATCCCCGCGAATGCCGATCCATAGTTTGCCGTTTACGAAGGTGAAGAAGCCCAGGCAGCAGTTGAGAATCTCCTGGAGCCAATCCTTCAGCGGCTTCTTCTCCTTGAGCACGCCCCGGAAGGGGAATTGCCGCTCCTGGCCCGTGCCTACCAGCTTGTCGACCATGAGATCGCAGATGGCCGCCATCTTGATGGCCTGGGCGACATCGAAGTATTGCTCCATCATGGGCGCGGTGATGATGCTCTCGCTCGCCGGATTGCAGCGCAGCCCGATTCCCCGCAGGAATACGTTCACGGCTACCCAGACGGTGTTAGACAGCGCGGGGGTGTAGACGCGCGAGCCTGGGGCGGTCCACGTGTAGCCCGCGATCCCGCCGTCCACCGTCACCGTCATGACGCGATCTGCCACCGGGGCCAGCTGCAGGCCCGCCTGATCGGTGCGGCGGATCTCGGCGAACGCGAGGCCGCCCGCGTAGGTTGCGCCTGCGGGCACCACGCCCCAGGGCGCTTGATCCAGCCCGAAAAAATCGCCCGTGTTCGCGGGATCCGTTCCGGCGATGCCGCGCCACCCGCCGCCCCGGTAGGGATCATGCGGCGGCTGGTTGTCCAACTGGTGCCGCAGCAGGTTCGGATCGTAACCCGAGATCGGGCCTTCCCCGACGATGCCGAGCGCCGAGTAGTAATCGCTCTCGTCGCGGCCCATCGCCACGTCGCAGGTTATCTTCATCGGCTCGTCGGTGTAGATTTCCTGGATGGGCCGCTGATAGATGGTGTCCTGGGCAATCGAAACGCTGGTGATGGCGGAGCGCCCGAAGCCCCATACCCCGGTGGAATTGTCTTTGATGTGAACCGTCTGCGGCTGCGCCACCACGCCGCCGAAGGAATGCGGCACGCCGCGCGCCACGCAGGAATCGTAATCCTTGGGGCAGTCGGGATAGCTCGACGTGGATGGGCAGAAGCGGCCCTTATAGACTTTCCAGCAGGTGCGGCTGACGTTGCGCGACGGGTAGCCAAGCGCAAGTTCGAAGACTCCATCGCTCGCCGGCAGATTAAACTGGCCGCTCGAATCCATGGCCCAGGGCCGCGCGTACCCGCCCCACAACTGGATCAGATAGCCGCTGTTGACGTGGAATAGCCAGAAGGCAATCCGCGCGCGCAGCAGGTTTACCGAGTTGCCGTACTGCACGAATACATCGTCTGCGTTGCCAAAACTGAAGCTCGCGCTGTCGCTGGCCTCGCCGAGCGTCTGGGAGATCCCGCTCCAGTCGATTAGCCGCGGCAAGTACAACTGCTGCGGAATCCCGGGCGCGGAGAAGTTGCAGCGCTGGTTTGAAAGGTAAACGGGGTTGGAACCGTCGCGCGGATAGATGTTGATCAGCGGTACGATCTTCTGCACCTGGGCGGCCAGCGCCGCTGAGAGCGCGGTGTCGGGGAAGCGCTGCACGACGTTGGTAGCGATGTAGTTCGGCGTGGTGCTCGGAACTTCGAGCAGCGTCACCCCGGAAGTCGAAGCCAGCAGGCCCACCATTTGATCGATGGAGAGGTTGGGATTCTCGTAGCGCGCCGTCAGGAGACGGACGCCATCGGGGAACACGTGCGGATAAATGAACGATGCATACTGGCCCTGGGCCTGCTGCCAGTGCGCCTTCAGTGCATCGTACTCGCTGCAGGACAGCCGATCCTTCTGCACGCGAAAGCGCCTAGCCCCGCTGCCCAGGATGTAGCGCTGCTCCGTTTTCAACCCGGGTTGATCGAATACGTGAATCGCCACGGGCGGATCGAGGTCCGCGCCCGTGTGGTAGTCGCCCTGGAAGGGGAATTGAGAAATGAAGGGCGGATCGGGAATCGGAATGGTGCCCAGGTAATCCACTAGGCCACCTCCCGCAGCGCCAGGGAGACGCTGGAACGCCCGAGCATGATCTCTTCGCTCCACGGGCCATCGAACACCACCACGTAGCGGCCTATGGTTTGCGCGCCGCTTGAATCCCAGGTGAAGGGCGGCACCGTCTCCCGCAGGTTGTAGAAATAGAACGGATCGCCCCGGTGGGCGTTGAAGAAGTTAAAGAGCGCGGTGTACTGCGCCACGGTAACGGGCCGCGTGCACTTGAAGAAGTGGCGCGGGTTCTGCGCCAGGGCGGCCCGGTCGCTGCTGCCGTCCGGGTAGCTATTGACGAGCGCTTCGAGGCGCATCTCTTCCGTAAAGGCCGAGCACAGGCCGAAGGGCATTACATCGGTGGGGGCGGCAGGGGTTACATTACCCGGCAATGCGGCCCTCCTTGGGGTGAAATTCGGCAGACGATGCGCGGGCGCGGTGGGTACCCTGGGAGTGTATGGAAGGAAACGAACGTAACGACGCGCTGGCGGCCTTTGTGGTGCTCGGGATCCTGGCCCTGGGCGCTTTCTTCTTTGTGCGGGAAGCCAACAGGCCAGCGCCCATCAAGCGCGCGGCGGCCCCGGTGGCGGCCTCGGAGCGCATCGGTAGGGTGTACCGCGCGCGGTTCCAGTTTCTGATGCCGTGCGAACTAACCGCTGAGAACGTCGCCCTGGCCGAGCGGCTCACGCAAGAAGCGCTGCGCGCACCCACCGAAGAAACCGCCAGCGGGATTACTACCGCGATAGCGCTGAACCAAGTAGCGATGGTGCGCAAGGATGATCGGGTACGCGTTACCGACGAGCGCGAGGGCCTTTCGAAGTTTGCGAACCTCTCCCATCCCGAAATGCCGGAAGCCTGGGCTTCTCTGGAGTTTTTCATCGAGTCACCGTCATCGGCTCCGTCAGGGCGGAAGCCTGCGCCAGCCGCGAATCCCCTGCCCGCGCGGCCTGCGCGTTAGCCTGCGCCACCGTCCCCGGATTCCCCGAGATAACCTGCGTCACCCGGCCCTCGAAGAGATCCTGGGCCTGCTGCGGATTCAATTGCATGTAGACAGCGGGCGAACCATAAAGCTGGTTTGTCAGTTGCGATGTGGTGATCCCCGTGTAGGGGCTTGGCACCAGCTGCCCGCCCTGATACACGGGCTGAAGCTGCAAGCCGCCCGCTTGCGACTGCGCGAACGCCGCGGAATACATCGGGCGTGGCACGCCGCCCAGGCCCTGGCCCGTGGAGAGCGCGTATAGGCGAACGATGTCCTGCACGTCCTGGGAATAGATCCCAACCGAGACGCTGCCGCCGTAGCGCTGACTGATCACATCCGCAATTTGCTTCAGGATCCCCTTGTCTTTAATGTCTACGCTGTACACCCGCTTAATTTCGTCGTGCACGCGCTGCTGCATAGAGGGAATGCCCAACCGGATCAGGCCCGCGATCCCGCCCACCGCCGCGCCGATGGCCGCGCCCGCCAGGGTGCCCAGGCCCGGGAAGATGGCGGTACCGATGACGGCGCCTGCCAACGCCCCGCCGCCCGCGCTCATCGCCGCCCCGATCTTGCCCCCGCGCATCAAGCCCGCCGCCGCGATACCGATGCCCGCGCCGAGCAGCCCGCCGCCCAGGTAGGTTAGCCCGAGCGCGGGAACCATCCCGGCCAGCCCCACGCCCGCCAGCGCGCTGCCCGCGATCCCCTGCGCGCCCCCGCTGACGCCGCCGCGCTGGAAACCGGAGATCGCCAGCATGCTGCCCATGCCAAACGCCATCTGCATGGCCCCGGGCGATGTCAGGATCGCGCCCAAGCGCTCCTTGCCCGTGGCCGACGCCCAGGGAACCGTGTGCACGTTGCCGAAATCATCGATCCGGTTTACGGGCTGGCCGATGTTGAAGGTCCGTTGCAGGTTCTGCATGGAGCGCTGCAGGGACGCCCGCTGCTGCTGCGCCTGGGGCGCTGCGGCTGCTGCTACAGCGCCGCTGGTGTCGGCCCCGGAAGTCCACACCTTGCGGTTGTACTCGGCATCGTCCGCCATGCGGCCCGCGCTGCCCGTGGCTGACACCTGGGCCTCGGCTGCGGCCTGCTGCTGCGCTTGGCGGATTTGCGGCCCGACTACCGTATCCAGCATCCGATTGAGACTCAGCCCGCCGCCGCCCGTGTACGGTGCCATTAGGCCGCTGCCCACGCCGCCGCCGATAGGCAGCATCTCCGGTAACCCGGCCCCGCCCAGGCCTGCGGGTGAAGGCGGCTCGTAGATTCCCGTGATCCCGCGCTTGAACGTGTACGGCCCGTACCCGAACAGCGATGCAATGCCGGCCGCCAGTCGGCTGGTGACGATCTCTTTCATGGCGTTAAGAATCGCCGTCTTGAGTGCGTTACCGATGCTGGCCCACACGCTTTTGCTGCGATCCATCAAGGCGTCCCAAACCTTATCGAGCGCGCCCTTGACGCCTTCGTATACGCGCTTCTGCTCGGCGATGATGGCGTCGTTCGATTCCTTCCATAGCTGGATGCGGTCCAGGTTGATCTCCACGTTGGCCGCGTGCTCCAGTTGCGTGCGCGTGTGAACGAACTTCGCGTACTCTTCTTCGATGGATTGGGTAGCGCCAGGGTGCTGCTGCCGGAAGTATTCGTACTCGGCCCTGGCCGCCGCGATGCGGGCATCCCGCGTTCTCACGGTGGCGTCTACCTGCGCCTGATACATCTCCCGCATCTGCTGCAGGCGCGCGGGGAGGCTTTCGGGTTGCGCCGCGCCGAGTTGCGCCATCCGCATCTGCCGGGTTTGGTCGATGAAGTCGATTTCATCCTGCAGCCGCTCGTCGGCCTGCTGCTTGCGTTGCTGCTCCAGCAGCGCGTTGGCCCGGGCCTCGCTGTCGATGCGGTGGAGCGCCACCTTGTCATCGGCGAGCGCGTTCTCCTTGACGCGGTTCTCGTTGGCATCGTCCTGGAGCGCCTTGATCTTGCTCGCCAGATAGACGGCCTCGGCGATCCCGTGGGGCGTGACGGCGCGGATCCCCTCGATCTGCTTATCCGTCACCTGCTTGGTCGCTTCGTTTTTCAGGTAAGTCTGCTCGCGGATCTGGCGTTCCTCGGCGGCGGCTTCCAGGCGCAGCAGGGCCACGCGGCCCGCGAAGGTATCATCCGGTGTCACCTGGGCCTGGGCGACTTCGATGCGGCGTTGGATCGCGAGGGTTTCCTGGACCGCCTTCTCGTTTTCCTTCTTAAGCTCCTCGTGGCGCTTTTTTACCTCGGTGTCGATGTCTTCCAGGAACGCCTGCCGCACCATGGCGGCGGCCTTCTTCCCGCCCGCGACTACATCCCGGTAATGCTGCTCGTAGGCGTAGGTGAGCGCGGCGATGCTTTCCTTGCCGATGAGCAGGTTGCGGCGGCGCGACTCGTCCAGGAGATCGCTGGCCTTCTTGATGGCCTGCTCCCGCTTGGCCTCGTCCTCGGCGAGCAGGGCTTCCTCTTTCGCTTGCAGGCCCCGCATGGTGGCGATTAGTTTCGTCAAATCTTCCGTCGATTTGGCGAAGAACGAACCACCGCCCTGGAAGCCCACCTTCTGCTGGTTCGCGGCGCTCAACGTCCGCGCCAGATCCTCCGCTTGGTAGGCGAGCTTTGCCCGCGCGCGCTGGTCCCGGTACATCTGCGCGTTGGCATCGTCGCTGTCCGAAGCCGCGCCGCGCGCCGCCGTCACCAGCGCCCAGGCGGCGGCGATGGCCAGCAATTCCGGTAGGATCGGCAGGAGTACCGCCATCAGGCCCCCGGCTGCTCCGGTAAGCCCCGTCAGCCCCACACCGATGGCGTCCAGCCCGTTCACCACCACACCGGAAGTAATCACCTTGAAAGCGATACCGATCTCGCCTATGGCGGCGGCGGCCTTCATTGCGGCCGGAACGATCCATGTCAGCATTCCCGGCAGCGCGTTCCAGAGCAGCATCGCCGACGATACAGCCTTCGCCGCCACCGCCACCAGGAGCAGCGTTTCCGCCAGGGTGCGCAGCCATTCCGGCCACGATTGAAAGGCCCGCATTACATCCTGTACCGTGTCGAGCAATCCGCGCAGGGCCTTGACGACGGAGATCAACGCCGGGGTAAGCGTCGTCATCAGTTCCTCGGCGAGGCGCGCGGCATCGTTGCGCAGGAGATTGAATTGCGCGCTCGGCAATTGCTCCAGGCGCGCGGCCCCGGCCCCGGCGCTCTGCTGCTGCGCGAAGTCGAGGATGCTGCGTAGCACCGGGCGCGCGTTCAGCAAGCGGGTATCCTCGTAAAACTTCTGCGCGCTCACGTGTAGCTTGTCGAGCACCACCTGCACGGGTTGCAGCCCGATCTCGCGGAACGCCGTCAACTCCCTTCCGGTGATCTTCTGCTTCGTCCAGATGTTGGCGAAGGTTTCGGCGGCCCGCGTCAGCCCCGCTTGGCTCGCGCCCGCGTAGGCCGCCTGATCCGCGAGGATCTTCAAGGCGCGGCTGATCTCGCCGATGGGTACCCCCGCGTTCTTAAGCGCGTTGGCGTTGTTGGCAACATCTTGGAAGGCGAAGCCCGTCTGCTCGGCCACCTGCCGCAAGTTGTTCCAGGCGTCGATGCCATCCTTGACGTTGGCGAAGCCCAGGCGTACCCGGATCAGCTCGTCGCCCAACATGGCGACCTCGCGCACCACGTGGGCGATGCTCAGCCCGATCAGCGATTGCGCCAGGGAATCGATAGCCGTACGCGCCTGATCCACCGTGACGCTGAAACCCTTCACGCCCTGCGAGGCCTGCGCGGTGGCCTGATTCGATGTATTGGCGATGCTTTGGATGTTCTGGTTGAGCGTCGTGATGGCCGCGTTGGCGCTCTGGCTTTGGAAGTCTACCTGGATGTAGATTTGATTCGCGGCCATCTACTTGCCCCCGGGAGGTTTGCGAAGTTGCTCGGTTTCGTAGCGGGTGCGTTCATCCGCCAGTTGGCGCAGGAGCAGGAACACATGGTACGGGATCCGGCTGAGCGGGATCGTGATCCCCGCCTGAAGCGCGAAGTCGAGATCGATGACGACTGACATCAGACGGCCTCCAGGCGACGCCAAATAATCGCGTAGGCCCTGCGCCGGGCATCCCTCGCACGGCAAAGCGGAAGGCCCTGCGAGCGGCTCCGCGATCAGGACTTCCGGGCACTCCGGGGGGCTTGGACAAAGCTCCTTCTGCCGGAGCAGTCGATGGAATATAAAACGCGGTGACGGCTGCTCCGGCCAATCCCCGCCGCTTAAAAACTGGTGTCGTCATCGCTCGGCCCCAGGCGCTGCTCCACGAACTCGCTGGCGGCGCGCACGGCCTCGGCTTTATGCGGCCCGGGGATGGCGGCGGCGTAACCCTCGGCCTTGCCCTCGCACGCATCCCAGATGCGCGCGCCGCTCTCGGTGGAGTAGGCGATCTCCTGTTGGTTGAAGGGTAGCTCCACCAGACGGAACGACGCGGTACGGTTCTCGAGTATTTGATCGGCGGTGGGGACTTTCAAGCGGTGCACTACCTCGCCCCCCGGGACGTTCATCCGCACCGTGGCTTCGTTGCCTTCGATCTCCACGCCGAGCACGGTGCACTGCCCCAGGGCTTCGAGCACCATGCTGGCCTCGGCGGCGCTCAGCGGCGGCGTTCCGTTTATGCAGATCGCGCCATACAGCTTTAGATCCGGCTCGCCGGGTTTGGGCGGCTCGGTGAGGCTCTTGCCCCGGCCCAGGCGCCGTGTGATGAATTTGCGCGCGCGGCTACGGGCGTTCCATTCGGCATCCGTGGGAAAGCGAAGATGCAGCTTCCCGCCGATGCGTGCCGGCGCGTCGATGGTGATTTCTGCGTTTGTATCGAACATGCTTTTACGTCCTGAGAAGGTAAATGATCATCACGAAGGTTAGGCCGACGCACGCCCAATTGAGGCGCGGCAGCCGCACGCTTTGCGGCTCCACAATTCCGATCAGGAACGCCAGCAGGGCCAGAATCGCTAGGATGACGGTAAGCGGCATAAGGTGTCTCCTTACAGCCCGAGAATTCCATCCTTCTCGCAGGTGGCGCTCATGGTGATGATGTCGCCCGTGGGCGGCTTCAGGAACTTCACCGCGCAATTGATCGTGACGATGCCGTCCGCGTCGCCATTGGTGGCGGCGCTGATCACGGTACGCGGCGCGGTGATGGCCATGGCGTGCTTGTTCGGCCCCGCGCCGATCACCGCCCCGGAGAGCGTCACGGCCAGCGGGCCTTCGGTTTGGTTCATCAGGTTGTTGAACTCCGTCGATCCCTTCTGGGCGCGCGCTACGAAGTTGAGCGTCATCTCCCGATTGCCGTATTCCATGCGCCCGCGAATCGCGTAGTTGTTCTGGGTGCCGCTGCCCGGGTAGAAGCCGCTCGGCAGCCGTACGTTGTTATTCCAGCGGAACTCCATCGAGATGAAGCTCTGCGTGGTGATGTAGTCGATGCCGTTGATGGTGATTGTCGCCGACGCCGCGTTGAGAAAATGCTCCACGGTGACGGCGGGGAACACCAGCCCCGAAGGCGTAACTACTTTGCCCGTGCCCACGCAGTTACACGTGATGCGGCAGTTGGCGCGGCCCGGGCCGGATTCCATGGTGAGCGTGAAATCGTTCACCACCATCCCCACCAGGGCGCGGTCGACTACCGAATCGGGCGCGGCGCGGATCTGCTCGGCGAAGGTGAACGGCGGCAGGTTGATGCAATTGACGGCGGGATCGCTCGGGACCGCGTCGTATTTGTAACCCGTACCCGCTGCCGTTTTGGTGGCTTTGCCCGTGGCGAAGCAGAAGGCCCAGGCGAGGAACTCGCTGGACACGTATTTCTCAATCGCCACGGCCGTATCGATGGAAGTCGGAAACTGCTGGCTCGGGAACTCATCGCCCTTGCCGATGTCGTTGGCGTCATCCTCGGTTTGCGGCGTGACGACGGAGAGCGCTGGATTCGTCTTGGTAAGGCTCCAGATTTCGAGCGCGGTGTTTTCGGTGGGCAGATCGGGCTGCGGCTTGAAGCCGAAAGCGATCTTAGTTTCCCGGATGTTCGCGGGGCAGCTTCCCGAGCCTGTCTTGGGATCGCCCGTTTGAGTCGGCGGCGGTAGAGTGGCGGCGGCCATAACTTAGATGTCTCCTGTCTCCTTGGTTTCCGAGAGGATCTGGTAATAGTCCACGCCCTCCTCATCAGTGGGCCTGGAGATTTCCACGATGTTGGTCGGCAGCATCCCATCCAACACCGGGCAATAACGCCAGCGCTGGCCATCCCCGGGGACCGGGATGCCGTTCACGATGGCACGGATGATATCGAGCGGGCTTTCGTTGCGGAGCGCCTTCACGTAGAAGGCGTAGCGGTGGAGCCAGCCTTCCATTTCGCCCTGGGTGAGCACGCTCTCCAGCCACACCACCAGGACGCTGCCGGGTTTCATCTGATAGATCGCGGCGGCGAGTGCGTTCATGGTGGGGTTGCGGTCGATGTAAGCAATCACCGCAGCCGGATCCACCAATAGCGGCGGCAACTCCGGGATCGCGGCCAGCGTGTCGGCGAAGGCGTTTGTCAATGCGATCAGATCAACCAAGCGGCACCCAGGCCTTCTGCAACCATTGGCCGTACACGCCCTGGGTTGCCTTGAAAATGGCTATCTGATCGCTGCCCGCGAAGCCGATCATTTGATCGAACTTCTGCGCCTGCTGCGCATGTTGGCGCGGCCCGCGCGCGGTGTTCTCGGCGCGGATCTTCTGATCGTTGGCGCGGCGCAGCGTGAAGTTTTGGCTGAGTGCGCCCGTCATTTTGTTGTCGCGCGTGGGGCGCGAGACGCGGGTGTATTTCTTCTTGATGAACAGGTATTTTTTGCTGAGCGGTTTCGCCTGATTGCCCTCGGCGTTGATGGCTTGGCTCCAGCGCTTCTTCTGCTCCTTCACCATGGTTTCGCCGATCAGCGTAAGCTGCCCGTAGTCCAGGTTCGGCCCGCGCACGCGGCCCGATTTGGTTACCTTGACGTTCAGGCCGCTGCCGCCCGGTGCGGGGGTGAGCGGGGTGAGTCTAGCCACCGTCATCCTCCTGGAGCACCACGCGCGAGAAGCCGTAGGCCGTGGCGTCGATCCGCACCGCGTTGTAGGTGACGCCGTTCGCCGAGACGCCATCGCCCAGGCGCGGCCCCTGGGGGATGTCGCTGTTGCGCACCCAGATGTTGGAATACCGCCCCGGCGAGGTTTCCTCGTCCGCAGCGCCCTCCTTCCACACCACATCGATAGTGACCGCGCCCGCCGCGTCGTGATCGGGCCAGTAGTCGACCTCGGTGCCGAACTCGGTGAGCATCGTTGCCCACAGCATCGGCGCGTGGATTCCAATAAACGGATTGGCGGGCGCTCCCATCTGATTTCTCGTTGCGCCCCGAGCGCCTGGGTGCGGCATTTGCGGCGACTGACGCCGCCCCCAAGCGCTGAAGCGGTTTCCCCGATTGCGAGTCCCCACTCCAACCGGAGAAGCTGTTACAACACCCTGGCTTTGAAGCTGGCGTTGGGACGGTAGGGCACCACGAGCGGAGCGCTCTGCATCATGACGTAGCGCACGCTCGGATCCTCTTCCGTCCAGGACTTGACGAAGTACGGCATCGCCTGCAGGCCCGCCGCCTCATCGCGGATAGCTCCGTAGGCGCGCACGCCTTCCAGCTGCGGCCCGGTGAGAATCACCGTACCCGCCGGCAGAATCGGCTTCTCCAGGCCATCGGCGGGATCGACGTACCACGCCGAGTAAACCCAGATGTTGAAGCCGTCAATCGTTCCCATGTAGGTTCCGCCCTCGTTGAGTGGCGATTCGGCCCCGAGCGTCGGGGGCTGCGCCAGGGTGCGGAACAGATTCAGGCGGGCGGTAACTTTGGCGTTGGCCGAGAATACCGTCCATACATCGGTTGTCATGATCACGTCGCGCAGGGCCGCGCCCGTCGATTGCAACAGGGACATGGACCACGTTTCGAGATCGGCGAGCGGGTTGGCGTTGGCGGCGTCGCTCCACAGAGTTCCGGCCACGATGGTATTGCCAGCGGCGCGGCCGAAATCGACAACCACCGTGGGGTATTTGTCCCCCGCGATGGTGCTCTTGCCGGTCGTCAACACCTCGCCCGCCATCACTTCCATGCGGCGATTCAACATGTCGAGTTGATCCGTCATGTCTTGCGCGATGAGCGCCCGCAGGCGCTCCATGGGATTCAGAGAACCGCCGATCTGCTCACCGGGCGAGCGCTTGAGCGGGCGGTTCATGTCGAATACCCGCTTGTCCTTGATGTAAGCGGGTTTGAAGGTGGAAGTTACCCATCCCTGGCTCTGCACGATCTGGCCTTCCACCAGCGGCGAGACGAACGGGGCGAGACGGCGCTTCCCGGCCAGCGTGTCGAAGTGAATCTCCTCGCTGGTTTCGGTTTGGATGTTCGGAAAGAAGCGCTGTACCAGGAATTGCGGCGCGACATACAAGCTGGCGACAACCGCGCTTAGAACGTCTGTTGAAAAGAGATCGGCCATCTTCTAGCTCCTTAGTTCCGAATCGGGACCGCCTGTCGCCTGGGCGGCCCCGCTCGGGGTGATTACTTCTTGTTCGGCGGCTCGTGGTGGGGTGGCCGCGTGGGTGTCGTAGCAGTGGGCTTCGTGCCGCCGCCCGCGTGCTTCTCGTTCTCCTCCTTGGGCGGTTCGGTTTGGCCCGGTTGCACGCGCAAGGGAACCGGATGGGGATCCATCGACGTGTCCTTGGGCGGCGCTTCGCCCTCGGTTTCGCGCGGGACCGGCCCGGTGGCGGTGATGATCTCGGGCGCGTTGGGATCCTTGACGATGGCGGTGTCGTCGGCGCGGGTGCGTTCGGTTTCGAGCGCTGCGGGTTTAACCATGTTGCCGCCCGAGACTTCCACGCTCTCCAGTTGAATCCCGGCGTCGCGCAGCGCTTCGGTAACTGCGTCGTGCGCCATGGCGGCGGGCCACACCACGCCGCTGGCGGTGAATTGGCCGCCCACGTAGATGATGCAGGAAGCATCCGCCGCGGTGGAGTCGCAATCCTCGGCGAGGATGCAGTTGCAATTGACGGCGGCGGCGGGTGCGATCACCTTGGACGTAGCCAGATCGTACGAGAGAATCGTCCCGCGTACCTTCGCGCCGACGCCGCTCTTGAGAATCGCGCCGCGCGAGATGATGTCGTCACCCAGGATGAGGGGATCGACATAGGGAAAGGGTGTGCTCGAAAAACTTGCGAGTGCTTGTGCCATCGATAATTACTCCTTTGGAACGGTTTACGACGGGCGCTGGAGCAGGTGGCGCTGCGGCACGTGCCGCAGGATGGCCTGCGCTTCGGCGGCTACATCGTCTTTGCTGTTGGCGTCGCCCGGGGGAACCTTTGGATTCGGAACCTGGGCCATGGCGGCGGCCAGCGGGTTAGGCGCAGCGGCAGGCGCCGTAATCGGGGCGGCGGCCAGGATCTTGCGGGCCGTCTCCACGTCCTGATCGGTTTCGAGCGCCAGCATGCGGGCCAGCGATTCACGGCCCCGGGCTTCTTCCGAGTTGATGATCGCGGCGATGCGTTGCCGCTCGCTTGCCGTGGCCGCGGGTGCGGCAGGTGCGGCAATAGCGGCAGGTGGCGGGGGCGCGGGCGCAGCTGCTGGCGGCGCGGGCGCGGGGGTGGTTACGGGTGCCGGATTCGGTGGCTCCGGTTGGTTCGGCGGCATGATTCCCTCCTTGTGGGTGTTGGCTGCGGAAGTCGTAATCCGGGCCGCCGATGCCGGGGTGACGGCGTTTAAGTCGGCGATCAGCGGCTCGAAGGATCCAAGGGCGTCGGCCATTCCGGCCTCGATAGCGGCGCGCGCGGGCAGCACGCCGCCCTGGCCGAAGCGTTCGAGCACCGTGGCCGTGGTGACGTTGCGGAAGCTCGCCACACGGTCGATGAAGAGTTGCGCCAGGGCGTCCACCTGCTCCAGGATTTGAGCGCGGCCCTGCTCGGTACCGGGATCGGGACGCTTGCGGGGAGACTGGCTGCTCACGATCTCGTACCGCTTGACGCCCTGGCGCTGCTGCGCTTCCCGGTTGTCGGTGAGGGCTGCAACCACGCCGATGGAACCAAGAAAAGCGCTTTCGTTGACGACGATGCGGCTGGCGGCGCTCGCCAGCCAGTACCCCGCGCTCGCCGATAACCCGTCCACGTAAGCAATCACCGGCTTGGTGTCGTTCGCGGCGCGGATCATGTCCGCAAGCTCGTTGATGCCGTCCACCTGCCCGCCTGGGCTGTTGACGTTGAGCAAAATCTGGCGGACGGCGCGGGAATCGATGGCGGCCTGCAAGTCCTGCGAGAGCATCTCCACGGAACTCGCCCCGCTCAGCGCGGTGAACAGATTGGCGTACCGGAACAGCGGCCCTTCGATAGCCAGGATCGCCGTACTGCCGCGCATGGTAACGGAGTTGCCCTCGGCGTTATCGAGCGGGCGGCCTACGCGCGACGCCACGGCTTCGAGATCGGTATCGGCGCGGTTCTGTACCACGTCCAGGATGGTTTGAAGCTCCTGGGAGCGGATCGCCCAGGGTTGATCGAACAAGAGCGAAAGCACGCGGATGGGTTCGCGCTTCATGCGGCCTCCTGGCGCGCGCCCGGGGCAGCGGGCGGCGGCGCTTCTTCCTTCACCGGGGTAACCTTGGGCTGCAATAGCGGCGGCGGTTCCAGGTTCAGTTCCTTCATGCGGGCCTGCTCGATGGCGCGCTGCTCCAGCACCTCGTTCCAGTCCAGCCCCTGCTCCGCGCATTCGATTTCCAGCGTGGAGAGCATCCCCTGCATGCGCAGGATGGCGGCCTCGGCTTCCTTGGTGGGATCGATCCAGCCCCGGCCCGGGCCGATCCATTTCGCGCGCGCGTAGTATTGCTGCTGCGCGTAGTAGTCGGGCGCGTCTATCAGCCCGCTGTTCACGGCTTCTTCGAGCCACAGTTCGTAGACGGGCTGCGCCCAATGCATCGCCAACCAGGCCCGCCGCGTGATGAAGAAGCGCCACGCTTCGAGCAGGGCCGCCCTGGCGCTGGAATAGTTGGTTTTCGAGAAGTCCTTCAGGATTAGCTCGTAGGGCATCCCGACGGCGGTCCCGATCTGGCGCAGCACCGTCTCCACGAACGCGGGGAACGTCCCGGGCGGGCGCATTGGCGTAAACGGCGTGAGCTTGTCGCCCGGGTAGAGCGGGATGAAGGTGCCGCCCTCCAACTCCACGCGGTACTCGTTCTTGGCCGTCAGGTAATCTTTCGCGTTGCCGTTCATCATCTCGGCGATCCCGCCCGGATCCATGGGCGTCTCGATCACCCCGGCCACCAGGGCGTTGACGATTGAAGATTGAAGCTCGGTGCGCTGGTAGGCGTCCAGCATCCGAAACTGTTCGATTACCGGAGCCAGAATGGGCACGCCGCGATTCTGATCCACCCGCAATTTCTGGAAGGCGTGGATAACCCGCTTGCGGCCCCAGGTAGTCTCGGCGGGCACGCGCACCCAATTGATGGCGCTGCCGATGAACGGGGTATACACCAGGAAGGTGAGATTGTCGGGGATCTGCTGGATGTAGTAAGCGACGGGCCGCCCGTAATCGTCCAACTCGACGCCGCCGCGCAGGTTCTTGGTAAACCACAGCGTACTACCGGGGTTCACCAGCCGATCCGTATCGATCAGTTGCACGCAGGTACGGAACGGCGTGGCGGCACGCTCCAACCACATCGGCAGCGCCAGGGCTTCCCCGTTTTCGAGCACGCTGCGGAATACCAGCTGCGTCATGTCGTGGAACGACTGAACGCCGGCAGCATCGCACGATGTGCCGTCCGCCCAGGCTTTCCACAAGCTCTCGACGTTGCGGCTCCACTCCTCGCTCCAGTTGATGTCGCGTCCCAGGGCGCGGTAATCCGGGAACGGCGACAGGCGCAGCCCGATCCCGACTACGTTGTCATCGAGCGACTGGAAGCTGCCCGCCGCCACGCCGTTGTTTCGATCCAGATCGCGCGCGCGTGCGACCAGGGTGCCGAGATCCGGGATGACATCGATATCGGCGGGCGCGCGCACGGGCCACCAGTTCGCCAGCTGCTTGCGGCGGAAGCTCGCCCCGCTGTAAGCGGTGTCGTAATACTGCGCCTTCACCCGGCAATTCAAGACATCGCCAGTTTTACCTGGACTCTGCTTCATTGAACGGGATGAACCTGGAACCATCACGGCCACGCCTCCACGCTGATCGGTCTACGGCGCGCGCCGTAACCCGGGGGCGGCGTTCCGCCCGCGTCGATGCACGCCGCGGCGAGTTGGTCGATTAGCCGCTGCAAGTCGGCGAGGCTGCCCTTGGAATACTCGACGCGGCCCAATTGGGGGGTTTCGACCGAGACGACGTTCTGGCCCGCCATCATCAGGTACATCTGCGAGATGGCCTGGGCGCAGGCCGCGCACGGATCGGTAGGCAGTACGGCGTCGCGGGTTAGCGCCTCGCGTCTCTTGCCGCAGCAACTCATCGGCGATGTCCTTTCTTCGGCATAACCTAGTCCAGAAACGAATCCTTGCTTCGGAACGGCTTAAACTGCGGCATGGGCTTACCGTCATCGCGCGGCTTGCGCACGGCGCTCTCGGGCGCGGCCCGCTCGATGGTGAGCGACTCCTGGATATCGGCCCACTTGTCCTCAGTCCAGGTATCGATGCGCAGGCTGGCCGCCGCCGCGCTCGCATAAATCCGGCAGTCCAGGGCCTCGTTGCGCTCGCGGCGCTTCTCCCAGATGGTTCGCCGCAGGCCGCCGTGGGTGCGCGTCACCAGCTGCTCGGCGCAAAGCTGATCGAAATACTCCTTCGAGTATTCGGGGAAGTGGCAGAAGCCCACGGGCCATTTTTCCCCGGCTTGCAGATCGGGAACGCTGGTTTTTAGCCAGCGGTACAGTTGCTCCTTGGCGATGGAGACGTTGACGGGCCACAAGCGCACGCCGTATTTCAGGCGGCGGCCCATCGGCCCGATCTCGATTAGCTTAGGCGTGCCGAGCATCGCCGAGACGCGGCTGTCACCCTTCACGCCCAGGACGCGGTTCGGACTCATGCGGCGAACGAAATCGTACACCGCTGACGTATTGAACCCGGTATCCACCGCCAACCGCTGGATGCGCGCGGGCTGGCCGTACACCGTGGGGAAGTCCTCATCCATGAGCGCTTCGAGCTTCTGCCACACTTCCGGCTGGTTGGTGTCGCCCTCGATCACCCGGTAATCGACGCTCCAGCTTTGCTTGTCGCGGCCCCAAGCCACGATCTCGACTTCCAGGCGCTTCAGTTGCACATCGGCGCCTGCGGTGAGCATTAGGCCGCCCTGGGGCACGGTGCCGATCTGGTAATGCTCGCGGCGCTCGTACAGCCGATCCACTTCCGGCACTTCGCCCTCGTCCGTCCACGGCAGGCCCAGGATGGTGTTCCAAAAGACTTGGAGCTTCTCGCGATCCGTTCCGGCCTTCTCGTGCTTCTCTGCGATCTGCCCCCAACTCAGCCAGCCCACGGGCGAGTACAAGCTCGACAGGTGGAACCCCCGGATTTTCCCATCGGTGATCTGATCGGGCCGCCACTCGCCCCGGGGCAGCATCCAGTTCTTCGCGTGATCGAGGATCGAGCGCCCGCACTGCTCACACACGTAATGAGCTGCAGAGGGATTCTCCTTCGGCCAGCGCAGATTCTCGAAGCGCAGCACCTGCATGTGGACGCAGAAGGGGCACGGCACCCAGAAGCGGCACTGGTCGCTCGACTCGTAGAAGCGCTCGATGCGGCTGCGGCCGGAAACCACCGGGGTTGACGTGATCAGGATTTTGCGGCGCGCGTAGTTGGTGGTGCGCGCGATGGCCAGGTCGCACGGCTCGCCCTCGCCCTCGACATCCCCGGGGTAACCGTCCACTTCATCCAGGAACAGGTACCGGGCCGACATGGAGCGCAGGCCCTTGGCGCTGTTCGCGCCCACCAGCACCAGGATTCCTCCCGGAAATTCCTTCGCCAGCACGGTGTTACCGGAATCGCGGCTGCGGGCCTCGCGCACCAGCCCGCGCAGCGCCTCGGAATCTTCGATCAACGGGGCGATGCGCTGCTTGGAGTTGCGCTTCGCCATCTCGGTGGTGGGTTGCACGGCCATCATGGGGCCGGGGGCCATGTGGATGTTGTAGCCGATCCAATTATTCCCGGCCTCGGTTTTCCCGATCTGCGCGCCCGCCATGAGCACCACCATTTCGCAGCGCGACTGCGGCGAAAGGGCGTCCATGACATCGCGCAGGTAGGGCGTGCGCGACGTGCGCCACGGCCCTGGCTCGGGCGAGGAGCGCGTGGTAAGCACGCGGTGTTTATCGGCCCACTCGCTTACCCGCAGGTTCGCGTCGGGCCTTGCGCCCGCCGCTGCCGCCCTGGCGTAGATCGCCGCCGCATCGAGTTCGGTGGTGAAGTCGGCGCTCGGCGTCATCGTTTTCTCCGGGAGCGCGCGCAGGCGCCGATGTGGTTCAGCGTCTTGCCGGGCCGCTGGCAATGGGAACAGAAAAACTTGGGCGCGTGCGCGGCCATGTGGCGGATCCGCGATTCCGCCTGCCCGCGCGTTTCTCTCGGCGGCGGCGGTCCCACATCAGGCCAGCGTGTACGGATCCCGCCCTTATCCCTGGCTTGGCCGCCGATGTTCATCCCAACTTCCCCCCCGAGAACTCCTCCAGAACCGTCCGAAGCTCGGTTTCGATGATTTCGTGGACGAGGTTGGTGTCGGTTTCCGCCGCCAGCTGCGCGGCGATCCGCGTCGGCACGTTCAGGATGGCGTCGCGCAGCACGCGGAAGCGGTTGAAGGCGGCCACTTCCACATCGCGGCGCGAGATTAGCTTGCCCTGCTTCTCGTCGTGCTCCAGCTTCTTGAGCTTCGCGTCGTAGATTTCCTTAATCGTGCGGGCGTTGGCGAAGCTCATGCTCCCGGCCATTTTTTCCGGCTCGGCGAGCGCGGCGGCGGCGGAGTCGGCCTTGTGCCCGGCCCATCCGCCGCCGCCTCCCATCGCGGCCCCCGACGCTGAGCGGCGATGTTTCGGCCCATACCGCGCGTTGGCGTGGTTGGTGTTCTTTTCCCAATCGCGATCCGCCTTCTCGCTGTCGAGGCGGCCATCCGGCTCGCGGAAAATCCGCTGCCGCTCCACCGCGAACTGAACAGCCTTCAGATCGCACCCGCGATGGCGGGCGTATTCGCTCAAAGTCATCAACACAAAATCTAAGCGCTCTTGCGCTTCGGCAAGGGTTTAGGGGCGGGCTGCTTCTCGAGTAGCAATCGCTCCCGTTCCACTTGCGAGAAAACGGTGCCGCCCTCAGCGAGGATCGGCTGCTGCTTGGTATAGGCCGCCCACCGCTTCAGCGCCACGTCGCAATAACCCGGCACGATTTCAATCAGCCGCGCTTTGCGCCCCATGCGCTCGCAGGCGATCAGGGTGCTTCCGGCCCCGCCGAAGAAGTCCATCACGGTGTCGCCGCGCTTGGTGGAGTTCACCAGCAGCCGCTGCAGCAGTTCCACGGGTTTGGCCGTGGGGTGCTCGCGGTTGGCAACTGGCTTTGGTTCCATCAGCGCCGTGGATTGGGAGTTGTCGCCGTACCACACGTCCACCTCGTCTATCAGGTGTCCGTAGAAAATCGCTTCGTGCGCCTGCTTGTAACGGTTGAAGCTGAGCACGAAATGATTCTTGATCCACAGCAGATGGCATCGGATGAACAACCCCGCCTGGCGAAGGGAAGCTTCAAACATCGACTGATTGGCGAGGGCGTAGAAAACGTAGTACGAGGCGTCGGGCCGCATGTAAGCCCGGTAATTCGCAAAGGCCGGATCGATGAGCGCGCGGAAGTCGGCCTCGGGCAGCTTGTCGCCTTCGATGGCTTCCCGCTCCAGCGTCGGCCCGCCCCGGTAATCGACGTTGTACGGCGGATCCGTCAGCACCAGCTGCGCGCGCTCTCCCTTCATGACGCAGGCGACGTCGGGGGCCAGCCGCGCGTCCCCGCACAGCAGGCGGTGGTTGCCGAGCAGCCACAGATCCCCGGGCCGCGTCACGGCTTCCTCCACCAGCGGCGGCGCTTCGTCTGGATCCGTCTCGCCCTGCATGGCGTCCGCGGAATCATCGAGAATCGCTTCGAGTTCCTTGTCCGAGAACCCGATCACGTCGATATCGAAGTCGTCATCCTGGAGCGCCGTCAATTCGGCCCGCAAGAGCTCCTCATCCCATCCGGCGTTTTCGGCCAGCTTGTTGTCGGCGATGATGTACGCGCGGCGCTCGGCTTCCGTAAGGTGATCGAGCGGAATCACGGGCACTTCGCCAAGCCCCAGGTGAACCGCCGCGCGCAATCGCCCGTGGCCGGCAAGAATCCCGTCGTTCTGATCAACCAGAATCGGCTGCGTGAATCCAAATCGCACGATCGAATGCGCAATCTGGATAATTTGATCCTGCGTGTGGGTGCGGCTGTTGCGGTCGTAGGGAATAAGACGCCCCACCGGCCACATCTCGATGCGCGCGGCCATCGCGGGGGCGAGGCGCTCTGCCATTTGCGCCAATTATCACAGCGATGGATCGCCGCTGTCAAATTGTTCCACGTGAAATATCAGGTGGGAATACATACAGCATCAGCGGTTTGCATGGCCACCGCGGCGTCGACGGGCGCTTCGTGGGGGGAGAAAAGAAACGGCCCGCCATGCGCGGCGGGCCAGCGTGGGTAAACTATGTCCGCAGCGATTGTACGCCCGCCGCCGCGCGTTTGCAATGCGGGATGTGGGAGAAAAGATGTGGGAGAAGTGGGAGAAAAAAGTTGGGAGAACATCTACCAGCACGGGCCGCGACCGCTTATGCGCGGGCGCGACAAACTGGCCGTCCAAAATGCCGCACTGGCTCGCCCGGTGAGCCATCCGGAATCAACCGGAGTTGAATCCGCCGCAACCGTGGTTGAAACTGCATCGAATTGATGCAGAATTCATCAGAATCGCGCAAACCGCTGAAAATGAAGCGTTTTCAGCGCTATCGGTAGCCCATAGGTGCGGGCGGCAAGCCCGGCGGCGGCCTAATCGGCTGGAAGTACCTTTTTCTAAAAGAACTTACGCGCTTTTATCCCAAACACGCCCATCGCGGGCTGCGAATCGGGCCGTTTATCCTGTACACCTGCGGGGGTGGTAATCGCGTGTGGACCGCCCCGTGCTAAGCGCGCGCTGCAGGGGATAAACCTAAGCGCGCGATTGCGGCCCGTGGCGGCGTGGGCCGTGGCGGCGTGGCCGTGGGCCGTGGCGGCGTGGGCCGTGGCCGTGGCGGCGTGGCGGCGTGGCCG
>Ga0126369_10000119_pt1 | contig 46722 bp, 31 predicted proteins | sample PanSoiMetaPlot_1_FD_109646 | JGI IMG/M metagenome (GOLD analysis project Ga0126369, IMG submission 109646) | Tropical forest soil microbial communities from Panama - MetaG Plot_1 | ecosystem: Environmental > Terrestrial > Soil > Tropical forest > Bulk soil | place: Panama | collected 2016-02-17
AGCCGACGCGGGCTCCAATTGCTCGTCGGTCGGCGGCGGCGCCTGCTCAGGTACCTGGCCAGCGAGGACATTAGCCGCTACCGGGCGCTCATCGAGAAGCTCGGCTTGCGCCGCTAGGCCCGGCCAGGCGCCGCGCGGCTGCAGGAGCCCCGGTCACCCTGGGCCTAGGTCGCGGTCTGTGACCGCTGGATCGCCGGTGGTCAGCCGAAGGCGCTACATTGGTGTGCGGATGGGATGCGGTCGGCTCAGCCGCCCGCATCCGGCGTACCAAAAGGATAATATAGGGCAAACCCAACAGACCACGCAGGAAATGTAATACCACAAACGTCCCGCGGGCCCAGCCCGGAGTGCTCGGCATACCTCAGGGCCGGTCCTCGGTAGTGGTTCTCGGATCCGTGGCGGATCAGCATCCTCCGCAATCGATCCGAGGACTTCGATCGAAGACCGGTCGGCAGCCCGGCGTCCAGCGGAGCTGGACGCCGCGAGCATCCGCAGGCGGCGGGCAAGCGCGGGACCTCACCAAGGAGGTCTTACCCTATGGAGGGTAGCCAGGGGGATGTGCACATCGCCGAGGCCATTATCGACAATGGCGCATTCGGCGTGCACACAATCAGATTCGAGACGGGCCGCCTGGCCAAGCAGGCGTCCGGCTCCTCAGTCGTCTACCTCGACGACGAGACCATGGTCCTGTCCGCGACCACGGTGTCCAAGCATCCCAGGGAGAACCTGGACTTCTTCCCGCTCACCGTCGACGTGGAGGAGCGGATGTACGCGGCGGGCCGGATCCCCGGCTCATTCTTCCGCCGCGAGGGCCGGCCGTCTGAGGACGCGATCCTCACCTGCCGGCTGATTGACCGGCCGCTTCGGCCCTCATTTGTCAAGGGCTTGCGCAATGAAGTGCAGATCGTCGAGACGATCATGGCGCTGCACCCCGAGCATCTGTACGACGTGGTGGCGATCAACGCGGCCTCGTTGTCCACTCAGCTCGCGGGGATGCCGTTCGCGGGGCCCATCGGCGGGACGCGGGTCGCGCTGATCAAGGGTCAGTGGGTAGGATTCCCGACCCATCCGCAGCTCGAGGACGCCACCTTCGACATGGTGGTGGCGGGCCGGGTGCTCGAGGATGGCGACGTTGCGATCATGATGGTCGAGGCAGAGTCGACTCCGAGAACGCTGCGCCTGCTTGCCGATCCGGCCAGCGGTGCCGTAGGGCCGACCGAGGACGTGGTCGCGGCCGGGCTGGAGGCCGCCAAGCCGTTCATCAAGGTGCTGTGCGAGGCACAGCAGCAGATCGCGGCGCTGGCGGCCAAGGAGACCGCCGCATTCCCGACCTTCGCCGACTACGGCCAGGACGTCTATGACGCGCTGGCCGACGAGGCAACGGCCGAGCTGGCCGCAGCCCTGACCATCGGGGGCAAGCAGGAGCGCGGCGCTGAGACCGACCGGATCCAGGCGGCCGCGACCGAGCGCCTCGCCGCCAAGTTCGACGGCCGCGAAGGCGAGATCGCCGCGGCGTTCCGGTCTTTGACCAAGAAACTGGTCAGAGACCGCATCGTCGCCGACGGCGTCCGGATTGATGGCCGCGGTCTGGCCGACATCAGGCAGCTGTCCGCAGAGGCCGGGGTGCTACCACGAGTGCACGGCTCGGCGCTGTTCGAGCGGGGCGAGACTCAGGTGCTCGGCGTCACCACGCTGAATATGCTCCGCATGGAGCAGATGATCGACACCTTGAACCCCGAGCGCACCAAGCGCTACATGCACAACTACAACATGCCGCCGTACTCGACCGGCGAGACCGGCCGGGTCGGCTCGCCGAAGCGGCGCGAGATCGGGCATGGGGCGCTCGCCGAGCGGGCGCTGATCCCCGTTCTGCCCACACGCGAGGAATTCCCGTACGCGATCCGGCAGGTGAGCGAGGCGATCGGGTCGAACGGCTCGACGTCGATGGGATCGGTCTGCGCTTCCACGATGGCGCTGCTCGACGCCGGGGTGCCGCTGAAGGACATGGTCGCCGGCATCGCGATGGGCCTGATCCACGAGGGCGGCACCTACGTGACGCTGACCGACATCCTCGGCGCCGAGGACGCATTCGGCGATATGGACTTCAAGGTCGCGGGCACCAGCCAGATCATCACAGCGCTGCAGCTTGACACGAAGCTCGACGGGATCCCGGCATCGGTGCTGGCCGCCGCGCTGCTGCAGGCCAAGGACGCGCGGCTGACGATTCTCGGCGTCATGCGCGAGGCGATCTCCGCACCGGCCGACATGAGCGAGCACGCGCCGCGGATCATCACGATCAAGGTCCCCGTGGACAAGATCGGCGAGGTGATCGGCCCGAAGGGGAAGAAGATCAACGAGATCATCGCGATGACCGGTGCCGAGATCAACATCGAGGACGACGGCACGATCTACATCGGCGCGACCGACGGCACGTCGGCCGAGGCCGCCAGGTCGGCGATCAACGCTATCGCGAACCCGCACATTCCTGAGGTCGGCGAGCGCTTCCTCGGCACGGTAGTGAAGACGACCACGTTCGGCGCGTTCGTCTCGCTGCTGCCGGGTAAGGACGGCCTGCTGCACATCACGCAGATCCGCAAGCTGCATGGCGGGATGCGGATCGAGAACGTCGACGACGTGATCAAGGTTGGCGACAAGATCCAGGTGGAGATTCGTGAGGTGGACGACCGCGGCAAGCTGTCGCTCGTGCCCGTGGAAGTGGTCGAGCGCGAGGCGGCCGGCGAGGACCTGAGCGGCCGTGACGACCGTGGCGACCGTGGCGACCGCGGCGACCGCGGCGACCGCGGTTATGGTGACCGCCACCGGGGCGGTAGCCGCGGCGACCGCGGCCCGCGATCCGATCGGGGTGACCGGCCGGACCGGGGGGACCGCGGGGATCGCTTCCGCGACGGTGAGCGCGGTACCGGGGAGCACTTCCGCACCCGGCACCGCGACCGCGAGTCCGGCAACTCATGAGTGGCAGGCCCGAGGCGCGCAACGACAGCATGATGTCGGATGCGCGCGCAAACAGGACGGTAACTGAGCCGACCGGAGCCGTCGGCTTCGCGGACGGCGAGGATACGGTGCGCCGGACGGTGCTTCCCGGCGGGCTGCGCGTCATCACCGAGTCATTGCCCGCGGTCAGGTCGGCTTCGTTCGGCATCTGGGCAAACGTCGGCTCGCGCGATGAAGACGTGCGGCACGCGGGGGCGACGCACTACCTGGAGCACCTGCTGTTCAAGGGAACCCGGCGGCGCTCGGCCCTTGACATCTCCGCGGCGATCGACGCGGTCGGCGGTGAGCTGAACGCCTTCACGGCTAAGGAGTACACCTGCTACTACGCACGGGTGCTCGATGCTGACCTGCCGCTGGCGATCGACGTGCTGTCCGACATGGTCACCGGATCGCTGCTGGACGGGGCCGATGTGGACGCCGAGCGGGCGGTGATTCTCGAAGAGATCGCCATGACCGACGACGACCCGTCCGATACCGTGCACGAGGCGTTCGGTTGGCGGGTCTTCGGCGACACACCGCTCGGCCGGCCGATACTCGGAACCGCGGACTCGATCGCGAGCATTACCCGGGAGCAGATCGCCGAGCACTACGCGGCCAGGTACACGCCCGACAACCTTGTCGTCGCGGCCGCCGGGCGGATCGACCACGACGACGTCGTTGAGCTCACCAGGAAGTGCTTCAGCGACGTAGTGGACGAATCGGCCCGCCCCGCCCCGCCCAGGCTCGCGCCTGCTCCCGGGGCCGCCGGGGCGCACGGCACGGGCATCGGGGTGCGGCTAGTTTCCCGGCCGATCGAGCAGGCCAACCTGGTCCTCGGCTGTACCGGCCTGGCCAGGACCGATGACCGCAGGTTTGCGCTCGGGGTGCTGAACGCGGCGCTGGGCGGCGGCATGTCGTCGCGGTTGTTCCAGGAAATCAGGGAGAAGCGCAGCCTGGCGTACTCCGTCTACAGCTTCACGTCGCAGCACGCCGACACCGGGTTGTGGGGCATCTATGTCGGATGCACGCCCGCAAAGGCCGGTGACGTGCTCGCGATCTGCTTCGAGCAGGTCGCCAAGGTGTGCGACCACGGCCTCACCGATGCCGAGCTTGACCGCGGCAAGGGACAACTGCGCGGATCGATCGTGCTCGGCCTCGAAGACCCCGCCTCCCGCATGACCCGGCTTGGCAAGGCGGAGCTGGTATATCCCCGGCTTGAGCCGGTGGATGAAATCCTGGCCAGCATTGACGCCGTGACGCTTGACGATGTCCGCGACGTCGCCCGGTCGATACTGGCGCAACCCAAGGCGCTCGCCGTGGTGGGCCCGTACGAGGACGACGAACAGTTCGCGGCGGTCCTGCGGTGATCAGGGTCGGCGTGCTCGGCGCGCGCGGGCGGATGGGATCGGTCGTCTGCCAAGCGGTGCGCTCAGCCGCCGATCTCGAACTTGTCGCTGAGGTCGGATCGGGCGACCCGCTGGACGCGCTGGCCGGATGCGACGTGGCCGTCGACTTCACCAAGCCTGCTGCGGTCCTTGACAACCTGCGATGGTGCGTCGCCCACGGCACCGACCTGGTGATCGGGACCTCCGGGTTCGACGAGACCCGGCTGGCGGAGGCGCATGACATCATCGCGAGCGGCAGGGCCGGGGCAACGGGACCCAGGGTGCTGGTGGTGCCCAACTTCTCCGTCGGCGCCGTGCTGATGATGCGGTTCGCCGAGCAGGCGGCCAGGTTCTTCGAGTCCGCCGAGGTGATCGAGCTACATCATGCACGCAAAGCCGACGCGCCGTCTGGCACCGCGGTCCGGACGGCGACGATGATCGCGAACGCGCGGGCCGCCGCTGGGCTCGGACCGGGCCCAGACGCGACGGTCACCCAACTCGATGGAGCGCGAGGCGCGAATGCGGGCGGCGTGCACGTGCACTCGGTGCGCCTGCCGGGCCTGGTCGCGCACCAGGAGGTGCTGCTTGGCGGGCCCGGTGAGATCCTGACCATCCGCCATGACTCGCTGGACCGGGCGTCATTCATGCCCGGCGTCCTGGCTGCGGTCCGCGGCATCGGCACTTTGCAGCCTGGGCTGAGCGTGGGCCTGGACGGCCTGCTCGGCCTGGCCTAGATCCGACCAGATGTAGCTGGCCGGACGTAGCCTGCCGGCCGGGATATCATGCCCTGCTGACGGTCAGGTCGCGGAACAGCACGTGGTACCAGCCGCTGGTGCTGATGCCGGCATCGCCGGTCGCCCAGCGGTTGTCCGTGAGCGTGAGCACGACCCGGCCGTTGACCCTGGCCACGATCGTCGTGCCGACCGCGGTGAGGGACAGGCGATTCCAGCGCCCGACGCCCAGGCTCGCGCTCAGATGCCCGGTCTGCAGCGTGACGGCCGGGTTCTTGGCCTGGTTCTTGTGCCAGACCGCGTTCCTGAACAGTCGCCAGGCGCCCGACTGCGAGACGATGAACTGGTAGCCATGGAACTGCTGGGCCACGCCGTTGGCTCGCGGGTGATCGAATCTGGCTATCAGGCCGGCGCTCTGGTTCGCCGCCGTGAAGCGGATAGAGGCGGCGACGGTGTAATTGCGCCAGCTATTGTCGCCCACGACGGCATACGGGAACCGCGCGCCGGTCGGGTTCTGCCAGAAAACGGGAATGCCCACGGCGGTCTGCTCGAACACGCCAGCCGATGACGCGCCCGGTAGGTACTCGAAGGCCCCATCCTGCGCGCCCAGGTACGCGGGCTCGCCCGTGGGGTCGGGCTTGGCCCGGTAGGGCAGCGGCATGGGCTTGGGAGCCGGGGGGACCGCGGTGCCATGACCCTGGCCTGTGGAGGTCGTGAAAGAGATGATCGACGCCTTCGGGAGCTTGTAGGTGAAGGAGCCGCCGGTCAGGCGCACATCGCCGACGTGCTGGAACCACTTGGCGGGGTCTGTCGCCTTGATGTGGGTGACCCATACGTGGGCGACAGCGCGGGGCAGCCCGGGATCGACGTGCACGGTGATGGTCTGCGCCTTCGGGGCGTCGGTGGTCTGGGCAACCAGCGACCAGGCCGAGTGGTCGGGTGCCTCGTAGCTCGTGTAGGACCCGTAGGAGCCGCCGAACTTGCCGCTCGCCCCGACGATGTGGTGCCAGCCGGGCGCAGTGAACTGGGTCGTCTGGGCGATGACCCAGCTCATCAGGTTGACCTGGTACTGGCCGCTCCAGGGCTGGTCGGCGAAGACCAACCCGCGATCCTCCTCCGGCAGGAAGGCAGGCTCCGAGCCGAGCGTGGGCCACTCGATCAGCCCGGTCGCCCGGACCTGGATGAAGGCGTTGTCAATCGACCTGGTCATGGCCGCCACGCCGGTGTGCTGGCGTAGCGCGCCGATCTCCGACTCCCAGATGGCCTTTCCCGCGGTCTTGGCGGCCGGCGGGATCAGGCAGGTCTTGCCGGTCGCGGGATAGCGGCACAAGTTGTGATATCCGAGCACGCTGATGACAGAGGCGAAGGCCCGGTGGTTGGCTAGGAAGTTGGCCACGTCGCTGCCGTCCTCGTGCGCGAACGAGTCGACAGCCACGAGCTTGATGTAGCCGTAGCCCGCCGCGTCGAGCGCGTGGCGCAGCTTGATGAACCAGCCCATGACCTGAGTCGTGATGCCGTGCGGCAGGTGCTCGTTGTACCCGCCGAGGTAATTGACCCGGATATGGTTCGCGGTGGCGCAGTGCAGCCAGTCGAGCAGGTAGTTGATGTCGGTACCGGACCAGGCGGCGCCGGTCCAATGCGGGGCGTTCCACTGCAGCGCGTAGATCTGCAGCGCCGGGTTCAGCTTCTGCGCCTGCTGGGCGAGCCAGAACTCATAGCCGGCGTGGCAGTTAATGGCCCCGGCGGTGTGCTCCATGGACGGCTCGGCGCCGTCGGTGGCGTAGGCGTCGCCGCCGATCTCCAGCTTGAGGATTTGCAGATCCGCGCCGTAGCCGGGCTTGAACAAGTAGTCGAGTATCTGCTGGCGCTGCGCGGGCGGGTACTCGATGAGCAGGCGGCTGTTCCCGCCGCCGCCGCTGATGGCGCCGACGCCCTGAAATACGGCTCCGGCGCGGGCCCCGTCGAGTGTGATCTGGGTGGTGGGTGGTCCCGAGTGCGTGCTGCCCGAGATCGCCGCGGCGCCGATGCCGATCACGGCCACCGCGACCACGCCAGCGATCATGAAGGACCGGCTGCGCATAGGATCCGCTACTCCCTGCCCAGACTTGCCGCCCGTGCGGGGCGGTTCGGATGACGCCGCCCTGCTACCCCGGACTCGTCACGGGTAGTTTGCGACTGATTAGTCGATCTTAGGGCACCGTCCGGAGTGCTGAGACACGTATCGGGGAAAGCCAGCGTGCTCGCGGCTGCCCCCGGGCGCCAGCCTGGCCAGCGGCCCACGGGTGGTGCCGGACCGCGACTAGCCGCCCCCCGGGCGGGTACTACTGGCAAGCATGAGGCTCATCGGCAACGTCATCTGGCTGGTGCTCTCCGGGATCTGGCTGGCCATCGCTTACGTTGTGGCCGGCATCATCGCCTGCGTGCTGATCATCACGATCCCGCTCGGCATCGCGGCGTTCCGGATCGCGAGCTACGCGCTCTGGCCGTTCGGCCGTACGACGGTCCGCCGCGGGGGCGCTGGAGTCGGCTCGCTGATCGGAAACGTCATCTGGATCGTGCTGCTCGGCTGGGAGATCGCGCTGCTGCACCTGGTCACCGGGGTGGTGCTGTGCATCACCATCATCGGCATCCCGCTCGGCCTGGCGAACTTCAAGATGATCCCGATCTCTCTCGTGCCGCTCGGCGTTCAGATCGTGCCCGCCGACCGGTAAAGAAACTCCCGCCATTGCGAACGGCTTCCACAATGGCGGACGCCATTGTGGCTGTGGTGGGCCAGATCACCCGGTGACAGTCAGGTTCCTGAAGTCCACCCGGTACCAGCCGCTTGTGCTGATCCCGGCTATGCCGCGGCTGTAGGAGGGATCGGCGACCGATGCCACGACCGCCGAGTCGATCTTGGCCATTAGTTGTGAGCCGGTCGCTGTCAGGGTGAGGCCATGCCAGGTTCCCACGCCGAGCGAGGCGACCCGGCCGGACGCCAGGATGACCGGGGCTGCGAGCGGGTTGTCGAGCACGAGCTGCCAGGCGCCGTTGGACGCCGCGATGAACTGGTAGCCGGAGAAGTGCTCGGACTTCTCGAGGGTCGAGGGTCTGCGGTAGCGGCAGATCAGCCCGGCGCTCTGGCCCGGCGCGGTGAAGCGGACCTGGGCGAAGACGCGGTAGTTGGCCCAGTCCCGGCCGCCGACGACCGCGTACGGGAAGGGCGGGGCGTCCGGCGGTTGCCAGAAGACCGGGACTTGGTCGGCCAGCTGCGTGATCACGCCGCCGCGCGCATAGCCAAAGGCGCCGTCCTGCGCCGACAGGCCCCAGGCCTCACGCGAGGCGTCCGGCCTCGCGCGATATATCAGCGGCATGGGTGCCGGCCGCGGTCCTGCACGGCGGCTTCTGCCCTGGCCGGACGAGGTGGTGAAACTGTAGACGGAGCCGGGCCGGAGCACGTACCGCAGGATGCCGCGAGCCGGGCGCACATCCCGGCCGCGGACGAACCAGCGGGCGGGGTTGCGCGACCGCAAGTCCGTGCGCCACACGTGCACGACCGACCGCGCCAGACGTCGGCCGAGGTGAACGACGATGGCCTGCCGGTGCCCGGCCAAGGTGGTCTGCACCACCATGCTCCAGGTTGAGTGGTTGGGCGCGAGGTAGGAGACGTAGGTTCCCCAGCCCGTACCGCTCAGCTGCCCGGAGCCGCCGTCGAGGTATCGCCAGCCTGGCCGGGTGACCTGCGTGGTCTGGGCGATCGCCCAGGTCATCAGGTTCACCCGGTAGTGGCCGCTCCATGGCTGGTCGGCCCAGACCAGGCCGCGGCCCTGGGCGGGCAGGCCCGGTGGGAGCGATTCGAGCAGCGGCCACTCGATCAGGCACGTGATGCCAGACTCGATGAACGCCCGGTTGATGGACCTGACCATGGCAGCCGCGCCGCTCTGGGCGTTCATGTGACCGAGCTCGGCCTCGCAGACGGGCTTGCCGAGGGTCGCGGCGGCCTGGGGCACCGTGCACCTGATGCCGGTCGTCGGAAACGCACAGGAATCGTGGTAACCGAGGACGCCAACCGCGGCGCGGAACCTGGGATCGGCAACCAGATCGTCCGCGACATCCGCGCCGCTGGTGTTGATGACGGAATCGGCCGCGACGATCCGCACCGCGCGGTACCCGTGGGCGTCGAGGGCAGCGCGCAGGCTCTCGAACCAGCCTGGCCCGCCGGAGCCGACGCCATCGCCGTGCTCGTTCCAGCCCCCGATGTAGTTGATGGCCAGGTGCTGCGCCCGCGCGCAGTTCAGCCAGTCGAGCACATACCTGATGTCGGCGGCCGTCCAGATGGTCGGCCCGCTGGAGCCGTCCGACGGGCTGGACACCCAGCCAGGGGCCGTCCACTGCAGGCCGTAGAGCTTGATGGCGGGGTTGAGCCTGCGAGCCTGCCGTGCGAGCCAGAACTCGTAACCCGTGGCGCAGTCGATGTGCCCCCGCGAGTGCTCCACCGAGGGTTCCGACCCATCCGTGGAGTTGGCGTCACCGCCGATCTCGAGTTTGAGTATCTGCAGGCTAGCCCCATAGCCGGGCTTGAACAGGTAGTCAAGGACCTGGGCGCGCTGCTTGGGCGGGTAGTCGATGAGCAGCCTGCTGTTCCCGCCGCCGCCGCTGATAGCGCCGATGCCACGGAACACGGGTCCCCGGTCCGCTGCGCTGAGCCAGATGACCGTGCTGTGGATGCGGGGATGTGGGCCGTGCGGCATCCCTGGGGTCGTCGCCGGCCAGATGGTGAGCGCAGCAGCCGCGAGGGCGGCCGCCGCCCGCGGTGACCCGCCCCCCGCTGTCATCAGCTAGTGAGCTGCAGGTTGGAGAACTGGACCGGGTACCAGCCACCGGCGCTGATCCCGGCGATGCCCGTGCCCAGGGTGCTGTCGGTGACGCTGACGACCTGGCTTCCGTTGACGCTGCCGATCAGCATCGCGCCGTGTACCGACAAGGACAGGTCGAACGACGAGGTCACGCTCGAGGGCGAGCAGGTGCCGAGCGCTACCGGAGCCATGCCGACCCGCTCGAGGAACAGGCCGCAGGTTCCGTCGCCGTGGACGATGAACTGGTAGCCGTTGAAGCCAAGACCGCCGCCGTCGGTCTTGGGGTGACTGAACCTGGCGATCAGGCCCGCGCTATGGCTGGTGGCATCCAGGGTCACCGACGCGGACACGGTGTAGTCGCTGAGACTGCCGTCGCCGAGCACCGCGTAGGGGAAGCGGGCCGCTGAGGTGCTCTGCCAGAACACCGGCCTGCCGACTGCGGTCTGCTCGAACGTAGTCGTGCTACTCGGCAGATACTCGAAGGCACCGTCTTGAGGCGCCAGGTACCTGGGCTCGTTCGAGGCGTCGGGCAGCGCGGTGTAGGGCAGCAGCATCGGTCGCGGCGCCGGGGACGGGCCCGCCCGGGCCAGCTGATCGTCGACGGTGGTGAAGGTGTAGATGCGGCCGGGGTTGAGCGTGTACCCGAAGGTGCCTGCCCTGGGATGCACGTCGGCCAGCCGCACGAGCCAGTCGGCGCGGCGCGGCGAGCCGATGGTCGTGCTCCACACGCGCACAGTCCGGTGCGGCAGACCGCCGGCCAGGTGCACGGTGATGGTCTGCGCCCGCGGCGCGGTGGAGGTCTGGGCCACCATCGTCCATTCGGTCCGGCCGCGAGCTTCGTAGCTGACGTAGGAGCCGTATCCGCCTCCGAACTCGCTGCTGGCGCCGCGCACGTGCACCCAGCCCGCCTTGGTGAAGGCGGCTGTCTGGGCCAGGATCCAGGTCATCTCGTTGACCTGGTAGTGGCCGCTCCACGGCTGGTCGGCGGTGACCAGACCGCGGCCTTCGAGCGGCAGGTCGGCCGGGATGGAGCTGACCAGCGGCCAGGACATCAACCCGGTCGCGCCAACCTTGATGTAGGCGTCGTTGAGCGTGCGCGCCGTCGCCGCGACCGCGCCGGGGGCCTGGCGCAGCGCCCCGAACTCCGATACCCAGATCGGCTTGCCCGACCTACGGGCGGCGGCCGGCACCAGGCACACATTGCCGATCACCGGGTAACGGCACAGGTTGTGGTAGCCGAGCACGCCGATGGCGGCGCGGAAGGCCGGGTGCGCGGCGAGGTAGTTGGAGACGTCGGAGCCGTTCTCGTGGGCGAACGAGTCCACTCCGACGATCTTGACCCGGCGGTATCCGTGCGCGTTGAGCGCGGAACGCAGGTGCTCGAACCAGGTGATCACGTGCGGCGTGATGCCCTGCGGGAGGTGCTCGTTCCAGGCGCCGATGTAATTGATGCGCAGGTGGTTCTTCGCCGCGCAGCCAAGCCAGTCGATCAGGTACTTGATGTCGTTGGTGGTCCAGGCGTTCTGGCCGCCGTTGCCGACCCAACCGGGCGCGTTCCACTGCAGCCCGTAGAGCTGGATGGCTGGGTCGAGCGCCCGCGCCTGTTTTGCCAGCCAGAACTCGTAACCCGCGGTGCAGTCGAGCTGGCCGCCCGAATGCTCCACGGAGGGCTCCGCGCCATCGGTGGCGTAGGCGTCGCCGCCGATCTCCAGCTTCAGGATCTGCACGCTGGCGCCATAGCCGGGCTTGAACAGGTAGTCGAGTATCTGCTGGCGCTGCGAGGCCGGGTAGTCGATGAGCAGTCGGCTGTTCCCGCCGCCGCCGCTGATCGCACCGACGCCCTGGAACGCGGGTCCCTGCGCAGCACCGTTGATCGTGATGTTTGTGTGGTGCAGCGCCACGGCTCGGCCGCCCGATGTCGCGGCGAGGGACGTGGCCGGCGTAGCCGCGATCAGGCCCGCGAGCAGGCCGGCGAGCAGGGCGATGGCCGCGCCGCGGGCAGCGCGGCGTCGCAGGAGCATGACTAGGAACACTACGCGAGATGACCCGGTCAAGTTGTGAGAATTCGCCCATCCCAGCGACGGCCGGCGCCAGCCTGGCTCAGCGGGTCACCGCCAGGCCGCGGAAAAGCACCTGGTACCAGCCCCCGGCATAGATGCCGGCGACGCCGAACCGGTCGGCCTTGCTGACCAGGCGCACCACTGTCGTGCCATCGACGCGGGCCGCGATCACCTTGCCGTGAGCCGACAGGGTCAGCGTGTGCCAGCGGCCGGTACCCAGTTGGCCGACATGGCCGGTGGCCAGGGTGAGCGCTCCATGGCTGATCCGGTTGCGGATAAGACGCCAGGTCCCCGATGCCGAGACGGTGAACATGTAACCGCGGAATTCCTCGACCGGCTGCCGGAACGACGGCCGGTCATACCTGGCGATCAGTCCGGCGCTCTGCCTGATGCCCGTGAACTTGACCTGAGCGGACACGGTGTAGTCGCGCCAGGTGGCGCCGCCGACCACCGCGTACGGGAAGCGAGCGGGCTGCGTGGGCTTGGGCGGCTGCCAGAAGTCGGGCGTTCCTCGCGCGGTCTGCGCCAGGACCGGGGAGCTGCCCGGCAGGTATTCGAACGCTCCGTCCATGGTGCCCAGCCCCCATGCCTGCCCTGACTGGTCCGGGAAAGCACGATAGGGCAGTGGCATTGCCGCCGAGCGCGGCGGCCTGGGAGCAACGGCCGCTGAGGAGGAGGCAGAGCTGGCCAGGACTCCCTTGGACTGGCCGGCCGTGCTGGTGAACGTGTAGACGTAGCCGGAGTCAAGCACGTACCTGAACGCGCCCGCGCGCGGATGCACGTCAGCGCGGCGGGCGAACCACTGCCGGGGACGGCCGTTCACTTTGGTCGACCACACGTGAACTACCTGGCTCGGCAGGCCGCCGCCGAGGTGCACCGTGATGGCCTGCGGCGCGTGGGCGTCGCTTGTCTGGGCAACCAGGCTCCAGCTGCTCCGGTCCGGAGCCTCGTAGCTGACGTATGAGCCCCCCACGGCGAAGTGGCCGGACGCACCCCGCACGTACCGCCAGCCGGGCTGCGTGAACTGAGTGGTCTGGGCGATCACCCAGGTGATCTGGTTGACGTGGTAGTTGCCGCTCCATGGCTGGCCGGCCTGGACCAGCCCCAGGTTCTCCACCGGCAGCCGAGCCGGCATGGAGCTGAGCATCGGCCATTCCACCATGCCGGTGACCTTGGCCTCGATGTAGGCATTGTTGATGGACCTGGCCAGGGATCCGGGGCCGCCGGGTGGCTGCAGCGCGCCCACCTCGGTCTCCCAGATGGGCCTGCCGGAGGCGAGGGCCGCCGGCGGGACCTTGCAGTGGTACGGCCTGGACAGGTGGTGGCAGACGTTGTGGTAGCCGAGGATCGCGATCGCGCGGCCGAACTTGGGATGGCTGGTCAGGAACTTCGCCACGTCCGCACCGTGCACGTGCGCGAACGAGTCCACGGCCACGATCTTGACGTGGCCGAAGTGCGCCCGGTTGAGCGCCGCGCGCAGCTTGATGAACCAGCCCATGACGGTGCCCGTGATGCCATGCGGCAGGTGCTCGTTCCAGCCGCCGACCTCGCTGATGGTGACCCCGTCGGCCCTGGCGCACTTCATCCAGCCGATGACGTTGCGGATGTCGGCGAGGGTCCAGGCATTCTGTCGGCCAGCGCCAACCCAATCGGGCGCGTTCCACTGCAACGCGTAAACCCGGAGCTTGGGGTTGGCCGCAAGAGCCTGCTTGGCGAGCCAGAGTTCATACCCCGCGCCGCAATTGAGCTGCCCGGGCACGTGCTGGTACGACGGCTCGGACCCGTCGGTGGCGTTGGCGTCGCCGCCGATCTCCAGCTTCAGTATCTGCAGGCTCGCGCCAAAGTGGGGCTTGAACAGGTAGTCAATCACCTGCTGGGCCTGCGCTGGGTGCTTGGTCAGGTAGTCGATGAGCAGGCGGCTGTTGCCGCCGCCGCCGCTGATCGCGCCCACGCCGTCGAAGACCCGGCCAGGCCGGGCACCATTGATCGTGATAGCGGTGCCCGGGCCGGTCACGGCCACGGTCGTGTCGTGACGCCAGTTCCGGCCGTGCCCGCCGGAATTGCTCAGCGCGGCATCAACGCCGCTGATGATGAACACCGCGACCAGGGCGATCGCCAGCGCGGCCGCCACTGCCAGCGCGCCCTTCCTGCGCGGGCTGACCCGGGGGGGCGGCGACGCCCCCGGGTCCGTCGCGTTCAGCGGCTCGTCGCTCATGTCACCGCGAGATCGTCACGTTATCGAACTGAACCGGGTACCAGCCGCCGGTCGCGATCCCGGCCACGCCGGTCAGGTAAGGGCTGGCGTCGCTTCCCGACCAGACAGTTGTGCCGTCGATGCTGGCAGTCAGCACGTTGCCCGCGACCGCAAGGCTGATGGTGTGCTGTGAACCGACGCCGAGCGCGGTGACTACGCCTTGCTGAAGCACGACCGGTGCCGGCCCGCCCTTGTTCGTGGGCGCGATGAAGTGGTGGTAGACCGTCCAGGCGCCGGTCTGCGACACCATGAACCGGTAGCCCATGAAGTACTGGATGGGGGAGGTGTTCGGCCGGTTGTACCGCGCGATCACCCCGGCGCTTTGGTTCGTGCCCGTGAACGTGACGGTGGCCGTGACCGTGTAGTCGGCTGGCAGGCTGCCGCAGTAGGTCGGCGCGCTGCCTTTCGCGGTCGGCCCGACGTTGCCCAGGCAGTAGTCGCCGATCACGGCGTACGGGAATCTGGCGATCTCCCGCCGGTTCGGCGGCTGCCAGAAGTCCGGCCTGCCCGCCGTGGTCTGCACGAAGTACGGGCTGCTCGCGTTGGGGTACTCGAAGGAGCCGTCCGCAGGCTCGACCGCCCATGGCTCCAGGGTGGTGTCTGGTCCCCACGGCTGGCCCAACGCTGGCGTGGTCGTAAACGGCAACGTCATCGGCGTCGCGGCCGGGATCGCCGGGCTCGGCGTGCCCTTGCCCTGCCCGGTCGTGGTGGTGAACGAGTAGATGTAGCCCGCCTTCAGGGTGGCAGTGAAAGTGCCGGAGTGAGCGGTGATATTGGGCTGCTGGATGAACCAACTGCTGCCGGTGCCGCGCAGGTTCGTCGCCCAGACGTGGACCACGGACGCGTGCAGGCCGCCAGCCAGGTGCACGGAGATGGTCTGCGGGCCGGGCGCGTCGCTGGTCTGCGCGACCAGGGACCAGTAAGACCGGTCCGGTGCCTCGTAGCCCACGTAGGTTCCGTACGCGCCGCCGAAGTGACCGCTGGTCGTGTGCCGCCAGCCCGGCTTGGTGAACTGCGTGGTCTGCGCCACCACCCAGGCCGTCAGCGGAACCTGGTAGTAACCGCTCCATGGCTGGTTGGCGATGACCAGACCGCGGTTCTCCTCGGGCATTCCGCCTGGCATCGAGGTGATGAGCGGGTATGCGAGGATCCCGGTCGTCCTGGTCTGGATGTAGGCGTTGTTGATGGTCCTGGCCAGGGCCGCGGAGCCGCCGGGCGGCCGCAGCGCCCCGATCTCGGTCGCCCAGATCGCCTTGCCTGAGGTCCTGGCGGCGGGCGGGATAGTGCAGGCCAGGCCGGTCGTCGGGTACCGGCAGATGTCGTGGTAGCCGAGCACGCCGATTGCCCTGGCGAACGCCGGGTGGCCGACCAGCATGTCGGAGACGTCGGGATCGCGGCGGGCCGAGTCCACGGCGATGAGCTTCACGTACCCGTAACCGTGCTTAGTCAGGGCGGCGTGCAGGTCAATGAACCACTGCATGATGGCCGGGGTGATCTTGCCGTGCGGCAGATGTTCGTTGAAGCCGCCCAGGTAGGGAACGCGCAGGCCGTACGACTTGGCGCACCTCAGCCAGCGGAGCAGGTAGGTGATGTCGGTCTGGGTCCAGGCCTGCTCGGCCTGGTGACCGACCCAGCCGGGCGCGTTCCATTGCAGCGCGGTCAGCACGATCCGGGGATTGAGCGCCTTGGCCTGCCGGGCCAGCCACATCTCGTACCCGGCGTTGCAGTTGACCGTCCCCAGCTTGGAATGCCAGAAGGATGGCTCAGCCGCGTCGGTGGCCTCGGCGTCGCCGCCGATCTCCAGCTTGAGCACCTGGATGTCGGCACCGTAACCGGGCTTGAACAGATAGTCGAGGATCTGAGTGCGCTGCGGCTCCGGGTAGTCGATCAGTAGCCTGGCGGTGCCGCCGCCGCCCGCGACCGCGCCGATGCCACCGAGCCGCGATCCCACCTGGCGGCCAATCGAGATCGCGATGGCGGGCACTCGCGGGGCGGCGAAGGCGGCCCCGGGGAGCCTCGCCGCGGCGCCGGGCACCTCCGCGATCAGTGCCGCCGCGACGGCCACTCCTGCCAGCATGGCCAGGACCCTTGCCGGGCGCGGTGCCCTGCGCGTTGCCATGGTGCAGCACTCCTCTGAGCTTGGGGGGCCAGGCGCGACCTGGCAGCGTCCGATCTCTGGGGATCGAAGCGATGCTATGAGACTACGTGCGCATTGGTGCGCTATCCGGGGGATTCACCATCTCCGGCGGCCGTGATCCAGATCACCGCCTAGCCCGGGTCGAATCCGGCCAGGTCCACGTCTACGGCGATATGGTCACGCCCTGGAACCGCACTGGGAACCACCCACCCGTGGCAATCCCGGCGACGCCGTCCGGATACGTCGCATCGATCGTCGTTGGCAGGGGGTGTCCGTCGATGCTTGGCGTGAGGTTGTTGCCGCTGACAGTCAGGCTGATGGTGTGCGACCTTCCCACGCCCAGAGCCGCCACATTGCCGGATGCCAGGACCACAGGAGGCGGGCCGGCGGTGTTCGTGGGCGCGATCTTGTGGAGGTACAGCGTCCAGTTGCCCGTTTGTGACACCACGAACCGGTAGCCCTCGAAGTACTGGATCGGCGAGGTGATCGGCCGGTAGTACCGGGCGATCACCCCCGCGCTCTGCGTCTTGCCCGTGAACTGGACGGTGGCGGTCACGGTGTAGTTAGCGGGCCCGGTCTGGGACGGGCACCAGGACGGCACCTGGTCATTGGGGTTGCCCGGCGGGATCGCTTCGACGGGGACTATACCCAGGCAGTCGTCGCCGGCGACCGCATACGGGAACCTGGCGCGCGGTCGCAAAGGCTGCCAGAAGGTCGGCCTGCCCACGGCGGTCTGCTCGAAGTAGCTGGTGACCCCCTTCGGGTACTCGAACGACCCGTCGGCAGGCTCCAGGCCCCACGGCATGCGCACGCGATCCGGCCCGTAGGCGGACTGCGGCCAGGTCGTGCCCGACGGCGTGGTCGAGTAGGGCATCGGCATGGCCATGGCCGATGGCACCGCGGGGATGCGCGGACCAGGTTGGTGGCCGGCCGTCGTGGTGAACGTGTAGACGTATCCGGGCTGCAGCGTCGTGGTGAACGTGCCCTTCACAGGCGTGATCGGGCTGCCCTGTTGGAGCCAGAGAGCGCCGGTCGGATCGGACAGCTTGGTCGACCAGACCTGGACGGCGGTGGCCGGAAGGCCGCCGACAACATGCACCGTGATGTCCCGTGCCGCGGTGGCGGTGCTGGTCTGGACGACCAGCGACCACTGGGTACGGCGGGGTCCCTCGTACGCCGCGTAACTGCCGTTCCCCGCGCCAAGCGAGCCGGCGGCGCCCGCCACGTGCAGCCAGCCGGGCTGCGTGAATTGCGTCGTCTGGGCCATCACCCAGGACAAGAGGCTGACCTGGTAGTTACCGCTCCACGGCTGGCTGGCGAGGACGAGGCCGCGGTCTGCCTCAGGCATTCCGCCGGGCATTGCGGTGACCAGCGGAAACTCGACGATCCCGGTTGCCCTGGCCTGGATGTAAGCGTTGTTGATGGTCCGGGCGAACGCCGCCGGACCGCCAGGCGCGCGCAACGCGCCGATCTCCGTTGCCCAGATCGGCTTGCCGGAGCTCCTGGCCGCACGTGGCACCTGGCAGATCAGGCCGCTGGTCGGGTACTGGCAGATGTCGTGATAGCCGAGCACGCCGATGGCCCGGCGGAACCCCGGGTGGGTGGCGAACAGGCTCGAGAAATCGGGACTCAGGCCCGCCGAGTCGACGCCGACGATCTTGATGTAGCCATAGCCGTGCCTGTTCAGTGCGGCCCTGAGTTCTTCGAACCAGGTCATGATGGCCGGTGTGACCAGGCCGTGCGACAGATGCTCGTCCCACCCGCCCAAGTAGCCGATCCGCAGGTGAAATGACTTGGCGCAGCCGAGCCACCGGAGCAGGTACCCGATATCGGTCTTGGTCCACGGGTCTTGCTTGAAATTGCCAACCCAGCCGGGGCCGTTCCACTGCAGGGCGTAGAGCCTGATGTGCTTGTTGCGCGCCCACGCTTGCCTCGCCAGCCACATCTCATAACCGGCATTGCAGTTGACGGGCCCGTGGCGGGAATGCCAGAACGACGGCTCGGCCCCGTCCGTAGCCTCGGCATCGCCGCCGATCTCGAGCTTGAGCAGCTGTACGTTCGCGCCATAGCCGGGCTTGAACAGGTAGTCGAGGATCTGCCCCTGCTGGACCGGCGGGTAATCGATGAGCAGGCGGCTGGTTCCGCCGCCGCCGCTGATCGCGCCGATGCCGTCGAAGACCCGACCGTGGCGCGTTCCGTCGATGGTGATCGACGTCTGCGCGCGGGGCGCCGCGGCGGGGGCCGCACTTGCGGAGGTGAGCCACCCGATGGCACTTGCCCCAATGGCGATGGCCGCCACGCTGACCACTGCGGCTACTTTGATGCCCGCGCCACGCGCTGCCATGGTGCTCCTTGATCTCCAGGACGTCAGGCCGACACCGTGACATGCCGGGAATCCGAACGATGATAGGCGATTTAGAGGGTATTGATCCGGCCATCCCCGGGATTCACAGGGCGCCGACGGTCGTGATCCAGATCACCGCCTCGCCCGCGTCGTCGGATCCGGCCAGGTCCACCTCTGCGGAGAAGCCCCAGTCGTGGTCTCCGGCCGGGTCGTCGAAGATCTGCCGCACTCGCCACAGGTCAGGATCGGAGTCATCGATGATCAGCATGCCTGGCCCGCGTGCGTTCGCGCCCGTGCCGAGCTCGCCATGCTCGGCGAAGTACGGCTCGAGCGCGCCGGCCCAGGCGTCGGCGTCCCAGCCGGCCTTGGCGTCGAGCTCGCCGAGCTCGTCCCACCGGCGCAACGCTGCGAGCTCGACCCGCCGGAACAGCGCGTTGCGCACGAGCACGCGGAAAGCGCGCGGGTTGCCAGTCACCGCTGGCGGCCGCTCGCTGAGCTGCTCGGCCGCTGCGGCCGCCGCGCCCGGCGTCGCCGCAGCCGGGTAGGCGAGGCGCTCCCACTCATCGAGCAGGCTCGAGTCCACCTGCCGGACCATCTCGCCGAGCCATTCGATCAGGTCGGTCAGTTCCTCGGTCTTGGTGTCGGCGGGCACCGTCTGACGCAGCGCCTTGTAGGCGTCGGCGAGGTAGCGCAGCAGCAGGCCCTCCGACCTGGCCAGCCCGCACCACCCGATGTACTGGCTGAACGTCATCGCGCGCTCGTACATATCGCGGGCGACGGACTTGGCCGAGAGCTCGTAGTCGGCCACCCACGGATGACCGCGCCGGTAGATCTCGTACGCGGCGTCGAGCAGGTCGGCGAGCGGCTGGGGATAGCTGACGTCCTCGAGCAGCTCCATCCGCGTCTCGTAGTCGACGCCGTCGGCCTTCATCTCGGCGACCGCCTGGCCGCGTGCCTTGGATAGCTGCGCCGCGAGCACGGGCCTGGGATCATCCAGGATGGCCTCGATCACCGAGAGCACGTCGAGCGGGTAGGTCGGCGAGGTGATGTCGAGCAACTCGATCGCGGCCAGGGCAAGCGGGGATAGCGGCTGGTTCAGCGCGAAGTCCTCTTGCAGGTCCACGGTCAGCCGGACCATCCGGCCCTGCTCGTCGGGCTCGCTGAGCCGTTCCACCACGCCGCCGGCCAGCAGCGCACGGTAGATCTCGATGGCCCGGTGGATGTGACGGCGCTGGGCGGCGCGGTCCTCGTGGTTGTCGGTGAGCAGGTGCCGCATCGAGGCGAACGCATCGCCCGGCCGGGCGATCACGTTGAGCACCATGGCGTGGCTGACCCTGAAGCTCGACCGCAGCGGCTCGGGCTGGGCCGCCACGAGCCTGTCGAACGTGGGCTTGCCCCAGGAGACCATGCCGGGCGGCGGCTTCTTGCGCACGACCCTGCGGCGCTTGCGTTCATCGTCGCCCGCCTTGGCGAGCGCCCGCTCGTTGGCGATCACGTGCTCGGGCGCCTGCACCACGACCGTCCCGGCCTCGTCGAATCCGGCCCGGCCCGCCCGGCCAGCGATCTGGTGGAACTCACGCGCCTGGAGCAGCCTCGTCACGCTCCCGTCGTACTTGGACAGCGCGGTGAACAGCACCGTCCGGATCGGCACGTTGATGCCCACGCCGAGGGTGTCCGTGCCGCAGATCACCTTGAGCAGGCCGGCCTGCGCCAGGACCTCCACCAGGCGCCGGTAGCGCGGCAGCATGCCCGCGTGATGCACCCCGATCCCGTGCCTGATCAGCCGCGACAGCGTCGCGCCGAAACCGGCGGAGAACCTGAAGCGACCGATCAGCTCGGCGATCGCGTCCTTCTCGTCCCTGGTGCAGACGTTGACGCTGGTCAGTGCTTGCGCCTGCTCGATGGCCGCGGCTTGGGTGAAGTGCACGACGTAGACCGGCGCCTGCCGGGTGGCGAGCAGCTCGGCGATGGTCTCGTGCAGCGGATCGAGCGAGAAGCGGAAAGTGAGCGGCACCGGGCGGTCGGCCGAGGCGATGGCGGCGGTAGGGCGGTCGGTCCGGCGGGTCAGGTCCTGCTCGAACCTGGTGACGTCGCCGAGCGTGGCTGACATGAGGAGGAACTGGGCGCGCGGCAATTCGATCAACGGCACCTGCCAGGCCCAGCCCCGGTCCGGATCGGCGTAGTAGTGGAACTCGTCCATGATCACCAGGTCGGCGTCGGCGTCGGCCCCGTGCCGCAGGGCGATGTTGGCCAGCACCTCCGCTGTGCAGCAGACGATCGGCGCGGTCGCGTTCACGCTGCCGTCGCCGGTCATCATGCCGACGCTGGCTGGTCCGAAGATGTCGCAGAGCGCGAAGAACTTCTCCGAGACCAGCGCCTTGATCGGGGCGGTGTACCAGCTTCGCGCCCCCGTCGCCAGAGCCGCGAAGTGACCGCCGGTCGCGACCAGGCTCTTGCCTGACCCGGTGGGCGTCGACAAGATGACGTTCGCTCCCGACACCAGCTCGATCAGCGCCAGGTCCTGGTGCGGGTACAAGGAGATGCCCTGTGCGGCGGCCCAGCCGGTGAAGGCGGCGTAGAGGGCATCGGGATCGGCTGCGTCAGGTATCAGGTCCGTCAGTGTCATGATTCACCCATGTTCACATGGAACTCACATACGACTCGCGCGGCGTCCTGATATCCGCTACTGATACTCGGGGCCGATGGAATCTGCCGACTAGCAAGGACACCAAACGTGAACGAGGACACAAGCCCGGAGACATCCGAACCTACCGCGCAGGCCCAATCCGCCGCTGAGCCGCCGCGCCCGGATCCGCAGGCGGCGGCAACGCCCCTGATGGCGCCGCCGCCATTGGGCTCCAGGGAGCGCGCCCGCCGTGCTGGGTTGGTCAGGAACGCGATGACCAGCAGGGGAGCGGGCTGGGGCGTGGCGGCCGGTCTTGCGGGCGTGATCGTCGGCTTCGCTATCGGGCATGCAACCGCCCCATCGACGGTGGTGAACGCGGTGAGCGCCGCCACGCCGGTCCCGTTCCGGCACGTTGCCGGGCTGCAAGGCCCTGGCGGGCTGCCCGCGGGCAAGGCGGTTGCGCTGCCCGGCGGCGGGATCATCACCATGCCATCGGGCAACTCGGTGCTGATGCCCGGCGGGCCTTTGCAAGTGCCAGCGAAGTTCTTCTCGCCATACGGGGCGCCGCAGTGCGGACCCATCGCGATTCCCGGAGCGCGGGTGCGCGTCTTCGGTCCCGGGGGCGTGCGCAGGATCGTGCTGCACCTGCAGGCGAAGCCGCCGGGGCCGTTTTCCGTGCCGATCGGCAAGCTGCCGGGCCCGGTCGTGAACTGGGTCGGAGTGGCCGGCGGCGGCCCGGGGTGCGGGTTCGGCCCGGGTGCGATGGTGCCGTACCACGCCTACTGCGGGCCATTTGGCGCGCCCCTGCCGCCATCGGTGTTCCGCCGGGGCATCGTCGTCTTCCCGGGCAAGCAGCCGTAGCCGCGTCGGCGCGAGGAGCGGCGCCCGGCTAGGTTAGGGGCATGTGCCGGAGCATTAAGACGTTGCGCGAGCCCTACACCGAGCAGGTGACCGACGGTGACGTGCGGGCGGCCGCGCTGCAGTACGTCCGCAAGATCAGCGGTTTCCGCGCGCCAGCCGCGCACAACGTGGACGCGTTCGACAGCGCGGTGGCCGCTGTCGCCGACGCCACTCGGGTCCTGCTGGACCGGCTTGAGGTCCGCGGGAAGCCGACGGCCGGAGCATCGATGTGACATAGGTGTCGCTCCAGCAGCGTCTGTGCCGCATCGATGTCGCGGTGGCATGCGCCGCCGCGCGGTGGCTTTACCAGTGCCGGGCCGGCGCTGCGTTCCTGATCAGGAACGAGTAGGGCGGAACCAGGTCGACGCCATCAGGGTCGTTGAGATAGCCGGGCGAGCGCCCGGGCACGCCGAGGTGCCCGTACTGCCAGACGATCCGATTGGTCGCCGGGTTGACGACGATGACCCGATGGTTGAAGTCGTCATTGATCAGAATGTCGCCGTTCGGCAGGGGCAGCGCCAGGGACGGGTGATTGAGCCCGCCGATCCTCCAGAGCAGTCGCCCGTGCCGGCTGAACTCGACGACCTGGCCAGGCTGGGAAAAGTCGGAGGTGATCAGCCGGCCAGGGCTTACCTGGTTGGTGTCGGATGGGTATGCCACGCCCGGCGCGTGCACCGACCAGAACACATGCCCGCGCGGGCCAAGCAACGTCACCCAGTCGCCGTTGATCTCGGTCACCAGGAAGCGGCCTTGCCGGGTGGGGAACGCGCCGTTCGGGCTGCCGAACCGCCACGGCGGGGCGTGCCAGCAGCCACCGGACGCCAGCCCCGACGCAGGGCCGATGACCCGCAGTGGGCGGTGCGCCGGCGGTGCGATCAGCAGCACCCGGCAGTTCATGATGTCGGCGACGATCAGGCGGCCGCCCGGTAGCAGCATGGCGTCATCGGGATTCGCCAGGCGGTTACGGCCGCTCCCCTGCACGCCGGGCATTCCGTACCGGTAGATGATCCTATGGGCAGCGACGCTGATCACCGAGACGACCTGGTCGTCCTCTTGCGTGGCAACGATGAACCGGCCGTCGGGCGAGAAAAACGCATCATCTGGCGCCAGGAAGGTCTGCCCGGGCGCTAGGTCGCCCCGCCGTGGGAACATCCACCGGATCCTGCCGCGCGGATCGATGATCAGCAGCCGGTTGTTCCTATGGTCAGCTACCAGCACGTCGGCTGGCAGCACCGCCGGGTTCGAACCCGGCGCCAGGTGCCCGCCGTCGCGCGCGGGGGCCAGCCAGGGAGCGGGTACGGCGGGCGGAATTCGCACCCTGATCGGCGGCGGATCGGCCGGAGTGCTCTCGCCCGCGCCGCCGTAGGCGCCGTGCGCGTTCGTGGGAAGGACGGGCGAACTGTCGGTCCGCAGGTGTGCGGCCGCGCCGGTCAGCACGCCAGCGCAGGCGACCGCGCCCCCAAGCGCGGCGAGCCATCTGACGCGGCGTCTGGTCCGGGCCAAGCGGTCGAGCTCTGGCGCTGGCATCGCTAGCTCTTGCTACCCGGGGTGGCGGCCAACTATGCACCCGGGGCGTCGCCGGAGCGGACCGCATCGGCCTCGCGGCGCCGCTTGAGGCGCCGCTTTAGGCGTGCTGGGTTTGCTCGGCCCTCTGCAATCCGAATTCAGCGACCGACGTCTCGCGCATCTTGAACTTCTGCACCTTGCCGGTCACGGTCATCGGGAAGTCCGGGGTGAATCTGACGTAGCGCGGGATCTTGTAGTGCGCGATCTTGCCCTGGCAGTACTCGCGTACCTGCTCGGCGGTGAGTTCAGCGCCCACCTTGAGCTTGATCCACGCGCACAACTCCTCGCCGTACCTGGCATCGGGCACTCCGATCACCTGGACATCCTCGACGGCCGGGTGGGAGTACAGGAACTCCTCGACCTCGCGGGGGTAGATGTTCTCGCCACCGCGGATGACCATGTCCTTGATCCGCCCGACGATGTTGAGATACCCGGCGTGGTCCATCACCGCCAAATCGCCGGTATGCATCCACCCAGCTGAGTCGATCGCCTCGGCAGTCTTGTCGGGTTCGTTCCAGTAGCCGAGCATCACCGAATAGCCGCGGGTGCACAACTCCCCTGGCTCGCTGCGCGGCCGCACCAGATGGGTTTCCGGGTCGATGATCTTGATCTCGACGTGCGGATGCACCTTGCCGACCGTCGACACGCGGCGTTCCATGTCGTCATCGGCCGTGGTCTGGGTGGAGACCGGCGAGGTCTCCGTCATGCCGTAGCAGATCGTCACCTCGGTCATGTTCATCTCGCTCACCACGCGCTTCATGACCTCGACCGGGCAGGGCGAGCCGGCCATGATGCCTGTGCGCAGCGTGGACAGGTCGTAGCCGCCGAAGTCGGGCAGCGCTAGCTCGGCGATGAACATGGTCGGCACCCCGTACAGCGACGTGCACCGTTCGGCCTGGACCGCACGCAGCGTGAGCGCCGGATCGAAGCCCGGTGCCGGGATCACGATGGCGGCGCCGTGCGTGGTGCAGGCCAGGTTGCCGAGCACCATGCCGAAGCAGTGATAGAACGGCACGGGGACGCACACCCGGTCGCGCTGGCTGTACTGACATCCCTCGCCGATGAAGAACCCGTTGTTCAGGATGTTGTGGTGGGACAGCGTCGCGCCTTTGGGGAACCCCGTGGTGCCGCTGGTGTACTGAATGTTGATCGGGTCGTCGAACGACAGGCTCGCCTCGCGCGCTGCGAGCGGGTCTGCGCCGCTGGGCCCTGCCGCCTCTCCGCCCCGCAGCAGCGCGTCCCAGGCGTTGGTGCCCAGGTAGGTGACGTCCTCCAGGTCCGGCAGATCGGGCCGGACCTGCTCGACCATCGCCCGGTAATCGCTGGTCTTGAAGCTCTCCGCGCTCACCAGCATGCGCACGCCGGACTGGCGCAGGGCGTAGCTGAGCTCATGACTGCGGTAGGCCGGGTTGATGTTCACCAGGATCACGCCCGCCTTGGCGGTTGCATATTGCAGCAGCACCCAGTCGCCGCAGTTCGGCGCCCAGATCCCGACCCGGTCTCCGGCCGCCAGGCCCGCCCCGATCAGCGCGCGGGCCAGGGTGTCGGTCTCGGCGTCGAACCTGGCGTAGCTCAGGCGCTGGCCCGTGGGCACGTCGATGAGGGCATCGGCGTCCGGGTGGGCCGCGGCCACCCGCCGCAGGCTGGCGCCAATCGTCTCGCCGAGCAGCGGGACCGCCGAAGCACCATGGGCGTAGGACGGCTCCTGGGATTCGGCCATCGCGGATTCCTCCTGCTAAACCGGTGGACCCGTGCGCTTGCGTTCTCCATCATGGTGCGAAAACGTGGCCGAATCCACAGCGGGCCCCAGTGATCGCGTGGGGGAGCACCACGCCGTCACCTGGGGTTAGTCTGATAGCAGGGCCAAGCCGTCTTTTCGGAGTCAGTCGTGCAGACCTGGGTCATCTGGCTGATCATCGCCGTCGCGCTCGGGGCCGCCGAGATCGTGACGACGACGCTTGCGCTTGGGCTCCTCGCTGTGTCCGCGCTGGTGGCAGGCGGGGTGGCGGCGGTCGGCGGCGGGCCGTTGCTGCAGCTAGCGGCCTTCCTCGTGGCCTCGGCAGGCGGTGTCGGCATCGTCAGGCCCATCGCGCTGCGCCACATCAAGCAGCCCCCGCTGCTGCGCACCGGGACGGCGGCGCTGGTCGGCCGGACTGCGCTGGTGCTTGACGAGGTCAGCGACCACGGCGGGCGGGTGCGGATCGGCGGCGAGGACTGGTCGGCCCGGCCATATGACGAGGACATGGTGATCCCGGCGGGCACCAAGGTCGATGTGTTCAAGATCGAGGGCGCCACCGCCCTCGTGTACCCGAGGCAGGAGTTGGCGTGAATCTTCTTGCGTTCGTTATCGGGGGCGGAATCGTCGTGGTCGGCGCATTCTTCAGCGTGGTCAGGTCGGTCCGAATAGTGCCGCAGGCCAGGGCGCGGAACGTGGAACGGCTGGGCAGGTACCGCAAGACGCTCGAGCCCGGCCTGAACATGGTGATCCCGCTGATCGACAAGGTGCGGCCGATGATCGACCTGCGCGAGCAGGTCGTCTCGTTCACCGGGCAGCGGGTGATTACCGAGGACAACCTGGTGGTGAGCATCGACACGGTGCTGTTCTTCCAAGTAACTGACCCGAGGGCGGCCCAGTACGAGATCAACAACTACATCCAGGCGATCGAGCAGCTCACCGCGACCGTGCTGCGCAGCGTGATCGGCACGATGGATCTGGAGGACACGCTCACCTCGCGGGACAAGATCAACGCGGCGCTGCGGGGCGTGCTCGACGAAGCCTCGGGCAAGTGGGGGATCCGGGTGACCCGGGTGGAGATCAAAGCCATCGACCCGCCGCAGTCGGTCAAGGACGCGATGGAGAAGCAGATGCGCGCCGACCGGGAGAAGCGCGCGGCGATCCTGACGGCCGAGGGCGTCCAGCAAGCGCAGATCCGCACCGCCGACGGCGACAGGCAGGGCAACATCCTGCGCGCCGAGGGGGAGCGGCAGGCGGCGATCTTGCGCGCGCAGGGGCAGGCGCAGGCGATCGAGACCGTCTTCCAGTCCATCCACCGCAACAACCCCGATCCCAAGCTGCTCGCATACCAGTACCTGCAGGCCCTGCCGCAGCTTGCGGCGGGGTCGGGCAATACGGTGTGGATGATCCCCAGCGAGCTGACCGGGGCACTGCGGATGGTGAGCTCGGCGTTCGCGGACAAGGCCGCGCCGGAGGTGCCGCAGGCTTCCGATGAGGCAGCCGACGTGGCAGGGGCTCCGGCCCTGGCCAGCGGCACGCCCGAGGCAACGATGATCGGCGGGTCGCCCGCCGATGCGGCTGCGCTTGCCGCTGCGGTCAGCGCGGTAGCCGCAGTTAGCGCCGGATCAGGGCCGGATGGCCAGGCCGAGGCTGAGGATCACGCCGAACGCGAGCTGGAGCCTGCTCGTCTGCCCGAGGACGGCGACTAGCTCCCGGCCGGAAGCGCCGTCGAGCACCTGGCGGACGGGCAGGAACGCCAGCGGCGTGGCGGCCAGGGTGAGCGCGGTGAGCGGGGCCACGGGCGCCATCGCGACCGCGAAGACGAAGGGCGCCGCGGCGCATCCGGCATACAGCATCCTGGTGCGCCGGTCGGTGAGAACGACCGCGAGCGTTCGTTTGCCTGCCGCCTGGTCGGTCGGGATGTCGCGCAGGTTGTTGATGACGAGCAACGCGCAGGCGAGCAGGCCCACCGGGACCGACGCCACAAGCGCGAGCCAGCTCAGCCGGCCCATCTGGACGTAGGCCGTGCCTGTCACCGCGACGATTCCGAAGAACACGAACACCGACACCTCGCCCAGCGCACGGTAGCCGTACGGGCGGGTGCCGCCGGTGTAGAACCACGCCGCGGCGATCGCAGCGGCGCCGAGCGGCAGCAGCCACCATGAGGTGACCGCGGCGAGCACGAAACCAGCGAGCGCCGCGATGGTGAAACAGCTCGCGGCGGCTATGAGGACCAGCCGCGGCGCCACCAGGCCCGAGCCGACCAGCCGAATCGGGCCGACTCGCTCGGCGTCGGTACCCCGGATGCCATCGCTGTAGTCGTTGGCGTAATTGACGCCGACCTGCAGGGCGAGTGCGACGACCAGCGCCAGGGCCGCCCGCCACGGCCTGAAGTCGCCCGCCCCCGCCGCGACGCCCGTGCCCACGGCGACGGGGACGACAGCGGCCATCAGGGTCCGCGGGCGCGCGCCCGCTACCCAGTTCCGTGCCGACGTCACGACCTTGCCTGCCTGCGAGCCCGTCTGCGAAATGGTGGGAGTGTCAGACTAATGCAGGCGCAGGCCCGGCTGCCGTGCAGGCACGGGACTACCAAGCGGCGGGGCGTTACTTGACCGGCGGGAGCGCCCGGGCCGCCGTCGCCACGAGGGCGGCGATCTGCGCCGGGTCCAGATGATGGCCGCGGGTGGACTTCGTCTGGCGCCTGAAGAAGGTGCCGACATGCCGGCCGTCGAACACAGCCACCTCATTGACGGTCATGATCACCCAGGGCAGCCGGGGCCCGTAGATGACCATCCCGGGATGCACGATGACCTGACGCCCGGCCTCGGCGCCGATCAGGGCAGTGGCCTGGCGCGCTTCCTCCTTCGCGTGCTCCACGCGCTCCGCCTGGCTGCGCGGGCCGTGATAGAGCCAGGCTCCGATCGACCGGAGCGGTAGCCGTCGGTCAAGCCGCTCGGAGTCGAGCGAGAACACGCCCGCCGGGCCAACCACCAGGTGGTCGATGACCGAGGTCGTCCCCGGGATCCGGCGGGCATGCAGCGACAGGTACCCGGCGGGCCGCTGCAGCCAGAGGCGGCGCCTGGTGCTGCGCTGGGCGGAGGTCACCCGGGCGGCCGCCGGGATGACCCGCATCGTCTTTGACCGGACGATGATGTCGGCTATGGCGTAGACAACGGCGAGGGACAGCGCGATCCAGATGCCGATCACCAACGTGCCGATCAGGCAGATGGCGAGGAATACGGCAGCGCGGACGGTCCAGATCGGCAGCCGTGGATCGGCCCTGAGGCGGGGGTTGATCAGCGGACGGCTCACGATGCGGGGCGCGGTACGCCCGGGCTGGCGCGCGCCTCGCGCCGTGGACGGGGGCCGCGGCTGCCCCGCTTGCTGCCCCGGGCCCGGATGTCGGATGCGGGGCTCTGCCTGGTCGGCCGGTCCGGTCGGCTCGGCGTCCACATCCCGAGGGTAGCCCAACCGATGCCGCCCGGCACGGGCCCGACGTGCGCGGTTCCGCCGCGCCGACGTCCCGGCCGCGCTGCCGTCGGCGGCGCCCCCGGCGCCACCCCGCCGCTGGACGCCCTGGTCCGCGCCGTCTACTGTTCGGTAGCGTGACCAAGATTCATGACCTGAGCATGCTCGAGCAAGCCGCGGCCATTCGCGCCGGAGAGCTTTCGCCGGTGGAAATCGCCGACCACTATCTGGACCGCATCGACCGGCTCAACGAGCAGACGGGTGCCTTCTACACCGTCACCGCTGACCTCGCCCGGCAGCAGGCAAGCGAGGCGGAGAAGCTGGTCATCGAGAGCAGGCGGTCTGACGAGGGCACTGCCGCGCTCCCCGCCCTGACCGGGGTCCCGATCCCGATCAAGGACCTGAATATGGTCGCGGGCGTACGCCTCACCTTCGGCTCGGCCCTCTTCGCCGACAACGTCGCCGCCCAGGACGATTACGTCGTTGCTGAACTGCGCAAGGCGGGCATCGTCATCACCGGCAAGACGGCCACCCCGGAGTTCGGCCTGCCCTGTTACACCGAGACCAGGATCGGCCCGCCCGCGCGCACGCCGTGGGATCTGGAGCGTTCGGCAGGAGGGTCGAGCGGCGGTGCCGCGGCGGCCGTCGCGGCCGGCCTCGCGCCGGCCGCGCAGGGCAGTGACGGCGGCGGGTCGATCCGCATTCCGTCCAGCGTGTGCGGCCTGTTCGGAATAAAGCCAAGTCGCGGCCGGATCTCGGGCGGCCCGCTGATGCCCGACCTGAGCGGGCTGTCGACCGACGGGCCCATCGCCCGGACCGTGGCCGATGCGGCCGCCCTGCTCGACGCGATGACGTGCAGCTATCCGGGTGACATGTACTCGGTGCCGCCGCTGCCCGCAGGGCAAAGCTTCCTCGGCCACGCCAGCCGTCATCCCGGCAAGCTGCGCATCGCCCGGTCTCTCCGCAACATCGTGCCTGGCGCGATCGTGCACGATGACTGCGCTGCCGCCTACGAGGACGCGAGCATGCTGCTCGCCGACCTGGGTCACGACGTCGAGGACATCGAGCTGCCGTTCGACGCCGAGGCCGTGCCGATGTTCGAGCGGCTGTGGTACTCGATGGCCACGCTGGCTCCGGTCGAGCCGGACCAGGAGGGCGACCTGCTGCCACTGACCCGGTACCTGCGCGCCAGGGGCGCCACGGTCAGCGCGGCCGAGCTGATCTACGCCCAGGCCTACCTGCAGGCGGTGCTGCGGCCGGCGATGACGGCCCTGAGCCGCTTCGACGCCTTCCTCACCCCGACCCTGGCCTCGCCCCCGGTTCCGGTCGGCTACTTTGACGAGGTCGATCCCGCCGAGAACTTCGAGCGGCAGAAGAGATTTACGCCTTATACCGCGTTGTTCAATATTTCCGGGCAACCTGCCGTGACTCTGCCGTTGTACTGGAACGACCAGGGCCTGCCGATCGGGGTCATGCTGGCCGGCCGGATCGGCGAGGAGGCGACGCTGATCTCGCTGTCGGCGCAGGTAGAGGCGGCGCGTCCGTGGCGGGACCGGCATCCCGCGATCTGGTAGCGGGTTCGGCCGGCTCAACGCAGGATCAGCGCGGGCTCATCGGGCCCTCAGCCGGGCATCACCGGCATCGGTAGCCTGCTGCGACTTGTCGGCCTGCTGGGACTTGGTGGCCGCGAGGCTTGCCGCCATCGCTCCGCCGCACGTCAGCAACGCACCGATGATCTGAAGCAGGCTCGGCCGCTCGCCCAGAATGAGTGCGGCCAGGCCCAGCGAGGCGGTTGGCTGCAGCAAGAGCATCAGCGACGACACTACGGCTGGCAGCCTGGGCATGGACGAGGTGATCAGCAGCCAGCCGGCGGTCTGGCTTACCAGGGCGAGCAGCGTGAGCCAGCCGATGGTCGGCCAGAGCGGATGCAGGGTGAGGCCGCCGAAGACTAGGCCGAAGGCACCAGACACGACGGCCGAGCCCGCGGCTGCGTCGGCCACGGCCCCGGCCACGTGCTCCGAGCCAGTCGAGGCACGGCGCAGGGTCAGCAAGAACGCGGCGTAGGCGAGCGAGGTGCCAACGCCGTATGCGATGCCGGGCAATGGGTGCAAGCCCGTCGCCGGTCGGCCAGCCAGACCGGACACGAGCACGACGCCGACCATCACAATCGGCAGGGCGACCAGGACGCCGCGATGCGGTCGCTCGTGCCAAAGCGCCCAGGCGATCCCCGCGACGAAGAGGACCTGCAAGTTTCCAAGGACGGTCGCCACCCCCGCCCCGACATCAGCGATGGCGTGGGTCCAAAGGATCAAGTCGACGGCGAGGAAAGCGCCGGCCAGACCCGCCTGCAGCCGCTTGACCGGCAGCCTGCGACCGTACCGCCGTTGCTCGGCCCCGGCGATGAGAGCCAGAAATGGAAGCGCGATGGCAGACCGGTAGAACGCCGTGCTCACCGGGCTGGCGCCGGCGAGCACGACGAAGATTGGCGACGAGGAGATAGTGGCCGCGCCGAGCCCGGCCAGCACGAGCGGCTGGGCTGCGGCCCGGCGCACAGTACGCGCCAGTGGCCCAGCGGTCATATCAGCGGCACCGTGCCGAGCGCCGGCATCCTGGTGAGTAATGACCGTAGGCTCGTACGGTGCTGTCACGCGAACAGCATACGTCCCGCGGCCGCCGCATGAGCAACTCGCGCAGGTCATCGGTGCTGACCCGAACACCGTCGCGGGTGGGATGATAAGTCGGGGTCGGATGGCTTGCTGATGTGGAATGAGCAAAGCGGTCACTACTACCAGAAATGGACGCCAGAAATTGAGCAACAATTCGTCGACACCTTGCGGTCCTACGGGGTAAACATCGGTGAATGACCCTGTTCTGGCGTCAGATCTGGCCAAGCGGGTTCCGGCAGATGCCTGGTCTCCTGGCCTGGTGCCTAGTTCCGACGATCAGGTGCCGTGGTTCCCCGTGCTCCGGTTCGATGAGAACCGGAAGGCATTGGTCGTAACAGCCGACGGGCGCTGGTCGTGGACTTCCAGCGGGCAGGATGATGCCGTCCGTCGTCACAAGCTGCGAGCGCCTGAAGTGGTGGGCGTGCTTCCGCTGTTGGAGCTGGCCCCCAGCCAATTGACAGCGAAGCTTTCGGATGCTGCCTCGGTCCTGCGGATGTCTCCTGAGGATCTGGTGCTGGCGCTGCCTGTTGCGCAGGTTTTTAACGCCGCATTCGAGACTCGCTCGGATTACTGGATTGGGCGCGCCCTGCTCTGGATCGAGACGGTCCAGGGCTTCGAATCAAATATCGACTCGATGCGGGCTGTGATAGACGACCTACGTGTCAGTCAGCAATTGAGACATCGAACCCGCAAGGTGTTGGCCGCGCGGGCAACTCAGTAGGTGCATCGACGGACCGTTGATGCACCTCTGGCTGCATCAACGGTCCAACGATGTTGTTCCTGGCCGGGTGAGCTAGCCGTGCAGGGCGGATCATGGTGGGGTGAACGACCTCGACCTCGCGCGGCGAGCCGAGGCGCTCGGGGTGTCCGCGACCTACCTGGACTGGCGCCGCCGGCGGGTGCGGGTTCGGCCCGACACGCTTCGGGCCATCGTCGACATGCTCGGGGATATCACTAACCCCGTCCCGTCAGGCCAGGTCAACGCGGCGGGCGCGGTGGGTGCGGCGCACGTGGCGGGCGGGGCGGCTGCGGCGGCTTCGGCGCCAATCGCAGCGGCCAGGCCCAGCCTGCCGCGCGAGCGTTCCTGGGGCTTCACCGTGCAGCTCTACTCGGTGCGTTCGAAGAACTCGTGGGGTCACGGCGACCTGCACGACCTGGCCGACCTGGCGACGTGGTCGGCCCGCGAGCTCGGCGCGAGTTTCGTCCTGATCAACCCGCTGCATGCCGCCGAGCCGGTGCCCCCGCTGAGTGACTCCCCGTACCTGCCGATGACCAGGCGCTACGTCAGCCCGCTGTACCTGAGGATCGAGGACATCGCCGAGTACCAGCAGCTGAACACCGCGCAGCGGGACCGGATCGGTCAGCTCGCCGGGCCGCTACGGGCCGCGAACGACTCCCCGGCGCTCATCGACAGAGAGCGGGTCTGGGCCGCCAAGCAGGAAGCGCTCGAGCTGATCCACGATGTACCAAGGTCGGGCGAACGGGAGGCGGCGTACCGCGCGTTCACCCGCCGCGAGGGCCCGGATCTGGCCTCGTGGGCGGCCTGGTGCGCGCTGGCCGAGGAGCACGGCCCCGACTGGCGGCGCTGGCCGGCCCACGTGCGTGACCCGAGCCTCGTGGCCGGGACGGCGCCGACCGCGCCGGTTCAGCGGCGGAGAGCCGAGTTCCACGCGTGGTTGCAGTGGCTGCTCGACGACCAGCGCTCCGCCGCGCAACGGGCAGCCCGGGCGGCCGGGATGAGCATCGGCATCGTCGGCGATCTCGCTGTCGGCGTGCATCCTGGGGGAGCCGACGCGTGGGCACACCAGGGTCTGCTCGTGCAGGGGATGAGCGTGGGCGCGCCGCCGGACGGTTTCAACCAGCGGGGCCAGGACTGGGCGCAGCCGCCATGGCATCCGCGCCTGCTCGCCGCCGCGAACGCGGCCCCGCTGGCTGGCTTGCTCCGCTCGGCCTACCGGCACGCCGGAGGCCTGCGCGTGGATCACGTGATGGGCCTGATGCGCCTCTGGTGGATACCTGAAGGCATGTCACCCGGCCAGGGCGCCTATGTCCGCTACGACCACGGCGCGATGGTCGGGGCCCTGACCGCCGAGGCGGCGCGGGCCAGCGCGATCGCGATCGGCGAGGACCTCGGCACGGTGGATCCCTGGATCCGCCGCTACCTGGCGGCCCACCACGTGCTCGGCACGACCATGCTCTGGTTCGCCAGGGCGCCCGACGGCTCGCCGTTGCGCCCGGAGCGATGGCGGCGCGCGTGCCTGGCGACCGTTGGCACGCACGACGTGCCCCCGGTATCCGCCTTTCTCGCCGGCGACCAGGTGAGCCTGCGAGCCCGGCTTGGCCTGCTGAACGATCCTGAAGCAGAACGCAGATCCGCGCGGCTGGCGTTGTCCGCATGGCACGACGCCGTCGTGGCGGAACGCCTGCTGGCCCCCGATCGCAGGCCGTCAGCCGGCGAATTCACCGTGGCGCTGTACGGCTACCTGGCCCGCACTCGCGCGGTGCTGGTCGGGGTGTCGCTGGCCGACGCGGTGGCGGACCGGCGCGCTCAGAACGTCCCAGGCACCTCGAACGAGTACCCGAACTGGCGGATCCCGCTGTGCGACGCCGATGGCCGCGCCGTCATGCTCGAGGACCTCGGTGAGCTGCCCCTGGTCAGGGCGGTCAGCGCGGCGGTGAGCGCCGGGCCGGTCAGTCGGCTGACCTAGCGGCGTGCTCATCGAGCTGGCTGGCCTGGGCGTCGCGCTGGCGGCAGCGCAAGGCCCGGGCCACGTCGTCCCGGCCCTCGGACAGCAGCCGGCGCAACGGAGCCGGAAGGTCGGTACGGGCCAGATAGTCGTCGGCTGCGGCGATCGCCTCCGGTGTGACGACCGTCGCCGGGTATCCGTAGGCCACAAAGTACTGAGCCATGTCCTGGCTCCAGTCGCGCCACGCGTCGGCCGCCACATCGAAGAACCTCGGTGCGAACCGCGCGATCAGCTCGTCCGCATCGGCGGCGGCGAATCCGCCGAACACGGCGCGGAACATGGCGTTGGGCAGCTCTCCCGACGTGAGCTGCTGCCATGCCGCATCCTTCGCCGAAGGCTCCGGAATCGCGGCCAGGCAGGCAGCGGCGTGCCTGGCCCCCTGGTCAGTAAGGTCAGCCTGGTGCTCGGCCTCGATGGCCGCCCGGCCTGCCGCGCCGCGCGCGACAAGCCGGCCGAGCAGCTGCCAGCGCAGTTCGGTATCGACCGCGAGCCCGTCGATCACCACGGAACCGTCGAGCAGGCCGGCTAGCAGGTCGAGATCGTCCTGGGCGATCGCCACCGAGGCGAAGGCTTGCGCGAAGGCGAGCTGGACATCTGAGCCCGGGGGCGCGTCGAGCATCCAGCGGCGGAGCACGGCAGCGAGCTGGCCAAGCCCGGACGCGCGCCAGGCCGGATCGGCGAACCTGCGCACCGCTGCCATGGCCTGCCTCAGCACCACCTGCAGCACAGTGACGTCGTCAATTGAGCTGGCGCCTGACACCACGAGTGCGACGTAGTCCCTGGCCGGGATCTCGGCGTCGCGGCACATGTCCCAGGCCGCTGACCAGCACAGGGCGGCCGGCATCGCGTCCGCGAAGTCCCCGATCGCGCCGAGCAGCGTGCGCATCGAGTGCTGGTCGAGCCTGATCTTGGCGTATGTCAGGTCGTCATCGTTGACCAGGATCAGGTCGGGCAACTGCTCCCCGACGAGCTCGGGCACCTCGGTACGTTCGCCCGCGACGTCGAGCTCGACCCGGTGCCGCCGGGTCAATCCGGCCGGTCCGTGCTCGTACAGGCCGATCGCGATCCGGTGCGGCCGCAGGACGGGGTGTGCCTGCGGCGCTTCCTGCACGACCAAGAAGTCGGTCAGTGTCCCGTCGGGCGCGACGTGGTACTGCGGCCGAAGCGTGTTCACGCCAGCGGTTTCCAGCCAGACCTTGGACCAGCCGGCCAGCTCGCGTCCCGACGCCCGCTCCAGTGCGTCGAGCAGGTCGGCAAGCGTCGCGTTGCCCCAGGCGTGCGCGGCGAAATAGGCGCGCACCCCGGCCAGGAAGTTCTCCCGGCCTACGTAGGCCACGAGCTGCTTGAGCACCGCGGCGCCCTTGGCGTAGGTGATGCCGTCGAAGTTCACCTCGACGGCCGCGATGTCGGGGATATCGGCCGCGATCGGGTGTGTGGAGGGGAGCTGGTCCTGCCGGTACGCCCATGCCTTGTCCGCCTGCGAGAAGGTGGTCCAGGCCGAGCGCCAGCGGGTTGCCTCGGTCAGTGCCGTGCAGGAGGCCCAGGAGGCGAACGACTCGTTCAGCCACAGGTCGTCCCACCAGCGCATGGTGACCAGGTCGCCGAACCACATGTGCGCCATCTCGTGCATGATCGTGTCGGCGCGGTACTCGCGCCGGGTGTCGGTGACCCGCGACCTGAAGATGTAATCCTCGAGGAAGGTCACCGCCCCGGCGTTCTCCATAGCGCCGGCCTTGTATTCCGGCACGAAGATCTGGTCGTACTTGCCGAAGGGGTAGCGCACTGCGAAGGCGGCATGGAAGAAGTCAAAGCCCTGCCTGGTCACCTCGAAGATCTCGTCCGGGTCGAGGTAGCTGGCCAGTGACTGGCGGCAGAAGATGCCCATGGGTATGCCGTCGTGGTCACTACGCACCCCGTGGTACGGCCCGGCAGACACGTGCGTGATGTAGGTCGACATCACGGGAGTAGGCGGGAAATGCCAGCTCGCGATGCCCGGGCCGGCTTGCTCGCCCGCCACGTCCGGCGCCAGCGTGGAGATCACCTGCCAGGAATCCGGACAGCTCACGGTGAATTCGAAGGTCGACTTCAAGTCCGGCTGGTCAAAGCACGCGAATACCCGATGGGCGTCGAACGTCTCCAGATCCGTGTACAGGTAGACACGCTGGTCCGCCGGGTCGGTGAAACGGTGCAGCCCTTCGCCGCTCCTCGAGTACGCGCAGCTGGCCCGCACCACCAGCTCATTGGCGGATTCAAGCGCGGGCAGCGTGATCCGGTTCCCATCGAACTGCGTCAGCGGCAGTTCCCGTCCGTTGAGGACGATCTGGAGCACCGTGGGCGCGGTGAGGTCGATGAACGAGCCTTCCGGGGGGTTGCTGCAGGAGAACCGCACCTTGGTGAGCGAGCTGAATTCGGCCTCGCCGCCCGTCAGGTCGAGGTCGATCCGGTAGGACTGCACCCGGAGTTGCCTCGCGCGCTGGGCCGCCTCGTCGCGGGTCAGATTGCTTGTCACGCTCGCTCCCGTAGTCATCATGGCGCCGTGCTAGTCAGCGCGCCTTCGCCGCGACGGCCAGTCCGGCGCCGTTAATGGCCCCCGGGCATCTTGTCATGCCCGATCAGCGGAATGCCAGGCGGTTTCCGCCGGTTGTGAGCATGCGGGTGGGGAGCGACAGAAGCGCGAGGCGCGGACCTGGCCGCGCGGAGCGCGAGACGGAAGCGGCCGCAGAGGAGACGGCAGATGAGCGAGCAGGCACCCACGCAGGTCGACTTCTGGTTCGATCCGCTCTGCCCGTGGGCGTGGATCACCTCCCGCTGGATGGTGGAGGTCGAGCAGGTGCGGCCGGTGACCACGCGCTGGCACGTCATGAGCCTGGCGGTGCTGAACGAGGGCAAGGAGGACCTGTCCGAGCGGTACAAGCAACTCCTGGCACAGGCCTGGGGCCCGGTCCGGGTGTGCGTCGCCGCCGAGCAGCGGCATGGCCCCGATACAGTCCTCCCGCTCTATACCGAGATCGGCACGCGCTTCCACGATCAGAAGGCCGAGCGGAACCGGGCTACCATCGAGGCCGCCCTCACGGCAGCGGGTCTGCCTGCCGGGCTCGCGGACGCGATGGAATCGACCGAGTATGACGACATGATCCGGGCGTCACACAGCGATGGCATTGAGCGGGTAGGGGACGAGGTGGGCACGCCGGTGATATCGGTGAATGGCGCTTCGGTCTTCGGGCCGGTGGTTTCCCCGATTCCCCGTGGTGAGGCCGCCGGCAAGCTGTGGGATGGCGTCCTGCTCGTGATGGGTACCGACGGCTTCTTCGAGCTGAAGCGCAGCCGTTACCGCCCGCCGGTGTTCGACTAGTGTGCCGCGCCCCTGGCGGCCATTGTCCCGGGCGCGCATGTCTGAGCACCTGGACCGCCCACGGGCAGCGGGACACCACGACGAGGCTGTGGTAGCCGGGGCGCAGCATGACCGAGGCCAGGCCATGCCCGGCCGGTCCTGACATCGCCGCGAGAACCGTGGATCTGCCGCGGGTTGACGTGCCTTCTGTCACGCTCATGGTGAGCCCGCCTCGCTGGGCGGTGGCGCAGTGAAATCTCCAGGACAGGCCCCAGGTGTCCGTGGCCGTGACGAGGAACGGGCCGAGGATGCCGGGCCCGATGCCTCGGTACTGCTCGGGTCGTCCGCTGCCGCCTTGGGGTGCGGAGTGCGGTAGCTTCCCCGGTCCGCCGGGCAGCGCCCCGTGGTTGTCGGCCGTCTGCGCGGGCGCGCCGCCAAGCGAGGCCACGAGCGCGACCATGGCGAGCACAAAGCACAGCGCCGCGCCGGCCGCGCCCATCACGATAAGCAAGCGAATGACCCGGCTCCCGTCGGGTGCCTGCCGGGGGCCCAGGCGGACGTCGCCGGTCGAGCTCACCCGGGCGTGGGAAGCACGCGGCCTGGTCCGTCCCACGTGCCCACCTCACTTCCCCCGCTCGCCCGTGCAGCTGGTCAGCCCGCCCTCCAGTCACAGAAAGTGACGAGCGTGCCGTTACGCAACGCAAGCGTTGTATCACGAAATGAAGTGTCGTCGAAGCCAAACCTGGCTTGTCACTGATAGACGCCGCCCGCGAGCGGCAGCATCGTGCGGCGGTCTAGGCGCGGAAATCTACTCAAAGGGGCCGCTATTGTTCACGATCAGTCACCACACCCCGGGGCCGGTCCGCCGCCCAGCTTCAGAACATGATTGGCGACCACGGCCCAGGGTCCCACCACATGGCGGCGGACAGCTCCGCAATCGCTCCCGGCCGAAGCTCGGTGATCAGGCCAGCGGCGGCGAGGCCGCCCAGCCTGGTCCCGCCCAGGTAGGCCGCGCCAAGGGCGGAGACCGGCAGCCTGATGTCGGCGGGCGAGCCCGTCAGTTCGCACGACGGCTCCGACTGGTCCGCCAGGCCGCCAGCCGCCAGCCGCCAGGTGCCGCTGTTCGCGGGCAGGAGGTCGTCAACGACCTCGATCACCACGTCGACCGGGGCTGAGTAACGCCGCGCCCGCAGCGCCGCGGGCAGGTCCACGATCCTGATCCAGAGCCCGTCTGCGCCCCGGGCGCGGGCCCGGCGCGAGTCAGACAGCAGATAGGGCAGCGGATCATCGGGCGGCCTGCGCCGTGCCGTGACCTCGCCGATCAGATCCCTGGACAGCAGGTCGGCCCAGAGCGCGGCGCAGGCGACCGGATCGGTGGCGAACAGATCACGAACCGATAGCAGCCCGCCAGGTATGCCGTCCGAGTCCCACTCGCCCTTGGTCCTGTACAGTGCGTACCCGCGCGGCCCCGACCGGCCCTCCGCTACCACGCAGCGCAGGACAGAATGGTCGTCCCGGAAGAACTCCGGGTCTTCTAGTGACGCGGTCCACCAGCGCTCGTCCATGGTGATCATGCCGGGCCGGTGCTCGCGGACGGCGTCGTAGACCGTGGCGAGGTCACGGGCCGCTGCCTTCGGCTCGGTCGGCCTCAGCGTGGGGATCTCGTCGGACTCCGCGGATCCGCCCCCGGACGGGATCCGGACGCGCCCGTCGCTCGTGCGGACGGTGAAGGACTGGGCAGGTGCCGCTGAGCCGTAGCCGAACCTGCCGTAGATCGCTGCCTCGGAGGCGAACAGCGCAGCGACCGGTTCGCTGCCCTGGCTCACGTCGCTCAGCTGCCGGCGCATGAGTGCCGACAGGATGCCGCGCCTGCGGTAGGTGGGCAGTACGGCCACGAAGGTCACGCCCGCCGTATTGACCTGACCGCCGGGCACGGTGAGGCCGAAGGAGTAGGCCGCGGCGCTGCCGACGATCCGGTCACCGTCGAACGCGGCCAGGCTCCGCTGTGCCTCGAAGGTGATCCGATCGTGCTCGACCATCTGGTCGGCGCGCATGCTGCTGTTGAACGCCTGGTGGGGGACCTCGCCGAAGGCCGGCAGTTCCGAGTCGTCGATGGGGCGGATCGGGTAGCCCTGGATCATGATTGCCTTGTTACCCCCGAACGGCCGTTCGGCGCGAGCCTTTTTACGATGTCACCCGCTGTCGGCGGTGCGGCGCGGGCGCTCCCGGGCGTACCCGTTCCGAACCGGTACAGTTTCGCCATCATGGCTTCGAGTTCCGGGCGTCAGCCCTGGCAGGCGGCGCGGGTCGGTGCCGCGTCGGTGCGCGGCCTGATCCGGCGGCAATTCATCACCCGGAACCGCAGGCTCGCGTTCGTCCTCGCGGTCCTGGTCGTCGGCATCGGGATCGCCGCGGTGCGGGTGTCCGCGGCGTGGTTCTCGCCGGGCTTGATGATCCTGCCAATCCTGGCGGGCGGCCTGCTGCTGTGGCCGCGAGCGCTGCGCATCCTATTCGTGATCGTCGCTGTCATGCTCGCCTACGACGTGGCCCAGGTCGACGAGCGGACCGGATTCGGCATCGTCGCCACGATCGTGATCATCGCCGCCTTCGCAGACGTGCTCGCCCGGACCCGCGCCAGGCTCGGCCTGCAGGGACTGCGGGGTGACCAAATGCTGATCGAGCTCAGGGACCGGATCAAGGTCGCGAGCGCGCTGCCAGGGCTGCCCGAGGGCTGGGACTGCGAGTCAGTGCTCAGTCCCGCGGGCGGCGTGCTGTTCGGCGGCGATTTCGTGGTGTCGGCGTGCGACGGCAAGACGCTCGAGGTGGCGGTCGTCGACGTGTCGGGGAAGGGCATCGACGCAGGAACGAGGGCGTTGCTGCTCTCCGGTGCGTTTGGCGGGCTGCTCGGGTCCATTCCCGCCTCCGAGTTCCTCAGCGCGTGCAATGCCTACCTGCGCCGAAGCGAGCCCGCCGAGGGATTCGTGACCGCGGTGCACCTCGCGCTGGACCTGACCACGGGGAACTATGTGATCGCTTCCGCTGGTCATCCGCCCGCGGCCCACTTCGAGAGTCACAGCGGCCTGTGGCGGCTGACCGCCGCGCGCGGCCTCGTGCTCGGCGTGGTCCCCGATCTGCGCGGAAGTCCCGAGCGCGGAACGCTACGGCCCGGCGACGCACTGATGCTCTACACCGATGGCCTGGTCGAGGTGCCAGGGCGAGATATCGACATCGGTATCGACCGGTTGCTTGGCGAGGCGGATCGCCTGGTGACGGCGGGCTTCGCGGGACGGGCGGCCAGCTTGGTGCAGGCCATGCAGGAGGGCGCAGGAACGACGGACGACTGCGCCCTGGTTCTTATCTGGAGGACGTGACCCGCGGCGCGCTCAGCCGGTCGGCTGCATGCTCGACGAGCGCGACGAGGACATCGCGGCTCGATTCCCGCTTGCGGGCGTCGCACAGCAGCAACGGGACGTCCGGGGTCAGGTTAAGTGCGCTCCGGGTGGTGAGCAGCGGGTACCTGCGGGCGTCGTCGAAGCAGTTCACAGCCACCACGAAGGGCATGCCGTTGCGCTCGAAGTAGTCGATCGACGGGAAGCTATCGGCCAGGCGGCGGGTGTCGGCCATGACGACGGCGCCGAGCGCACCGAAGGCCAGTTCGTCCCACATGAACCAGAACCGCTTCTGGCCAGGGGTTCCGAAGAGATACACCACCAGGTCATCGCTGATCGTGATGCGACCGAAGTCCATAGCCACAGTCGTGGTGGATTTGCTCTCAAGTCCGTCGAGGTCGTCGAATGCCGAACTGGGCTCGCTGAGGGTTTCCTCGGTACGGAGCGGACGCACCTCGCTCACAGAGCCCACGAGCGTCGTCTTGCCGACGCCGAAGCCGCCCGCGATCAAGATCTTGATCGCGACGGGCGCTGAGTCGCGCCCGCCGGTCGGCTCAGAGCTTGCGAAGGGCATCGGCGACCTCCTTCAGGATTCGCATGTCGTTGAGCCCGATCGACGAGGGGGCCTTCACGCGTACGTAGCCGCGTTCTCGGAGATCAGCCACGAGGATACGGATGACGCCGAGCGGGAGGTCGAGGGTGGCCGCCAAGTCGGCGACCGAGACCGGTCGCTGGCAGAGTTGCAGCAACCGCCGATGTTCGTGCTCCAGCTCAAACTCCGACCCCGGCTCGCTACCGAGCGCGCAGACCAGGGCAACCAAGTCTATTGCAGGCCCGCTGGGCCGGGTCCGCCCTGCAGTCAGCGCGTAGGGCCGGACGACCGGCCCCGCGTCCCTGGCCCGTCGGCCCGCCCGCCTGGCGTTCCGGGAAGTGCTCACGTCACCTGTGCGTTCGCCTGAGTCGTCGGTCGAGGCGGCACGCCGAGGTGCTGGCCCACTCGCTTGACAAGCACCGCCATCTCGTAGGCGATCAGGCCGGCGTCGGCACCCGAGCCTGCCAGGATGGCGAGGCAGCTTCCCTCGCCCGCGGCGGTCACGAACAGGAATGCGGACTCAAGCTCCACGACGGTCTGCCGGGGGTTGCCGCAGCCGAGGTGCTGACCGAAGCCTCTGGCCAGGCTCTGGAACCCGGCCGCGACCGCAGCGAGATACTCCGCATCTTCGCGGTCCACGGTGGCCGACGCGCCTATCGCCAGACCGTCCCGGGACAAGATCACGGCCTTGTCCACATTTGCAACCCGCGTCACCAGGTCGTCGAGCAGCCAGTCGAGGCTTCCAGGCGTGCTCATCGCCAGGCTCCCGACACGCGATAATCCCCCGTGGCCATGGCTACTCCCCTTCCTCGTGGCGCGCCTCGTCGACGATGTCCTCGGCGGCCTCGCGGCCCCGCTCCCAGCCGCGCTGCCAGGCGGCCATCGTGTTCCGCGACACTTCAGGCGATGCTTGATCGGCGGCCAGCACCTGGTCATGGCCATCGTGGTGCCCGTCGCCATCCGGGCGGTCACGAAGCTGCGGCGCCAGATTCGCCTGGCGGACCCGGACGGGGAGGTCGTCGGGGTCGCCCCGCTCTATCGGGTAGCCGACGACGGCATCGTCGGCGTCGGCGCTAGGCGGCGCGGCGGCCCACGGCGGCGCCGTACCCGTCGCGCGGGGCGCCCGGTCAGTGGCGGCTGCTCGGGCTGGTGCAGTGAAGGGCGGTGCCATGGCGGCGATCGGCGGTTCGAATCCGACCGAGCTGGCTGCCGCGCCAGTGGTCCGCGTGCCGTCGGTGCCCATGCCCGATGGCGTCCACACGGTGGCGGGCTCGGGTTCGGCCGCGGCGGTACTGGGGGTGGTGGCCACGGCCTCAGCGAACGCCGGGGTGGTGGTGTCGGCCCGGGCGAGGTCGCGATCTGCGTCGGCATCGGCCTCGGCGGCGACGTCGGCATCCGATGCCGCCTGCGGCCCGGTGAGCTCAGGTACCGGCCGCCCGCCCAGTTCGCGGGCGCCAACCGAGCCGATCCCGGCGGCGGCGTCCTCGATGACCAGCGAGCGCGGGACGAGCACTACCGCGGTAACGCCGCCGTAGGGCGACGTTCTCAAGGTGATCTTGATGTCGTGCCGCTTGGCGAGCTGGCCGGCGATGAACAAGCCAAGCTGGTCACTGCCGGACAAGTCGAAAAGGGGCGGATCGGCGAGCGTCGCGTTGATCTCGGCCAGGCGCTCCTCGGCCATGCCGAGCCCGCGATCCTCGATCTCGAGCGCCAGCCCCTTGGCGACCACGTCACCTTCGATCCGCACGGGCGTGTTCGCGGGAGAGAACATCGTGGCGTTCTCGACGAGCTCGGCCAGCAGGTGGATGACGTCAGCGACGGCGTGTCCGGCGAGTGAGGCCGTCGTTCTCGACACCACTCTGATCCGGGTGTAGTTCTCGACTTCCGCGATAGCGGCGCGCATGACGTCCACGACGGGAACGGGCTCGCGCCACACCCGGCCCGACGAGCCGCCCGCGACGATCAGCAGGCCTTCGGCGTGCCGGCGCATGCGCGTGGTCAAGTGGTCGATCTTGAACAGGTCCGCTAGTTCCTCCGGGTCGTGTACCCGCCGCTCCATCGCGTCCAGCAGCTGCAGTTGCCTGGTGAGCAGCGACTGGTTCCGTCTGGCCAGGTTGCGGAATACATCGTTGACGCCCCGGCGGATCTTGATCTCCTCGACCGCCGCCGCGACCGCCGTCTGCGCGGCCGTGTTGAAGGCGCGGCGGACCTGGCCGATTTCATCGGTACTCGGCGCGAGCAGCGGTGCCGCTGCCTCATCGGGGCTGACATCCTCGCCGCTGCGCAGTCGCTCGATGGTGCTCGGCAGGCTCTCGGACGCCAGCTCAAGAGCGGACTGACGCAGCTCGTTGAGCTGGCGCAGCAAGGTGCGGCCGACGGCGATCGCGATGATGATCGTGATCAGGATCGCCACCATGCCGAGGGCGGCGCTCAGCGCGAGCCGCAGGAAGGTCGCGTCCGCCTGGCTCTGCACCGCCGCCTGGATGCGCCCGGCGGCCTTGCCGATCGCCGCGCCGAGACCTGCGTAGTAGGCCCTTTCCTTGGCCGTCCAGTCCGCGAGCGAGACCCGCTTAGCGAGCGCGCCAGTGATCTCGAGCTCGTAATAATGCACATCTTGCGAGGCCTGGGCGGGGACCATCGTGGCCAGGAAGCGCCGGTACTGCGGGTCAAGGCTGGGCACTGCCTGGTTCCACAATTCCTGGCGTTGCGTGGCGAGCTCGCCGATAAGTGCGATGTCGTCGCCGGAAAAGTAATTCGCATTTAGGTCGGCCTTGATCAGGTCGCTCTCCTCGCCAAGATCCTGCAGCGAGACATAAAGCGTCACGAGGTCCGTGGCCTGCGGGCCGACGCTGCTCGGGTATGGCGCGATCGCCTGGCTCAGCACGGCATCGCCGTCGGCGATGAGCGAGCTGTACTCACCGGCCGCTGCGGCCCTGGTGACACCGAGGCTCGCCACCGATCCGCGGATGGTGCTGAGGTTGTTCAGATCGGTCTGGAAGGTCAGTATTACCCGTCGCTCCACGGAGTTGGCCGAAGGCAGGGCGGCTGTTGCGGCCGCATTGAACCTGGCCACGGCCGCGTCCGTGGCGTGCTGCTGTACCACCCAGGCGTTCTGCATGCTGGGCTCGTGGTACCTGGCGAGGAACCGAAGCGCTCGCCAGCGCTCGCTGGCGAGCTGTGCCTGCAGAGTGGTGGTCGGGACGGTAACCCGCTCCCTGACCGTGGTGGCCTGCCGGAGGGAGGAGAGTTGCCCGACGGTCAGCCCGAGGATGATGCTAAACAAGCCAATCAGTGCGATCACGGGGACGAGTACGAGCACGAGGATCCGCAAGCGGATCGACCGGCGACGCAACATAACCTTGGTCCTCAGTCATCGGCCGGCGTTGTGCCCCGGTCCTGGTGAGCGTCCGACTAGAGTTATGCCAGGTTACTCGGCTATTGGTGGCATGACAGCGGCATCGGTCATACCGGGAGGCGCATTCCGTCGTTTTCCCTGCGCCCAATTACGGACAGTGAGGGCGTGATCACGAGTTGGTAGAGCGCAAGTCAACCGCAGGCGCGCCGGCTACCTGCCCGGACACCAGACCTGGTGCGGCCGGAAGGGGTAGCTGGGTAGTCACTGTCAGTAATGTGCCTTGCGGCCGTGTGCGCGCAACGCCACCGCTAGTATTGGGTCGCTGGCCCGCTGCGTGCGGCAGTTGCCCGGATCCGGTAGCGTGCCCGGATTCTGCCTTCTCGAAGGATGAGACATAGATGACATCACCCAGCGGCCCCGCGCCTGCGAGCCAGGAGCGGGTCGGCGACGCGCCTGGGGCCGCACAAGGCAGTGGGACGCGGTCGGGGCCGCTCGCCATGGGGCAGGTGGCCACCGCATCGGCGAGCAACGGGCATCCGGCGCCCGCCGTCACCCGCACGGGAGCCGCGGACCAGGCGACTTCCGTCAGGTATGACCCGGGTCCGCTGTGGGCGAGGCTGCTGCCGCCGCTCGTAGCGCTCGGGATGGCGCTGTGGGGCATCACGACGCCGTCGTTCTGGAGGGACGAGGCAGCGACTATCGCGGCGATCAGGCGCCCGTTCGGTGACCTGATCGTCATGCTCGGCAACGTCGACGCTGTGCACAGCGCCTACTACATCACGATGTGGCCGCTAGCCCATCTGTTCGGGTACAGCGAGTTCGTGCTCAGGCTGCCGTCGGCATTCGCGATGGCGCTGACGGCGGCTACGGTCGCCGCCATCGGGCGGCGGCTCATCTCGCCCTGGGCCGGCCTGGCGGCCGGCCTGCTCTACGCGCTCGTACCAGTCGCGACCAGGTACGGCCAGGAGGCGCGGCCGTACGCGGCCGTCGTGGCGATGGCGACGATCGCAAGCTACCTGCTGGTGAGGGTGCTCACGGCCGAGCCAGAGCGGCGGCGCCGCTGGCTGGTGGCCTACGCGGCCGGGCTGGGTGCACTCGGCATCGTGAACATCTTCGGGTTGCTGCTGATCCCGGCGCACGCGCTCACCATCGGGCTGGCCTACCGGCGGGAGGCGGACCGTGCAGCAGGCCGCCGGTTGGTCGTCGGCTGGCTGGCCGCGGCGGTCGCAGGCGTCGTCGTGGCGGGCCCGTTGCTCGACCTCGGCTGGCGCCAGCGGGGGCAGATCAGCTGGCTTTCGGTGAACAAGTCGACGTCAGGCGTGGGCACGCTGCTCACGCTGACCGGGTCGATCATGGAATCCATGTCCCTGGTGGGCGTGGTCATCGTCGCGCTTGTGCTAAGCACGGCCAAGCCAGACGCGCAGCGGAGGGCGGCGTGGCCGCGCCGACTGTGGGAACTGAGCCTGCCCTGGGTCATCGTCCCGCCGCTGAGCCTGTGGGTCGGCACTAACCTGCTGACGCCGGTGTACACCTCTCGCTACATCCTGTTGTGCGTGCCGGCGATCACACTGCTGGCCGGGGCGGGCGTGGCCGCCATGGGGCGGGTTATC
>Ga0126369_10000121_pt1 | contig 46001 bp, 41 predicted proteins | sample PanSoiMetaPlot_1_FD_109646 | JGI IMG/M metagenome (GOLD analysis project Ga0126369, IMG submission 109646) | Tropical forest soil microbial communities from Panama - MetaG Plot_1 | ecosystem: Environmental > Terrestrial > Soil > Tropical forest > Bulk soil | place: Panama | collected 2016-02-17
GTACACGGACGCGCGCGCGGCGCTGCTGGCGGAGTACGGCGACCTGGGGCCGCAGTACCGCATGCTGATCGAGCGCATGGCAGCCATCGACACCAAGCTGAAGATCATCGAGCGCAGCGGGCGGGATGTGGACCCCGCCGAGTTCGAGGGGCTGCACAAGACGCACCTGGCGTACGTGAACCAGTTGCAGAAGTACACCGAGGCGCAGAAGACCGAGAGCCTGAGCAAGCAGACCCAGGACACCGTCAGCGCGGTCATGCTGATCATCGAGCACCGCATCTCGGCCATCAACCCGCAGTTGTGGCGCGAGATCGTCGGCGACGTCCGCAAAGCCATTGAAGCCGCGTGAGCAGGTTCGATAGGGCCGTAGGCCCGACTGAAGCTGCCTGAGGAGGACCCATGGCATTTCCCCCTAGAGCCCGACCGCCGAAGGCGAAGGCGGCCCCCAGAGCCAGGGCCAAAGCGCCCCCGCGCAAGCCGACCGCTGCCAGGCCCAAGCCCAGCTTCGGCGGCAACCCCGCCGACATGCTGCTGCCTGGCGGCGCCAGCCTGGAGGCGCCGCCGCCGCGTCTGCCTGGGCCGCGCGCGGTGCCCAGCGCGATCTCCTTCAGCCCCAACGCGCCGCCGCTCAGCGGGCCCAGCGCGCCGCTGGGCGTCGGCCAGCAAGCCAGGCCAGGCGCGGGCCACATGTCCAACTACGGCCAGCCCAAAGGCGCGGGCACCAGCACCCGACCGCGTGTGGGCGCGGGCATGAGCGCCTCCAGAGACGCCGCCCTGGATAAGCAGGCGGGCATCAAGCCAGGCTCGAAGAAAGACAACGCTCTTGACCGAAAACGCGGCGTCCCCGTCCGCAAGGCAAAGTGATGGCCAAACTCAGCAGCGCCAGTCGGCAAAAGCTGCCGTCCAGCAGTTTCGCTTTACCCGGAAAAGGCTCTGGCAAATCTGGCAAGGGGAGCGGCAGCTATCCGATCCCGGACAGGAGCCACGCTCAGAATGCCCTGGCGCGTGTGGCACAGCACGGGACTCCGGCTGAGAAAGCCACCGTGCGCGCCAAAGTCAAGGCCAGGTTTGGCATGGGCAAAAAGAAATGACCCGCATCGACACCGACGGAAGGACATATCCCACCTGATGCCTGGTCCCGTCATTCCCGCTAACAACCCCGCGTTCCCCAACTCGGTCTTCCCCAACGGTGTGGATAACATCACCAACCAGATGCACGGGGAGATCCCCGACGCGATCTCGGCGCTGCAGACGGCGCTGCTGCCCAACCCGCCAGCGGGTTCGGGGTTGGGCTCCCTGAACGTGGTCTCGCTGAACGTCTCGGGCACCGTCACGGCGGGCGCGCAGGTCTCAGCGGGCGGCAACGTGCTCGGCAACCAGTTGATCGCCACGGGCCGCCTGCGGCCAGGCGATGGCACCACCGCCTCGCCGAACGGCATCTACGGCGGCACGGGTGCACCCAGCGCGGCGCTGGGGGCCGACGGCGACTACTACTTCCGCTCGGGCACGCCTGGCACGAGCTTGCAGCGCATCTACATTCGCAGCGCGGGCGCCTGGGTCGGCATCGTGTGACGCTGCAACTGGTCAGCACCGACTCGACCCCGCTGCCGCCGCTGTTCGCCCATCTGCGGCTGGTCGAGGCGCAGCCTGACCTGGAGCCGATCTACATCTCCATCCCCGCGCCCGCCGTGCAGGTACGCACCGACGGTGGCTATGACATCTATCCCGGCAGCTTCTTTCCGGGGCAGGTGGACAAGATTCGCAACCATCCCCACCCGCAGACACCGGACGCCATCATGGCGCTGGAGACGTTCCTGATCGGCGGTGTGGGACCCACGCTGCCGGGCGCCACGTTCACGGGCAACGTCACTGTCAACTCGCCCGCCGCGTTCATCGGCAACGGCAGCGTGCCGCCGGGCGGTGCTGTGGGGCAGGTCCTGACCAAGACGAGTGCGGGCGACTACGCCGTGGCCTGGCAGAACGCGACGGGCGGCGGGCTGACGCTGCCGCTGACGCAGAACCTGACGTTCTCTCCGTCTGCCACGTGGAACATCGGCGACAACACCGGCGGGCTGCATCCGTACCGCATCTTCGCCGAGAGCGACCTGGTGCTGGGTAATCCCACCGCGCCGGACATGCAGATCCAGTGGGACACCATCGGTACCAGCAGCACCCTGTTCCTCGATCCGGTCTACGATCTGTACCTGGGCGCAGGTCAAACGCGGCGCTGGTGGCTGCAGCCTGCCGGCCATTTCGTGGCGCAGACAGACAACACGTACGACATCGGTGCCGCTGCCGCCAATCGCCCGCGCAACGTGTACGCGGGCACAAGTTTTGTTGGCCCAGGCGCGGTGCCCACGGGCGGCACCGCCGGCCAGGTGCTCTCGAAAGTTGACGCTACCAATTACAACCTGGTGTGGACGACGCCCGGTGGGGGTGTGACGTGGCCGCTGTACGCCCCCGACGGCACGTTCTCGGCGCCCAGCTACAGCTTCGTCAACTCGCAGACCACGGGCATCTTCCGCAACGGCGCGGACACCATCGGCTTCTCGACCGCCGGTCTGCTGCGCTGGGCGATCAGCGCGGCGGGCCATCTGGTCACGCCTGCCGACAACACGTATGACATTGGCCAGAGCGGCGCGACACGTCCGCGCGATCTGTGGCTGGGCCGCAACCTGGCCGTCGCGGGCACCTCCACGTTGACGGGCACTACCAGTGTGGGCGGCGCGCCGCAGACGCACATCGCGCTGTACGTCGTGCCGACGACGCTCGCCACCGCCAATCAATACGGCACGTATAGCTCGCCTATTTTCTCGTCGGCCGCGACCGCGTCCGGGTCGGCGATCTACGTCTTCCTGCGAACGGCGGGCGTCGTCTACACCATGGCGACCGGCTACGCCATCCAGGTTGCCGCGCCCAGTATCGGCGCGGGCTCCACCGCGACCACGGTGTACGGCATCAACGTCGCCAATCAGGGCGGCGCGAGCCGCACCAGCGTGTATGGCGTCTACATCGCCGCGCAGTCAGGCGCGTCCACACTCAACATTGGACTCTTCAACGCGGGCTCGACGCGGTTCGACGGCCCACTGGACTGGAACACCGACAACACCTACGACATCGGCGCGAGCGGTGCCAACCGCCCCCGGAACCTGTACCTGGCGGGCAACATCTTCCTGGCGTCCAACCTCACCGCTGCCACGGCGAACATGACGCTCTACGCCAACAACGCGGTGGTCTTCGCGCCCGGCAGTGCGTCGTGGTGGTTCGATGCGGCGGGTCTCAAGGCAGGTACTGACAACGCCTACGACATCGGTGCCAGCGGCGCGAACCGGCCGCGCAACCTGTACCTGGCCGGTGCTGCCACGATCGGTGGGTCCGAGACAATCAGCGGTTCGCTCACGCTGGCCGACAAGCAGTGGCTTATCGGCGGCGCCCAGGCGGGCGGCGTCGCGGCGCAGAACCTGATCCGCAAGACCGAGTTTGGCTACGCCAGCGGCACCACGTACGGCGCCATCCAGATCGGTACGAACCAGTCGATCTCCCTGGGTGTGGACGTCAGCGCCATCACCGGCGGCAGCTTCAACGGCAACAATGAGTTGATCGTTGCCAATACGTTTTCGATTAGTCAGTTGAACGCTGGCGGCACCGACTTCTTGAGCGGTTTGCGTCTCAGCAACGGTGTCCTGACGATCTTCGGGACCACGAGCGTCGGTGGGTTACCACCGGGCCAACCGACGATCAAAGCGGTGGGCACCTCATTGAGCATCGACTCGCAGTCTTCGACCTGGGTGACTGGCGCGGCTGGGACTGCCGTCGCTGGCAATGCCTACTTCGATGGCACCAACTGGCAGCGCTACAACACGGGCAATCCGGCGACGCTCATGGTCGCTGGGCCGACGACCTTGTCGCTTCAAAATGCCCCAGCCGGCGCGAACCCGATTACGTGGACTCAACGGGTCTTGCTCGACGCCGCGAGCGGCAAGGTGACGCTGCCAGCCGGTACCGCGCAGCAGGCGATGGGCCAATACGTGGGCGCCCCCACGTTCTCGATCTCAACGGTCAACACATGGACCGAGACGCCGATCAAGGCGACCATCACCTCGACCGGGGCGCTGCTGCGGATCGAATACTCCACGTGCTGGAAGCACTCGGCGGCGAATGCCACGTGTCAGCTCGGTCTTGGCTTCGACGGGACAGTCAGCATTGGCCTGCTGGAAACAACTCAGGCGCTCGCAACTGCCTCCATCCCCTACAGCGGGGTGTATTACACGACCCTTCCCGCAGGTAGTCACACGGTGGCGGTCTGGATGATCAACAACTCGACCGGCACCCTGTCGATTGACAACGGCATCAACTCAACTATCTACGTGACGGAGCAACGCTGCTGAAAGGATCCGCCGTGTGACCATTCCTCCCCAACCGCCCGCGACGATTGGCACCCAGCCCAGGACCGCCGAAGAGGTAAACGCGCTCACTGGGCTGCACCTGAAGGCGTTCCTGGCGTCGAAGGCGACGATCAACCAGGACGCGTCCTTCTTCGCGGCGACGGACCTGAAAGCGGCGCCGTACTACTTTACGGCCGATCAGGAGACCGACCTGAAGTCGGCCATCATCCAGCTTGACACGGCGCTCGACGCGGTGGACCTGACGTTTATCAACCGCATCGTGGGCATGTTTTGAGGTCGTACTATTTCACCCTGAAAGGGGACCCGCTAGTGACCGACACGACCGAGGAGCCGACCGTCCCGCCAACCGATCCAGAAGTCCCGGAGGGCGGTGTGGAAGCGGAGCCGCCGCCGCCGGCCCCGATTGCCGCCCCGCCCGAGCCCGAGAGCCTGGCCGAGCAGGTGCAGCGCATGGCGCACACCGTGCCCGAGAGCACCGGCCCCAGCGACGTGGTGCCGAATCGCCCGAACATCCGCCCACCTGAGCCTGCTGTGGAGCCCAGCGAGGACGCGAACGAGGCCACGCCCGTCGAGGAGCCCGCCGCCGAGGAGCCGAGCGCCTGATGCCCGCGCCAGCAGCGGGCACGGCCTACGGCATCCCGTACCTCACGCTCAACAACGTCAACTTCTCCAGCACGGCCTCGGGTAACGGCTTCACCGTCACGTGTGAGACAGACCAGGCGTGCATCCTGTCGATGGACTACTACCCGCAGGACGGACGCCTCAGCAGCGCTCCGTCCAACAACGGCACCGTCACCGACTCGGGCGCGCTGCTCAAGCACACCTTCACGGTGACGTTCTCCGACGCGCGCAACGCGGGCCAGTTCATCGGCTTCCGCATTCGGTCGGACGTCACGGACACGTCAGGCTTGACGCTGCGGCCGTATATCGGCAGCGTGCGTCTGGCGGGCTCGCGCACGACGGGCAAGGGCACCGCCACGCCTGTCAAGTTCTTTGCCTTCGGCGGCGCGCCGCCCGCCCCCGCTGGCGGCGGCACAGGTACAAGCGCTGGCTCGTGGAACCAGTACACCTGGAGCCAGTGGAACCCCAAGGGGACGTGACGTGAGTATCTACAACGTCAGCGTGGTCGCCGCGCCGACCTCGCTGGCGTTCAGCTTCCTGGAGTCGGACCGAAGCGGGCCGTACTACCCGGTGGCGTTCACCACACTGTGGGCCACGTACGTGGACGCGAACACCGTGTTCACCAAGACCGTCGGCGCGCTCGGCGCGAACACGGTTACGGTGCCCGGTCTGACGGCCAGGACGCAGTACGGCTACTACCTGGCCAACGCCAAGGACGCTGCCGGCACCCAGCTTCATAACACGTACTCGGGACCCGCCAGCCCGATCCTGACGCGGACGCTGGCCAACCCGAGCAACGTGCCGCCGTGGTACTTCATCTACGGCTGGCGCTCGATGCTGTGGTCGAACTACGGGCCGCTGGTCAACGCCAACATGTTCACCACGTTTACCGTCACGGGCGTGACCGCGACCAGCGCGCAGATCAACTGCACGCTCGCCCTGGACGGGGTGTGGAGCGCGGCGTTCGGCAGGCAGGCCAACGGTTACCTGGGCCGCACGCTGGGCAGGGCCGTCAACGGCGGCCAGGCCGACGCGGTGCTGATCACGGGCCTGCTGCCCAACACCCAGTACTTCGTGGACGTCATCGCGCAGATCAACGACCCCAACGTGAAAGGCATCCCGCAGTCGGGCCTGTACACCGCCGTGGCACTCACGTTTACCACCGCGCAGGGCGTGCCGCTGTCGCTGCCGCTGGACAATACGCTGCCGCTGCAGTTGGAGATGGCGGCATGAGCGACGTCGGCAACCAGGCTGCCTGGAGTTCGGTCGTGGACGGGCTGGTCTTCAATCCGGATACGGCCATCTGCCGGAAATGGCTGGAGTTGAAGTCGTACGGCACGTACATCGGCGTGCCGGTCTCAGACGAGCTTGACGACCCGGACACGGGCGGCAAGCAGATGGCGTTCTCGTCCGGCGCGGTGATTGCCTGGGATCCGCGCAGCGGGGCCAGCGTTGCCTAGCCCAGCGGCGTTGTTCGCTCCGCCGCGTCTGCTGCAGCCGCCCGCGCCGCAGCCGACGTGGTGGGACACGTTTCAGTCGAATCGCGGTCTGGCCATGCCGCCGCAGGTGTACTCGTGGACATGCTCGATCTGCGCGGCCAACTGGGTCATCGAGGCGACGGGTTTCGACCCGAACGCCAGCCGCGAGCAGACGGCGTATGCTCTCGGCTACCCAACGTGCGTCAATCCTGCCGTCGGTCTGGCCGATACCACGTGCATGGTGCACCTGTTTGAAAGCTATGGGGTTGCCGCGTTTCAAGAGTGGGTCAATTGGGAGCGGGCTTACTCGCTGTGTGAGCAGACAACAGGCGTCCTGAACAGCACGCGTTGGTACCATTTCGTTGCAATTCGAGGGGTGCGTAACGGAAATCTATGGGTGGCCAATAGTGCGCCTGGATATCAGGGCATCTGGGATGATGTATCGCCTGCCCAGTTCGCCGCGTGGGCTGGCTCGTGGCAGGTGGTTTGGCTGGAGAGACCGTGAGCGTTTCTTCCTTGGGCGGCCCCGACGTCGGCGGCGCTGGCGGCGTCCCTACCATGAGCGCGTGTCCCAATCACACCACGCCTGGGTTACGTATGCCGTCTACGCGACGGTGCTGCTCGTGCTCATGCTGACCATCATCTTCATCTGGTGGAGGGCCGCCTGATGCCTGGACCTGGCTATTCGAAGAAGTTTCCGCACGGCAAGTCGATCAAGAACCCGGCCACGTACGAAGCTCTCCGGCGAGAAGGGAAAAGCAAGTCGTCCGCTGCTGCCATCTCGAATGATGCACTCAATAAAGGTCATGCCAAGGGTGTTCATCGCAGTGGAAAATGATCTGGCTTACCTCGCGGGACTGATCGACAATGATGCATGAACTCAACAGGAGAGGAGCAGCCTGATGGCAGGTAGCAAGATGGGTTGCGGCAACAGTGGGCGCTGCGTGCCGCAGATCAAGGCGGGTACGGGACGTGTCCCGTCCTCGAAAGGCAAGAAGTACTGACCATGCCGTTCGTGCCGTTCAAGAAGGGTGAGGGCGGCAAGGCTCAAACAGCACCTTCAAAAAAGGGTAAGCCCGCGAAAACCCCCAAAGACAATCCCTTTGCGACCAAAAAGACACGCAGGAGTCCTTGATGCCGCCTATCAAACGCACGGGTAATTCGAGCGGTGGCCGTGTCGGCAAGCCCACGAGCGTCGTCCACAAGACGCCCGCGCCCAAGAAAGCGCCCACCCGAATCAAGTGCTGAGCTTGTTTCACAGTTTCACAACCGCCTTACGGCAGGGAGCGTGAAAGAGTGAAACTGTGACCACCGCCGAGATCCCGGGTCTGCAGGGGCTGGAGTTTGCCCGCCTGGGCAAAGCCGCCTCCAAGGAGAAGGGCTTCCTGGCGGACTTCCTGGAGCGCGCCGACGCGCGGCTGGTGCCGTTCACCCAGATCACGCCCGAGGAGCGGCTGCGCGTTTTCGGCGAACTGAACTATCGGCCGCACGGGCTGTACGTGCCCGAGGACCACGACGCGCGGCTGGATCTGTTCGCGCGGGCGCGCGAGTGCGGCAGCCTGGCGCTGCCCGACGCGCGGCTGCGCGCGTACTTCGCGCTGCAAGACGAGACGGCGCAGTGGGAGCGGGACGGCGTCGTAGGCCACTGGATCGGCCAGCAGGCGCTGGCGCGCTCGCGCGCCCGCTTCCGCATCGTGGCCTGGGGACGGCGCGGCGGCAAGACCACCCACGCGGCGATGGAGGCCGTGGCTGCCGCGTACAACCGCCCCCGCGCCTGGATCTGGCTCGCCGCGCCGACGATGAAGCTTGTATCACGCGGCTTCGACAAAGTCATCGAGACGATCCGCGACCTGGGCCTGCAGACGCGCATGCTGCGCGACTCGGTGCAGGAGAAGCTGGTCGTGCTCGACAACGGGGCGCGTCTGGAAGGCATCTCGCTGGACAACATCTGGTCCGCTGCTGGCGCGGCCATCGACCTGGCGATCATCGACGAAGCGGCGCAGGTCACTCCCGAGGCGTGGACGCGCGCCATTCTGCCGCCGCTGACTGACCGCAACGGGCAGGCGCTACTGATCTCCTCGTGGGAAGGTGAGGGCGACTTTTTCCATACCAAAGCCCTGGATGCGCGTGCGGAGATGTCCAGCCACGGCACTGAGGCCAGTTGGGAACTCTTCCAGGACGCGAGCTACGACATCAACTTCTTCGCTTTTCCGCAGGGGCGACATACCCCGGCACTCGTACAGGCGCAGAAGGAGATGGACCCCATCGAGTTCCTCGAACAGTTCGGCGGCATCCCGGCAAGCGCTCGTGATCGGGTCTTTCCGGAGTTCAAGGAGAAGGTCCACGTAGGGGACTGCCCGTTCAATCCGGAGTTGCCGATCACTCTGGCGGTTGATCCCAGCGGCGGCTCCAATCCCTATGCGGTACTCGTTATCCAGACCTATCCAGACCACCACGAGATCATCGACGAGTTCTACCAGACGCATGTATCGACGGAGGAAATCATCCCCCAGCTTGTGCAGCGCCCCTGGTGTGACGCCGAACGGATCAGCAGCGAAGACGCGCTGATGCCACGCTTCGAAGTGCGCAACGTGACGGATGTGATCGTTGACAGCGCCCAACCCGAGGAGATGCGCCGCTGGGAAAAGATGGGCTTCCCTGCCTACAGCGTACCGGAGAAGCCTGAAATCTGGGAGCGGCTGCCACTCGCCCGGAATGTGCTCAGGGATCCGGTACGGTTCTACTACTTCTACCGCAAACGGATCAATCTGGTGCTGGCGGAAATGGGGCTGCAGCCCGATACGGACTACATTCTCCCGCCCGAGGAGCAGCGCGCGCTCCTCATCCAGGTCGAGGAATCGCTGGCCGACGACAAGCTGTCGGGGGAAACGCTCAATTGGCTCAGGTCGTGTGCGCATGTGCAGGTTGACCGCCACTGTACGGCGACCATCCTGGAGTTCAAGAGCTACACGTACAACAAACGTCGGAACCTGAACGTCAACTTCCAGGAGAAGCCCAAGGACTGGATGAATCACTCTATGGACGCCTGGGGCTACTACATGTGGACGATGCACCGCTTCGACAACGAGGAGGCACCCATCTCGTACAACTACCTGGAAGCCATCGTCAGCGCGGGTGAAGAAGAGGTAGACCGGCGCCAGGTGGGCCTCGACCAGGCCACGCCGCCGCAGGGTACGCCACAGGCGCGCATGCGCACCTTCCTGGAGGACGTCCGCCCGCCCGAGGTAGACAGGCTGGCCGCGTATAGCTATCTTGCGAGTGCCTGATGCCTGACTTCCGCATCGACGAGATGCCCACCTTCAACGACATGCGCTACTGGGCGGACCACCTGCAGGCGGAGTGGGGGGATCTCGATCAGGAGCAGGAGGCCGAGGCCGACCTGTACTTCCAGGCGTTCGACGTCGAGAGCCCTGGCGGCCGCCTGGCGGTCAAGACGGGCAGCGCGCCGTCGGATGCCGACGCGGCCATCGACAGCCTGGTGCCGCCGGACGTGTCCGTGCACGTGCGGCCTGCCCGCGCCCGCGAGAAGTATCGCCAGCAGGCCGACAAGCTGACGCGCTTCGGCAAGGCGATGATCTACTCCTGGCGGCGGCGCAAGGACTTCGTGCGCCAGATCGCAACGGACATGGTCATCCAGCGTGTCGGCGTCGGGCGGGTCATGGTAGACCGCACGCTATGGCCCGAAAAACCTGGCGACTTGCGCAGATCGCACGAGCCGCCCGCGCGCGCCGCCGACGAATCACAGGAAGCCTACGACGCGCGCGTCGCGGCGTTCGAAGAAGACAACGAGGAGGACGCCTGGGAGGTTCGGCATCGGCGTAAGAACCCGATCATCTGGCAGCGCCGCGACCCGCGCATCGTCAGGTGGCGCGAATCGGACGAGGGCGAACTGCTGGTCGTCGTGGAGCACTACGAGACGACCGTCATCGAAGCCCAGGCGGCCTGGCTGAAGCTGTACCCGGAAGGTGTCCGGGACGCCACGCGCGGGCTGATGCCGGACGAGAAGGTCTGGGTGGACGACGTCTGGCGCGGGCGCTGGCGGTGCCTGATCATGAACGACATCCCGTTGTTTCCGGTCGGCGGCGAAGGCGAATACAGGGGTGTGGTGGACCACGGTTACCCGGAGATTCCGTACCTGATCGCGCCGTTTAGAGAACTGACGTTCGACGACATGGAGCGGCGCTATCGCGGCATGCTGACCAACGCGGCTGGGCTGTACCCCATCGAGTCGAACGTGCTCACCATGCAGGTGTGGATGCTGGCCATCAACGCCTGGCGCACGTACCTGGGGTGGACGAAAGATGGCCGAGAAATCCAGATCCGACCCGGACAGTACATCCCCATGGACCAGCGCATCGGCGAGTACCTGCAGATGCTTGAAGGTCAGCCTGTCCCCGATGAGCTTCTACGCACCACAGCGGTCATGGACTCTTACATTCAGCGCAACGGAGTGGCGCAGGGTCCTCGCAGCGCTGAAGGCACACGCTCCGCTCAACAGCTATGGGCGGTGCAGTCGATGCGGACGCTCAAGATAGAGAGCGCCAAGGACGCCCTGACGCGGCTGCTGGAGCGCTCGCTCGAACTGGCCTCCATGCAGCTTGAACTGATGCTGGGCGACAAGCTCACCCTGCCTGTGCCAGGCAAGACCAAGGACGGCGAGGACATGGGCGAGGTGACCGTCAAGCCAGAGGACATCGACGGCTACTGGGAGGGCTTCGAGATCTCGCTGGGGCGCCGCCTCGACCCCGCGCTGTTGGAGCAGTGGAAGGCGCTGCAGGCGCTGCAGGCGAACAAGTGGATCCCACACCGCCAGTCCATCGAGTTGAGCGGCGCGACCGACAACCCGCAGGAGTGGCTGGACGAACTGGTGCGCGAGGCCGTGGACAGCCTGCCGTTCGTGATCGAGCAGGTCGGGCTGGAGCGCGTCAAGAACTGGTTCGGCGAGGACAGCGAGCGCTTCATCGCGCTCAGCCAGAAGCTGTTGGCCCAGCAGCAGGCGCAAACTTCCCCCCTCGCGCCTCAAGGCGGGACCATACAGCCACCGGCTGCGGGGGGCCCGTCGGGCGGTGGAGTGGCTCTCCCGGCCCAGTCTCCGCTGGGACAGCCCCCGCAGCGCCCGCCTGGCAACGACCTGGCGGCGGCCACGCGCTCGCGTCAGGCGCGCGCGACGGGCTCGCCGCAGCGGGCCATGCCTGCTGGACAGGGCGGCATGCGACCCATAGGCTAGCCGCATGGCAATGGATCCGATGGCGTTCATGCGCGCGGCCCGTCCGAATCTGGATCCGGAGTCGATGCGCGCGGCCAGCCAGACCATTCAGGCCCCCGACGGCAGCGTCCGCAGTGTGGACGACCTGGCGACGACGCCCGCCTCGCCAGGCTATCGCTCCAAGATGCCGCCGCCGCCGTGCTTCAAATGCGGTGAAGATCACCAGCCGAATCATCGCTACGACCACCCGTGGATGCAGGAGCCCCACGTGATCAGCGCCGACCCCCAGGTGCACCAGACGATTGACCGCATCCGCCAGGAGGGTGCCCTCGAACATGGCCACCAACCGTACGTGAACGGCGAGTACACCGAGATGCCCGCCGAGCTACGTGCGCAGATCAAGGCGTCGCTGCGCGTGGCGGTGTACGTGGGACGCAACGACCAGTTCGTTGTCGCCGTGGAGAGCGCGCCTGATTGGGACTCTACCGAGACGTTCAAGGTTCAGGAGCCTGAACTACTGGCAATGGTCAAGATGGTGCGGGCGCTGGGCATCAAGGTGGTGGACAAGACGGGCGGCGACCTGGCCGCGCTGGAGGTGGGCTAGTGCCTGGCAATCTGCGCAAGATCATGGGTGAGGTGCCGCGCGCGCTCGTGCTCATGGACAAGGAGCCCCGCGAAGAGAAGCTGCCGCTCGGTACGAAGCTCGTCTCGGAGCCCGAGCAGATGCGGCGGCTGGAGCCGCTGATGGGGCTGATCGCGCGCGGCGACGTGCCGCTCGACGAGACGGCGGCCCGCGCGGTCGCGCAGTACGCCAGTGGGTTCCACAAGCGTGCTCGATAAGTTCGAGCGCCGCTTCGCGCAGAAAATGGACGACTACCGCGCCGCCGCGCGAGCAGCGCGTGAGACACGCCACGCGGACGATGAGGCGCATCTTCACCCCTCGCGAGGAGGGACCGGCGATGCGCACGTGGATCACCTGGCCGAACTGGGTACCATTGAGCCCGGCAGTGCCGAGTGGCGAGCGAAGTATCTGGTGGGGTCCGCCGCGCCCGAACCCGTCATCGAGCACATCGGCCCCATCGGACCCGAAGGCTTCGGCGTCATCCGACGCGTTGACGGCGTCACCGGCGCTGAAATAGACACGCCCAGGATCTATCTGTCCGGAGGGAATGCCTGATGTGGGTGCCGGCAGGCCAGCACGCGAACACGAATCGCTGGCGCTACGACATGGCCAAGCAGTTGTTCATGCCGCCCGGCACGCCAGGCCAGCCCAAAGGCATCCAGGTCGAGATGCCGATGAACTACACGGGCGCCGAGCCGCGCGGCTTCCACATGGTGGCCAGCCCCGCTGGGACCCAGGCGCCCATCGAGCACATCAACTACACGCCCGCGACGGGTGAGGTGCACGGGCGCGGCGTAGCCGCGCCGCCGAACCTGCTCAACTACACGCTGCTGCCCGCCGAGGCGCTGCAGGTGCAGGACACGCCCGCGATGGCGTACTTCGGCGCGGGCCAGGGGCAGGGCTCCAGCCCTGCGATGGGCGCGGGCGCGGTGGGCGCGCTCGACGCCATGGGGCCCGCCAACGTGCAGCCGTTCGCGGGCACCCCGCCGCTGGCCAACTCGCCGAACATGCTGGGCCCCAGCCCGACGACCAACCGCGCCGCGCCGCAGTGGGGCGGCGGCGGGACGCCGTTCGCCTCGCGGATGGGCATGGGCGCCGACGGCGAAGAGGACACGTCCGTGTTCACCAGCGCCGACACCCAGACGGTGGGTGGGGCCACAGGACCCGCGCAGGGACCCGCGCCCGTGGCGGGCAACCCGCAGGGCAACGCGCCGAAGGACCCGCGCCAGCAGGCGTACTGGCCCAAGGAGCCCGTCCGCGACGCCCGAGGCGTCCCGACGGGAGTGTGGGCGCCCGTGGAGATCGGCCAGACGGTGCCGCTGTACGACGACACGACCGTCCCGCCCAGGCAGGTCGGCTTCAAGGTGCTCGACAGCATGGGCCCCGACCTGATCGAGCCGAAGTGGTCCACGCACTTCAACGCGGATCCCGCCTCGCTCAAGCCGGAGTACCACTTCAACGACGACGGATCGGTGGACGTGCTCGATCCGCGCCAGACCGACCCGTCCAAGGTCATCACGCGCGTCAAGGACCCGAGCCCCGAGATGCTGGCTGCCGCGAACGCGGATCGGCAACTCAAGATCGCGCAGGCCAAGACGGCGCAGGCCAAGGGCGACACTGCCGTGCAGTTGGCGCAGGCCGAACTGCAGACCGCGCAGTCGAACGCGGCGGCGGCCGCGTCGCAGGCCCAGGAGGCCGCTATCAAGGCGGGCCAGGCGGGTCAACCCCCCAAGCCGACGCCCAGCGCGGAGATCGTGGACCGTTCCGGACAGGTATACGTCTACAACCCGGATACGCAGCACTACGATCCGACCGGGTTGTTCAAGCAGGCCGGCAACTGGACGACGTACACCGACCCCAAAACGCAGACAACTCGGCTGTATAACCCGGACACCAAGGAAGACGTCGAGCTTGCGCCGTTGGACCCGTACAAGGAGTACCCGCCTCAGAAGGGCGCCAATGGCGCGTGGATCCAGTGGGACCCGACTACCAAGAACTTCAAGAAGGTCTACCAGGAGGACCCAAACTGGGAGACGCAGTGGTCAGGCGACCAGTTGATCCGCGTCAACAAGCAGAGCGGCCAGGTGCAAAAGATCTGGCAGAAGACGCCGACGCAGGCCGAAGATGACGCCCACACGACCGCTATCGACAACCACAACAGGGCGCTGATCGACATCGAAAAGACCAAGCAGGATCTGCAAGTCGGCAAGATCACGGCGGCGGACGCGCGCATTCGGATGGAAAACACCATCCAGACGCTGCTGCATCCGATGCCGACCATCAGCGGCGGCACGATGCTGATCCCCGCTGGCGTGACCGTGAACTCCGAGACGTTCGACCCCTTCACGGGCAAGACAGGCCACATCTCCACGTCGGGTGGGCCCGTCGATCCGCGCATCCAGCAGGCCATCGACGAAGCCACCCAGATGATGCAGGGCTTCAACCTGAACCAGGGCGATACGTCTCAGACTCCGCCGCCGTCTGCTCAGGGCGGGCTGGGCCGCACGCCAGGCGGGAGCCTGACCGCCGACACGAGCCAGATGAGCGGCGGCGTGGGCGAGCAGCTTACCGACCAGGGCCAGAGCCAGACCCAGAGCCAGAGCCAGAACGCGAATGTGCCAGGCTGGCCAGGCCGCGACGCGCGCCTCTCGGGCAACGCCCAGCCGCCGACGACGCGCACCGTCCAGGAGGGCGGCGCGACGTACCTCGTCACCTACGACTCGGGCGGCAACGAGGTCTCGCGGCGCAACATCTCGACCGCCAGCAACCAGCCGACGGACCAGGCGCAGGGGGGCGATACGGACCGCACCGCCGTCGAGGGCGAGAGCCAGGACACGTATTTCGATCCCGTCACGGGCAAGCGCGTGCCCATCGGCACGGGCAACCAGATGGGTGCGGGCATGGCGGCGGGCACCACGGGCTGGACGCCGCGTCCAGGCATGGTCAACCCTGCCACGGGGCCAGGCTTCCTGGGCGCGGGCCAGGGCGAAGACCTGGACGCGGGCGAAGGCGGCGGCGAGCAGGAGCAGTACTACGACGCGAACGGCAACCCCGTGTGGGAGCCGAACGACATCCGCCAGGCCAAGTTCCGCAAGGGCTTCGAGGCGGCGCAGGAGGCCAACCGCGCAACCACGCGTGTGGACTACCGTCCAGGCGAGGAGATGCTGCGCAGCGCCGAACTGGAGATTCCCATCTACGACCCGCGCAACCCCGCCATGCAGGAGGTCGCGAACCCTGGCTTTCACGACAACCCCGACGAACTGATCTACCTGCGCCACCACAACCCGGCCGACCCGCAGGCGGGCGGCGGTCAGTTCACTTCGGGCACCGAGCAGCCCGAGATCGGCGACCCGAACGACACCAGCTTCGACTGGCCGTACTTCGACCTGAAGCGCCTCGCGGGCGGCAAGATCGGCAACGATCCCGAATACGCGGGCTGGCTGATGGGGCGGCGCAACAACATCAACAACGCACAGGAAACGCCGCTGAATCTGGGCCCCGACGTCAACACGGGCCCCAACGTGCAGACACCTGGACACGCGATCAATACGGGCCCGCAGGCGCCGACGCCGCCAAACATCACCACGCTGCCGCTGCCTATCGCGGGGGGCCACATGCCGGGCCCACAGGTCCAGTTGCCCAACGTGAGCGACCAGGGGGCGCAGTGGGTGAAGGACCTGGGCGGTGTGGTCAAGCATAAGGTCAACGAGGGCCTGGGCGAGATCATGGGCTGGCCGACGCTGGAAGAGGCGCCCAAGCACCCGCTCGACCCGAACACGTACTACGGCTCGCAGGGCGGCCACGACGTGCCCGAGGTGAACTATCTCAACCCGCAAACGCCAGGGCGCACTGAGCCGCCGATGGAGCCCACTGACATCGACGAGGGCCAGCAGGCGTACGGCCTCAAGTCGGCGGAGCACAACCTGCCAGGTCAGCCAGCGGCGGGCATGACGCCCGAGGACATGCAGGACATCCAGCAGAACCAGGGCCTGGGCAGCGTGTACAATCGCAGCGGCGCGCCGACCGATCCGACCGCCGAGCAGATCCAGGCGCTGTACCGCAAGCTGACGAACCCGACGGGCACGGGCCAGGAGGAGGCGCCCGACCCGCTGGCCGACGCGCGCGCCGCCAGCCCCTGGCGGCCGTGGGGGCCGAGCCCGGAGACGGTCCTGGGCACGCTGGGGCGAACGGGTGGCAACGTGGGCGACATGTCGGCGGCCATGCGCAGGATGCGCTTCAGCGACATCACGCCAGGCGCGCTGGGCACGGGTCAGGCGCCCGCGCCAGGTACAATGCCGCCGTCTGTTTCGTCTCCATCGGACCAGACCCCTCCTCAAGGGCCAGGATCGAGTGGGCAGCCCCTTCCACAGTGGCTGCTCACTCTCCTGCGGAACCATCCCGAATTGCTACAGATGGCGGGACTGGGTGGCGGCGCGCAGCCCAGTGCGGGCTGGACCCCGCCTGGCGTTGGGACAGGGCAAGAAGGACCCCCCTCTACACCTCCGGGAGTGGGCGCCCCCAGCCCTGGCGGTGGGCCGATGATCCCGCCTGTTGACCCGTCCAACGTGGCGGGCATCGGCCATCGCTTCGGTCAGCCGATGAACGTCGGCGAGCCGCAGCACAGCGGTGTGGATCTGCAGGCGCCCGAGGGCACGCCTACCCAGAGCCCTGTGGACGGCTACGTGCAGCGCGTGGAGAACAACCCTGGCGGGCTGGGCCTCACGGTCATCATTCGCGGCATGGACGGCAGCGAGCACCGGCTGGGCCACCTGAAGGAGACCGACGCGTACGCGGGCATGCAGGTCAAGATGGGCCAGGACCTGGGGTCCCCCGTTGGTGACACGGGCATGACCACGGGCGCGCACCTGCACTGGGGCGTGCGCGATCAGGGCGGCCAGCCCAGCGACCCGACCGCCGCGCTGGGTAGCATGGCGTCGATGCCGCCGGTGCCAGGCACGGAGATGATGGGCCCGCCAGGCGGGGTGGGGGGCACGGCTCAAACGGGCCAGCCGCAGATGCCCCCATCCCCGATGGGCGGCGGTCAGGAAAGGGGACGGGTCGGATGGCGACGCAGGTAAAGCCGCGACCCAAGGCGGGCTGGGCGCCGCGCAAGCGCCAGCGTATGGGCGCGGGCGAGGGGGTCGATCCCGGCGGTGTGCTGTACGATCCGCCGCAGGGGCAGCCCAAGAGCGGCCAGCTACCCACGCCGATGCCGCCGCCCATTGATCCAGGCGGCGTGATCTACGAGCCACAGCCGCCACAGCCGCAGGCTGCGCCACTCGACACGAGCCAGTACCCGCCGGGCACGGTGGTGCGCACGGCCGACAACCAGTTCGGTGTAGTCAACGCCAGCGGTCTGATCGAGCGCGGCGACGCTGCCTGGCCCGCGATCTACGCCGCGATCCAGCGCAACAGCGGCATCCTGACCATAACGCCCGAGCAGTTCTCGGGCTCCCTGGCGCCCAAGCCCGTGCCGCAGATGCCTGCGGGCAGCCTCCGCGACCCCGGTTTTGTGCCGCCCGGAAGTTTCACTCCGCCGCCGCCCGCTGCGGGGCCCATGCCGCAGCCCATCGACCCGTACAACCAGCCTGGCTACCAGCCGCCGCCTGTCAGCGCGCTGCCGCCGCTTGTGCCGCCCAACGTGCCCAAGCCCGACAATCCGCCGCCGCAGCAGGGACCCGAACTGACTCCTCAGGGGGCCGCGCCGCAGGCCGCCGCCGACGCCAACAGTGTGGGCTCGCAGATGAGCGCGGCCCTGAGCGGCGCGCAGGGGGGCGCCGCGCCGCCGAGTACCAGCGGTGGCGCGACGCCCAGTGCGGGCTGGACCCCGCGTCCCAGCAGCGCCGACCAGACCGCGCCCGCGCAGGTCACGCCCGAGCAGTCGTACGGCGTCTCGGCCAAGCCGCAGGCGCCGCAGATGGGCGGCGGCCAGGACGCGCTCGACAACTCGCCTGACTCGCTCTGGGACAAGTACCAGTCGCGCGAGGTGGGCGGCGCGGGCGCGCTGCCGACGTTCCCGCCGCACGACCTGGGCACCCAGCCGCAGCCGCAGGCGCAGGGACAGCCCGCCCAGCCGCAGCAGCCCCAGCAGCCGCCGCAACAGCCGCCCCAGCAGCAGCAACAGCCGCAGCAGGGCCCGCCGATGATGCAGCCGCCGCAGAACCTGTCGCGCTTCAAGGCGTGGAACCCCTCGACCACGTTCTACAGTGGCATGCCTCAGCTACCTGGCTGGAAGCCTGGCTGGGACCTGCGCTTCGGCGCGGGCGCGGAGGGCGGCTCGCCTGACTACCAGCGCGGCTACCTGGACGGGCTGCGCGCGGCACAACTGGGTATGGGCCAGGACGAGGAGCCGCCTGCCGACGGCGGCGGCGATACGCCGCCCGAAGAGGCGCCGCCAGAAGAGACACCGCCGGAAGATCAGCCGCCGGAAGACCAGCCACCAGAGGCAACGCCGCCAGAAGACCAGCCACCAGACCAGCCGCCAGAGGAGCCGCCGTCGTACGGCGGCGAGCCGCTGCCGCCAGGCGGGATCCCCGCGCCGCCCGCACCAGGGCCTGGGCCAGGGCCTGGGCCTGGGCCTGGCCCATCGACGCCGACGCCGCCCACGCCAGGCGTGCCGATTGTCGGCGTGCCTGGCCCTGGTCCTGGTCCTGGCCCCGGTCCTGGCCCTGGCGCGACGCCCCCACCCAGAGCGACCCCACCAGTGGCGGCACAGTCGCAGGTCTCTGAGAAGATCACCGAGTACGACAAGGCGCGCCTGGCCATCGACGCGGGACGGCTGACGCTGGACCAGAAAGCTGAGGACGACCGCCACCAGGAGAACATGATGAACGCGCAGACCGCCGCTGATCGGCAGGCGGAGGATGCGCGGCACAACGCGGCGCAGGAGGCGCTGGACCAGCGCTGGCACGACCAGCAAGTGCAGATGAACGCGCTGGACAACCAGACCAAGATCGACGTCCAGCGCATGGCCGACGCTGCCCAGAAGGAACTGGAGCAGATGAAGGAGGCCAACGCGGTCCAGCTTGAGCAGATGCAGGAGGGCAACAAGATCCTGATGGAGCAGGGTCAGGAAGCCTTCCAGGACTGGCAGAAGCGGCAGGCCAACTACATGAGCATCCTGGGCAGCGCGCTCTCGAACCCATGGCTGCAACAGCTTTCGGGCATGGCGCCGCCAGGCCAGGAGGCGGCGGTGATGGGCGGCGGCAACATCTCGTCGCTGCTGCAGAAGATCCTCGCGCCGTACGACTACACCGCCGCGTTCGGCGGCCAGAGCCAGGCGGCTAAACCTGCGGGCATGGACGCGCTCAGCGCGCCGCCACCCGGTTCAACCACGGGCCCAGGCATGGAGACCGCCGCGCCCGACTGGAACACGTGGCAGCAGTGGAGCCCGTTCCAGAAGGCGGCATACCGCACCAACATCGAGGCGCTGGGGCCAGGCGCGTGGCAGACGCAGCAGCAGGCCGCGCAGACCAGCTTTGCCAACCAGGGCGGCTCGCCCGACGTGACCGCGCTGGCGGCGATGAGCGCCAGCCCGTTGGAGCAGATCGGGCAGCAGATGACCGCCAACGTTTTCGGCCAGACCACGCCGCAGTGGCAGGCGAACCAGACGCGGCAGTGGTCGCAGGCGCAGGCGCCGCAGGTCAAGCAGAGTCTCGCCGCGAGCGGCACCCCCGCCAGCAGCACACCAGAACAACAGTTCGGACTCTAGGTGGTTATCGACTTCCGCTCCGACCCACTCGGGCAGCGAACGAAGGGCTGGAAGGTGCCGCCCCACAGTCCGAGGACCAGGCTTGTGCCTGGTTGGGAGCCACGCCCCGAGTTCGGCGCGGGGCAGGAGATCGGCACGGAGCCGATGCTCGACCCGGGCCTGGTCGAGGACACCCTGGGGGTGGAGCGCGGCACGCTGACGCAGCCTGTACCCTACGACTGGGGGGCGGCCAGGCAAGCTGCGTTCGGTCCGTCGGTACCTTCGGAACCCGAGTCTCAGCCCCAACCACCGCCTGCGCCGTCCCCCAGTACTCCCGATCCAGGCGTGCAGGCGCATCTGAGCGGCGCGAGCGTTGCGCACGCGCCTGGTTCAGTGTATCCTTCATCACAGACACAGACGCTGTCCCCGTCTGCGTCAGCACCTGCCATCAGGCCCCCAGCGCAGACGCCGAGTGCTCCATCCGCTTCAAGCGGACCCTCTTCAGGCGCGCCTGGGGGCGGCAGCGTTTTCCCTGTGCAGGGCTACCAGGGCGCGGTCCAGAATCACTGGGGCGCCGTCAAGGGCGGCAGCGACCTGTTCGCGCCGCGCGGCACACCTGTGGTAGCGATGCGCGGCGGCAAGGTCATCGAGAGCGGCTGGAACGCGGTCGGCGGCAACAGCGTCCTGATCCAGGGCGACGACGGGCTGCAGTACTACTACGCCCACGGCAACGAGAAGCCGTCGGTGCAGGTCGGCCAGACGGTCGGCGCGGGTGCCTTTCTGATGCCCGTCGGCGACACGGGCGACGCCAAGGGCACGGGGACGCATCTCCACATCGGCATCGGCCCGACCATCATGCTGGGCGCGGACAAATACGGCGGCACGGGCGGCGACTACGACGCGGTCGGTATGCTGCAGGCAGCACTGTCGGGAAAAGCCAGTCCCCAGACGGGGACGCCGCAGGCTCCATCCTCACAACCGCCCTCAACCGTTGAGCGCATCGGTCAGGGCAAGGGTGCGTTCATCCAGTCGCTGGCGCCGCTGGCGGACTACCACTCGCAGCAGTCGGGTATTCCGGCCAGTGTGTACCTGGCGATTGCCGCAAATGAAACAGGTTGGGGGAAGTCGCAGACCGCGCAGCAGCAGAACAACCTGTTCAGCATCCAGGGGGACAGGTCCAACGGCTCCCGCTGGGCGGGCTACGCCTCGCCCGAGGAGTCATTCAGCGCGTTCGACCGACTGGTCTCCACCGCCCCGCGCTACAAGCAGGCGTGGGCTGATCGCGCCGATCCCAGCAAGTTCATCAACGGCCTGCGCACGGCGGGCTACGTGGCGGACGAGCCTGGCTATCCCGCCCAGGGCTGGGTCAACCAGGTCCTCAGTATCAACAACGACCTGACCCAGAGCGGCGCGGTGCAGGCGGTCCAGAGCCAGGCCGCGCCGAGCACCCACCTCGCCGACGCGACCCGCTTGTCGTCACCCGCCGCGTCGCTGAACTCGCGGCCGATGCCGCCCGAGGTCGCCAACCCCGTGGTCAAGTACAGGGACAACGGGGACGGCAGCTACACCGCGACGCACCAGGACGGCACGACCGAGACCGTGGCGCACCCCACCCAGATCGCGCCCATCGAGGGCGGGCGCCACCCGACCACCGTCGGCGCCAAGCCCACCAGCCAGAAGGGCGCGGGTCAGGACGACGATCCCAGCTACGACATCCCCATCCTGGGCGGGCTCAAGCGCGCCGCCGACGCGCAGAACAACCCGCTCAACCAGGCCACCAACCAGCTTGACCCGCTGAAACGCCAGTACCCCGTGCTGGGCCCAGGCGGGCTGGGGGTGTGGGACCCACGCATCGGCCCACCCCCCGAGGAGCAGGCCAAGCCTGACTTCTCCGACGTGAGCGCGGCGGACGCGAGTGCGGGCGACGTGCTGGCGAGCAGTACCCACCCCGAGGATCCGAGCACGTACGGCGCGCCAGGCTTCTCGCGCGCGCCGCGCCCGTCCGACGTGTGGACGGCGCCCCGCCCGAAGGGCAAGGACGCGTTCACCCCGCCGCAGGGCATGGACGATCAGCAGATCGCGCAACTCCTGCTGGATCACGCGCAGGGCAAGATCGACCGCGTGCAGTTGACCAGCGCGCTGGGCACTCAGGACGTCGGCAGCGTGCGCGACTACGCGCTCAGCCGCGCCGCGCTGGGCGACCGCACGCTGCTCGATTCGATGCCGCTCAGCCTGCTGCATCAGACGCGCTTCGACATGGTGGCCCCCGAAGTGGCGATGTTCCGTGACCGCGCGCGCATGGGTCAGGGCACGCTGGAGTCGCGCTCGCCGTACCGCATCCCCGAGACGCGCTTCGCCAACGACAGCGGCTGGAAGCCTGAAAACAATCCAGGCAACGGTGTGGACGACGCCAAGGGTGAAGTCCACACGGCGGGGTTGTACTTCGACTCTAACCCGGCGGTGGCGCGGGACCGCACCGAAGGCGACCCGACCCTGTACACCGAGCTTCGCGTGTTCAAGCCTGAGATGCTCAATAAGGATCAGGTGCTGAATCTGCGCGACGATCCCGAGGCCAGTCAGGTCATGGAGGACGCGCACCGCTGGGCGACCGACGAGTGGACCAACCGCGATGGCTGGAACACGGGCGCCAACTGGGGCGAACTGCTCCAGGAGTACTTGCTGAAGAAGGGCTACAAGGTGGTCTACGGCGGCGGGCTGGAGCACGAGAACGGCGAGGCGGTGCTGCTCGATCCAGACGTTGACGCGTACACCCGCATCATCGACTCGGGCCCCAGCAAGGACATGATCTATCGCGCGCGCAAGCTGCCCGGCTGGGACCCGCACATGCTGAGCGGCATCCTGCTGGGCACGTTTGTAGCGGCGGGCGCGAAGGCGGCGCAGGACCGTAACCAGCAGGTGGTCGCGCCTGGCCAGCCGCAGCTAGGCACGGGCCAGGACGAGATCGACCCGGGCACTTCCGGCGGCGACGCCGACTACATCGACCCGGTCACGGGGCTGCCGCGCACCGACATCCAGCGCAACCTGGCGGGTGTAGGAGACATGTTCACCGCGCTGGGCACGCGTGTGCGCGACGTGGTTCCCGAGCAGCCGCAGAGTGCCGACGAGGCGGCGATGGAGAACACGCCCATCGTCGGCGGCCTCGCGCGCGGCGCACGCGAACTGGGCACGACGCTGGATGAGCAGTTCCCCGCCGAGTCCACACGCCAGCAGCCGTATCAGCCTGGCACGCCCGAAGAGGAAGCCGAGAAGGCGCGCATGATCCAGACCATCTCGGGCTTCTCGGCGCTGGGGCCGTCGATCAAGCAGGCGCAGACGCCCGAGGAGGCGCAGCAGCAGATCCAGGAGCAGACCGCGCAGGGCCTGCGGGCGGGCGCGATTGCGGGCAGCCTGGCCGTACCAGGCGTCACCGAGGCGGCGCTGGGCCCAACGGTCGCGGGCAGTCTGGGCGGCCAGGCGCTCACGGGCGCGGCGATGTCGGCGGTGCAGCAGGCGCCCGACATCGCCAGGGCGATCACCAGCGGCGACCCCGAACAGATCAAGGAGCAGGCCAAGCAGGTCGCCGCAGGCGCGGTGCTGAACGCGGCCATTCCAGGTCTGGGCAAGCTGAACGAAGCGGTCGATACACCCGTTACTAAAGCTATTGCCAACTCACCCGTGGGCAAGTACCTGACCGTCCCCGCGCCCGTCAGCGAGTTCCTGGGCGAAGAGTCGGGCGGCATAGCGCTGGGGCAGGCAGCCAGGACCGCGCTCACGACCGCCAAGGGGGGTGCGGTCGGTGCGGCCGTCGCGGCGGCGTCAGCGCCCAGCTTGCTGAATCCTGACCCAACCAACCCCGACTGGTGGGGCCACCTCAAGGATGACTGGGTGCAGGGCGTACCGGCGGGTGCCGTGACAGGTGCGACCGTTGGGTTGGGTGCCAGCGCCGCCCGAGCGCTGGCGGACCGCACGATCACCCCCGCCGCGACGTACGCCTTCCGGTGGATATTCGACCCGCGCCGCAACATCCCCAACGCAGTGGCGCAGGTCGCCGCGTCAACGCGTGCGCGGGGCATCCTGGCGGCGCACTCGCTGGCCAACATCCTGGACGCGCAGGCCGAGCCGATCTTCGGCGCCTCGGGCCAGGGCTTCAACACGGCCAAGGCGGCGGCGTACGTCGAGAAGCAGCGTACCCTGGCGGGCTTCGTCAACGACGCGGGCGAGAGCCCGACGCAGGCCATGATCGACTGGGTCAAGGAGCAGGTCGCGCGCGAGGACGCCGACCAGGCCCGCATGGCCGCCGCGAAGGTGATCGGACCGGACCAGAACGTGGTCACGGGTCCAGGGCTGCCAGGGCCCAAGGTACACATCGCGCACGTGTACGACCAGGACGTGGCGGCGGCGCAGGCCCGTGCACGCGGCGGACGCGGTCTCGGCTGGCGCGACAACACGATCACCCACCAGCGCAACAAGACCATCGACCCGAACATCGACCCGAACACGCCGCGCACTATCGACGAGGCGCTGGCGCTGCACGCGGCGAATCCGACAATCGAGCCCAAGCCGCTGGACTCGCTGACCACCCGCTTCTCGCTCAGCGCGTTCCAGGCCGAACGGGCGATAGCCAATCGGACGTTCTACGACACTGTCTCGACGCGCGTCGCGGGCGCGCCGTGGGCCGTGGGCGGGCCCTGGAGAATGCTCGGCAACGTGGTCGGGGATCACCACGTCACACCCAACGACTGGGTCGTGCCCAAAGATGAGTGGGGCTTCGGGCTGGGTGTGGACAACATGCGCTTCGAGCCCAACCTGGCGCGCTACATCGACAACCTGGTCAACATCGGTAAGGGCCAGATGTGGGAGCCGTTTGACTGGTACGGCCGAAACATCGGCGGGCCGCTCAAGCAACTGACCTTCCTGGGCACGCCCGTGCACGCCTCCAACGTGTTCTGGCGGACGCTGATGCAGGCGGGCCCCGCCAAGACGGCGCAGATATTCGGCGGCTACATCGTGCCGACCATTCGCAACGGCTTCGGCGAGCTTCTGCGCGGCAACCCCGCGCTCGCTCTGGACGCCGCTGCGCACGGTGTGGTGCCGCCGCGCTACCCCGCTGGTGAGGGCCTGACCGAGTACGGGAGCTTTCTGGGTAACGCCGCGCGGATGGGGCTGGGCGCGCTGGGGGGTGCCAGCGCGGGGTATACGCAGGCCAAGCTGCGCAACCAGACGGACGAAGAGGCGCGCTTCGAGGCGGGCATGGCGGCGATACCCGCGCTGGCCCTGGGCGCGCCTGGCGGGGGCAAACTCCTGGCGGGCGCCCTGCGCAGGGGCGAGGGCATGAGCACCTGGTCGAATCTGGCCGACGTCATCCATCAGGCTGTCTTCAGCGAGGGCCTGCCTGCCGCCAAGCTGGGCCTGTACGACATCATGGTGCGGAGCGGTGTGGACAAGTCCGTCGCGGCGGACATCACCAACAGCACCGTGGGCGGGCTGAACTACATGGAGATGGGCCGCGCGCCGTGGGTCCAGGATCTGATGCGCTACGGGCTGATCGCGCCCGACTGGACCGAGGGCATCGTCCGCACCGTGGCGGGCGCGGCGCTGCCAGGTCCGACGGGCGACGCGCTGCGCGGCTCGATCACCCGCCCAGGGCTGATACGCAACCTGGCCGCGTACATGGCATTTGTGGAGCTTATGAACCACTTCTCGACCGGACACTTCATGCAGGACAACCCGCATGGTCGAGAGTTTCAGCTAGACGCGACCGGCCTCATGAACAAGCTGGCCCAGAAGCCTGGCTGGGAGGGTGTGGCCAGCAAGGATCCCGTTACCCATACCGACATGGGCAGCTACCTGGAGCCGATCCCGCCGCTGAGTGGGGTGATGCAGTTGATCTCCACACTCGCTCAGGAGGGCGCGTACACCCAGGGCCAGCTTGAGTACAAGGCGGGTGAGATGGGGCTGCTGCCAGGCGGACAGCAGGCGGGCCAGCAGATCATGACCCGCTTCGGCGGCAACCTGGCCAGGGGCGAGATGCCAGGTCCCGAGGCGACGGCCAAGCTGGCCCAGGAGATCAAGGCGCGCCTCCACCCCGCGCTGGGCTTCGCGGGCGCGCTGGGGGAGGCGGCACGCGGCGAGCAGCGCAACTTCTCAGGCGAGCCGATGGATCGGCCTGACCTGTCCACCCCGTCGGGTGCCCTGGAGTTCGGCGCGCGCGCGCTCAGCCCGCTGGCGCCAGCAGTCAGCACCAACCTGACCCAGAACGTGGACCTGTCCCAGCCGTGGCGCACCGAGCCCATCGACCCGCTCGTCGAAGCGCTGGGCTTCACGCGCGTCAATCGCGACACCGAACTGTCGCGCAACATCGCCGCGCAGAACCGCATCCTGACCGACTTTCTGCACCTGACCCCCGAAGTGCAGGCGGCCCTGCGCGACAACCGCCAGGCGGACATCAACCTCAACGAGCAGCAGCGCGCCGACGCCTTCAAGGAGTTCACCACGCCGAAGTCGCAGACGACGGCGGTGGCGCTGGACAACGCGCTGCACTCGCTGCAGGACGAGCGCAAGGTGTCCTCGCAGCGTAACCAGATCGAGAAGTTCGTCAACCTGGCTCCCGACTGGGCGCAGGACACGCTGCGGCACATGTTCCAGAACGTCTTCAACGTGCAGGGCGGCGACCTGCCCGCCGACCTGAAAGACCCCACGGGCATCGGCCAGCTTGAGCGAGACTACTGGAACCCGCAGGGCGTCAAGCTGACCAACCAGGCGGACGTGAACAAGGCCCGCTCGAACATCCTCAAGCAGTGGGCGCTGGAGCACAACGAGGATCCCGACTCGCTGGAAGACCAGATCAAGTGGAACGCGCAGCACCAGGACCTGACCACGCTCCCGCCGCCCATGACGCCGATTCCCAATCTGACCTCGGGCCAGTTGGGTCAGATCGCCACGGGCTACCTGCAGGCGGCCGAGGATCCGAACGGCCACTACATCCAGGACATCAACCTGCGCGGCGACCAGATGCGCGCGTACCTGGACGACACGGCCAAACAGTTGACCCAGTCGTCGGGCACACAGGTCACACCGCAGAGCTTGCTGCAGCGTATCAACGTGCGTCTGAGTAGCTCCAACATGGCGCTGCAGACACCCATCTCGCGTAGCTACGACGGCGCGCTGCAGACGTTCTTCGAGTCGCGCGACCCGGAGCAGTTCCCGCGTTACGTGGACGCCAACGGCAACCCGCAGGGCCAGCGCGCTGACTGGGACCAGTGGGACAAGGAGATCGCCAACATCGGCGCGGCCCGAGCGCGCTACCTGCCAACCGAGGACAAGCAGGGCTACGCGTACCGCGACCTGTTCGCCGCCCAGGAGCGCGGCTCGAACGCGCGCGAGAAGTTCCTGATCCACAACCCCAACAACCTGGACTACGAGCGCTTCTTCGGCTTCGGCCGCAGCATGACCAACGACGAGTGGCAGCAATACGCGTCCGGTAAGCTGACCGGCTACAAGGACCTGGACCGTTTCTCGTACATGGACCCGCCCGTCAACGAGACGATTCGCCGTGACAAGATCCAGGAACTGTACCGGGCCAGCAACGCCGACGAGCGCCTGAACACGCCCGTCAAAATCTGGGTGGCGGGCGACTACATCGACGTGCCGCTGATCGCGGCGTATCGCATCGCGCGCAGGAACATGATCAACACGGCTGGCCGCAGCCTGCAGAGCCTGGCGGCACACGACGACCCGAACCCCTCGCAACCGCCTCCTGAGGCGAGTACAGTAGGAGCCGAAGACAATGGCCCGTGACAGCGCGAAAGCATTTCGAGCCCCGGCAGAGAAGTATGTCGGGAAGATCGGCGTGCTGGAAGGGACGATTCAGCTACAGCAGTGGCATCGTCCGTACCTGAAGAATCAGCACGAGTCGTACCAGGGACAGGGCGTGGACCTCCGTCCGGAACGAGCGGTCAAGGGCAAGAAGGTGCCCGCTGAGGTCAAGAGCCACGACGCTGACCGCAACAAGGGCGGCGGCTAGATGTACTACCGAGGCAAACGCGGAGGAAGGAAACGCTGATGGCTCAGAACATCAACTCCAAGCACCAGAAGGTTTCCGGACAGAGCACCGGCACGAACGCCGACTTCAAGAAGGACGGCTACGCGGCGGGTCCGGTACCCAAGAGCATGATCGGCACCAAGGTCGGTCTCACCAACCATGTGGGATACTCCGGCCCAGATGTCGCGAAAGGCACACACAACGGCTGAGCGATGACCACCACCGATCTCGATCCGACTGCATACGCCGAAGAGAACGCTGCCCCGTCGTCCGAGTCCGACGGTAGCCAGCAGGCGGACCAGCAGGAAGAGAACGAGCGCGAACGAGAACTGCAGCGACGGCTCACTCAGCAGGGCCGCGAGACTGCCGACGCGCGCCGCGCAGCGGCGTACGCGCAGCAGCAATCGCAGGCTCTGCAAGGCACCGTCACCGAGTTGCAGGCACAGGTCCGCCTCCTCAGCGCGTCCCTCGGCGAGCAGCAGCAGGCCGAACAGACCCGCCGCCAGCGCGAGCTTGACGCGTACCTCGAAACCCTCCCCCCAGAGCAACGCCTGGAGCGCAAGATTCAGATCCTGGGGCAACAGATCCAGCAGATCCAGCAGATCCAGCAGCGGCCTGCCGCGACGCCGTCACGACCAGCGCAGCCACCTGCCCCCCAGCCGAACCAGGCCCAGCAGCCCACCGAGCAGGACTCGGTGGAGTACATGCGCCAGCGCGCCGTCCAGATCGTCGGCGAGGCGCAGCAAGAGTTCGGCGTCAAGGTGGACGTGTCCACCCTGCCTGACGCCGCCTGGGAGACCGAGGACGATTTCTACCGCGCGGTGATGCGAGAAGCCGCGCGCCAGAGCCAGGGAGACGGAAGCATGCCACGCAAGCCCCCCGCGAACGAAACCCCTCAGCAGATGCAAACCCGCATCCGGCGCGAGATCCAGGACGAGTTGGGTGTTTCGTCCCCCAACACTCCCAGGAGTGCGCCGCGCAACGGCAAGAAGCCGACTGAAGCCGACGTCCGCACGTTCGTGGACGGCTATCAGTCCGCCAAGGGCCCGCGAGCGTCGGTGGCCAAGCTGAAGGAGATGCGCGAGCGCATGGGATGACGACGGGCAGCACGGGGACGCAGGCCCTCAGCGCTCAGGTGAAGCCTCTTTACGGCGGGCGGAAGAAGCCCAAGAAGCCGAAGCCGCCACAGACTTCATCTAGGAGACGCTAATGCCACAAGGCACGACGGGTACGGTCGCCCTGGCCCCCGAGGTCAAGGCGATGTACGACGCAGACTTCTACCTGCAGGGGCAGTCGATGGTCTACTGGGATCAGTTCGCTGATCTCAAGGGGCCGGTCATGAACGGGCAGCGCGGCATCAGCCAGAACTTCCCGATCATCGAGTCGATGCCGCCCAACTTCACGGTGCTGGACGAGTTGATCGACGTGGCACCCAACCAGATGCGCGGCTCCGAGGTCGTCGTCACGCTGAGCGAGTTCGGCGGCGCGATTGAGGTGACCAAGTTCCTGGTGGCGACGGCCTACGCGGACGTGTACAAGCAGGCCGCGTACGTCAACGGCTACAACCTGGCCGAGTCCATCGACTACATCGCCCGCGCGGTGTTCGGGCAAGGCTCCCGCGTGTGGCTGCAGAACAACCGCACCGCGCGGTCGGGCTTCGCGGGCCAGACCACGGCCGCCGACGTGATGACCATCCGCTTCCTGGAGTTGATGGCCATGATCGCGCGGTCGATCAAGATGCCGCTGTACGAGGACGGCGCCATCGCCAGCGAAGTGCACCCGTTCGTGCTGTACGACCTGATGCAGGACCAGACCAACGGCGGCCTGCGCACCATGTCGCAGTACAGCCACCCCGAGATCCTGTTCAACGGCGAGATCGCGTACTGGGGCGGCAACCGCCTGATCGTGAGCGCGAACTCCAAGGGCTTCTGGGGTGCGGGCGCGGCACCAACGTCGGCGGTCGCCACCACGACGACCGCCGCCATCAACCCTGGCGACACCACGATCACCGTCGCGGCGGCGACCAACATCGCCATCGGCCAGTGGCTGGCCATCGTGGACGCCACCGAGCCTGGCAACGTGTGGACCGATACCAACGAGTTGTTCCGCGTCACGGGCATCGCGGGTACGACCATCACAGGTTTCGTGCTCGACCCGGGTCCAGGCGACGCGGGCGGCTTCCGCTGGCCCCACGCTTCGGGCGTGGCGGTCAACAACAACAACTCGGTCTACCCGTGCCCGATGTTTGGCCCCAACTCGGTGACCAAGGCTGCCTCAAGCTGGACCGGCCCGTACGGGGAAACGGTGGTGACAGGCCCGTTCGACCGCCTGGGCCGGTTCCTGACCTTTGGCTGGTACCTGATCAGCGGCTACGCCAGGACCCGCAACGCCTGGTTGTTCCGAGGCGAGGTGGGCTCCAGCCAGTCGTGACCGCCATCCACCTCCACGACGACGAGCGGCCACTCGACTACAACCCCGCCAAGACGGGCGAGTTCTACGACACGTGCCCACACGACGGGTGCCTGGAAGTCGAGGCCAGCTATCGCAACGAGGGCAACGGAGGTTACGGTCAAGAAACCCGGGGTGGGCGCGAGACGGCACACGAGTGGTCGATCTTCTCCGCCGACCGCCGCGCAGGCGGCTGTGGGGGCGTGTGGACACGCACGGCTCCCACAGGCGCCGAGCGTGACCGCGCCCTGGGCCGGGAGTCAAAGGGATTGACCCAGGACGCGGCCACGGGACGAACGTACTCCTTCCCCAGCCAGGCGTACAGCGAACAGTTCGAGAGGATCTTCGGCCACGCATAAGCAGACCGCCGAGGGCGCCGTCGTGACCCTGGATGAGCACGTGGACCACACCCGCTGGCCGTGCGTACCGCACCGTCAGGACGTGTCCTGCGATGACGCCGTGCGCGCCTGGCGGGACCCGCGCGACTTCCGTACGCTGAGGCCCCAGGAGTGGAGACGTGATCAGCCAAAAGCCTCTCGCTAGCGCGATGATGGTGCCCACGCGCCAGGTGACAATCCCCACTGGCGCGGGCCGCTCCGTGCGGTTCGCGCAGGGCATCGCGACGATCAACGACACCAACGACCTGCCCGTCCTGCTGGGGCGCGAGGACGTCAAGGTCATGTTCACCGACTACGCGGCGTCGTGGCTCAGCGACATCCTGGCCGCCACGCCAACCGTGCGGGCCGACGTCCATTGGCCCGCTGGGTACGCCCCGCCTGCGGCGCCTGAAGAAACTCCGAACCAGCCCGTGCAGGAGCAGGAGCCGCAGGCGGATCCCCCGGAAAATGCGCTCGACCAGGCGCTCAAGGGTAGGAAGAAGGCGTGGCAAAGACCGCCATCCAACTGATTCGCGAGATCGGCGCCCGCCAGGGGGAGGTCGTGGTGTGCACGCCCATGTCGGGCGGCAACAACACACTGTTCTGCCCCGACCTGCTGCAGTACTTTCCGCAGCAGATCACGCAGTTCAACGGCTGGGTGTACGGCGCCACCCCCGCCAACGCGCAGAACCGAGGTGTGGAGCGGCGCGGTCAGAGTTGGACGACCGACGGCACGCTGACGCTGTACGCGCCAGGCTTCCCCGCGCCGATCACGGGCGGCGAGTACGAGATCCACATGCGCTATCCGCGTGCGCGGATCGTCGAAGCGCTGAACGCGGCCATCGGCCAGCTTGGCCTGCACTGGTACCGCGAGTGGCAGGACGAGTCCATCACCACCACGTGGAACCGCTGGATCTACCCGCTGCCGTCAGGCCAGAACTGGGCCAACGTGCACCGTGTGGAGATCCAGATCAACCTGTCCGAGACGCAGATCGGCTACCCGTACGCCGATGCGGAGTACCTGAACTGGCGCCCGCGCCACCAGACCGACATCAACGGTGTGGAGACGTGGTCCATCGAGTTCGGGCTGCTGCCGCCGCCAGACCGCAAGCTGCGCATCTTCGGCGAGCAGTACTTCACCGACGTGCTCAGCGACACGGACGTCCTGGGGCTGGGCGGCAAGTGGGAGCGCGCCGCGCTCGACTGGCTGTACGACTACGCCGAGTTCAGGCTGCAGTGGTGGCTGACCAATCGCCAGCCGACCGCCGAGGCGGACAAGCTGCGCCAGCAGGCTATGGACCGTCTGGAGGCGCAGAAGAACGAGTTGCTGCAGAACGCTCCATCGCACAAGCCCGGGCGCATCGTGACGCCTGGCCATGGCGACGCGATGGCGTTCCCCAGCCCTGAAGACTGGCGCTATCTCGGGGCGTTCAAGAGCAGCAGCTTCATTCGAGGCGGGTAGTGACGGAGTCCACGATCAAGCTGGTCGTGCAAGCCGTCATCGCCGTGGTGCTCATCATCGCCATGACGTGGATCGTGATCAGCCCCACCACTGACGAGGTCGGCAAGGCGGCGCTGGTCGTCGTGGCGTCCGCTATCGGGTTTCTGTTCGGGAAGAACACCCAGTGACGATGCTCAACGGCAACACGTCGGCCATCCCCTGGCAGGACGTCCAGCCGGGGCAGGTCGAGGAGGTCGTCCTGGGCGGGCTGCCGATGCAGCTTGTGCCTGGCAAGTACGTCATCCAGGAGGCGGACCGCTTCGGCGAGAAGGTCTCCCAGGGCGACCTCAAGTACGCCGACTTCAACCCGTACGAGTCGAGCCAGTCGGCATCCACGCTGATCTCGGGCGCCGGGCTGCGGCGCTACACCGACGTCCAGGATCCCGCCACGGTCACCTCGTACTACAAGGAGACCTCGAACGTCTCGTGCGTGGCCATGCCCGCCACGCTCAGCCCTGAGACGCTGCAGCAGGCGGTGCCCAGCATGTCGGGCACGATGGTCTGGATGGGCGAACTGGTAACCGCCGACGGCGTGCGCCACCTGGTCGGGGTGGGCGAGAACGGCATCTGGGAGCGCGCCACCAGCGGGGCGTGGACGCTGCGCCTGAGCCTACCCAACGCGCCGCTGCAGAACGCGGTGAGCGTGTTCAAGAACACGCTGATCATCGGCTACGGCAGCTTCCACACGGGGCAGTCCACTAACAACCTGACCAGCCTGGCGGACGTGACAGGCAACTCGACAGCCGCCTCAGGCCCCGATACGGGGCCGATCTTCATCTACGCGGCGGCCAGCGACCACGCCACCTCGTACGTCGCGGGCTCCAACAGCGGCGACCCGACCATCGTCCTGGCCAGCCTGAACGCCAGCGCGAACTACCAGACGCCGACCCAGACAGGCACGGGCACCATTCGCTCGCTGGCGCCTGGCGGCGGCATCGCGCTGCTGTACGTGGGCAAGGACACCGAACTGGGCGAGATCGACACGCAGGGCATCTACCGCTCGCTGGTGCCGTTCGACGGCACGTACTCGGGCAACTGTCAGCCGCTCAAGTGGTATCTTTCCTCGGGGGCGGACGCGCAGCGCGGACCGACGGTGCTCGTCTTCCCACGCGGCCACGGGCTGTGGCTGTACGCCCCCAGCACGATCACGGCGGGCGACAGCTACAACATCAGCCCGTGGTCGCAGCCCTGGCTGAACCCGCCCAACGCGCGCGGGGCAGTCACCGCCGTTCAGGGCTCCTCGCGCTGGCTGTACTTCGCGGTGACGCGTGCCAGCGACGGCCACACCTGGATCTATCGCCGCGACGCGGCGACGGGCGCGTCCCACACCTGGCTCGACCTGGGGGTCGGCAAGTGCCTGTCGCTGGCGATCACCACGATGGTGCCGTCCACGCCAGGCAACCCGGTGCTGTTGATCGGCTACGGCAACAGCGTGCTGACGGTGCAGTTGCCGCTCGATGGCGACAACGAGCAGGACGACACCAACATCACCCACGCGCGGGTGGGCTACCTGGACCTGCCCGAAACCGAGCTTGGCTTTCCCGACGAGGACAAGATCCCGATCTCGGTGCGCCTCTCGGGATCAAAGCTGGCGCCCAACACGCGCTACTTCGACGTGGACTACATGATCGACGACGACGGCACGTGGCACAACCTGGGCATCGTCTCGGGACCGCTGCCGACCAGCGAGCTAATGTTCCCCAACGACCTGGCGTTCCGCCGCCTGGCGGTGCGCGTGTGGTTCCACAGCGTGGACGGCGTGGAGAGCCCCGAGTTGTTCGGCGTCTCGATCCGCATGTCGCTGAACCCGAAGCTGTACCGCCTGTTCGTGATCCAGTGCACCGTGCCCACGGCGAGCTTCAGCACGCTGGCGGACAACCTGCAGAACCCGTATCTGCTGATGCAGCAGTTGTGGACCTCGCGGCGAAAGGGCTTCCCCGTCACGTACAGCGACCCGTGGAACGACCAGTTCCAGGTGCGCATCCTGAAGATGCAGCAGACCCAGATGCTGCGCCAGCCCAGCATGGTGCCGGAGACCACGCTGGACTTCACCCTGCTGGAAGTGGTCAAGGGGCGCACGACGCTCGACTTCCTGTACGACACCGTGGCTCCGGACGGGCCGCTGAGCGCGGACCTGTACGGGTACGATATGCCGTTGTCGATCTACGACACCGTGGAGACCTGATGGCCCTCAACGCTGCGAACTTCATCGTCAAAGGTCCTATCCGGTCGGCGGACATGAAGCAGTTCGTGGACCTCTTCACGGGCGTCATGACCGACCAGCCCGTGACGTTCAAGAACGCGCTCTCGCTGGGCGGCAATCAGGGCAACACCACCGCGCCGCTGAGCCTGTACGGCGCCGTCGGCCAGACCAGCAACCTGCTCAACCTCTATCCCGACCCCAGCAGCCTGCAGCCAACATTCGGCTTCGCCGCGTACGGCCGCTTCTCCTGGGGTCCAGGCGGCGCGGGGGTGCAGGACACGTTCCTGTCGCGCATCGCACTGCAAAACGGTCATGCCACCGACACGGCGGGCCTGTTCATCGACCCGCACCTGGAGGTGACGGGTGCCGTCCAGGCGTCGGCGTACAACTTCAACAACGGCACCACCATCGACACCGACGGCGCGCTCTCGGTGCGCATCAACCAGGACCTGACCGTCAATCGCCGCATCAACCTGCCGTACTCAGGCGGCTCGGGGACGCAGCCGTCGATCCAGATGGCGAACAACGCGTTCATCAGTGCTCGGGATAGTGCGAACAGCATCATTCCTGTCTTTTCGGCAACGACCGACAACTGGAACTCATTCCACCTGGGTACGAATGGGCTGGCGTTCACCAACACGGCCAACACCACCCGTGTGGCGACGATCAGCCCCAACGGTACGGGTAACTTCTTCTACCTGACCGTCAGCGACGGCAGCAACGGTGTGCTCCAGGCGCGCAACGGCAACCTGTACCTGCGCCCTGCAGCCAGCAACACCTGGTGCATCATGGACACCGGCCAGGGGCTGCTGATGCCTGGGGGTTCGATTCAGGTGCAGAACGGGTATGTCTCGGCGGGCGCGCCGATCAGCGGCGCGGTGGGGGATCTGACTGCGAACCGTGGCAACAACACGGGCTACCTGTACATCGGCAACGCCACCCACTACCTCGGCTTCGATGGCAGCGTGTACCAGATGCCCACCTCGGGGCTGAACGTGGGTGGGACCGTCAACGCGTCTAACGCGTTCACTGTCGCGAGCGCGGCCAACAGCATGGGCGCGCCGATTGCACTGCCGCAGACCCTGGGCCCGAAGCTCAACCTGTACGACGCGGGCGGCAGCTACTACGGCATCGGCGTCAGCAGCGGTGAGATGTACTTCTCAGTGCCCTCCACTGCCACCTTTGCTTTCCGGCAGAACAACGGCGCTGGCACGGCGTTCGTGCAGATCCTGACAAGCGGCGTGTTGCAAGCGAACAATGAAATCCATATCACGAACCCGTACCAACTCGTTTTCACGCCCGCCAACGAGTTCATTGGGCCAGGTGAGTCGGTAGGGCACCCCTCGACGGTGGTCATGGGCACGCACGCGTACGTCAACTTCGATCTCGGCGTCGGCCACACAGTCACCTGCCAGAACGTGGTGCAGACATCGGACCCCGGCGCCAAGGCGAACATGACCGTGATGGCCGACGGCGACTGCATGCTGCGCATTCGCGAGCCAGGCGTGCAGGTGTACAGCTACCAGCTAGCGCCGCCCACGCCCGCGCCAGATCCACCGCCACCCATCACCCCAACCCCCACTGACATCGGCTTCGACGCCACGCAGGTGTACGCGCACTCGCCCGAGTTCGCGGCGATCAACGACCAGGGCGCGGCGGTCGGCGTCAACTACGCCAACATGGCGGCCCTGCTGTGGGGCGCGTTACGCGATCTTGACAAACGCTGCGTCGCGTACGGTATCTAGGAGTCCCATGAGACGTATTGCACTGCTCTCCCTGCCCGACCCGCGCTTCCCGCTGGGTGACCCCAACTATGAGGTCAACCGGGTGGACTACCGCGATGTTATCGAACAGGCCGTGCGCATTCCGTTCGACCGTCAGACCGGCGCCACCATCGACGAGATGCGCAAGGGCATTCGCGTGCTGGACGCGCTCGACGCGCGCATCGGCGACGTCATTCAGCTTGAAGACGCCGATTGGGAGTACCTGAAGCAGAAGGTCGAGCGGATGCCGTGGGCGGTGGTGGACCGGCGCTTCATCCAGTTCTACGACGACGTGATGCAAGCGACGGAGTCGCCGCGTGATCCCACACGCGCGGACGGGGTCGCCGTAGCGTGATGCATGCGGGGCAACTTGCAGCTTCAGGCCGTCGTTCACACCGGGGCAGGCGGATTGGTGGGGGCAGCGATAGGTGCACTCGCCCTCGCGTTCGGCGCCGTGACGCCTGTTGAGACGTCCTCAGTACAGGTCAGTCCAACTGCAACCGCGACGCTCGCAGTAGACCTCTCCGTCACGCCCGAACCGAACGAGGTGCCCGACCAGGGGCCACAGCCAGTAGCTCAGCCAGAGGTAGCGACTCCCCAGATAGCAACGCCAGTTCAAGCGACCCCCACCTTCGTTGCGCCGCCGCGCGTACCGACGAGCGTACCAGGCGTGCCGCCGACGCTCTCACCACCCACCCCGCTGGTCACACTGGCCCCTTCTCCAACGAACAGTCCCGTGCCGCCTGTGCTGGTGCCGACGAGTACGCCAACACGTGTGCCCCCGCCTGCACCCACGCCTGCGCCGACAGCCGTGCCCACAGAGGACATGTCCGCCCCAGAGGACGTGCTGTCCGCTCCAGCCGAGCAGCCCCAGGCGCCCCCTGCACCCGCTGTGGAAGCCACTGCAACGGCCACCGAGACGCCGCAGCCTGCGCGTGCGCCCGTGCAGAGTGCGCCTGAACCGCCCACGCCGACCGCCACATCGACCGACGTGCCGACCGCTCCACCGACGGCCACGCGTACGTCATCGGGTGGCGGCGGAGGGGGGGCGCCTCCACCCCCCACTCCGACCGCCACCGCACAACCGCCGACGCCGCTGCCACCTGTGCCGACAGCCGTGTCAACATCCGTGCCGACAGCCACGCCGACAGCCATGCCGACAGCCACTGCACGACCCGCGCCACCGCAGCCCACACAGGTCCCCACGGCACCCCCTGCACCCACGCGCGCGCCTGCCCCTACCGCGCAGCCGACACAGCCGCCGCAGCCCACCCCGACGCCCAAGAAAAATAACGGCAACAAGCCCGACGTTCCACCTGGCCAGGCCAAGAAGACCCCGACTGTTGGGCCGTGAATCTCGACGCGCTGGTCCTGCTGACCACGGTCATCGGCGCACTGGCCGGCGCGTGCAGCTTTCTGTTCCGTCAGTTGATCGTCACCAAGAACCGGCGCATCAACGAACTGCTGGACGAGCGCGACTACTGGCGCGATATTGTGGCCAAGGACCGCAACCTGCCCAGCTTCGAGGACTGGTACGCGGAGCAGCACCGCCTGCCTCCTGCTGGACGAGAGGCGTACGTGCGCCAGGAGCGCGAGAGCTAGACGGGTGTGGGGTCGGAGCACGACCACCTTCCCCACACGGCCCCCCAATGGCTGGGCCTGCCCGCTCTCCCGCTGGAAGTGTCCCAGCGGAAGTCCTACTGCGTCGCCCGCCGCGTTCTGCGCGGCTTGGCCTCGGTGGGGTCGCTCTGCAACTCGGCCAGCAGCGCGAGTACCGCCTGGGTGAGCGCCTCGATGGTCGGTTTCAACTCGGCCAGCGCGTCGGTGACCATCAGCGCGCGCGCCTCGTCGCCCGACAGCCCTGCAAACGGACCCTTGTCCAGGTAGCTGGCCTCCTGCGCCTCGGCCTCCTGGTCGAGCGTGGCCGTGCCGTTGGCCAGGTCGAACGCGTTCTGGTCGGCGGTTGCCTGCGCCTGAATGGACGTGTCCAGGTCGATGTCGTCCAGGGGCGTGGGCTCGGGCTCGAACACGGTGCCGTTGGTGGGCTCGGGCTCGGCTGCGGGACCTGGATCCGTAACGGGCGCGTCGCTCAGCGCCGCCTCCAACTCAGCCAACAAACTGGGATCAAATGCCATCGGTAACCTCTCGATCAAATGTGCCAGAATCCACAGTGCCTCACCAGGCGTGTGGACGACGTAGACGGGGACGTGATGTTCGCGCAACAGTCGGTGTCGTTCGCGCTGCAGGGGTGTCGGGGTGGACCGACGCCCCTGCTTCACCTCTAAACCAACCAGCAGCGGCCACTGCAGGAACAACAGATCAGGCCAGCCGCCGCCCGTCCAAAGGTTGGCTGGCCAGCCCAGCACGAGCGCGCCAGGGAACGCGGTGCGCAGGGCTCCGCGAATCCGCTGCCGCAGGTCGCGCTCGGGCATCTCAGGCGACGTCAGGCTGCTCGAACATCGCCGACACCTGATCGGCCAGTGTGGCGGCAGCAGGCGCGCCGCCGTTGCTGGGAGCGGGCTGCGGGCCGATGCCGCCGACCAGCGGCGTGCCCTTCTGCTGGTCCCAGTTGGCAGCCGACTGCACCTCGATGATCGACGAGAAGCTGCGCCCCTGGGGGCTCATCTCGTCGCCGATGGTCAGCACGACCCGCTTGCCGCGCATCTTGCTGTCGATGAACTTCGCGATCTGGGCGTGCTTCTCCCAGGTGCTGACCTTCTTGAAGCGCTCGTCGGCGTAGAGCGCACGGGCGACGTCGCCGATGCCAGCGGCGCCCATCATGCCCGCCATGCCGAACTGCGAGCCCGCCTTGCCGCCCATGGAGGCGTAGCGGCCGATTTCGCGACCGACGCCCGCACCTGGCGCGCTGGTGGGCGCCTCCAGGATCTTGAACGACACGTTGAAGCCAGGCGTCTTGTCGTAGTCCTTGGCGGTCGGGCTGACGCTGGCGACCTCGGCCAGGTAGTAGCCCTGCGGTACGTGTGGCCGACCAGGCTCGGTGCGGGTGAACGAGTCATCCAACTCGTAGGGGACGAACGGCAATTGAGTGCTCCTCTCAGGTTGGCGCAGAATCGCGCAGAATCGGCGTGGCGTCGGGCGCCACCCACTTGATGGCCCGCATCGCCATGTCCAGTGACGGCGCGTTCCAATGGATTTGAACGGTAAGCTCAACTGTACCAGAATGATACACCATAGTCAAGTCTACGTTTGTTTGACCAGGCCATTCCGGTGAATCAGGGGCTCGGTCAGCTTCCGCCATGTGGGATCTCGCACCACGCGGCCCAGCACGTCTGTCGGGCCCTTGGCCAGGTAGCGTCCGTGCTGGCCGATGAACAGCTTGCGCACTTCGCGGGCGTTCTCGGGGATGTGGGTGGACTTGTCCTCTTCCAGGTCGATGCTGGGCGGTGCGTCGTCGTCGGTCGGCTCTCCTTTCTCGATCTCCACGTACAGCCGCCCCAGGATCTCCACGCTGTCGCGAATCCCCATCAGGGCGTACGGCGTGAGCCGGGGACCTGTCTGGACCTCGCCCTCCTCGCCATAGCGCGTCTCGCGGTCGTTTTCCTGCATCAGGTACAGCGCGTGGACAGGCAGCAGGTTGAAGTTGCGCTGCCATTCGGAGCACAGGCTGCCGATCTGGCCCCAGCCCTGCCAGCCGCTGGGGGTCTTGGGAATGCGCTCGATGTACGCGCGCAGCTTGGCAGGATCGCTCGGCTCGTAGCCGCACACGTGGCCCAGCGCCAGGTCCTGGATGCGCGACCAGGTATCCCACACGATGGCCCGAATGCCCGACTTGGGGTTGGCCACCGCGTCGTACACGTCCATGACGTCCGTCCACTTGCGGATCTTGGCCACCCGAATGTTGGGCTTGTGCATGTACGGGCGCACGGCCTCGTCGTCCACGCTGATCACCAGCGTGTTGCAGTCAATCGTGCTGGCGAGCGTGGATTTGCCCACCCCGTTGCGCCCGTAGATGCCTATTCTGACGTGATCAAGCGCCAGGACGTCTTTCGGATGCAGAATCGTCAGCGGCAAATGGAACCTCCTTTCGTAGCCACACCTCGACTAGCCTGGCGTCGTGTCGGCGGGTGTGGTCCATTGCCGCGCGCAGGTACTGGGCGGTGAGCGCCATCAGTTCGGTCATGTGGTCGGGATCGGTGCTCTCGACCACCAGTTCGATGACCCATCTCACGCGGATCTGCCCTGATCCCACATGTCCTGGGTCGCCTCGGTGAAGTATTCGCGGCGCATCATCTCGTTGCGGTGGCCCGTCTGGTACTCGTTGGCGCACAGCCGCATGTACGGACAAAAGAGCGGGCAGGTGAGCGGATCCCAGGCGCGCGGAAAGTGGCCCCGACGGTGCGCCGCCAGGATGTTGCGGGACACGTCCGCCACGTCGCGCATGTTCTCGACCAGGTGGTCGTTGTCCCTGAGTGTGGGGTAGCGCTGGAACCACAGCGGATCGGCCACCACACGCCCGTACAGCCAGCGCACGTAGTGCTCGGGCGACTCCCAGTCCACACCAGGCTTCCAGTTCGCCTTGATCGTGACCAGCGCCTCCGCCAGGCGCAGCGCGGTGGTCTGCTTCTCGTCGTCGCCTTTCCACAGCCGCCCGTCGTTCTTGACGCGCAGCGTGGGCGGCGTTTTTGTGCACACGTAGTCGAACACGACGCCCTGCACGGGCTGCCGCGAGCGCAGCAGCACCATTTGCAGCATCGTCTGCGGATCCACGCAGCGCCAGTCGGAATCGGGGATCTCCGCCAGCGTTTTGCGCTCCCAGATCCACAGTCGGCCCTGCTGGTCGCGTTTGAGGACGTCGATGGTCGCGGTCAGCCTGACGCCAGGCGCGGGCTCCAGTTCGACGGGCACCTCGGTGTCTTCGAGGAACCACTGGTTCTCCTGCCAGCGCTCGTTCCAGAACGCGAGGTACTGGCGGGTGATGTCGGACACTTCGGCCGCCAGCGCGTCCAGCTTGGCGATGTCCATGCCTGGCTGCTGCGCCGCCCAGGCGTACATGCGGTCCAGTTCCTTGTCCCACGCTTCGCCACGGTCGATCAGTTCGAGCGTGCGATGCAGCCAGATGCCGCGCCGGAGAGCGGGTTTCTGGTCGCGCGGGATCGGTACTAGATTGTCGAGCCAGCGATACTCATACCGCTTCAGGCAGTTAGCCGCGTCGCGGAAGGCGCTGCTCGACAGGGAGATGTCGGGCACTATTCACCTCGTTTACGTCTACAAAAATTACAAGCCGAACTGTAGCAAACCCCACAAATGGCCGTCAAGCCTCAGAAAAATTTTTTCGCGAAAATCGGGCCTAAGTGGTTGCGGTGGCTTGACTACAGGCCGCGCACAGAACCATCTTCGGTAGCGGACAGCGCTTGGGCTTTTTGTGCGAGATGCACAGCGCGCGACGGAACGCGACCTTGCCGCACCTGCTGCAGCGCAGGTCGGTGTGGGTGTGCCAGCCGCCCTTCACGCCGCGATCTGGATCTCTTTGCCCAGCCCCCACGGCCCTGCGGTGATCTCAACTTCGATCAATCCTTCGGGTAGGCGCAGCCCCAGCCCTGCCAGGCGCGCGAGCGCATCGGTAGTCATCACGCGCGCAATCACCTGCGCCTGGGAGTCTACCTGGTCCTCGGGCGCCTCGATCAGCAGCGCGTCGTGGACGTTGCCGACGATGCGCGCACCCAGGTCGTCGAGCAGCACCATCGCCGTCTGGGTGATGTCTGACGCCAGCGACTGGGGCGGCATGTTGATACCGGAACGGATTTCGTCCTGATTGCCTGCCATGGCGCCCGGTAGACGACGCAGCCTGCCAATCGGGGAACGTGCCAGACCGGAGTTACGCAGCTTGATGGCCTCGAAGCGGTGCCACACGGGGAACTCTGGAAACACACGCTGGAACAGCGTGTGCAGGCGGCGCGCTTCGTTGTCCGACCAGTCGATCTGGGCCGATTTCCAGGCGTAGTCCTTCAGCCCCTGCCAGGAGATCTGGTAAAGCTGTGCCAGCACGGGCACCTTGCCCATGATCTGGCGGTCGTCCTTGGTGATCAGTTCGGGCCGCTTCTTCAGCGCCAGCGCGGCAAACAGGCGGTAGATGTCCAGGTGCTCGTGGAACGCCCACAGCATGCTGCTGCGCGGCACGCTGTCCCAGGACTGCGGCAGGCCGACGGCCATCCAGGCGCACAGGCGCGCCTCGATCTGGCGGTAGTCCGCGCTCAGCAGCACGCGACCTTCGGGTGCGCTGAAGATCGGCCGCACGCTGGTGTCCCTGGGGGTGGTGTGGAGGAACGACGCCAGGCGTCCCGTCTCCACGCTGGTGGTGCGGAACTCGGGGTGGAAGCGGTGGTCGAAGCTGTACTTGGTGGCGCGATCCAGCGGTCGAAAGTAGGTCGAGATTTTCTTGCGGGGACGCCTGCAGTCCAGGATCAGACGCGCCTCGGGGTAGAGTTGCGCGAGTCTGTTTACAACCTGTTCGGCTGTCGAAGGGTGTTTTTTACCGTTCTGCAGTACGGGTAAGCCTAGAGTCTGGTACAACCAGTGTGCTACTTGCGGATGGCTGGCAGGGTTAGCGATGGGGACCGCGCGGTCGGCGGCGTCTCGCTCCTGCCACGCCTGCCGTAACAGCACCGCTGCGGTCCGGCGGTCGAGGTGGATGCCCCGAGCCAGCATGCGCTCCAGGGCGCGGAGCTTCGGCATCTCCACGACGCGGGCGTACGCTGCGAGCCAGGGGTCCTCCGCGAGGAGGACCTCTTCGCGTTCCCAGAGCAGGTAGCACGCGGCGGCGTCGTAGCCGTTGTACGGGTACAGGTCGTCCAGGCGGTGATACTTGCGCGCGTCGATGTCCCAGTCGGGCCAGCCCAGGTGCGCGCGGCCCGCCCACTTGAGCGACTTGGACGCGTTCTCGTCCAGCAACTGCAGGCCGATCATGGTGTCCCACGTGGGCTTCGGCAGGTAGCCCGTCAGGCGGTACCACACCAGGTCGTCGTACACGCCGTTGTGCACCAGGCGGGCGGACGGGTGGCCGTTGGACATGTACGGGCGCAGCATGCCCAGCCACTTGCCCACGTGGCGCCGCCAGGACCTGTCCGTCTCGGGGTGCATGATCGGCACCACCACAGCCTCCTGGCCCGTGAACGAGAACGCGATGGACCACGGGCGGAAGTTCACGTGCCACCACGGCTGGGTGTTGGCCTCGAAGTCGTACGCGACCATCGGCTCCGTCTCCAGCAGCCGCGTGATGCCGTACAGCGTCGAGTCGTAGCTCACCAGATCGACCCTGACAGGCGGTGTGGACGGCGGCGGCTGTAGCTCGCCCCTGATCAGGCGTCCGTAGCGCATGATGTCCGCCTGCCAGGAGGGCTCCTGGCCCTGGTTGCGCAGGATCGCGGCGGGATGCGCGACGGGCAGCACCCAGCACTGGTACTTCGCGGACCACTGCTCCTTGCCCTGCAGCACCGTCACGCGACCATGACCCGTCAGGCGCTGCAGCGGCACGTTGCCGAAGGCGAAGATCCACTGTGGGGCGACGCGCTCGATCTCCTCGTCCAGGTACTGGGCGCACGCGCGGGCGTACTCCATGTCGGGGTCGCCCGCGCAGCCGAAGGCGTTGGTCAGGAACGCGCGTCGGATGCCCGCCTGCTGCAGTGCGTACTTCAGCTTCTGGCCCGATGGGCCGATGAACGGGTGTCCCTCCAGGTCCTCCTGGCGGCCAGGGTTGATGCCGATGGCCATGATCACTGGGCCCGCCCAGTCGGGATCGCCCCACCACTCCCCTGGCACGTTGGTGTGGATGACCGTGCCCCCGAGAGGGCACAGCCTGCAATTGGGATCTCTCACACCTCGTCGCCTTCCACGAAGGCGCGCTGCTCGGCCTCCATATTCGACATGCCCCACAGGTAGCCGCGCAGTTCGGTGACCGCCGCGTCGCGCTCGCTGTACGCCTTGAGCAACTCGTCCTCAAGCTCGCGGATACGCGCGTGGAGCCGCTCGAACTCGTCGAGCGGAATCTCCAGGTAGATGGTCTGGGGGTCAGGCATCGTCACCGAGTACCTCCTTCAGCAGTTCGGGCTCGCGGTCCAACTGCGCCTGGTACGCGTCGAAGTCCCACAGCTTGTTGAACTCGGCTTCGAACAGCGTGCGCAGGTCGTCCGGGTCCAGCGCGTCAAGCTCGACCTGCCACAGCCCGCCATGGCGGTTGATGAACGCCTGGGCGCGCGAGTCCACCTTGTCGAACGGCGAGACGGGCAGGTTGTACTGCTGGACGTGTCCTGGCAGCAGCGCCACGCGGCGGACCTCGATGCCCTCGACCCCGCAGCGGTCCTGAAAATCGCGGTCGATGTCCTCGCCACTGGCGTCGTGGTCGCCAGCGTACAGCACGATCATCGGCTTGCGGTGGGCGCGCTGGAAGCGCTTCAGGTTGTCCACGATGGTCTGCGAGGTGAAGCCTGCCAGCGCGGTGATGTACACGCTGTAGGCGTCGAACCAGTCGTGCAGGAAGCCGCGCGAGCCTGCCTTCTCGACGACCACGGCGATGGTCACGGCCTGCCCGCGCATGCGGTCCACCTTGCAGATCTCACGGATGTGCTCGCGCAGCGCGTCGGCGTTCGCGAAGCCCTGCTCACGTGACCACCAGCGCACGGTCTCATCCAGGTCGGGGAACACCCCCGCGCGCCGACCGACGGCCGTCAACTCCGACAGGCGTTTGTAGTCCGCCTGGGTGTTGACGTAGCCGTACACGCGGGCGAACTGGTCCGAGACCAACTCGTAGTGCAGTCGGCGGAGTGTCGGCGCGCGCCCGAAGCGCGTGGTGAATGCGTTGACCAGGTCCCGTGCCCTGGCGATGATCGGGTCCCATCCTCTCGGCATGTGATGAACGATACACGGACAGGACCCATCCTGTCAAAGATCAGACAGGATTGGATCCGCCTGTGCAATTCCTGTGGGCAATCGCGGTCTGCAGGATGCTCAGGGCTTGCGGCGCGCTGTTGACGGAGATCGTGAGACGTACGTCCTGATCCCCAACTTTCACCACCGCTTCGGCCGCGCCCAGCCCCGCGATGCCCCACGTGGGCGTCCAGTGCAACTGCGCCAGGGCGCCCGCGAGCAGTGCCTCAGCCAGGCTCGTGCGCTCGTCGGTTGTCAACTCAATTGCCATTTATCTGCCTCCGTAACTGGTTGAGCATCATGCGCGCAAGCTGGACCTGGTTGGCGCCCTCCTTCAGGCCCACCAACTGCACCTCGTCCTGGGTGTTGTCGCCCAGCAGGTAGATGATCTGGACGTGTCCCTTCTGGCCGATGCGCCACACGCGGCCCCACGTCTGCCGCCAGGCGACGACGCTGTTCTCCAGGGTGTAGAAGATCAGCGCGTCGGCCTCGGAGAGCGTGATGGCCACGCCGCCCGCACGCTGCTGCAGCAGCAGCACACGTGGGCCGTGCCCGTTCTGGAACCAATCCTCGATTTCAGGCCGCTGCTTCTCGGACACGTCGCCAGTGATCTTCATCACCTGGGTGCCGCGCGCCTGCAAGGCAAGCTCCAGCCGCTTGATGTCGTGGCTGAAGCGGCACGACACGACCACCTTCTGGTGCTCGCGCTCCGCCAGCATCTCCAGGCAGGCGTCCAGCTTGGAC
>Ga0126369_10000123_pt1 | contig 45826 bp, 27 predicted proteins | sample PanSoiMetaPlot_1_FD_109646 | JGI IMG/M metagenome (GOLD analysis project Ga0126369, IMG submission 109646) | Tropical forest soil microbial communities from Panama - MetaG Plot_1 | ecosystem: Environmental > Terrestrial > Soil > Tropical forest > Bulk soil | place: Panama | collected 2016-02-17
CGAGACTTTGGAGTCACAGGAGAAGTGGGAGGAAGCCGCCGCCATTTACCGAAAAATTCTGGAAGAGAATCCCAAACTGCGGGGCATCCATTACCGGCTGGGGCGGGCCGCCCTTGCGCAGCCGGAATCTCCCACGAGCGCCCAGAATGCCAAGAAGGAATTCGAGCAAGAGCTCGCCATTGACCCGGTGAATGCTGGCGCTGAATTTTGGCTTGGAGAGATCGCACGGATTGACGGTCAATGGGACGACGCCATCGCTCATTTCGCCGCCGCCGCGAAAATTGATCCTCATTTCAACGACGCATTTCTGTCTTTGGGCACTGCTTTGAACTCAGCGGGGCGCCATTCGGACGCCATCCCGCAGCTCGAGCATTATGTAAAAATATCTCCAGAGGACCCCTCCGGCCATTACCAGCTTTCCATTGCCTATTCACGCGCGGGCCGCAAAGAAGATGCTCTTCGCGAAACGACTCTCCATAGACAGTTGCTTGAAAAGAAGCGGGCAGCGGCCAATGCACGGACCAATGCGGCTCAGAATTAAAAGCCTGAATTCTCTGACCAAACCGTGCAGACCTCCCGTTGTGGGCCTTGCGATTATCGTTTGCATGATAACGCCGAGGACTCTGACCAGCACCCCACCGCAAAAAAACGCAACGTTCGCCCAGTTGGCGGCAAAGGCAAAGACCGCAAGCGAAGAAAACCGTCTGGACGATGCGACGGCACTCTACAGACGAGCGCTGGCCTTGCGGCCCCGATGGAAGGAAGGCTGGTGGTCGCTCGGCACGATCGAGTATGACCAGGACCATTACGCAAAGGCGGCCCAGGATTTTGAGAGGCTAATCGCCTTCGATCCCGCAAACGGAACCGCCCATGCCATGCTCGGTTTGTGCCAATTCGAAATGGGCAAAGACGAACCGGCGCTGAAGAACTTGCTGGCCGCCGAGCAATTGGGCGTTATCAAAGACGATCAGTTACGTCACGTGGCCCTCTATCACATGGGGTTGGTGGAGTTGCGGCTGCGAAAGTTCGGCGATGCCAAAGAAACTCTGGACCAACTGGTGAAGCTTGGGGTCAGGTCCAAGGAGTTAATCAATGCGCTCGGCCTTGCTGTTCTCCTGATTAGACCTCAAGACACACCCGCCGAGGGCACCCCGGGCGCCGTTGTAGTCGAACGGGCCGGACAGGCGGAACTGCTCCTGGAGGCAAAAGATTACGAGCAGGCAAAAAAAGCTTATGTCCAACTGACGGCAGAATACCCGGACTACCCGAACGTGCATTTTGCCTTCGGAAGACTGTTGCTCGAAACCAATGAGACCGACGCTGCCGTTGAGCAATTTCAGCTGGAATTGAAGCGTGATCCACAAAATGTAAATTCGCTACTTGAGATTGCCGCCGTGCGCTATCAGGCGGACTCGCAGGAAGCCTTGCCCTATGCGGAGAAAGCGCTAACGCTTGCGCCGCGGCTCCCGTTTGTCCACTACCTGGTTGGCCTGCTACGCCTGGATACGGGAAATCCGGCAGGCGCCATTCCCGAGCTGGAAATCGCACAGAAGTCGTTCCGGAACGAGTCCAGAATTTACTTTTCTCTAGGAAACGCCTATGCGCGGACGGGTCACAAAGCGGAAGCAGCAAAAGCGCGCGCCGAATTTACCCGCTTGCATGCTCAGGAAAGAGAACGGGCGGCAACGTTGTATAGTGACCGGCCGCCTGGTCTTGCAGAAGGGCAATTGCAAATTCTCGGCAAAGGCACCCCCCAGCCGTGAGGCTACCCTTTCCTTTTCTTCCTTCACGCCGTGACGGAAATGCCATATCTGGCTTCACGCGGCGAGATTTTTTGCGGGCCCTGCGCTTTAACCTAGGCTTGTACGGCGCCACACCGCTGTTCGGTACGCTGCCCTTTCCATCGTCTTTCATCGCGAAGAATCTAGACCCGCAGGAATCAAAGCAGCTGTCATTTGAAGAAGTTCCGCCCGCGAAAAGCGGTATCACCTGGCAACACGTAAACGGCCGGTCCGAGAACTACTACTTGCCGGAAACTACCGGAGCGGGCTGCGCGTTTTTGGATTACGACAACGATGGCTGGATGGACATCTACCTGGTCAATAGCGGCAAGTGCGACTTCTACGATCCAAAGCCTCCCCTTCGCAACGCTCTCTACAAGAACAACCGCGATGGCACGTTCACTGATATAACGGAAAAGGCTGGGGTAGCCGGCGGCGGCTATGGAATGGGTGTCGCTGTAGGCGATTTCAACGGCGATGGCTTTCCCGATTTGTACGTGACCCAGTATGAGCGCTGCATTTTGTACCGAAACAACGGCGACGGCACCTTTGCGGATGTAACAGAAAAGGCCGGCGTAGCGGCTCCCGGCTGGGCCTCTAGCGCCGTCTGGTTCGACTACGACAACGACGGCAAATTGGATCTCTTCGTCTGCCGCTTCGGCAACTCGGGCAAATCCGAAAACAAATACTGCGAGGACGTACAAACCCACGAGCGTTCGTACTGCATACCAACGGTCTATCCGCGCGTGCGCAGTTGGCTTTTCCACAACAACGGCGATGGCACGTTCAAGGACGTTTCCGAGGAATCCGGAATCTCCAAGTCCTTGGGCAAAGCTTGGGGAGTTGTAGCAACTGACGTCAACAACGACGGTTGGATGGACCTTTTCGTCGCCAACGACACCGTCGAGAATTTCCTGTTTCTCAATAAGAAAAACGGAAAATTCGTGGACATCGGCTTGGATTCCGGCGTGGCCTTCAGCCAGGAGGGGCGGCCGCGCTCGGGGATGGGCGTCGATTCCGCGGACTTCGATCAGGATGGCTGGCAAGACCTCTTCGTCACGAACGTGGATCATGAAATGTATTCCATGTACAAAAACAACCACGACCTGACTTTCGACGATATCACCGGGCCGATGGGCATCGGTCGCGTCACCCGGCTGATGAGCGGGTGGGGATTGAAATTCTTCGATTACGATAACGATGGCAACGTCGACCTGTTCGTCGTAAATGGCCATCCAGACGATAAGGTCGAACAGCACTTAAGCCACGTGATGTACAAAGAGCCGTTGCTCCTCTTTCACAACACAGGCCACCAATTCGAGAATGTCAGCGCGTCTGCCGGCCCGGCGTTTGCTCAGAGCCTTGCCGGGCGCGGTTTGGCCATCGGCGATTTCGATAACGACGGTGCCGTGGACGCGCTAGTCACCTCGAACGGTGGTGTGCCGTTGCTGCTCAAGAATGTCACCGCCAGCGGAAACCACTGGCTGGGAGTCCGCTTGATTGGCAAGAGGGCAAATCCCGATGCCATCGGCGCTCGCCTCACCTGGCAGGCAGGTGATCTGAAACGGACGCGGCTAAAGATAGGTGGCGGCAGCTATCTGTCCTCCCACGACCCACGCGAAGTTCTAGGCATTGGCGCTCGAAAGAAAATCGATCGCCTGGAGATTCACTGGCCCCCGCCCAGTGACCGCGTCGAAACCTTCACCGATCTTCCGATCGACCGCTACATCACCATCGTCGAAGGCTCCGGCATCCGCTAAGCGAAAGGCGACGCTCAGTCAAAAGGGGACCATAGCTTATCTTTACAGGCTTGGAGATGATGGAGCGGAAGGGCTTTCGGAATGAAAGCCGGCGCGGGCCATCCCGCGTTTCACGTCCTCGTCGTTCATGAATTGCTCCCACACAAAGCCGGTGCGATGATTTTCCGCCATCAGCATGGTGATTCCCAGATCGAGGCCGAGCACGTCGGTGTCGTACCAGTTCGTTAACGGGTTGAATGCGTCGCGGAAACTATATTTAGTCCACACTTTTTCGCGATATGGGCCGCGAACATGACGCAACACTCGGATGCAATCGTCAAAGAGAAATGGGAGAGAGCCTCCGGTCGCACAGGGAACAATACTGCCGTCGACGGGGCCAAGCGGGCCGCCGTCCACCGTTGGGCCGCCCCACGCGGTGTAGCCCTTCACGTAATCCGAAGCGCTGATGCCCCAAAGATTTTCGCTGTAATCAGGGAAGTGATCGCGGAGAGAAAGGCAGAAAAGCTTGTGCGCTTTCGTCGCTTTGACGGAATTTTCAAAATAATTTGCGTAAGCGTCGCGCTTGTTGCGGAAGTCAAACCACGCATGCGAATACTGATGGGTGAAAATGGGGTCATTTCCTGAGATATATTCGATGCCCTGATACTTGATTCTCGGCCGCCTCCAGGCATTCCACGTCTCAGGCGGAAGCGGATGCGTGGGAGAGCCAACCCCGAGGAGATAGATCATCATCAGCTCGCAGTAATGCTCCCAGCGGGCTTTCAGAAAGCCAGACTCGGGATGCCAGCCCATCGCAAGCGTGGGACCGCCATTGAGCATCCAAGGCCAATCCACACGTTGGTAGATTTTTGTCGCGAGGTCCTTGATTTCCTGATCGGAAAAATACTGGCGCGTCGTGAGAACGCCGCACAGGAGAATGGATGAATCAATGGAGGAAAGTTCGCACTTGGCCCAGCGCTCGCCTGTTTCCATGTGGATGAAATGAAAAAAGAAACCGTGCTCGTTGTGCAGATCGTGGGCCATGAATCTTAGGGTGTTGCGAACGCGATCGACGATTTCAGAAGACTTCCGGTAGCCGCGGTGGTCAGCGATGCAAAGGCTGGTCAACCCGAATCCTGTGGCGGCAATGCTCGACATCGTATGCGAGTCATTGCCGTTTGCGAGAGCGCGATCTTTCACCTGCCCGGTCTTGGGGCTGGCTTCGTTCCAGAAGAATTCAAAACTGGCGCGCTGGATTTCATCGAGGAGTTGCTCGTCCGTACCTTCGAATGGCGCGCCATTCGGCTCAGTGAAAGAAGCGACAGGGCGCTTTTGGCAGCTGGCGAAGGCTGCGAGTGGAGAGGCCAGGAGGCCCATTCCGCAAAAACGCATCAATTCCCTTCTATTCAGAAGAGTCTTGCTCATCATGGGTATCCAGCTTACTTCGTGATTTCCAGGGTGGCTTGCATGCCCTGGCTCGAATCGGGAGCGATCCACAGCGTGACTTTTGCAGGCTCGGCGGCGAGCTTTTGTTGATCATTCCAGATTCCAAACGCGCTCGGCCCCAGCAGAAAGGTCACTTTTTTCGTTTCGCCGGGAGCGAGGGAAATGCGCTGGAACTTGGTCAGCGCACGGACCGGTTGAGCAACGCTGGTTCCCTGGAAGCGGAGATAGCATTGCACTGTTTCGACGCCCGGTCGCGTCCCGGTATTCGTGATGTCCGCGCTGGCGCTGAGAGAGGCGCTTTGTTTGGGCTCGCGGGCTTGCAGCTCTTCATTCAAGCTGGCCGCGCTGATTTTTGTCTTATCAACGCGGACATTTCCGTAGGTGAAAGTCGCGTAGGACAGGCCGAAACCAAATGGAAACTGCGGGCTATTCTGTTCATCGATGTAGCGCGAGACATATTTTTCAACAGCGTTGCGAGGCGGGCGCGTCAGGTCAATCTTTCCCGCCGGGCGCCCGGTACTCAATGCGTTGTAAAAGAGCGGTTCCTGGCCAACGCTCCGAGGCCAGCTTACCGTCAGTCTTCCGCTTGGGTTTGCGTCGCCAAACAGGGTCCGAACGAGCGCCGGCCCTGCCTGAATCCCAGGAAACCAAACGGCCATCGCTGCGGGCACATGCTGGAACGCCCAGGGCAGAGTGAGAGGGCGGCCACTGAAGATCAGAAGCACGCAAGGCTTTCCGGTGGCCACCATCTTCTCAAGAAGCTCTTCCTGGCGGCCCGGAAACCCAAGAAAGGCGCGGGAGGCGGCTTCGCCCGTCATCTCCCCAGCATTTTCGCCGAGCGCAAGTATTACAGTATCGGCTTGCTCGGCGACTTTCACCGCTTCTGTCAACTGATCGTCTGTGCCGCCGGTAATTTCGGTGCCTTTTGCATAGTGAACGTTTTGTGCGCCTATTCTTTCATTGAGGGCCGTGCGCAAGGTGATTGCGTCCTGGGAACGTCCCAGCCCTCCCCATGAACCAACCATGTTGGCCTTGTCATTCGCGAGGGGACCAATCAGCGCGATCGTTTTGGCATTGGGGGACAGCGGCAGAAGCGGAGCAGAGCCAACGGTTGAATTCTTTAGCAGAACGAAGGATTCCTCCGCAGCCGTTCGCGCGAGCATCACGCTGTCCTTTTGGAGCATGGCGCCGGCTTCTTTCGACTCGTCCGCATAGGGGCGCTCAAACAAGCCGAGGGCGAACTTCACTCGCAAAATTCGGCGAACGGCTTCGTCCACCGCCGCTTCGGGGACTTCGCCAGATTTCACCAACTGAGCCATATGGTCGTGGTAGAGGCTGCTCACCATGTCCATGTCAACGCCTGCTAGAAAGGCTTTTCGGGCAGCGGTCGCGCCATCGTTGGCGATCCCGTGTTTGATCAGTTCCGCGAGCGCCGTGTAATCGCTGTCCACAATTCCCTGAAATCCCCATTCCTTGCGTAGGATTTGCGTCAGAGTAAAAGGATTGGCGGAGGCAGGCACGCCATTCAAAGAATTGAACGCGCTCATGATGGTGGCGGCGCCTTCTTCGACGGCGGCGTGAAAGGGAGGCAGGTAAAATTGGCGCAGCGTGTGCTCGGAAATCTCGGTCGAGTTGTAATCGCGGCCGCCTTCCGCGGCGCCGTAACCGACGAAGTGCTTCGCGCAGGCGGCCATGCTGTCAGGCGCATCCAAGCGGGTTCCCTGATAACCACGCACGTAGGCACGGGCGATAACCGAGCCAAGATAGGGATCCTCGCCGGAACCTTCGGTTATGCGGCCCCAACGTGCATCCCGTGCAATGTCCACCATCGGAGAGAAAGTCCAGCGGACGCCGGCGGCGGAAGCTTCCTGCGCGGCAACGCGAGCCGTTTGCTGGATTAAGTCGGGATTCCAACTCGCAGACAGACCCAATGGAATGGGAAATTCAGTTCTGAAGCCGTGAATCACGTCCAGACCGAAGAGAAGCGGAATGTGCAACCGGGATTGCTCGACGGCAAGGCGTTGAAAGGCGTTCACCTGGCGGGCGGTGGTGATATTGAAAAGCGCGCCCACTTCGCCCTTGCGAATCATGTCTTCGTAGTCTGTGCGGCCAGTGCCCGGACCGGTGGGCTGGCCGGAAGTGTATTGCACAAGCTGGCCGACTTTCTCTTCGAGGGTCATTTTGTGGAGCAGGTCGTCTATCTTTTTCTCGACGCCAGGGTCGGAAAGAGCTGTGCTCTCGGAACTCGCGTGAGGAGCCTTCTCCGATGAAGGAGCGGGAGAAGGCGCGAAGGGGTAAAGCAGGAGAACCAAGGCTGCTACAGCTGAGCGGCGCAGCAGAGATGTCACGTTTCAAACGCTCCTTGTAAACGAGAAGGGTGCCGAAGAGTTCACCGGGCGCGTAAGCCGGTTAAAGGGCGCCCGCGCCAGGGCCGTTATCCTACATCGGAGACATTCAAAAATCGATGAATCACACCCCTCTAACGAAGCGAAAGCCGTCCTTGGCGCCACCGGGCCATCGCGTTCGCGTCGAGGCAGTAGCATACTAAACCGATTTAGTAGCTGATACAAGCGATGAAACCCGCTGGCGATGACAACTTTTAGAATGCGCGACTGCTGGCCACGGATGAAGAAACTCGTCCGCACGAGCTCGCGATATAGCTTGTGGATGCCCTAATAAATGTGGGAAACTACGTCGCACGAAATCGTCATGCCCCGGCTCAAAGCAGGAACAACTTTGCGAGCCCGAAAAGCTTCGGGGCCAGGTGTGACCCTCAAGTATCTGGCGGAGCACGTGGGGCTTTCCCAGGCAGCAGTGTCGCTGGTCATCAACCGCTCTCCCGGCGCGAAGTCCATTCCGCACCACACCCAGGAACTCATCCGCAAGGCGGCGCGAGAGCTGAACTACCGGCCCAATCACATTGCGCGGTCCCTTCGGCAACAAAGAAGCTACACCATCGGAGTGGTGGTGCCGGAAATCAGTGAAGGGTACGCGGCGCTGGTCATGTCCGGGATTGAAGACCATCTGCTGCAGGAGGGCTACTTCTATTTTGTGGTGAGCCACCGGCATCGCGATGAACTCATCGCAGAGTATCCGCTGATGCTGCAGCAGCGGGCCGTGGAAGGGTTGATTGTCGTGGACACGGCGATCACCAGCGCATCGCAAGTGCCACTGGTCGCGGTGTCAGGCCACCGCGAGCTGCCGGGAGTCACCAACATCGTGCTGGACCACGCGCGCGCGGCTTCACTGGCGATGGAACATTTGGCGAAACTCGGACACCGCCGGATTGCGTTTATCAAGGGACAAGCCTTCAGCTCGGACACGGCGATTCGCTGGGAGTCCGTGCGCAACGCGGCGCAGGCGCTGGGCGTCGAGATTAACGAGCGGCTGGTGGGCCAGTTGGAAGGCGAGTCCTCGTCGCCCGAACTCGGGTACGTGGTGACGAAAAAGCTGCTCACTTCAGGCGAGCCTTTTACGGCTCTTTTTGCCTTCAACGATATTTCGGCCATCGGCGCGATTCAAGCATTACGCGAAGGCGGGAGGAGCATTCCACAAGACGTTTCCGTGGTTGGCTTTGACGATATTCAGAGCGCCGCGTTTCAAAATCCGGCGCTGACGACGGTGAGGCAGCCCCTGCGCGAGATGGGAATGCTGGCCGCAGAAACGCTCCTGAGGCGAATTGCAGCGCCGCCAGGGGCAGAGTACGCGAAAGAAATTGTAGTGCAGCCGGAGCTGATTTGCCGCGCGAGCACCGCCGCGGCGCTGAACCCATCCTAGCCGCATTGTTCACGGCTGATTCGATGTTTTGCAAGATTCTTGCAATGATTCCGGCCCTGCTATCAGCCCCCATTTTCATCATGATGGAACGCAAGAAAGCTTCACGGTGTTCCGACTAATTCCCATCCGCTCCGCTATCTGTCGAGTGCTAAACTCGTGCACCAAGTGGTCCACGGTCTCCACTTCTCTTTGAGTCAAACGGAAACCCGAGCAAATAAGAAAGGTCGACGATCGTCTTTTTATTTCTCTCCAAGAGGATCGCGACAGCAGGTTTAGAACCATTTGCAGCCGGCGATCTTACCGAGAAAACGCGCAATCGATAGCATCTCCGGCCCGATGCAAGAGACCCCTTGCCTTTAAAGCTGCCTGGATCCACTGGATCGTTCAAAAAGGGATTGAACCCGGCTCTCCAAGAGACGACCCGGGCCATTGTTTTTGCAGCCGCGTGGGGCGTAAGTCAGTGCGGACAAGGCCTCTTGGTTTGCGTACAGCGGCCGAAGCGACGTATCCTGGAAAAGAAACCCAACGGAACTGGCTTGTGCGCTGTCCGATGGAGAGCTCTCGCTCGTCCCTTCCGCGCCACTCCGCAGATTCGCCCGCGAAGGAAGATACGGCGGCATGGCCCCTACATTTTTTCCCGCGAATTTGCTCTTGCTCTGGGCGGCGTTGCCCGGCATGTCCGAGGGCCGAAAATGAACCGGCCGGCCAATACGAACCAGACGGGTTGCTGTGGTGAGGACCCTACGGCAATGCGGAAAATCGAGCCGTAAGACTGAGACTACAATTTGAGATGAAAAATGCAAATGAAAAGGCGCTTGTCGGGTCTTTTTGGTGTCCTGCCTGTTTTTATGGGGCCGCCGGGCGGGCATTAGATGGGCAGGCGAAGTCTGGCCTCACACCCTCGAGCGTCAGAGCGGTTCTTTAAGGTCAGCTCGCCGCCATGAGCCTCGGCGATCTGGCGACTAAGGACGAGACCAATGCCAGAACCGCCGGGCTTGGTTGTAAAGAAAGGCACAAAAAGATTAGCGGTATTGGGAAGCCCAGGACCATCATCAACCACCCACAGCTCCACTTGTCCGCGTTTGCGCGTCCAGCCGACCTGCACACCACCTTTCGTTTCCAGCGCCGCATCCGCTGCATTGCGAATTAAATTGATCAAGAGCTGTTCCAATTGATCCGGGTCGGCGGAGATGACGGCGTCCGGCCCTTTTCCCATGGTTACATTCACTCGCGTTTCCAGCTTTACGGCCCTGCCGACGCATTCCGAAACCTTCACGGGAAGTAATTTCGGTTGGGGCAATCGCGCAAGCTGCGCGTAAGCCGTCATGAAGCGGCCGAGCGCCTCCGTGCGAGAACGAATGATGCCCAGCCCCTGCTTCAGGTCATCCAGGATGGCAGCCAGCGAGTCATGGCGAACCGCCGGGGATTTCGCCGCAGTGACCAAGCTGCCCTCGAGACTTTGCGCCACCGATTGAATGGGAGCGAGTGAGTTATTCAGCTCGTGGCCGAGAACGCGGATGATCTTTTGCCATGCTTTGCGCTCTTCGTCGCGGAGCGTACGGCTCAGGTCGCTCAAGACGATCAGGTGATGAGGCAGGCCTCCCTCGCGAAATGAGCCGCGGCGAAGGCCCCAGCGCCCCGAACCGCCGGGGAAAGCCAGCTCCATCATGCGCGCAGGCTCACCCTCAAGACATGCGCCGAGCCCGAGTTCTTCTGCTGTGAATCCGAGGAGGCGTTCCAAGGGGCGGCCCATGAGGTGCGCGCCTGCACGATTCACGAGACGCAGTTTTTTGTCCTGATCAAAGGTAAAGATCGCCAGATCGATTTCTTCCATCACGGTGCGGAGGAGGGCCGAGGCTTCCAGCGCGCCGAGACGCTGTAGCCGCAGCGTCTCGCTGAGGGCGTTCACCTCCACCATCACTTCGCCCATGGCGTCGTCCGCGCGAGCTCCTCGGCCGCGCATCGAAAAATCCTCTTCGCGCAAGGCCGCCAGCAGATTCGAAAGAGTCTGCAGGGAAAAGATCACGCGCTGTTGCAGGGAAAGTGCCAGACCGAACCAGAAAACTACGATGAAGAACGTCAGCGTCCAGGCGCTGCCGGAAGTGAAGCTCCCGATCCACACTAAAATCAAGGCGACGAGCGAACCCGGGAGGCCAACGGCCAGCGCCAGGAGCTGGATGCGGCGCTCATAAGTGAGTGGCCTCATTCCAGTTGATGCTTTTGCAAACGGCGGTACATGGCGCTACGGCTCAATCCAAGCGCTTTGGCAGCCTGGCTGACGTTTCCCTCGTGACGGGAAAGCGTGCGCTGGATGAGGTATTTCTCCACTTCGTCGAGGCTCATCTCCTCGAGCTTGGCGGCGGCGCTGCCAGCGGATTGAGGGCGCAGCCCGAGGTCTGCGGCGCGAACAGATGGCCCCGGAGAAAGGAGTACTCCTCTTTCCACCGCGTGATCCAGCTCTCGCACATTTCCGGGCCAGGGATGTTCATGGAGGGCTTTGAGCGCGGCGGAATCGAAGCCGGTAATGTTCTTGCGGTAGCGTTGCGCATAGCCGTGGAGAAAATGATGCGCAAGAAGATCAATGTCATCACGGCGGTCACGCAGAGGCGGCAAGTGAATCTCAATCGTATTGAGACGGAAGAGGAGGTCTTGACGAAAACGGCCTGCAGCGGCCTCGGCGTTGACGTCCGCGTTGGTGGCTGCCAGAACTCGCACGTTCACGCGGCGCGTGGTCGAGGAGCCAACGCGCTCAAGGTCCCCGGTCTCCAAGACGCGCAAGAGTTTTGCCTGCAAATTCAAGGGAACGTTGGCAATCTCGTCCAGGAACAACGTGCTGCCATCGGCAAGTTCGAAGCGCCCAACGCGATCTGAACGCGCGTCGGTGAAGGCGCCTTTCACGTGACCGAACAGCTCGCTTTCAAAGACGCCCTCGGAAAGCCCGCCGGCGTTTACCGTGACCATGGGCTTTGTGGCACGCGAGGACAAAGCATGCAGAGTTCGCGCGACCACCTCTTTGCCCGTGCCGTGTTCTCCAGTGATCAAAACGTTGGCGTCGGAGGGACCAATCTGCCCGATGAGTTCCAGCACGGGAGCCATCGCCGGCGAATTGGCCAAGAAAGTTGGGCGCGATTCCGCGCGCAAGATACGGTTCTCCGCTTCGAGACGAGAGGCTTGACGCAATGCCTGGCGCAACTCAATTTGCGTTCGAATGATGGCGAGCAAACGCTGGTTTTCCCAGGGCTTGGGGATGAAGTCTCGCGCTCCCCGGCGCATTGCTTCGACGGCCAATTCAATGCTGCTCCAGGCGGTCATAACCACCACCGGCACGGTGCTATCGATAACCTGGATGCGCGTCAGCAAATCGAGTCCCTCCTGGCCGGAGGTTGTGTCTCGTGCGTAATTGAGGTCCATAAGGACGGCGTCGAATTCGCGGGCTTCGATAGCGTTTATGGCTTCGTCGGGAGAGGCAACACCTTGCGTTTCATAGCCTTCACCCTTGAGGAGCAAACGCAGCGAATCGCGGATGTCCTGCTGGTCGTCTGCCAAAAGCACTCGATAAGATGACGCGGTGGAAGTCTTCATTCGATTGTATTTAAGGAGTTTATCTTATGCCCCATCTTAAGCCCAACGGCCCCGTCTCAAGTTTCGTGCACTTGAGGGCTTACTCATAGCGCAGCGCGACAAGCGGATCCACGCGCGTCGCCCGCCAAGCCGGAACCCACGACGCCAAAAGCGCCACCAAGGTCAATGCGAGCGCTGTGCCTGCAAACGTCAGCGGGTCGGTGGCGCTGACTCCGTAAAGCAGGCTCGAAAGAACACGCGTCAGCGCAAAGGCTGCAATGAGGCCGCCGATCACGCCCAGAAGCGCGAGCCGCAAACTCTCCCCAAGCACCATTCGCAGGATGTCTTTGCGTGATGCCCCGATGGCCATGCGCACGCCAATCTCCTGCGTGCGTTGCATCACGTTATAGCGAATCAAGCCAAACAGGCCAACCGCCGCAAGGATGAGCGCCATCGCTGCGAACACACTGAGCAGCGTTACAGCTGAGCGCCGCGGCCCCATGGACAGCGTGATGCGCTGGTCCATCGTCCGTAGATCCGCAACGGGCTGGCTGGGATCCACATCGTGTACCGCAGAACGGATCGTCCCTGCCAAAGCTGTGGGATCGCCGTTCGTCCGGGCAATTAGAAAAACAGCCGGAGAATTCTCCTGATACAACGGAAAGTAATACACCCCCTTCGCGGAGCCTTCCGTACCGATTGAGGAAGTTTCATCCCCAACCACCTGATAGTGGCGTACATGCGCGACGATGCCCACGATGGTCTTCCAAGGCTGATTGTTTCCGTTGCGGATGCGCTGCCCCAGGGCTTCCTGATTGGGCCAATACTCATGGGCAAGATTTTCGTCGATGATAGCCACAGGCTGTCCGCCTCGGCGGTCTTGATCGGTAAAGAAGCGTCCGCGGATCAGCCGAATGCCCATCGTTTCGAAATAATGCGGACTGACGCCGCGAATGTCGCCGTGCGGCCCTGGATCACCTGGCGGCGCCACGCGCCCTTCGATGTCGAACGATGCGGAACCTCCAAAACCGCTGAACGGCAAAGGCACGCCCGCGGCGGCGGAGACCACACCGGCGGAATTGGAAAGCCGCTCCAAGCCGCTGCTCAGAAATGCAATCTGCTTCTCCGGCGTATCGTACTGGCGCTGCGGCAACGCCAAGGACGCGCTCATCATTCCTTGTGGACGAAAGCCTATGTCGACCTCTTTGAGTTTTGCCAGGCTTTTCAGAAACACTCCGGCCCCGGCAAGCAACACCAGCGCTAATGAGAGTTCCGCCACCACCAACGCGCTGCGGAAGCGATGACGCCCAGAGCTTCCTTCTCCCGTGCCGCGTCCTTGCTTCAGGTTTTGGTGTGGATCGATAAACGCAATCTGCAACGCGGGCGCTGCGCCGAAAATGATCGCCGAGGCACCAGCAATCAAAGCGGTGAAGAGTAGCACGTACAAATCCAGATGAATGTCCAGGCCGGTGGAAAGGTTTTCCGGGGCGAGCCACAACAGCGCGCGAACGCCTTGCGAAGCCAGCACCAGCCCAAGAGCCATTCCAACAAAGGCCAGCGCCAGGCTTTCCGTGAGCATCTGGCGCGCCAACCGCCATGGCGAGCCGCCGAGCGCGGTGCGTACAGCAAACTCTTTCGCCCGCCCCGAAGCGCGGGCCAGCAAAAGCCCCGCCACGTTCGAACACGCAATCAGAAGCACCAGGCTGACGGCGCCCAGAAGGATCAGCAGCGGCGTGCGCACGTCCCCATAGATAAACTCCGTGAAAGGAACGGCGAAAATGCTCCAACCCGACGCTTTCGGATAGCCTCTTGTGCGCGGATCATCGCCGATGCGCTGTGAAGTCAAAGCGAGGAATGCGGAAGCGCTCGAAAACTTTGCACTGGGTTGCAGCCGGGCCACCCCAAGGTAACTTTCATTGAGAAGGTTGTCGATCGCCAAATCCTTCGGCGCAAGGCCAAGTGGAGCCCAAAGATCGGCTTGGCTCGGCCACTCGAATTCCGGGCCCATGACGCCAATGATTTTGTAAGGCTGCTGATTGAGTTCGACGCTGCGTCCGACGATGTCGGAGTCCCCGCCAAATATCGTTTTCCAAGTGTTGTAAGCCAGAAGCACTTCGCGATTGGCATTCGGCTGGTCCTCTTCGGGGGTAAAGACGCGGCCCATCAAGGGCCGCGCCTCGAACACGTCAAACCACTGCCAGGACACCCTCGCGCCGCGCAAGCGCAGCGGCCAGGAGCCTGTCGAATAGTTGAAGTCGCTTTGATTCTCAATGGCAGCGGCCGCGAACATCTTCGTGTTGTCGCGTACGAAGGTATAGTCCGGCGCGGAAATCACGATGTTCTTGAGATTTAACTTTTCGTAGCGTGCGCGAATGGCCAGCAATCGCTCCGGGTGCGCTATCCCGTAAGGGTGCAGCAGCAATCCGTTCACCACGCTGAAAATGGCGGTGTTCGCACCGATGCCCAGCGCAAGAGTCAGTACCGCCACAACCGTAAAGCCCGGCGCCTTCGCAAGCATGCGAACCGCGTACCTAACGTCTTGCAGAAGTGTTCTCATTCTTCCCTCATTCGTACCTCAACGCGACCAGCGGATCCACTTTTGTGGCGCGGCGGGCTGGTGCCCAGCAGGCAAAAAGTCCCAGCAAGGCAATCGCGAGCCATACGCTGAGCATCACCAGCGGATCGCGGGGCTGAGTCTCGTAGACGATGCTGGTTATTACTCTGCCGACGGCCAGGGCCAGAGCAAAACCGGCCACCGAGCCGCAAAGGAGCAGCACCGCAGTCCTGCTCAGGATGACGCGAAGAATTTGCATGGGCTGGGCGCCGATAGCCATGCGGATGCCGATCTCGTGCGTGCGCCTAGAAACGGCGTAGGCTACCAGGCCGTGGATGCCGGTTGCCGCCAGCATGATGGCGAGCAAGCCGAAGGCGCTCAGCGCAATAGCCGCCGCGCGCGTTGGTAGAAACGCGAAGCCCAGCATCTGCTCAAGGCCACCGGCGCCATAAAGCGGCAGTTCGGGGTCGAGCTTCGTGATCGTACGGCGAATCTCGCTGACCATTTGCGCGGGGGGCAGAGAGGATCTCACCGCAAGCGTTGTGGTGGAGTTATAGGATTGCAGGATAGGCCAAAAAAGCACGGGCTGCTGGGATTCCGTCAAGCTCTCATATTTGCCGTCCTCGACGATGCCCACAACCTCAACCAGGCGGCCGGAGTATGAGGGAAAGTGCTTGCCGACGGCATTCTCGCTGTGCATCACGCGTTTCACGAAAGCAAGATTGACGATGGCGACCGGCGGAGATTTGAGATCGTCATGCCAGGTAAACTCCCGGCCGGCGATCAGCCTGGTTCCCAGCGTAGCGAAAAACTCCGGGGAAACCTGATAGTAGACAACGCCGATGCGGTCGGAAGGCCGCAGATCCGTTTTGTCCGCGGGAAACACCGATGTATGGGACTGGTCGATGCTAAGCGGGACAGAGTTGGAATACGCCGCGGACTGCACCCCAGGCGATTGCTGGATGGCTTCCAGTGCTTGCCGCTGAAACGCCCGCCCGCGTTCTTCGGAGTATCCGGCAAGGTTCAACTCGAACGCCGCGGTGGAAACGGGCTGCGGTTGGAAGCCGAGATTCATTTGCAAGGCTTGCTCGAGACCTCGCAACGAAAGGAACGAAGCAGACACAAGCACAAAGCAAAGCGCCACTTGGACCATGACAAGCAAGTCGCGCAATGCCAAACGGGTGCGCCAAGTAGTGGGAGCACCGCGCAGCGCGACGTTCGGGTCAATCCTGGAGGCGCGCCAGGCAGGGGCAGAGCCAAAGAGCCCGGCGGCAATTATCGAGCCGGCCAAAGCAAACAGGAAAACACGCCAATCGACGGTGACATTGAGTTGCACCGGGAAGTCCATGGGCGCGTGCCAACGGCTCAGGGCTGAAGATATGAATGACGCCAGCAGGTAGCCAGCGCCGCCGCCTGCCAGGGAAAGCACTAGCGTTTCGGTCAAGACTTGACGCACGACATGCCCGCGGCCGGCACCGATGGCCAACCGGACGGCTAATTCACGTTGCCGGTCGGAAGCCCGCGCGGCGAACATACTGGCCAAGTTGGTGCAAGCCGCCAGTAGAACCAAAGCGGCGAGGACGAACACACCCAGCGCGAAAGCCTTCGCGGGACCGCCAATAAGATCCCCAATTAAGCCGGGCTTGGTGAGTTTGAAGTGCAGGCCATCATTTTGGTTGGGGAATTGGCGAATCATCTCGACCGCGACGGAATTGAGGTTCGCCTCTGCTTGCTCTGGAGAGACATTCGGCTTCAGGCGCCCCAGTATAAAGGTATTCCACGTGCTTCGATTGTCGAGCCAGGACTGGCTTTCGATGCGGGGCTCCATCATCATGGGCACCCAAACTTCGGGCCAATAGAAGAGCTCTGTCCCGTGAAAATCCGGCGGGGCGACACCAAAGACCCTATAGGCCAGGCGGTTGATCCGAATGGTCTTGCCAACGATAGCCGGGTCGCCCCCGAATCGCGCTTGCCAGGCGCCGTAGCTCAGCACCGCATAAGGGCTGGCTCCGGGGTTTACGTCATTGCTTTGATCGAAGAAATGGCCTAGGGCGGGCTTGACGCCGAGCACATCGAAATAATTGCCGGTGGCAAGATAGCCCCAAATGCGTTCCGCGCCGCGATCGGTCTCCAATTCCATGGGAGCCATGCGATAGCCGACCAGCCCAGAGAACATTTGATTGCGGTCGCGAAGGTCTCTATAGTTCGGGAACGATTGACTCGGACCGTACCGCGCGTTCGCAAGGAAGACTAACTCGCCCGGTCGCTCGACAGGCAGCGGACGGAGGATGAGCGCATTCACAACACTGAAGACGGCAGTATTCGCGCCGATGCCAAGCGCAAGCGTCAGTACCGCCACTACGGTAAAGCCCGGAGCTTTCGCCAGCATGCGCAGCGCGTAACGAACGTCTTGCAAAAGTGTTCTCATTTTGCCTCATTCGTAGCGCAGCGCCACCATGGGATCGACCCGCGAAGCGCGGTGCGCCGGGAGAAAAGCTGCGAGCGCCGCGACCATGGCAAGCAAAGCTGCAGCAGCCAGCATTACAACAGGGTCCGCAAAGCCCAGGCCGAACAGCATGCTGCGGACAAAGCGACCCCCGGCCAGAGCGGCGGGAATTCCTATAGCAATGCCGACAATCACAAGTACAAGGCTCTCGCGCAGCACTTGCCAACGCACGTTGGACGGCGCGGCGCCGAGAGCCATGCGGATGCCGATGTCACGAGTGCGTCTTGCAACGGTGTAGGCCATCACCCCATAAAGGCCAACGCTGGCAAGCAAGATCGCGAGCAGGCCAAAGAAGCCCGAAAGTTGCTCGATAAAACGGTCGGTTTGCAAAGTATCGTTAACCAAGCCAGACATGGTGCGAATCGAGATCGCCGGGAGAGAGGGCGCGGCTTGCTGCACTGCCGAACGAAGCGCCGAACCTACGCTGGCCGTGTCCGCGAACGTACGGACTTCATACACAGCGCTCGTCTGTTCCCACATCGGATTGAACAGGGGAGCGTAGAAGCGCGGCGGAGTCTTTTCCCGCAGGCTGTTGTACTTCGCATCTGCGGCAACTCCGACCACGATGCACTCCGCGGGATTGCCGGGATAGGTGTCGCGAATGTGCTTTCCGATGGGATTGGTATTGGGGAAGAACTGATGAACAAAGGTTTCGTTGACAACTGCAGCCCGAAGGCCGGTGCCCGCATCCTGTGTTGCAATTTCGCGGCCGAGAAGAATAGGAATGCCCATCGTCGAAAAATAACCAGGACCGACCATGTCGATCCGCGAATGGATCTCCTCGTTCGGCTTCGGCGTGTAGCCCTCGACAGCGATCGGATCACCGGATTCCGAACCGCTGAATAAGCCGTTATGAGATACCGCCACCGCGCGCAATCCAGGAATCGCTGAGATTCGCGCAAGTAAGTCTTCGTACAAGCGAGTCGTGGCCGGCCCCTTATATCCGCCGGCCGCGGCGTTCACGCGGAACAGCAATAGGCTTTCGCGATTGTAGCCGAGATTCACGCGGCTCAGCTTCACAAGGCTGTGAACAAACAAGCCGGCGGCGATAAGAAGAACCAGAGAGAAGCTTACTTGAGCAACAACCAGGCTCTTATTCAAAGGCAAGCGCGGAGCAAGTGATTCGCCGGCTGGAACGGAGCCGGTAGACTTCATTCTCGACGAAAGATCGAAACGCGTGGCGTGCAAAGACGGAAAGAGCCCGAACGATAAAGCCGTGAATAAGGTGACCAGCACGGTAAACGCGAGAACGCGCGCATCTGGATAAAGATTAAGCTGAATCGCTGAAGGTCCACTCGCAACTCCACCCACCATTCGCAAAAGCAGGGAGTCCGCCCAAAACGCCAGCACGATTCCAACCCCCGCGCCAACCACCGCCAGGAGCACGCTCTCGGTAAGAAGCTGCCGCACCAGCCGGAAACGATTTGCGCCAATGGCGAGGCGCACGACGAACTCTTTCTGGCGTGCAGCACCGCGAGCCAAAAGCAAATTGGCGACGTTGGCGCAGGCGATCAGCAAGACGAGCCCCACAAGAGCCATCAGGAATTTCAACGGCTCGCCAAACGCCTCGTGAAGCGTGGAGGCGCCGCGCGAGGCAGACTGGACCTTCAGCCGCTGGCCGAGGGATTCCTGCCGCTGCTCGGCAGTGACTGTGGACCCCAGCAGGGATTCAACAAGGCGCTGGAAAACAACATTGACCCCGGCACTAGCTTGGGCATTGGAGATTCCCGGCTTCAGCCGACCGATGGCCTGGAGCCAAATGTGCTGGTTCAGCAAGCCTTGCGGCGAAGGGCCCAGCAGATCGCGCCCTGGATAAATCACCTCCTGCATGGTGATGGGGATCCAAAGGTCAGGCACTTCGCCGACGGTCTCGCCAAAAAAAGACGGCGTCGTCACCCCTACGATCTCGAAGGAGTTGTTGCGAATCTGAATGCTCTTGCCGAGTGCGGCCGAATCGAGAGCGAAACGCGACTTCCAAAATGCGTAACTAATCACGGCAATCGGCGCCCCGCCGCGGACGCGATCCACCTCCGGAGTAAAGAAGCGTCCCGCTGCAGGATGCAAGCCCAGCGTTTCGAAATACTCTCCGCTGACGAGACGGACGCGAGCGGTTCCCTTCTGCGTGCTCCAGCCGACAGTGGAGTTGCCGATTGTGGTGTCCACCTCGGGAAGCTGGCTGTCTGCCGCGAACAGTTTCGAGAAAATCTCATTATGGTCATGGAGATATTGAAATTCGGAATAGGCGAGCAGCGAGCGCTCCCCGCCCTCACTGCCGAAACTCTGGCCGTGAGAGTCGGGATCGGTCAACAAAGCGAGCTCTTCCGGGTGAGAGACGGGAAGGGAGCGAAGCAGCACGGAGTCGAGCACGCTGAAGATGGCAGTGTTGGCGCCGATGCCGAGGGCCAGAGTCAGAACCGCTACGACTGTGAATCCCGGAGTCTTCAAAAGCATGCGCAGCGCATAACGGAGGTCCTGAAGCAGTGTGGTCATTTGATAGCCTCCAGGCGGGCGCAGGATCCACCTTAGCTCGGCTGCGCGGCGCTGGCTCCCACGTCAGAGGTAGCAGTCTCACCCACGACCCAACCGTCTTTCAGCTGAATGATGCGGTGTCCGTAGGACGCATTTCTCTCGGAGTGCGTGACCTGAATAATCGTCGTCCCCGCATCGTTCAATCGCTTGAACAGTTGCATGATCTCGTCGCCTTGTGCCGAATGGAGATTTCCCGTCGGTTCATCTGCCAGAATCAATTTAGGATTCATGATCACCGCGCGGGCGACGCCCACAAGCTGTTGCTGCCCACCCGAAAGCTGATTGGGGAAAAGATCCTTCTTGCCGACGATGTTGAAACGATCAAGGGCATCGCAAACGCGGCCGACGCGCTCTTTGTGCGGGACATTTTTGTAGGAGAGAGGAACTTCGAGATTCTCGAAAACGGTCAGATTGTCGATCAGGTGGTAGCTCTGAAAAACGAACCCAATATTTGCCTTGTGCAATTCGTTGCGCTTTTTGACGTTGAGTTTGTGAACGGGTTCACCGTTAAAATAATATTCGCCAATCCACGCGCCGTCGAGCATTCCCATAATGCTGAGCAAGGTGGATTTTCCGGCGCCCGAAGGGCCCATGATGGTGACAAATTCGCCGGGTTGAATCTCCAGATTGATGCGCCGAAGCAGAAAAAAACGGTTCGGACCCGCTTCCACGGATTTTTCAAGATTGCGGAACTGGATCAAAGGTTCCAAGAGATCTCCTTAGGGCGGCTCATTCATGATGGCTCATTCATAGCGTAACGCAACGAGGGGGTCTACACACGCAGCGCGGCGCGCGGGAAGGTAAGACGCCAAGGCCGCGACCGCTGCCAACAAGAGCGGCAAGCCAATAAACGAAAACGGATCCGTGGCCTCCACGCCGAAAAGCAACGATGCCAGCGCCCGCGCCAGGACAAAGGCAACCGGCAATCCGATGGCCAAGCCTAAAATCGTCAGAAGCATGCCGCTGCGCAGCACCATGCGAACAATGTCACCAGTCTGCGCCCCAAGCGACAAGCGAACGCCGATCTCGTGAACACGCTCGCTCACGGAATACGACATTACGCCAAATACGCCGACGGAGGCGAGAATCAGCGCAATGACTCCGAGCACCGCCATCATCGTAGCGACATATGCGATTCCGATGATGGACTCGGTGATGACACGGTCCATGGGCTTGATGTTGTAGAGCGGTAGCTCGGGATCGACCGCAGCAATCTCCGTATGGACCGCCGAAATCAGCCGAACTGGATCGTTCGTCGTGCGCAGCATGATGGTGGTGTAGAACGGCGGCCATTGCCGGAACGACCCGTAAATCGTCGGGACCTCTTCTTTGCTGATCCAACTGTAGTGCACGTCGTTCACGACACCTACGATGGTCCACCACGGATGCTCTGAGACGTCATGGTCTGAAGTGTCGGATGGGTTGCGGCCAGTGCTGATGTGCTTGCCCAGCGGATTCTCGCCGGGAAAGTGTCGCCGCGCGAGGCTTTCACTGATGACCACTACCTTCGTTGTGTTGGCACCGTCAGAATCGTTCAGAAGACGACCGTCGCGAAGCGTGATATTCATCATCCGAAAATAACTCGGCGCGATGTTTTGAACGATGGCATCTTGCTGCTCGCCGCGCTTGCTCGCGGGGTGCTCTTGGATCGAAAAAATGTCTTCACCCACCATGCCGCCCTCCGAATAAGGGACGTGCGTCACAATCGCAGCCGATTGCACGCCGGGAAGGCTGTTCAATCGCTGAAGCACTTGCTCGAAAAATGCCAACTGCTGCGGCTCGGTAACGTACTGCTTTCGCGGAAGCGTCAAATTCAGGGTCAGGAGCGTTCGGGGCGAATAACCCTCATTCACATCCAGCAATCCCTGGAAGTTTTTCACCAGCAGACCTGCGCCAACGAGCAAAACCAGCGCCAGCGAGACTTCCGCAACCACAAGCGCTCCTCGCAGGCGTCCGCGTGCGCGGCTGGATGTGGAACCTCGTCCACTTTCCTTCAAAGACTCCGCGAGATTTTCGCGCGACGCCAGCAAGGAAGGTGCAATCCCGGAGAGAACGCCGCTGAGGGCGACGATTGCCAAAGTGAACAAAAATGCGCCCGAATCCAAACGGATGGTCTTCCATCCGGCGACGAACCTCGCCACGTCCGGCGGCATGTGCGAGAGAATCATCTGAATGGCCCATTGGGCAAGGAACAAACCCAGCACCGCGCTACAGGCAGAAAGCAAGACGCTTTCGATGAGCAACTGCCGGATGACCCGCCACCGGCTGCCGCCCAGCGCGGCGCGCACCGCAAATTCGTTCGTACGCCCGGCCACCCGCGCGAACTGCACGTTGGCTACATCGGCGCAGGCAATCAGGAGCACGAATCCCACGGCACCCATCAGGAGCAAGGTGTATTGCTTCGTCAGAGTGCCCGTCATGAACTGAGGGAGCGGCATGGTTCGAAGCTGCCAGCCTTTGTTGGCCTCGGGGTAAGCGTCTGCTTCGCGCTGGGCGACGGCTTGCATTTCGGCGGAAGCTTCAGAAAACGAGACACCCGGTTTCAAGCGGCCAAGCACCATAAGCCAGCGGCTGTCGCGCTGCTCGCGTCCCTTAACGTCAATCGCCAAGGGGAGCCACGCTTCTGCGGGCAAGGGGAAGTCGAATCCTTTGCCCATAACTCCAACTACGGTGTAGCTCTTGCCGTCTACTTTGATGTTCCTGCCGAGAATTTGTGGGTCGGAGGCGTAGCGCTGCTCCCAAAGCGCGTGACCAAGAACGATTTCCTGATCCTTCCCCGGCTCTCCCTCCTCGGCAACAAACCCCCGGCCGAGTTGCGGCTGAACTCCTAGAGTCTCGAACAGGTTCGCGGAAATCTTAAAAGCATTGACCTTTTGCGGGTTGCCATCTCCGGTCAGATTCACTTCTTGCCAGGCATAGGCAGCCAAGCGATCGAATGAGCGGACTTCCTTCTGCCAGTCGAAATAGGTGGCCGGCGCAATGCCGTTCATGTCGATGTTTTGTTCAGGACGGGAATCGACGAGCGCGACGATGCGATCGGCGTTTTCAAAAGGCGCCGGATGCAACAGAAAAGCCTCGGCAAGGCTGAACATCGCCGTGTTGGCGCCTATGCCCACGGCGAGCGCCAGGATGGAAACTAAAGTGGCCAAGCGATGCTTTGCAAGCATGCGCAAGCCGAACCGAACGTCTTGCAAGATCGTGCCCATGGCGCCTCCCTAAGTGTCAGGCGCCGACTTCGGCTTCTCGAGTCTCCTCGACGATGCGGCCGTCAAAAAGGTGAATCGTGCGTTCCGCAAAGTTGGCGTAGCGCTGGTCGTGCGTGACCATGCAAATCGTCGCGCCGTTGCGGTGCAAATCGCGCAGGAGTTCCATCACCGCCTCGCCGTTTTTCGAGTCGAGGTTTCCCGTCGGCTCGTCCGCCATCAGAATCAGTGGATCACCGACCAATGCGCGCGCCACAGCGACGCGCTGCTGTTGACCGCCGGAGAGCTGCGACGGGTAATGACGCAAGCGATGAGCCATGCCCACGCGCTCGAGCGCTTGTTGGACTTTCTGCTTGCGCTCGGCAGCGCTGGTGCCGCGATAAGTCAGCGGCAATTCGACGTTTTCATAGACCGTGAGGTCGCCAATCAGGTTGAACGCCTGAAAGATGAAGCCGATTTCGCGGTTGCGAATCCGCGTGCGCTCGCTAATCGTGAGCTTCGCCACCGGCTGGCCATTCAGCCAGTAATTTCCATCCGTGGGCGAGTCGAGCAAGCCCAGAATCGAGAGCAAAGTGGACTTGCCGCAGCCGGAAGGACCGGCAATGGAGATGTACTGCCCTTTCTTGATCTCGAGGTGGATTTCCTCGAGGGCATGAGTCTCCACTTCGTCGGTCAGGAAGACTTTCTTGACGCCTTCCATTTTGATGAGATTGTCGCTGGTTTCTACCATGTGTTCTCCTTATCGAATTCGATTTCGTGAAAACCGGTTCACCCACAAAATCTTGCGCCCAACTAAATCCATCTCTCTACTCATACCGCAGAGCCACGATGGGATCGATCCTCGTGGCCCGGCGCGACGGCACATAGCAAGCGATCGCGGCAATCATCACGATGACGCTCAGCGATGTGAGGTACACGGTGATATCGCCGGCGTGCACTCCAAAGAACAGAGACTCGCTCAGTCGTGCCAGCGCATAGGCCGCTGGCAATCCTACGACAACTCCGGCAAGCACCATCCAGCCAACTTCCTTGAAAACCAGTGCCCGTACATGCGCGCTGGCCGCGCCGAGCGCCAAGCGAATGCCAATCTCCCGCGTTCGCTGCACCACCAGGTAGGCAAGCACGCCGTAAATGCCCAAAGCAGCAAGGATGGCCGCGAGCGCGCCAAAACTCGACGAAAGCCCGGCAATCACGCGCTCAGCAAACAAATCCTCATCAACCACTCGGCTTACCGTCTTCAACTCATAGACAGGCAAATTCGCATCTTGTTGCCGCACGGTCTGCCGCAAGTCATTGGCGATGAGCAACGGGTCCTGGTTCGTGTGGACGTAAAAAGTCATTCCAAAAAGTTTTCCGAACTGCGCGTAGGGCCGATAAAAGTATGGCCTCGCATTGTCCCGCACATGGGCTTCTTTGGCGTCTTTCACCACGCCGACAATCTCGATGTCCGGCTTTGCGTCATTGCCTGAACCCATCGCAAGGTGCACACCGATCGGGTTCCTGTTCGGGAAAAACATTTTCATCATGGCTTCGTTGATGATCGCAACTTTCGGGCTTGTAGCCGTGTCCGCATCGCTGAACTCGCGACCGGAGAGCAGGGGAATCTTCATGGTCGAAAAGTAGTTCGGGCTAACGGCGTCGTAGTTGACGTGACGTTCATCGGTGTTCAAGTTCTGGCGGCCCTCGACGGTGATGTTCGTTCCCATGTCGGTACCTGTCAGCACGGGGATTTGCGATGAACCTACTCCCGATACGCCGGGAAGCCCCGCCAACCGCTGCCTCAATTGGTCCACCAGAGCAGTGGTTCTCGGCCCGTCGTACCCGCTCAACTGTGGCGAAATCGAAAACGTAATCAAATTCTCTGTGCTCAACCCCAGATTTTGTTTGCGCAGATTCCACAGCGTCTCGGCAAACAAGGTGGCTCCCGCAAGAAGCAGCACGGTAAAGGCCACCTGTCCTGCTACAAGCACCTTGCGGAAGCGTACATGCCCCGGCCCCGCGGACCCGGTGGAACCCTGGTCCTTGAGTACCTGAGATACGCTACCTCGCGCGACCCGCCACGCGGGAATCAAGCCAAACACAAAAGCCGAAGCAGCCGTTGCCGCCGCCGCAAATCCGAGGACATTCGCGTCCACCCTGGAAGTGATTCCTTGGACTCCTCCTTCAGAAACGACAGCTTGGGCCAAAATGTTCATCAGCCAGGAGCCCAGGAGGAGGCCCAACCCGCCTCCGGCCACCGCGCAAAGGAAGCTTTCCACCATCAATTGACGAATCATACGGCCTTTGGTCGCGCCCAGGGCCGAACGAATAGCGAATTCCCGCTGCCGGGCCGCGCCCTTGGCTAGCAGCAAATTGGCGACGTTGGTGCAGGCAATGAGCAACACCAGTCCGACCATGGCAAACAGCGCGTCGATCGCCGGGCCGGAATCGCGCTGCACCACGGTGCGCCCTTGCGCGCCGGGATAGAGCACAGCCTTCTTATTCAAGAATTCATCGCGGTCTTTGCCGTGGAGGTGATCGCCGCCCCCTCCCAGATGCTCCATTTGTTGCTCAAGGAGAGGGTGGTAATCCACGTTGATGGCGGCTTCCGCCTGTTCTTTGGACACTCCTGGCTTCAACCGAGCCAGCACGGCCAGGAAGGAATCGTTCCAGTCGTCCAATCCGTTGCGGATGGGCGTCATCTGGCCCTTCATGGTCATGGGCACGAAAATATCTGGGGTTTGCCCTACCTGGATCCCGGTGAAGCCAGACTGGGCCACGCCCACGATGGTCATCGCGGTGTCATTCACGAGGATCGGCTGATTCAGCACCCCGGAGTCGCCGCCAAAATGCTGTGTCCAGTAGCCGTGACTCAGCACGAGCACAGGATGAGCGCCTTGAACATCGTCGTCTGACGGCGTCAACAACCTGCCCAGGGCGGCGTGTACGCCCAAAGTCTGGAAATAGTTTCCGGTGACGAGCTCGCCGGAGCTCCGGTCCGTCTGACCGTGGGTCGCGATGCTCGCCGCGAATTGATAGCGCGCGATCACGCCGTCGAAGACGGCGGTGTTCTTGGCCAAGCCTTTGTATAAAGGGTAAGAGAAGATTTCGGAATCGTCGCCATCGCTCCAAACATGGCCGCGTTTCGGGCCCGGTGATTTCAGGATGACCAACTGTTCGGGATTGCGGACCGGGAGACGCCGCAGCAGCACCTGGTTCAAGAGCGAGAAAATTGCGGTGTTGGCTCCGATTCCCAAGGCCAGGGTCATGACCGCAATGACGGTGAACCCCGGATTCTTCAGCAGCATCCGGAGCCCGTATTTCACGTCTTGCCACAAGGTGTGCATGGTGTTCTTTAGCCTCTACCGCGAGCATCCAAACCGATCATTCATATCTAAGTGCAACCAATGGATCCACCCGCGTTCCGCGGCGCGCGGGCAAGTAACAGGCCGCTAACGCAACCAAACCAAACAGCAGGACCACTCCGATAAATGTTGGTGGATCATAAGGCGTGACCCGATACAGCTGGTTCGAGAGCGCCCGGGTCGCACCAAGCGCCACGAGCACGCCAATCGTGATACCGAGCAACGCAAGCTTCAACCCGTGGCTGATAACCAGGCGCAAGACCTGTGACGGAGTCGCCCCCAGCGCTATGCGGATGCCGATTTCGTGGATGCGCTGCGAGACCAGATGTGCCATTACGCCGTAGATTCCAATCGCGCCCAAAAACATGGCCAGCGCGCTGAAGAAAACCATCAGCTTGTTGACCACGCTTTCTCCCGCATTCGCAATAGATATGAGCGTTTGGAGCGGCTCGACCGAAGAGACGGGCTGGTCGCGATCCACGGACCAAATCGCATCGCGGATGGCCGCAGCCATTGACGGGGAATCCGCGGAAGTGCGCACGACGAATCCCAACGTCGCGGACGGGAACTGCGCCAGCGGAACGTACATCTGCCGTTCGGCCTGCGCCCGCACGTAATACATTTTTATGTCTTGCACCACTCCTACGATCGTGCAGACCGTATGTTGCTCGCCAAATTGGAGTTTCTGACCGATGGGATCTTCGTTGGGCCAGAACTGGCGCGCGAGCGTCTGGTTGATGATGACTGAGGGGCGGCCCTGCTCATCGGCGGAATTGAACAAGCGTCCCTGGACCAGGCCAATCTGCATGGTCGAGAGATAATCGCGCGACACCGCCGTATATCGCGCGCCGAGTTTTTCTCCGGGCCGCGGGGCAGGCTTACCGAGTGCTTGAACTTCGACTCCCTGACCAAAGCCGCCGTACGGCACGGAACTCGCGGCGCCGACCGAAACGGCCTGGGGCAGCACACGGACGCGCGCGAGGACCTCCTCGGCGAAGTTCCGCTCACTCCAGTCCTGGGCGTATTTCGTTTTGGGGAGCGCGAGTTGCGCGACCATCAGGCTTTCAGCGTTGTATCCGGGGCTGGAGTGCACGGAAATGATAAAGCTCTTCACCAGCAGTGCCGCGGAAATGAGCACGACAACGGCAAGCGCAATTTCCGCGGTCACAAAAACCTGACGCAGGCGGGCGCCGCGCAGGCTGCCCGAGGCCTGGCCGGTGGCTTCCTTCAGTGTGCGATTGACGTCGAGCCTGGCATTCTCAAACGCCGGGGCCGAACCGAAAGCCAAACCGCACAGCAGAGCAATTCCCAGAGTAAATGCTAGGGTGGTGACATCCAGATCCACGTGCCCGTAATTCACCAGGAATCCGCGGACGTGCCCGGGAATCCAGGAGTCGATCAACTTCATTCCCCAAAGACCAAAGAAAGCGCCGCCCACCCCTCCGACGAAAAACAGCAACATCGACTCTGTCAGAAGCTGACGCGCCAAGCGGGGCCTGGTGGCGCCCAAAGCTCCGCGGACGGCAAACTCTTTCGTGCGCGCAGTCGCACGAGCAAGCATCAGGTTCGCGACGTTCGCGCAAGCGATCAGAAGAACCAACCCAACGATCACGAGACAAATCGTCACCTGAGGCACGCCTTCGTGCCTTCCGATGGTGTCTGCCAGGGAAGTGATCAGCAACGTCAGGTTTGTGTTCGTCTGCGGAAATTGACTCTCAAGACGAGCGAAAATCGCCGCGCATTCCGCAGAGGCTTGCTCGGAGGTAACGCCGGGCTTCAAGCGGCCAAATGCAGAGAACCAGGAACCGCCTCGGTCAGCTCGGTCTTTGTCCGTCAGCGAAAGCGGCGTCCACACATTGGCGATGCCCATTAGCGGAAATTGAAAAGTTCCGGGCATGACTCCGACAACGGTGTATGCCTCGCCGTCAATTTTTATGTTTCGCCCGATGATTTTCGGATCGCTCGCATACCGGCTTTGCCAGAGTCCCTGGCTGAGAACGGCTACATGCGGAGCGCCCGGGCCATCCTCATCCTGAGCGAAGGTCCGGCCAAGGACGGGCTTAGCGCCCAACACGTCAAAATAATTCCAGCTGACGCGTCCACCTTCGACTAATGCAGGATTGCCGTCGCCTGTCAGATTGAAATTCCAGCTCGTCCATCCAACGGTCTGCTCGAATAAGGTGTTTTGTTTTTGGAAATCGAGGAAGGATGCCGTGGAAGTGACGGATTCTGCTGTCCATCCCCTTTTCTTGTCATGAGACTCGAAGATGAAGAGCCGGTCAGCCTGAGGATAAGGCAACGGCTTGATGAGCCAGGCATTCAGGTAGCTGAAGATGGCGGTGTTGGCTCCTATGCCCACCGCCAGGGTAAGGACCGCCACTACGGTGAATCCTGGATTTTTGGCCAGCATTCGCACGCCATAGCGCAGGTCCTGCCAAAGCGTCTGCATCAGCCTCTCCCTGCCCCGCGATCCTTCTTAGCTTTGCTAGTTCTCGCCCCGACCGCTTACGAGGAGCACACTTTTTGCCGGAACCGTTTACTTGAGCCGGATACGATCGAATTGATCCCACTGCGACATGTCGGAGAGTATCACTTTGTCCCCGACCTTCAGGCCGTCGCGGATTTCAATGGTGTTCACCGAACTCCGCCCAAGTACCACGTTCACGCGCACGGCTTCCGACCCGTCGTCAATCAGCTTGAAGATTCCTATCTTGCTGTCCGCCTGACCGTTCACTGGGCGACCCACGTACAGAACGTCCTTCAGGTTCTCTAGCTCGATCGTTCCATCCACACTGAGGTCGGGCCGCGCTCCTAGCGGCAAAGGGTCGGTTATCCGGACGTCTACAGTGACCGTGCCGTTTTGAACGGACGGCTCAACCCGCCAAACGCGGCCGCTCACGATTCCGTTTCGGGTGTCGATCGTCGCTTTTTGTCCCGCCACCACGTCCTTCGCTTGCGTTTCCGGGATCTTGATTTCCGCCTTGAGCTTTTTCGGATCGGCCACCCGTGCGATGTTCGTTCCGACTGTCACTTGCTGCCCCTCTTCCACGGGCACCAGCTGCAGAACTCCGTTGATACCCGCGCGAACGTGCAATGCCTCGTACTGGCTCTTTTTCAGCGTATAGAGGGCACGCTGCTGCGCGACTTTTGCTTCCTGGGCCGCAAGCTGTGCGGCGGCGGAATCGGTGGCCACGCGCGTGCGCTCTTCCTCGAGTTGCAGGCGGATCTTTAGCTGCTCTTCTTTGACCCGCGAGAGTTCCTCAACGTGGCTGGACTGAATGCCTTCCTTCTCTAGTTTCACGTCAACGTCGTGCTGCAAACGGGCCTGTTCGTAGTCGCTGCGAACCGTAGCCTCTGCCGACTTCTGGTTCATCAGTTGGCTGTTCACCGTAACTTTCAAGTTGGCGTAGTCCGCTTCCGCACCCTTAAGTTGATATTGCGCGTCCAAATAGTCCCGCTGCACCTGCGGATCGCTCAATTCGAGAATGATGGAATCCGGTTTGACTACGGCGTCCACTCCGGGACGCATTACGATTTTCTCTACCCTGGCATTCGTCTGCGCGGGGATCCAGCGAATGTCTTCGGGAACCAGCGTTCCGAGGCCGTGGACTTCGCGCAGCATGGGCCCGCGCTTCACTTCGTCGGCCCAAATGGTCGCGCGGTCCACGGTCGGCGCCGCCGGTCGCAGACGGGAGAGCCCATAGCTCACCCCGCCGATAAGTAGGAATGCCACCGAGCCGTAAATAATCCGGCGGATTTTCTTTGCACGTGCGTTGGAAGGTCGTTGAATGTCCATAATTGAATGCCCGTCCTTTGGAACGCAAATCCTGTGCCCAAGGTTCCCCTCCCTAAGTCCCGTGCCATCAAGAAATTAGGGGGCTTCTGCGGCGACGGCTTGGCTCCAATTACTCGATAATGGGATTGCTCGTCCCATCTCCGAACAGACTAGACCTACTGGGCCTGGGTGACAAGCGGCTTGGATTTACCGGACCGCAGACCTTCCTCAAACGAGAAGCTCGTTTGCAGCGCAATACACTTTGTTGTGCAAAGCCGTAAAAGAAACGGCAAAACTGCAGTCTCGTCGAGAATGCTGTTGACCCTGAGCTTTCTTCCACTCCAGGGGCACGAAGAACCGGGATGCGCGGCTCGAAAACAAACGAGCTCCGTTTCCGGCCTTTTTTTGGTATGTAGAATGCTTACGTACACCTAAGAAGAGCGTCTACATAGCCGTAAACCATGTCAAAGCGCAAAGATCGCTACCAAAGTCGAACGGAAATCCTGCAGGGCACTCTGGACATGCTGATCCTGCAGACTTTGCAGTGGGCACCCCGCCATGGATATGCCCTCAGCAAAGCGATTCGCACAAATTCCGGTGAGATTCTGAAAGTGGATACAGGGTCGCTTTATCCGGCGCTCCACCGGCTTGAACGCAAGGGCTGGATCGCTTCGGAATGGAAGACGTCAGAGCTTGGTCCTCGGCTGCGTATTTATCGCCTTACACAAGCGGGAAGGCGGCAACTGATGTCGGAGCGTTCGCGTTGGGAGCGCCTCACGGCAGCTATCGCGGGAATCCTGAATCCTGGCGAAAAGGAGAATGTGCCATGAAACGGTCGTTTTGGCGGCGAGAGCGGCGCAACGAAGACCTGCAGGAAGAGATTCGGGCTCACTTGCACCTTGCCGAGCGGGAAGCCATGGAATCGGGCATGACGAAAAAAGAAGCTCGCCACGCCGCTCGACGCGAATTTGGAAACGTTACTGTCGCGGAAGCGGTTACGCGAGACATGTGGGGCTCGCGCTGGCTCTTCGATTTTTTGCAGGACGTGCGCTATGCCCTGCGCAGCTTTGGCCAGCGGCCTGGATTTGTCGCCGTCGCGTTGCTGACATTGGCGCTCGGCATCGGAGCGACCACCCTGATGTTCAGCCTAGTCAACGGCGTTCTGCTGAAGCCGCTCCCCTATCCGGAACCCAAGCGATTGGTCGCCGTGAATGGCCACACCGACGGGTGGAACACCAAAATCTATGGTGAACAGAAACTGTCCTATCCGGACTTTCTCGAGTGCCAGCGCGAGAGCCGTTCTCTCGACATGGCTGCGTTGGTTTATAACTCGGGGACGCTCAGTGCGCCTGGACTTCCACAGTATGTGGACTACTTTGAGATCTCGCCAGAATTGTTCACCGTGGCTCGCGTCCCGGTGGCTTTGGGTCGCGCTTTCTTGCCGGACGAGGACCGGATTGGCGCCACACCTGTGGCGATCCTCGGCTACAGTTTCTGGCAAAAGCGCTTCGACGGGAGAACGGATGTTCGCGGCAGTACCGTCACTCTCGAACAAAATCAGTACACCATTGTTGGCGTCGCCCCCGCAGGGTTCCGGTTGTACGGAGACGAACCGGAGGTCTATACGCCGCTGGGCCAGGACCCCGCTGGCTACTTGCGCAATCGCGCGGCGCAGCCTGTCCACGTGATCGGCCGTTTGCGGTCCGGCGCCACGCTGGCGCAAGCGCAGGCAGAAGTCGCGCTGACGGGAAACCACTTGGCGCAGGCCTTCGCGGACACAAACAAAGGCCGCTCGCTGCAAGTGAAGCTGTTGCGGGCCGACGTGGGTGATACAGGGTCTACGCTTTGGCTTTTGCTGGGAGCTGTCGGTCTGGTGCTGCTAATCGCGTGCGCGAACGTAGCCAGCTTGATGCTCGCGCGCGCCGTTTCCCGCGAGCGCGAATTGGCCATGCGCGTGGCGCTAGGGGCAAGCCGGGGGCGCTTGGTGCGGCAGTGTCTGACCGAGAGCGCGCTTCTCGGCCTGGCAGGCGGGCTGCTGGGCGTCATGTTGGCGAGGGTGGGGCTCAGTCCGTTCCTGACTTTTTGGCCCGGAGATTTGCCGCGCATCGATGAAGTCCAGGTGGATTGGCGCGTGCTTCTGTTTGCGGTCGGCGTATCCGTTTTGAGCGGTTTGCTGTTTGGGCTGGCTCCGGCGTGGCGCGCGCCCGTGCGAGAGTTGGAAAGGATTTTGCGGGCCGCAGCACGGACTATGGCTGGTAGCTCTCGCCAACTTCACTCCGCGTTTGTTGTCTCGGAAATTGCCCTGGCAATCGTTCTGTTGATTGCTGCGGGAATGCTTGGACGCACCCTGCTCCATGCTGCTTCTCTCGATCCGGGCCTCGACATCCGAAATCTGCTCGTCATGCGCGTAGGCCTCTCGCCCGCGACGCTGGCAGATCCCGCGAGGATTCCCGCGGGCTGGCAGGAGGTGATCGACCGCGCGCGGCGCGTTCCGGGCGTGGAGGCGGTCACGGCAGTAGACATCGTTCCCATGCGACCTGGCAACAACCAGATTGGATACTGGGCATCCGCCGACATGCCGCAAAAAGAAAAGTTGCCCATGGTCTTGGCCAGCAGCGCCACGCCGGACTATCTCAAGGTGATGGGAATTCCTCTGCTGGAAGGCCGGTTCATTGACGATCACGACCGCCTGGGAAGCGAGCTTGTGATTGTCGTGGACGACGTCCTTGCCAAAAGCGCGTTCGGCGGCAGGGATGCCGTCGGTAGCAGTCTTTGGATTCCGGACATGCCGTGCGTTCAGGCAACGAATACCTTTGTAGATTGCTCCGCGCCCTACAAAATCATTGGCGTCGTGGGGCACGTGCGTTACTGGGGTCTGGCCGGGGACGATCAGGCTCAGGTGCGCGCCCAGTTGTACTATCCCTTGGCGCAAGTGGCGCCACCTTTTTTGCGGCGCTGGTCGCAGCTCATGTCCATAGCCGTGCGCACCAGCGTTCCGCCATTGGCCGTTGTCGAACCACTTCGCCAGGAATTGCGCGGAGCCGCGAGCGACCAGGTGCTTTATCAAGTTCGTACGATGGAACAGCTCGCGCATAACTCACTGGCGCTTCAACGATTCCTGTTGCTGCTGTTCGGCATTTTTGCGGCCATGGCGTTGGTACTGGCTTGCATCGGGATTTACGGCGTGCTGGCGTATCTGACGGGCCAGCGCGTTCCTGAAATTGGCCTGCGCATGGCCCTTGGCGCCAGTCCCGCCGAGGTCATGTGGCTGGTCCTCCGGCAAAGCCTTGGAATCATTCTCTTAGGTATCGGCATTGGGACGGCCGTTGCCCTGGCAACCGGACACGTGATGGAACGATTGGTCGAAGGAATGCAGCCCATTTCCCTTTCGACTTTTATCCTCACAATTCCATTTTTGGTCATAGCGGCAATGCTTGCCAGCCTGTTGCCTGCGCGCCGCGCCAGCCGTGTGGATCCCATGAATGCCTTACGCCAGGAGTAGTTGGGCGGTTACCTTCGATTGATCTCCAGCAGAACGCATTGCCGCTTCAATCCCGCGACAACGCAAACGCAACATAGACGCCGCCGGATCGCGATTTGGGATCCTTGCCTCCTCCAGCGGCGATGACCACAAACTGGCGACCATTCACCTCGTAGGTGGCGGGAGTAGCGTTTCCTGCGAACGGGAGCGTTGTTTCCCAAAGGAGTTCGCCGGTGGATTTGTCGTAAGCGCGAAACTTCTTATCAAAGTTTGTTGCCCCGATGAAAAGGAGTCCCCCGGCCGTAATGATCGGCCCGCCATAATTTTCGGTGCCCGTGTTCGTCATGCCTTTTGCAGCCAGTTCCGGAAACTCACCAAGCGGAACCTTCCAGACATATTCCCCGGTGTTCAAGTCGAGAGCATTCAGCGTGCCCCAAGGGGGAGTCACGGCCGGATACCCTTCGGGATCCAGAAACTTTTTGTATCCGGTGAAGCGATACTTCATTGCGACTAAGGGCTTGCCGGAACCTTTGACTTCCTTGCTTTCGCCGCTTGCGAGGTACTCCAGCAAGGCGTTTATCTGGTCGTCCGCCAGGTTTGGAAACCCGGGCATCCTTCCCTTCCCGTTTTTGATGGTCATCGCAATCTCTTTCCACGCTATACGGTTAGCGATTCCCACCAAGGAAGGGATGGCAGGAGGCGACCCTGTCCTCTTTTCGCCGTGGCACACGCCGCATTGATTCAAGTAGATGCCCTTGGGGCTGTTCTCGCCCGTATTTTCCGCTAGCGTTCCCGTCCACGCCATTTCGTTTGCGTTGACATAAAGGATCCCTGATTCCGGATCAACCGCGGGCCCGCCCCACTCCGCGCCGCCATCAAAACCGGGAAATATCACGGTGTCCTTCCCGGTGCTGAAGGGCACGAATTGCCCTTCGCTCCGCAACGTTCGAAACTTTTCCACGGCCCACTGATGAGCTTCAGGAGTTCGGCTGGTCAGAAGATCCTCGGTTAGATTTTGGCGCGCAAAAGGTGCCGGACGCGTGGGCAGCGGCTGCTCGGCAGCGGCGACCTCACCCGGCACATCGCTCGGAGGATACTTCTTGTATTCGATCGGGAAGAACGGCTTACCGCTGATGCGTTCGAACAAGTAGACGAACCCTTGCTTCGTCGTTTGCGCGACAGCTTCAACTTCTTTTCCGTTGCGTTTCACCGTGAACAACACAGGCGCGGAAGGAAAATCGCGGTCCCAAATGTCGTGTCGAACCCCTTGGAAGTGCCAGAGTCTTTTTCCATTCTCAGCGTTTAAAGCGATCAAGCAGTTTGCAAACAGATCGTCTCCCAAACGGTCCCCGCCGTAAAAGTCAAACGCCGCGGAACCCGTGGGGACGTAGACAATGCCGCGTCTGGAATCGAGCGCCATGCCTGCCCAGTTGTTGGCGGCGCCGCTGGTCTTCCACGCCTGCTTCGGCCAAGTGTCGTAGCCGAACTCACCGGGATGCGGAATCGTGTGAAACGACCAGCGCAGCTTCCCGGTTCGAATATCGTACGCGCGAATGTTGCCGGGCGGTGCGGGCAGCGTTTCCGGATTGCGTCCGCCAACAATCACTAGGTCTTTGTAAACGACTCCCGGGCTCGTCAGATCGATGGATTGCGATCTCGCGGGTTGCCTTCCCAGGTTTTCACGCAAATCAATGCGGCCTTGTCTGCCAAAGGTTGTGATCGGTTTTCCGGTGGCCGCGTGCAAAGCGTAGAGAAAGTTCAGGATTCCGACCAAAATCCGGCTGTTTTTTCCGTCGGCCCAAAACGAAAGGCCCCGATCTGGCTGCGTTCCCTTGATTCCCGAATCAAATTTCCATTTAAGCTTGCCCGTGGCAGCGTCTAGAGCGAATACCTTCTGCGTGGGCGTGATTCCGTACAATATACCGTTGACGATGATGGGGCTGCTCTGCAGGCCGCCTTCTTCCTCGGTGTCGAAACTCCATGCGACGGCCAACCGTTTTACATTGGCGCGATTGATTTGAGCCAGGCTCGAGTAGTGATTGTTTTCAGGCGTGCCGCCGTAGGCACGCCAGTCGTGGTTCTCGGAGAGTCTGCTTTTCGGCTCACTTTGCCCGGGGTTCGCGAACACTTGGAATGCCGCTACGAGAGTTGCGATCGTCACAAGCGCAATCGCAACTCCCGAAGTCCTCTTTTTTGCGCCTGTAGTTCGGCGAAACGACATTTCTCTCAGAATCGTATGGAGGTAGTAACGACGCAATGCCTCGAGCTCGGCGAGCCCGGAATTCCGCGGGGCCCCTTTCGTGGACTCAACCACCGCCGAGGACAAAGCGATCGACTCAGCGCCGCTGATTATATTCTCTGTTGCTTTAAGCTGCGGAGCTATTTTGGAGCTTCATCGCCGCCGTATTCTCGAGATCCGACTAAAGGGGCGTGCGCCGGAATCAACGACAGCTGTGTTAAATCCGCCGAACCAGGCCCTCTTCGGTCGCTCGCGTATTGCGGACGAGAAGCAGCACAAGAATCATGGCGACGAAGGGAATCATGCCGGCAACAATCACGATCGGGTCGAAGGAATGTGTGCCCGCTGCCTGGCGCGCATCGGAGAAGTGGCCAATCAGCAAAAATGCAATGATGGTGCCGATGCCCGCGCCGGTGCCACTCATGCCGCTCACGGAAGCAACGGACTCGCTCTTGAAAAGATCTGACGGCAAGACGTTCGCGATGGTCGAAAATGCAGCGTAGGAAAACGCGGCCAATGCAAAAAGCATGGTAATCACCCACAGCTTGAACGTGAACGCCGTGGGGATAAGCAGGAGTACACCGAAGCCGCCAAACACAACCATCGCCTTTCGCGCCGCGCCAAGCGGCCACCCTCGCCTGATTAGATAATCGGATATGGCCCCACCGAAAAAATTACCCAAGTCGCTGGCGATAAAGGGAATCCCCATAGCAAATTTGTTGCTCTGCAGAGTGAAGCCCTTTGCAACTAGATAGATCGGAAACCAATCCGTGACGAAGAACCATACGGGGTCGGTCAGACCCTTGGCGACAATCGTTCCCCAGGTCTGAGGCAACTTAAGCAGGCTGCCCCAAGGTGTTCGCGGCTTACCTTCTTCCGCCGGCAAGTCCTGTGCTTCCGCAAGGATCATTTGGCGTTCGGATTCGCTAATACGGGGATGTTCTTGAGGTGTGTGGTAACTGCGCCGCCACACCATGAGCCAGAAAAAGCCGAGCACCCCGGGAATGACGAAGGCAGGACCGCGCCCCCATCGCAGGTATAGGGGCAAAACGAAATAGGGAGCAATGGCTCCCCCAATCGATGATCCGCTGTCGAATAGAGCGGTTGCCAGGCCGCGCTCACGCTTAGGAAACCACTCAGATACCGCTTTTGTCGCCCCCGGCCAGTTTCCCGATTCCCCCGCTCCCAAAAGGAAGCGGAACGCGCCAAAGCCGTAAAAGCCTCTTGCCAGCGGGGTAAGAATTGATACCAACGAATACCACAGCACCGTCAGATTCAACCCGCGCCTCGTGCCAATGCGGTCCATCAGTCTTCCGCAAAGGGTTTGGCCTATGGTGTAAGCTACGCGGAACCCGATCCATAGAGCAGCGTAGTCGGTGTTGGTCCAGTGATAGTCATGCTTAAGAAAGGGTCCCAGAACGGAAAACGTCTGGCGGTCAATATAATTAATGATCGTGGAGGCAAAGAGCAGGCCGCAAATCCACCAGCGCAAACGTCGAATGGGGCGGCATTGCTTGGAGCTGTCGTCAGCGATCATGCCGAGCCGCACCTTTGTTGACCTTCCTTTGTGGAATTGGCCTGATCAGCCACGAAACTTTAGGCAAATAGGCAATTGCTGAATATCGCCCGCATCTGCCCCTAAGCAAAGGCTTTTCTTTTTTCCAGACTGAGCAGGGCCGCTGAATATTGATCCAGAAAAACAGCCGTGTTCGGGTGCGTGCGCAGGATGGATGCCGGCGCCATCGGGCTAACGTCCCCTTCAAAGCAAGATTTGACAGCCTGCGCCTTTCGCGCATCGGGCACGACGCAAAGGATCTCCTTCGCCTTCAGAATCTGGCGCACCGACATGGAAATCGCCCGCTTGGGAACTTCGGAAAGATCTTTGAACCAGCCCTCCCCCACTTGCTGGCGGCGGCAGGGTTCGTCGAGGTCCACCATAAGGTAGGGCTCCTCGGTTTGAAAATCGGCCGGCGGGTCGTTGAACGCAAGATGGCCATTCTCGCTGATTCCGACAAAGGCGATGTCGATCGGAGCGGCCGTCAACTCCGCGGAGACCTTGCGAACAACGGTTGCGACGTCTCCTTCGCCATCGAGAAAGTGGTATTTGCTGATTCCAGTCCTGTTGATCAGTCTTTCGCGGAGGTATTTGCGAAAGCTGGCGGGATGCGAAACCGGCAGCCCGATGTATTCATCCAAGTGAAACATTTCCACCCGCGGCCACTCGATGTCCGGCATGGCGGTCAGCGCGTCGAGAAATTCGAACTGCGAGGCGCCTGTCGCGGCGATGATGCGTGCGCTGGCGTGCTCGTGTATTGCCTTGCGGAGAGAAACTGCTGCCTGATCGGCCGCAGCCCGGCCTAAAGAGGTCCTGTCTTCGTAAATCTTAATGACCATCGGAGAGCCCCAGCATTTTTGACAGTGATCCGGCCATGATCATTTTCCGTGTGTGTTCCGGAATCGCGCACGCCTCGAACAGGGCGTGGTATTGCTTCACGACAGGTTCGATTCCGTCTAGGCCATTGTCCGAGCCGAAAACAATTTTTATGAACGCGCTTGTGTCGCCACCTGGAGTTTTTACTTTCCATTCGGGACTCTGCCATTCCGTGCTCGACCACCAGAAAATTTTCTGGAAATCGTTGAGCCGCGCCTGCATTTTCGTGAGCGTGGAACCGCTTAGGTCCCAAAATACATTGGGGTTCCACCGCGCAATCTCCGCGGCCCACTCATATTCGGGATTGCCGCAGTGAGCGCCTAGCACAGTAATTTTTGGAAATCGCCGAGCAATTTCCTCCAAATAAATTGGTCGCATGCGGCCGGAGGCAACGTCTTCCGGCTCGTCAAATTTTCTGCGCAGCACGATGCCGGTGTGGAAGAGGACGATCCAGCCGTAGCGGTTCGCCTGTTCATACACCGGGAGATACGAAGGATCGTTGTACGGCTTTTTCACAAACTCCATCTCGCCGAGGCCGCGAAATCCCATGGCGTGGAGCTCCTCGACCTGCTTGACCACATCGGGAGCGTCCAAATCGACGAAGCCGAACGGAATGATTTGAGTCGGATGCTGCTTCGCCGCATCGAGGACCACCTTTCGGTTCGCAAAAGGCGTGAGCACGCACGCTGTAAGATTCAAACGGTCGGAAAGTCTTAGTAGATCGCTGATGAAATTGGGATTCTTCTCGTCGAAATGGACGTGCATGTCGACGATCCGCTCGGATATGGCGGGAGAATCGGACGGGGCATTGGCAAACGAATCCAGGTTGTGCAAGTTTCCGCGAAACAACGCGGACCAGCCCTGGAGCGCCGCAACAGCGCCCGCGTTGCCCAGAAGCTTTCTGCGCGAAACACAATTGTTCATGAAGTTCCTCCGTTCCAGACGGACACAGTCTACAGGAGAAACTCGTGGTGAGTGCCGCCCCTCTTGCTCTTTGGGTGACTTGCAACTGGAATCTGAAACCGGCGCAAAAATTCTTATAAGCTGTCGCGAGCCTGCTGCGACAGACTGACGCTGGCGTCAGTCCAAATGAATTGAGGGACACACCGGCTGGAGCTTGCCAGCCATTCTCACCAAGTCGGCAGAGAATTCGCTCTCATCTTCTGCATGACCTGCCCACGGTGCGCTTCAACGAGCCTGAGACCACCAACGTCATGACCTCGCGCTCGCGGCGGCTGAGAGAGGTATAACAGTCCCGCAGTACTCGCATTTCCGCCTCCTGATCGCGGGTAAGTTACGCTCGTCCATGAAGAGCACTGTGGAGTCGTTCTCAAAGTGCTCTGGCCCGAACTCCCAGTAACGGACGCTCACAAGGAAACTCCAGCTGGCTAACAACTCCGCTTCTGTTTTGTATGCCCTCGTGTTGATGGTCTGTTCATGCGCGAAGCGCTAAAATTCAGAGTCCGAGCGTTGCTGTGAACGCGTCCTTTTCTGAGGCCAAAAGCATGGGCGAATGCACAGCCAGGAGGAACACCGTGGCCTCTCCAGTTCCAGCAGGTACCTCGAGTCCACTTCAATCCAAGCAGCCGCTTTCTCACGAAGAATTGCGCAAGATGCATGCCTACTGGCGTGCGGGTAATTACCTCTCCGTGGGGCAAATCTACCTCTACGAAAACCCACTGTTGAGGGAGCCGCTGAAAGTCGAACACATCAAACCGCGTCTACTGGGCCACTGGGGCACGACACCCGGCTTGAATTTCATCTACGTTCATTTGAATCGGCTGATCAACAAGCATGATTTAAACGTCATTTACGTGACAGGACCGGGCCATGGGGGGCCCGGCTTGGTCGCGAACACCTATTTGGAGGGTACCTATAGCGAGTTCTATCCTCACATCCCCTTGAGCGCGGAGGGCATGAGAAGGCTGTTCAAGCAGTTCTCATTTCCTGGCGGCATTCCGAGCCATGTAGCTCCTGAGACGCCAGGCTCGATTCATGAGGGTGGTGAACTCGGATATTCAATTGCGCACGCTTACGGCGCCGCTTTCGACAATCCAGACTTGCTGGTTTGTTGTGTGGTCGGTGACGGCGAATCCGAGACGGGACCGCTTGCCGCGAGTTGGCATTCGAACAAGTTCTTGAATCCTGCGCGCGACGGCGCGGTGCTCCCCATCTTGCACCTAAACGGTTACAAGATTGCGAATCCAACGATTCTTGGGCGTATGAGCGACGCTGAGCTGACACAGCTTTTCACCGGCTACGGTTACAAACCCTTCTTTGTCGAGGGTAGTGAGCCGGAGGCTATGCATCAGAACATGGCAGCGACGCTCGACGCGGTTGTGGACGAAATCCGGGCCATTCAGAACAACGCGCGTACGCAGCGCGGGAACGGTCTCCCTGTGTGGCCAATGATCGTCTTGCGGACACCGAAGGGCTGGACCGGACCGAAGATGGTGGACAGGAAACCAGTCGAAGACACGTGGCGGGCGCACCAGGTTCCCGTTACCAACTTCTCCAAACCTGAGCATCTGAAAATCTTGGAAGATTGGATGAAGAGTTATCGGCCTGAGGAGCTGTTCGATGCCAACGGCAAGCTGGTTGCCGAACTTGCCGAGCTAGCGCCAAGCGGCAACCGCAGGATGGGTGCCAATCCGCATGCCAATGGCGGACTGCTCCTAAAGGATCTAGTCATGCCCGACTTCCGCGATTATGCCGTTGATGTTTCGAAGCCCGGCACACAGATCGCTGAAGCAACTCGAGTCTTGGGGAATCTCCTGCGCGACGTGATGAAGTTGAACGCTGATTCCAAAAACTTCCGCGTGTTCGGTCCTGACGAAACGGCTTCCAATCGTCTCGATGCGCTATATGAAGTCACCGACAAAGTCACAATGGAAGCGATTCTGCCCACAGACGAGCATCTTTCACCCAACGGCCGCGTCATGGAAGTTCTCAGCGAGCACATGTGCCAGGGATGGCTCGAAGGCTATCTGCTGACCGGCCGACACGGCTTCTTCTCCTGCTACGAAGCCTTCATCCACATTGTAGATTCCATGTTCAATCAACACGCGAAATGGCTCAAGGTCACGAGGAACATTCCCTGGCGCAGGCCGATTGCGTCACTGAACTATCTTCTGACATCCCACGTTTGGCGCCAGGATCACAATGGATTCACCCATCAAGATCCCGGCTTCATCGACCACGTTGTGAACAAGAAGGCCGATATTGTGCGCGTGTACCTGCCACCGGACGCCAACACGCTGCTTTCCGTGGCTGATCACTGCCTTCGGAGCCGCAATTACGTCAACGTAATAGTTGCGGGGAAGCAATCGGCGTTGCAGTGGCTAGATATGGAATCCGCCATCGCACACTGCACGAATGGAATCGGAATTTGGCAATGGGCCTCGACCGACCAGGGCCACGAGCCGGACGTTGTAATGGCCTGCGCCGGAGACATCCCCACCTTGGAAACTCTTGCTGCCGTCGACCTGTTGCGGCAGCATTTCTCGGATATCAAAATCCGCGTCGTCAATGTAGTCGATTTGATGACGATCCAACCCTCAACTGAACATCCCCATGGACTCTCCGACGCTGAGTTCGACTCCATCTATACGATCGACAAGCCGGTAATCTTCGCCTACCACGGTTATCCCTGGTTGATTCACCGTCTGACGTATCGACGCACCAATCACGACAATTTCCACGTCCGCGGATACAAAGAGGAAGGAACCACAACGACTCCCTTTGACATGACCGTATTAAACGATTTGGACCGATTTCACCTTGCGGGTGACGTGGTTGACCGCGTGCCTCGCTTGCAACCTGTTGGCGCGCATTTCAAGCAGTTCTTGCGCAATAAGCTCGTTGGACACAAGCAGTACATTTCCAAGCATGGAGACGACCTTCCAGAGATCCGCGATTGGAAGTGGCCGTACTGAATGAGAATCCTGGTTCTCAATTCCGGATCGAGCACCCAGAAGTGCAGCCTGTACGAGATCGAGCGCAATCTGCCGACCGATCCTGCGATGCCGCTGTGGGAAGCCAAAATCGAATGGAACCAGGGCGACGTACAGGTTCATGTCAGGAATGCGGAGGGCGCAAACCTCCGACAACGAGTCAAGGTCAAGTCCCACATCGACGCGATTGAGCGTCTCCTCAATACTTTGTGGACCGGCGACGCGAAATCAGTGTCTGGCCCGTCGGAGATCGACCTAGCCGGCCACCGCGTCGTGCACGGCGGCCAGCGATTCAAGGAGCCAACCCCCATCACGGCCGAAGTGAGGTCCGCGATCGCCAGCATGTCAGCTTTCGCTCCGCTGCATAATCGGGCGGAACTCGAAGGCATCGACATCGTCGAAAGAAAGCTTGGCTCGATTTCTCAAATCGCTGTGTTTGATACCAGCTTCCATAGCCAATTGCCTGACGCTGCCGCGGTTTACCCGGGTCCGTACGAGTGGATCTCGCGGGGAATACGCCGCTACGGCTTCCACGGAATCAATCATCAATACTGTTCGGAGCGCGCCGCACAGCTTCTTGGCCGGGACCTCAAATCATTGAAGCTCATCACCTGCCATCTTGGAAACGGTTGCTCGTTGGCAGCAATTCGAGACGGCCGCAGCGTCGATACCACCATGGGATTCACCCCGCTCGACGGCCTCATGATGGGCACGCGTTCGGGTGCGGTCGACCCTGGAATACTGACCTACTTGATGCGCCAAGATGGTTTGGGCGGGCAGCAGCTCGACGAGTTGCTGAATACAAGATCCGGTTTGCTCGGGATTTCCGGGACGTCGAGTGACATGCGCGAAATTGTCGCGAACATGAAAGCCGGCGATGCGCGTGCAAGACTGGCATTCGACGTTTTCATTCATCGCCTGCAATCGGGTATCGGGGCGATGATTGGTGTGCTTGGTGGCCTCGACGCTTTGGTTTTCACAGCTGGAATCGGCGAAAACTCGGCGGAAGTCCGAGCGACCGCTTGCGCAAACTTCGGGTTTGTCGGTCTGAAACTCGACAGCTTTAAAAATGCACAGGCTTCAAGAGATCAAGACATTTCTGCGCCCGGTTCTCCAGTGCGCGTTTTGGTCATTCGCGCCCAAGAAGATTGGGCCATCGCGAAAGAGTGCTGGCGTATTGTGTCGGGAAAGACTCAGGGTCAAGCGAGTGCGCGTTAGCTCGCACGTCTCGCGAGCCGCATCAAGCCAAGCGCGATGCCACCGCTACCCAGGCTATCCCACGGTGTGGACGGCGCAGCGAGTTTCTGAACGATCCATCGCGCCGTCAAAACGGATATCAGCAGCATTATTGGTGCTACCGGAAGTTCGGCGGTTCGAGCACCAAGTCGCGGAACGAGCCACAAGTGAGCACTGGGCACGGCGCCGAGCAAACAACTTGATAGGCCACCGTCCCGGGAAGATGGCCCGCCATCCGCTTCCCGCCATGTAAACCAATGACGATCAAATCGGCGTCTTGTCCGTAGGCTGCCCTGAGAATCTCTTCCGCCGCATGTCCACGTACAACCAGCATTTTCGGCTCGCAAGCCAATGGAGCTTCTTGTGGACACAATCCTTCCATACGGGCGAGGGCAGATAGCCTCTGTTGTTCGGACCGGCCGAAATCACTTACCTGGTCCTCAATCGCGTGCAGAACGATAAGCTCAGCGCCATTGCGCCGTGCCATGGCGATGGCGTAGTCGCACGCCTGATGCGCCTGGTCTCGAAGATCCGTGGCCAAGAGAATCCGCCGTGGTCTCATCTCTTTCTTTGGGTTGGCCTGATTCTCTGGACCGATGGTTAGCACCGGGCAACTTGCTTTGCGAAATACCTCTTCCGCAAAGGAGCCGAGCATCATCTTGCGAAAGCCCCTGCGGCCGTGGGTTCCTACGACGATCAGATCAACCTTCTTCTCAGCGATGATCTTTTCCACTGACGGCCACAGCGCCCCTTGGGCCAGAATGACCTCGTGCAGAACACCGTTCAGCTCTTCTTCATTCAGCAGTGCGCCGAGCTTCTTTTCTGCGTCCTCGCGTGCCGACTCCGTTTCGTAAAACGCCGCCGACGGCGGAGCCACGAGAGGCGGCTCAAGGACATGAGTGACGTAGACTTTCGCTGCAAAGCGCCGAGCTACAGACAGGGCATGATGCAGCGCCGCGGTAGAGACAGGCGAAAAGTCTGTCAGAAACAAGATGTTATGGATCCACACTGGTTCCGCCGCAATCGTCTGAAGCGATTTGGCGGGTTTTGTTGCGGTCGTCATGATTTACCTCCTTTTGCTTTGGCCCGATACTTGGAGTGACCGTCGAGAAAAGACCCCCAGCGGAACTAGCGTTGCAGCTCAAAAATGGACGGTCACAATGAGTTGCACGTCGATCGGCTCGTCGTTGAGAAAAGTCGGCTCGTACTTCCAGGTGCGAACTGCAGCGAGCGCCGCGGGAACAAGCAGCGGCGGGCCGGAGACCACCTTCATCTCGAGCACGCTGCCGGTCTTGTCGATCACTGCATCGATAACCACATCTCCCTGTATCCTCGCTTGTCGGGCCAGCACCGGATAAAGCGGCTCTGGCTGGAGGATCACCCGGGGTGCCCGGACATGTCCGCCAACGCGGATCGGCGCGCGGACTTTTCCGGCTGGTGGGGCGGGTCCCCTCGTGGCAGTAGTAGGAATTCCACCCAGAATTCCGCCGAGTACACCGCCCATTTGCCCCCCTGGGACGCCGCCAGGGACCCCACCGGGGACTCCGACGATATCTGTATCGGCTGGCGGCGGCTCTTCTTTGAGAATTACCACCTGCTTGGGGATCACAACCGGGGCCAGCAGCTTTCCGCTCGTGAACAGACGCCGCTGCGTTGCTGGTCTGACTTGTGTCACTGCTGCGGCGGGCGCCGGAGGCGGCGGTGGAGGCGGGGGCGGGGCGATGAGCAACGTGGCTGAGAGTTGTTTCAGGTCGATCGTTTGCGTGAAGTAGAGAGGCACGAAAAGCACAATCGCAAGAAAGGCAACATGGAGCGCGACGGACACCAGCACATCTGCCGTGCGGCGCTGTGGCCGCGTTGGGCTTGCCTCCAGCATGGCTTCGGAAAACCAATTCTTGCCTCGCGGAGCCGAGATAGGACGAAGGAGCGTGCGCGAGAGAACCGTCCGCCCGACGCGGGTAACTTGTGGTTCTTCTACAAGGCCAAGAGAGAACCGCTCTTTCAACGGCGGCGTGACTATCGAATGTGCGCCCATGTCACTCGCCTCCTTGCTTCGAGACAATGCTGTCGCTTTGGGCGCGGGAATGCTGCATCCGCTATCACTTCAGGTGGTGATGTACGTCACCGTCACCATGAGGTGGAGCGTTCATCCTGAGCGAAGCAAAGTGAATGGTTTTCGGCGATGTTTGGTCGCCTGCGGTGGGAATGTCCTGCAAATCCAAATGGAGGCCTTTGCCGGGGAGCCAAGATGAAACGGTGCCAATCGACCAA